>WBZR01000283.1_pt1 | contig 86328 bp, 86 predicted proteins | sample 5204231 | NCBI WGS metagenome assembly WBZR01 (sample SAMN12412403, study PRJNA552823) | activated sludge metagenome | isolation source: activated sludge from anammox sidestream of wastewater treatment plant... | place: USA: Virginia | collected 2017-08 | reverse complement strand
CTGGCGCTCGACGCCTACGCGCCCTCGCCGACCATCGTGCAGGCGGCGCGCGAACTGTTCCATCGGCGCGAGCTGCCGATGATCGAGCGGGCGCGGGCCGCGACCGATCCTGCGCTGCGCTACATCGCCGACATCGCTCGCGAAGCGGCGCGCACGCGCACGCGCCACCTCGTGCTGTTGAGCGGCGTTCCCGGGTCGGGCAAGACGCTGGTCGGTCTGCAGCTGGTTCACGCGCATTGGCTGGACGAGATGTCGGTGCCGCGGGCGAACGGCCGGATGATGCCGCCCGCGGTGTACCTCTCCGGGAACGGCCCGCTGGTGCAGGTCTTGCAGCACGCGCTGCAGGACGCGGGCGGAGGAGGCCGGACCTTCGTCCAGGCGATCAAGGAGTACGTGCGACAGCACTCGCGGCCCGGCCGTCCGGTGCCGCCCGAGCACCTGATCGTCTTCGACGAGGCGCAGCGCGCCCACGATGCCGAGCGGGTCGCGCACGTGCACGGCAGCGAAGTCGGACTCTCGGAGCCCGAGCGCCTGATCGAGTTCTGCGAGCGCATCCCGGAGTGGTGCGTGCTGGTCGCGCTGATCGGCAACGGGCAGGCCATCCACGTCGGCGCGCTCGTACCTGCGCGAGCGCTACGCGGATGCACGCTTCGCCCGCTACGGGATCGTCGCGTCGTCGAAGGACAAGTGGCTGCCGAGGCACGGCGTGGACAACACCTTCCAGACGACGAAGCAGTTGCGGGTCGGGCCCTGGTACAACGCCGACCCCTCGGATTCGCAGTCGTGCTGCCGCTTGCAGACGGTGGCGACCGAGTTCTCGTCGCAGGGGCTCGAGCTCGATTGCGCGCTGCTCGCGTGGGGGTCCGACCTGCTGTGGACCGATGGCGGATGGTCGATCGAGTTCGCCGGCACGAACCGGCCGCGGCTGAAGGACCCGCTGTCGGTGCGCAAGAACGTCTATCGGGTGCTGCTCACGCGCGGGCGGGACGGAACGGTGGTGTTCGTGCCGCCGGAGCCGAGGATGGACGCGACGTACGAGCGGCTGCTGGCGGTGGGGATGCGGGAGCTTCGGCAGGGCGGCGCCAGGTAACCCGTCACCACAGTCCGCGAACCAACGTGGCCGCAACAAAGAGATCGATCAAGGGCACGACGAACGCCTGTCATCGCAAGTGCGACTTCATCCGCTCGGAACCCGCACGTCTGCCGACCGTTTGGCTCATCCGAATGGGTCCTGGATTTGAGCGGCCGAAGGCCGCGTTGAGCGCGCTGGACTGATGACCCCCGCTCAACCGCAGTGGCCGCCGCTGCAGCAGTCGCCGCTGTCGGGGTGCAGCTTGACGATCGACGCTGCGCTCCAGAGGGCCAGCTCGGCCCGCGTGGGGTAGCGCCCGGCGAGCGCCTGCTGGCCGTCGATCAGGACCAGCGGCAGCGCGTCGGCACCCACCGTGTCGATGTAGGCCTTGACCTGCGGGTTGCGCAGGAACTCGGGCGCGTCGCTCGCGAACTCGTAGTGCTCGATGTCGGCGCCCTCCCCGCGGGTGCGCGCGATGTCCGCCATCGCCTCGAGGCGCTTCGGCGCATTTCGCCCCGCCTCCGAACGTGCCGACTCGAAGATCTGGATGCGGGTCATCGAAGCGTGTCCTGCAAGGTGGAGTACCGGAAATTGTCGTTCGGACCACGGGGGCGCAGCATGATCGCGGTCAACGGCCGGAGGCGCTCTCGTAGCGAACAGGCGGGTTAGAAGATATACTTTGCACGCACTTTAAAACCCGACACCGGAGAACTGGCAGCCATGAGAGAAGTCATCCGCCCGAGAGCCGTGGAGTCTGCAACGATCAGCGAAGCAGTTCCGGCGACGATCGACGTCCGTACGATCGCGCCGGGCGAACGCCACGACCGGATCTTCTCCGCGTTCAAGGCTCTGCCGCAGGGCGGCGCGCTGGAGTTGATGAACGATCACGACCCCCAGCCGCTGCACCGCCAGTTCAAGTCGAGCTTCCACGGCCTTTTCACCTGGGACTACCTCGAGCAGGGTCCGGACCTCTGGCGCGTGCGCATCGGCAGGGCACCCGGCAACTGCTGCGGCAGCTGCAGTTGAGTTGATCGCCGGGCGCGGCATCGCGCTGCGGCGCTGATCGCCCCGGATGTTGTGCGCGCGACGAAATCTCCCATTCCTGCGAGCAACGTGCGACGATCGATGGCGCGCTGGCGGCAACCGCCAGCGCGAGACGGTCGATGATCGATCAGGCACGATCGACAGCCGCAGAGGGGGGCTCATGGAGTATCTCTTCGACACCACCCAGGTGCCGCCGGGGAGGCGTTTTGCCCAATGGCGAGCGGCACTCGGCGCCCTGCTCGATATCCAGGCCCGGGACAGCCGCCCGGATGACGAGACATTCCATGGCCGGCTGGCGGTGCGCCACATCGATCGCATCCGGCTGACCGAGATCGTCGGAGCGCCGATGGCCCTGTCGGCGGGGCCGAGACTGGCCGACCCGGAGGTGACGGTGCTGGCGCTGCTCGACGGCCGCGCGACGGTGGCGCAGGGCGAGCGTCGGTGCGAGTTGTCGCGTACCGCCATCGCTCTCGTTTCCAACGACGACCCGATCGAACTCGACTTGCATGCAGCGAGCCACGTCATCGCCTTGAGCACGCCTCAGCGCGAGTTCTACGACCTCTTCCCGCGTGTGCGGCATTCGCTGCTGACTGCCATTCCAGGCGCTGCCGCTGCGCCCGCATTGTTCATCGAGCATTCCCGCGCGCTTGCGCGCCACGCGATCTCCCTCGATTCCCCGAGCGCCAGGGTGGTCGCGGATTCGATGGTGCATCTGGCCGGTGCGGTCGCGAACTCCGCTCCCGGGAACGGCGCACGATACAGCGCGCGCTCGCAAGCCAGTATCCAGCGGGTCCTGGCGGCAGCGACCCGACACCTGCGCAATCCGGACCTGAACGTGCACCTGATCGCCAGGGCAGTGCACCTGTCGCCGCGTCAGATCCATCGGCTCTTCCGGACCGAGCCGCTGTCGTTGATGCAATGGGTGCTCATCCGGCGTCTCGAAAACTGCCGGCACGAGTTGCTGCAGCCGGACGCGGAGATGCGTCCGATCAGCACGATTGCCTATGAATGGGGCTTCAACGACTCGGCGCACTTCAGTCGCTCGTTCCGCAAGTACTTCGGGGAATCGCCGCGAGAGGCGCGGCGGCGCAGCACGGCGGTCATCCAGCGGGAGGTGGCCACCTTGCGCAGCGAATCGCCTTTCGATTCGCCCCAGTGTCGCGCCTGTCGCTTCTGGTCGAGCCGGACGTCGCGGTAACGTCCTGCGCTTCGGCCAGGGCCAGCGGGCGCGCCAGCACCGCGCCGGCGTGGTGTGGCCGCCTACCGGGCCGCAGCCTTGCGTTTCTCGTGCTCGCGCTGGCAGCCGATGCAGCGCTTGGCAGTCGGATAGGCGATCAGCCGTTCGTAGGCGATGTCGGCGCCGCAGTCGATGCATTCTCCGTACTTTCCGGCGGCGATGCGCTGGCGCGCCCCGATGATGTCGCGCACGTCCTGCAGGTTCTGGCGGATGAGCGGGTCGTCCACGGCCGAAAGCTTGACGAGCAGTGCGTCGTCCGTGGCCTCTTCGAGGCTTTCGCCCAGCGTGATCCGCTGCCGGTCTTCGTCCATCGCCGAGAACAGCGAGCGGATTTCGCGAAACTCCCGGGCCCATCTCTCGTCCATCATCGTCGCGAGGTGGTCGATCTGCTGCTGCTCGAGTCCGGGCATGTCCGCTTTCCTCCGAATGTCCGTGCCGCGCGGCCGCGTGGCTGTATGCATGCTAACCTCGGTCCATTCTATCGCGCGGCTGCCGCGGGTGCCCGACTGCCGCGGCCGACGTGGCGGCATCCGGGGCGGGCAAGGCAATGATCGAACTCCTCGTGCCGGTCGACGGCTCGAAGCCTGCGGAGCGCGCGGTCCGGCACGCGATCAAGCTGGTCGCGGGTGGCCTGAAGGCGCGGATCCTGCTGCTGAACGTCCAGCCCGAACTGCCGCGAACGCGCTCGCGCGCGGAAAAGCGCAGCGACATGCTGCGGCAACTCGAAGAGGCGGACGAAGCGATGCATTCCGCCGCTTCGCTGCTCGAGCGCGCCAGCGTGACCTGGGAGCGCTGCCTGCGTAACGGCGCTGCGGCCGACACGATTCTCGAGCTTGCCCGCGAGAGGCATTGTGCCGCGATCGTCATGGGTACGCGCGGACTCGGCGCGGTGGCCGGGCTCGTGCTCGGCTCGGTTGCTGCAAAGATCGTCCAGCTCGCTCCGGTGCCCGTCACGCTGGTGAAGTAGCGCCAGCGTGACGATTCGCAACCTCGATTTCCTGCTGCGACCGCGATCGGTCGCGGTGATCGGCGCCTCCGACCGCGCGCGCAGCGTCGGCGCCGCGCTGATGCGCAACCTGCTGCGAGGCGGGTTTCGCGGCGCGGTGTGGCCGGTGAACCCCAGGCGCGCGTCGGTTGCAGGCCTGCGGGCGTTTCCCGACGTGACCGGGCTGCCCGAGGCGCCCGACCTCGCGATTCTCGCTTCACCCGCGGCCACCTTGTCGGACATCGTTCGCGCGCTCGGCGAGCGCGGTACGCGCGCGGCGGTGGTGGTCACCAGCGTCCCGCAACGGCCGCAGGATGCCGCTGCGCTGCGTCGATCGCTGCTGGATGCGGCCCGGCCGCACTCGCTGCGCATTCTCGGTCCCGGCAGCATGGGTCTGGTCGTTCCGTCGCTCGGGCTCGACGCGAGTTTCGCGGCCGCGCCGGCGCAGTGCGGCGGCATCGCGTTCGTCTCGCAATCGGGCGCGCTGACCTCGGCGGCGCTCGACCGGGCCGCCTCGCGAAACATCGGTTTCTCCTGCGTCGCCTCGGTCGGCGAGGCGATCGACGTCGACGCCGCCGACATCATCGATTACCTGGGCAGCGACCCGGCGACGCGCGCCGTGCTGCTCTATCTCGAGTCGGTGCAGAACGGACGCAAGTTCCTGTCGGCGGCGCGCGCGGCTTCGCGCGGCAAGCCGGTGATCGTCCTGAAGTCGGGGCGCACCCGCGCCGGTGCACAGGCCGCGATGCGGCACACCGGCAGCGATTCCGGTGACGACGCGGTATTCGACGCAGTGGTGCGCAGGGCGGGCATGCTGCGGGTGGACACGGTTGCCGATCTGTTCGCCGTGGCGGAGACGCTGACGCGGGCGCGCTCGCTCGAAGGACAGAGACTCACGATCCTGACCAATGCGGGCGGCCCCGGGGTCATTGCCACCGATGCGCTTGCAGGAGCCGGTGGTGAACTCGCGGTGCTCGATGCGCCGACCCGCGCGCGCCTGCGCACACTGCTGCCGGAATCGTCGATGCCGGTCAACCCGGTGGACCTGGGCGGCGACGCCGATGCGCGTCGCTATGGCGCGAGCCTGCAGGCGTTGCTGGAGGCTCCCCGGCGCGACAGCACGCTGGTGATTCACGCGCCAAGCGGGGCGGCGGACGCACGTGAAGTCGCCGAGGCCTGCGCGCGCGCGGCGGGCGATCGCGCGCACAACCTGCTGGCCTGCTGGATGGGTGGCGACGGCGCCTTCGGCGCGGCGCAGCCGCTGCGCGATGCCGGCATCGCGGTGTACGAGACGCCCGAGGCCGCGGTGCAGGCGTTCCTGCACACGGTGGAACATCGCCGCAACCAGGAGACCCTGCGGCAGGCGCCGCCGTCGATCATGGCCGACTTCGTGCCCGACGAGGCAACGGCGCGCCGGCTGCTGCGGCAGGCGCTGTCGGAAGGGCGCGGGCAGGCAACGGCCGAGGAAACGCGCGCGCTGCTCGGCGCCTACGGCATTGCGCTCGGAGTGCCGCCCGGTGAAGGCGCAGATGGTGCCCGCGGGCGCGCGCACGGGCCGCGCAGTCGCGCGCTCGAACTGACGCTGCGCGTGGCGCCCGATCCGGTGTTCGGCCTGTTCGTGAGGCTGGAAAGGGCCGATGCGGTGGGACGAGGCGCCGCTGCAGTCGGGTTGCTGCCGCTGGACCATTCGCTGGCTGCCGATACGATCGCGCGCGCTGGTCTGGCCGACCGCGATGTGCTCGTGCTGATGCTGGCGCGGGTGTCGCAACTCGTCGTCGATCACGAGGCGCTGCGCGAACTCGAAATCGACCTGCAACTCGTCGACGAAGCAGGCGCGGTGGCGCTCGACGCGCGGGTGCGATTCGCGCCTGCGTCGGCATGGGGCGGCGAGCGCCTCGCGATCCGTCCATATCCGAAGGAACTCGAGCAGACGATCGAGCTCGACGGCCGGCCGATGCTGCTGCGCCCGATCAAGCCCGAAGACGCGAGCGCCTACGCGCGCTTCATCCAGGCCACGCAGGCGCCGGACTTCCGGCTGCGCTTCTTCACGCTGGTGCGCAGCCTGCCCGCTCGCGACCTCGCCCGGCACACGCAGATCGACTACCACCGCGAGATGGCCTTCGTCGCGACGGCGCCGGATGGGCCCGACGCGGGCGAGATCGCTGGCGAAGTGCGCGCCTTCGTCTACCCGGGCGGGACGACGGCGGAGTTCGCGATCCTGGTGCGCAGCGACGCCAAGCGCCGTGGCCTGGGGCGCGCGCTGCTCTCGAAGATGATCGACTACTGCAGGGTGAGCGGGCTGGCCGAACTGATCGGCCAGATCCTGCCGGAGAACGAGGCGATGATCGCGCTGGCCCGCCGCTGCGGCATGCAGGTCGAAGTCGCGCCGGGCGCGAGCGTGGCGGTCGCGCACCTCAACCTGCGGTCCGCAGGGCCGCAGACGTAGCGGCAGCGCTCGCTCGCGCATTTCAGTCTCGTTTCACCTTCCTGCGCGAAGAATGCGGGCAACGGGCTCACACGCCCCTTGCCATTCGGAGCGCAGACGATGTCGCGCAGTTTCTCTCTTCGATTCCGCCGGGTATCGGTTGCCGTCGTCGCCGCCACGCTGCTCGTCGCGGCTGGCGCGCACGCCGCCGACACCACCGCGGCGCGGCAGCTCGAGCGCTTCAGCACCGCCTCCGGCGCGCCCGGCGACGCGGAACGCGGGCGCCTGTTCTTCACCAGTCGGCACGGCGGTGAATGGTCGTGTGCGTCGTGCCACCACGATGCGCCGCTCACCACCGGCAAGCACGCGAAAACCGGCAAGGCGATCGACCCGATCGCACCGGTTGCGAACAGGGCGGCCTTTACCGACGCCGGTCGCGTCGACAAATGGTTTCGCCGCAACTGCAAGGACGTGCTCGGACGGGAGTGCAGCGCGCGCGAGAAGGCCGACGTGCTCGCGTACCTGCTCGGGCTCGGACGCTGACGGTCGGCGCACTTCGGGATGCCTGCGATGAATACCTCGTTTCGCGATCGTCTTTCACGATTCCTCACCGTGGTCGGCCTTTGCGCCGCCGTCGCCGCGTATGCCGGCGAGCGCAGGGCGATACCGGCCGACGTGCCCGACGCCTACCTGCAGGAATGCGCGTCGTGCCACACCGCATATGCACCGGGCGCGCTTCCGGCGGCATCGTGGCGACGGATCATGAGCCGGCTCGACAGCCACTACGGAACCGACGCCGCGCTCGATGCGGCCACGGCCGACCGAATCGGCACGTGGCTGCAGCGACATGCCGGCACCTGGAAACGCGCGGGCGAGGAGCCGCCGCAGGACCGGATCACGCGTTCACGCTGGTTCGAACGCAAGCACCGGAAAGTGGATGCGCCCGTCTGGCGCCACGACAGCGTGAAGAGCGCCGCGAACTGCGGGGCGTGCCACCCCGACGCCGACCGCGGCCGTTTCGACGACGACGACCTGCGGTTCCCGGCGGGACTCGACGCACGCCATCGGCGCGCCTGGAACGACTGAAGCGAGCAACGACATGCAATCCGTATCGACCCTCCCGCGCGCCGTCGGATCGGCGCAGATTCCATCCACAGGCCGCCGCGTGGTCGACGCGCCCACGCGCGCGTTCCACTGGCTGTTCGCGGCGAGCTTTCTCGGGGCGTTCGTCACCGGCGACAGCGAAACCTGGCGCCCGGTGCACGTCGCGCTCGGTTACCTGATGGCCGGGTTGCTCGGGTTCCGGCTGCTCTACGGACTCGCCGGCCCGCGCCCTGCGCGCCTGGCCCCGATGTGGCGCAAGCTGGCCGGCCTGCCCGGGTGGCTCCGGTCGGTGCGTCACGGACGCTGGCTCTCCGACGTCGACTGGCGGCACGGCGAGAACCTGCTGATCGCGCTGATGGTCGCGGCGATGCTCGTCGCGGTGGTGCCGCTCGTGCTGAGCGGCTTCGTGGTCTACCAGGAGTGGGGCGGCGACTGGCTCGAGGAGGTCCACGAGTTCTTCGGTAACGCGTTCCTCGCGCTCATCGGCGCGCACGTCGCCGCACTCGTCGGCTCGAGCGTGCTGCGCCGGAGGAACCGCGTGGTGCCGATGATCACCGGGCGTGCCAGCGGCTCGGGCCCGGACCTGGTGCGCAGCAACCGGACCTGGCTCGCGGTGCTCCTGTGGATCGCGTCGATCGGCTTCGTCGTGTGGCAGTTGCTCTGACGCGCCGCGGCCCGCGCCGCCGACTGCGCGCGGGCCGTCAGGACGGAATCGTCAGGCCTCGCGCCACCGCGGGCCGCTCGACGAAGGCCGCGAGCGCGCGCGCCACTTCAGGAAAGTCGCGGAAGCCGACCAGGTCGCCCGCTTCGTAGAAGCCGACCAGGTTGCGCACCCACGGGAAGATCGCGATGTCGGCGATCGTGTAGGCGTCGCCCATGATCCACTTGCGACCGGCGAGGCGCTGCTCGAGCACCTTCAGCAGGCGCTTCGATTCGGCGACGTAGCGGTCGCGCGGGCGCTTGTCCTCGAAGTCCTTGCCGGCGAACTTCGTGAAGAAGCCCACCTGGCCGAACATCGGGCCGATGCCACCCATCTGGAACATCAGCCACTGCAGCGTCTCGTAGCGCTCCGCGGGGTCGGCCGGCATGAACGATTCGCGCCCTTCGCGTGCGCGCTTGTCCGACAGGTAGATCAGGATCGCCCCCGATTCGAACAGGCCGAACGGCTTGCCGCTCGGCCCGTCGGGATCGATGATCGCCGGGATCTTGTTGTTCGGGTTCAGCGACAGGAACTCGGGCGACAGCTGCTCGTTGTCCTGGAAGCTGACCCGGTGCGGCTCGTACGGCAGGCCGGTCTCCTCGAGCATGATCGAGACCTTGACGCCGTTCGGCGTCGGCAGCGAATAGAGCTGGATGCGATCGGGGTACTTCGCCGGCCACTTCTTCGTGATCGGGAACGCGGAGAGATCGGACATGGTTCGAAGGTTTGCCTCGAGGGTGGAACCGGCAGCTCGGCGCGGGGCGCTCAGCGCATCCCCTTGTCGAGCATCTGCAGGATGTCGTCCAGCGGATTGCCGTCGCGGTTCAGGTCGAGCATCGACGCGAGTCCGCCCAGGCCGCCCAGCGCGCCGCTCACACCGCCGGTGCCGCTCGCCTGTCCGCCGACGAGCAGGCCTTCGAGCAGGGTGTCCAGCCCACCGCCCTGCGGCGTCGCCTGCGTGGCGGCCTGCGATTCGTCGACGCCGAGTTCGCGCGCCATCGCCTGCAGGCCGCCCGCCCGGGAGATGATGTCGGTGAGTTGCATGCGGATGCGGGTAACGGGGAGATCAGCCGAGCTTGCCCAGCGTGCCGGTGGCTTCGGCGAGCAGGTAGTAGAACGTGACGCGGCTCTTGCGCCGCTCGTCCTTCATCTTCGCCACCACCGTCTTGATGCCGGCGTCGGCCGCTGCGGCGTCGAGTCCGAGCTTCTTCGCCGCAAACCCGTCACGCACGGTGGCCAGTTCGTTCGGATCGGAAGCCGAGACGAGTGACGAGTCGGCGTTGCGAAGCGCAATGCCGCAGTAGTTCACGATCGTCTTGATCGCGGCGTCGTTGACATTGGCGGTGTACTTCCTGATGTCGGCTGCGTAGTCGCTCATGCGTGGTCTCCAGTCGGGATGAACCGGGTGGGGTGAGCGCTCATCATACTTCAACGGTCCAGGCGCCTCCCGGGACGCCGATGACCTCGCAATCGACGTCGGCACCGCGCCGCTCGATCACCGCGAAGTCGCCGTCGGCGAGCGCCAGCAACGGGTGGTGCCAGACGCCGCGGCGCAAGGTCACGCCGCAATCGCCGCTGACGCGAAACGCCGCGATGGTTTCGACGTCGGGTCCGGACTCTCCCAGTGCCGCAACCACGACGAACGGCGTGTCGCCGAGCGGCAGGAAGGTCTGGCTGCCGAGACGGTGCCGCTCGAGTTCGCGCACCTCGAGTGGCAGGTGCGCCGCGCGCGCGCGAAACACGCTCAGCGAAGGGCGCCCCGCGTCGCCCAACACGTCGGGTTCGGGCATCTCCACCCTCACCGAGGTACCGGCATTGATGCTGTGCCCGTCGCGACCGGCGCTCGTCACCAGGTCGCCGTACGGCGCGAACGACGCGGCGCTCACCGGTTGCAGCACGAGCCTGCGCGTGCCGCTCAGAAATTGATCCCCAGCCATTCGCGCACCTGTGCGTGCAGGTCGCCGGAGAAATCCTCCGGCGTGCCTTCGGCGGTGATTTCGCCCAGGCTCATCACGTAGATGTGGTCGGACATCGCCACGACGCGACGCACGTTGTGGTCGACCAGCAGGATGCCCATGCCGGATTTCGCGAAGGCGTCGATCCACTGGAAGACCTCGGCGGCCACCCGCGGCGCGAGGCCGATGCTCGGCTCGTCGATCAGGCAGACCTTCGGCTGCACCATGTAGGCCTTGGCGAATTCGAGCGATTTCTGCTGGCCGCCCGAGAGATCACCCGCCTGCGCCGAGAGCTTCTCCTTCAGGACCGGGAAGCGTTCGAGCGCATCGGCGTAGCGCTGCCCGAGCACGGTGCCGAACTGTCGGCGCCGGCCTTCGAGGGCGAGGCGCAGGTTTTCGGCCACCGTCATGTACGGAAAGAGGCTCGATTCCTGCGGGATGTACCACAGCCCGTCGTCGATCATCGTGTGCGCGGCCTTGCCCGAGATGTCGCGCCCGGCCAGCGTGACCCGACCCGACTTGGGGCGCAGGAAGCCGCACAGGGTCTTCATCAGCGTGGACTTGCCGGCGCCGTTCAGGCCGATCAGGCCGCTGATGCGCCCGGCGCGCACCGCGAGCGAGACGTCGCGCAGCACGTCGATGTCGCCGAGGTAGCCGGCGGTGACGCCCTCCATCGCCAGCAGGACGTCAGCCATGCGCCGGCCCCCCGGCGCTGGCGTGCGCCTCCTCGCCGAGGTAGGCCTCGATCACTGCGGGGTCGTTGAGCACCCGCTGCGTCGGTCCGTCGGCCAGGACCTTGCCCGCGTTCATGCACACCGCGCGCGGGCACAGTTCGACCACCACCGGCATGTCGTGACTCACCAGGATGAAGGTCTGGCCGCTTTCGCTGCGACGCCGGATGAATGCCGCCATGGTCTCCTTCATCGTCGGGTGCACCGCGGCGAACGGCTCGTCGAGCAGCGCCAGGCGCGGCGGCACCATGAAGCAGGCGCCGAATTCGAGCAGCTTCTTCTGGCCGCCCGAGAGCTGCCCGCCGTCGAGGTGCATCACGTGGGCGAGCGTCAGTTCGTCGAGCAGTTGCAGCGCGCGCTCGCCGGCGCGTGCCTCGTCGAGGCCCATTGCGAGCCCGCAGACGATCAGGTTGTCGAAGGCGCTCACGCGGTTGAATACGCGCGTCATCTGGAACATCCGCAGGACCCCGAGCCGGGTGAGTTGCGTCGGGTTCAGGCCGAGCACGCTGCGGCCGTCGAGCAGCGCCGCGCCCGCGTCGGCGCGCATGTGGCCCGACAGGACGTTGAGCAGCGTGGTCTTGCCCGATCCGTTGGGTCCGATCAGGCCGAGCAGTTCGCCCTCGGCAACGTCCAGTGTGACGCCGTCGACGGCACGCAGGCCGCCGAAGCGCTTGGCGACGCCGCGGATCTGCATCAGCGCCATCACGCTTCCTTCGCCGCGCCCGGGCTTGCCTGGCGGCGCCGCGCGACGGCTTCGCGCGCCAGACCCCAGAGCCCTTCGCGGAAGAAGCGGGCGAACACGATCACCAGCAGCGCGAACACGATCATCTGGACGTTGCCGACGTCGCGCAACATCTCCGAGGCCACGTAGACCAGCAATGCGCCGATGAGCGGACCCACCAGCGTACCCATGCCGCCGATGACCACCATCGCGATGACGATGCCGGTCTGCGCGATCAGCCCCAGTTCCGGGCTCACCAGTTGCGCGAAGGTGCCGTACAGGCCGCCGGCGAAACCGCAGATGGCGCAACTGGCCAGGAACGCCCAGGTCCTGGCGCGCACCACGTCGATGCCGCGGCTTGCCGCGCCGATCTCGTCGTCGCGAATCGCCAGCAGGAAGCGGCCGATCGGAGAACGCAGCATGCAGAACACGCCGATCGTCACCGCGGAGAGCGCCGCCACGAACACGTAGTAGTAGCCGATGCGGCTGTCGGTGAGCCCGGGCACGTTCAATCCCTGGTCGCCGCGCGTGAAATCGATCGAGTTGTAGATCACCAGCCGCACGATCTCGGCGAACGAAAGCGTGGTCAGCGCGAGGTACGGGCCGGAGAGGCGCAGCACGATGCGGCCCAGCACCAGCCCGATCAGGCCCGGGACGACGATCGACATCGGCAGCCCGATCCACAGCGGCACCTTCCAGTGCCAGGCGAGCAGGCCGGTGGTGTAGGCGCCGAGCATCGCGAAAGCCGCGGGCGCCAGCGAGAACTGCCCGGCATAGCCGGCGAGCAGGTTCCAGCCGCACGACAGCATCGCGAAGTACATGCTGACGATCAGCACTCCGAGCCAGTACGGCGAGGAGATCGCCAGCGGCAGCAAGGCGAGCAGCGCGAGCACCGCGAGCGACAGACGCATCTCGTGCGTCAGCTTGCTGCGCAGGAAGTTCGGGTGGCTGGGGACGCCCATCGTTTCAGACCTCGCGCGCGCGTTCGCCGAACAGCCCCTGTGGGCGCAGCAGCAGGACCAGGATCAGCAGCGCCAGCCCGAAGGTGTCGCGGTAGTCGTACGACAGGTAGACCGCGCCGAAACTCTCGAGAACGCCCAGCGCGAGCGCGGCGACGATGCTGCCCGGGATCGAGCCCATCCCCCCGATGACGACGATCACGTACGACTTGACCGCGGGAAAGATGCCGACGTCGGGCGCCGGATTGATGACCGGCGCGAGCAGCGCGCCGGCCAGCGCCGCCAGCACGCCCGAGGCCATGAAGATGATGCTGCTCGCGCGCGCGGTGTCGATGCCGGCGATCGATGCGCCGAGCCGATTCTGCGCCACCGCCTGCACCTGGCGCCCCCACAGCGAGCGCTTGATGAACAGCGCCAGCCCCGCCAGAAGCACGATCGCCACGCCGGCGGTGATCAGTTTCTGTCCGCTCGCCATGAAGGGCCCGATCGACATCCGGGTCACCTCGGACAGGGACGGGCCGCGCATCGGGTAGGGTCCGACGATCTTGTCGACGAGGTTGATCAGCAGCAGCGACAGCCCGAAGGTGACGACCACCGCGTATTCGTCCTTCATCAGCGCCCACGACCCGTAGCCGGCGTACAGCGGGCGCATCAGCCAGCGCTCGGTGGCCCAGCCGAGCAGCGCGCCCGAGGCGGCAGCGACCGGCAGCGCGAGCCACGGCGACACGCCGAGCGCGAGCGACACCAGCGTATAGGTGTAGGCGCCGACCATGTAGAACTCGCCGTGCGCGAAGTTCACGACCTTCAGGATGCCGAAGATCATCGTGAGGCCCACCGCCATCAGCGCGTAGAACAGGCCGATGACCAGGCCGTTGACGAAGAGGTCCAGAGCGAGCAATCGAGTCTCCGCGTCGCGCCGCGGAGCGATCCGCGGCGCGACCTGTGCTGCACCACCGGCCGCGAACGGATCCCGCGGCCGGGCCGGCCCGTCAACGGGCCGGCCTGGTCGTCACCTGGCCGGTTTCAGGACCTTGTCGATCTGCAGAGGCTGGCCGGGCACCTGGATCAGCGTGGTCTTGCTGACCGGCTGGTTCACCTCGGTCAGCTGGTAGGTGACGTAGGGAATGTCGACCCACTGCTGGTACTTGTAGCCCGCTTCCTGCGAGAACGAGAACTTGCCGCGCGCGCCTTCGAACTGCATGCCCTGCAGCGTCTTGACGATCGCTGCGCCGTCGGTCGACTTCGCCTGTTCGATGGCGCGCGCGATCAGCAGCACCGAATCGGCGGCCTGGAAGATCAGCCGGTTCGGCTCGGTCTTCGCCTGCTTCTGGTAGATCTCGCCGATCTCCTTGCCCAGCGCGGGCATCGGCATCGCCGGGTGATACAGGCCGAAGGCCAGCATGTATTTGCCGGCGTCCTTCACGTTCTGCCAGAAGTCGGGATAGTCGGCGATGCCGGCGCCGTCGTAGAACGCGGTTTTCGCACTCGGGGCGACCCCCTGCTCGTAGAGCTGGTTCATCAGGATGTACGCAGCCGGCGGCAGCATCACGTTGACCACCAGGTCGGGTGCGCTGGCGCGCAGCGGCAGCACCGCCGGCGTGAAGTCCTTGCCGGCGCGATCGAGGGCGACGTACTTGTACTGCGTCTGCGGCGCGAGCTTCTTCAGGAATTCGCCGAGCAGCTTGGCCTGGCCGATGCCGTAGTCGGTGTTCTCGGCGAAGGCGACGACGTTCCTGACCTTCAGCGCGGCGATCGTCTCGGCCATCGCCGAGGACACGCGGGTGTTGTAGTTGCCCGGGTTGAACACCTCCGGATAGCCCTTGGTGCGCACGTCGTCGGACCAGCAGTTGGTGTTGACGTACGGCGTCTTGTAGCGGTGCGCGACCTCGATCTCGGCCAGGCACACCGAGCTCTGGTGGCCGCCGGTGACTGCCACCACCTTGTCGCGGGTGATCAGTTTCTCGGTGGCGGCCCGCCCTTTCTCGGGGATGCCCTGGTTGTCTTCGTAGACGACTTTCAGCGGCCGCCCGAGCACGCCGCCCTTGTCGTTGAGCATCCTGACGACGATCTCGACGCCGTCCTTCACCTGCGTGCCCTGCACCACCGACCCGGGAGGCGACTGGGCGATGCTCACGCCGATGACGATCGGTTCGGCCGCGTACGAGGCCGCGGCCAGTGCGGTCGCCGAAGCGGCGAGCGCGATCCGGAACAGGTTCTTCATGGTCTTCTCCTTCAGGGGGTCGTAGCCAGCAGATCTTCGAGGCGGGCGGCGACGTTGAGCACCCGCCAGTCGTCGCCGCGCCGGCCCGCGATCTGCACGCCGATCGGCAGGCCGTTGTCCCCGATGCCGCAGGGCAGCGTCAGCGCGGGCATGCCGGTCAGGTTGAACGGCATGGTGAGCGCGGTGACGGCAGTGTGCAAGGGGATGTCGCGGCCGCCGATGCGCGCCGAGCCGGCTCCGGACCGAGGCGGCTCGATGCGCAGTGTCGGGGTGACCAGCACGTCGAGTTCGCGCATCGCGACGGCGAACATCGCGGCGAGTGCTGCACGCCCGCGCTGCGCGCGCACGTACCAGGTAGCGGGAAAGAACTGGCCGATCTCGAGACGCACGCGCACGTCGGCGCCGAGTGTCCCGGGACGTTCGACCAGGCGCTGCCAGTGCAGTTCGGTGGCTTCGCTGCAAAGCGTGACGAACTGCAGCGCGGCGCTGTGCTCGACGCCGCGCAGGTCGATCGGCACCAGTGTTGCGCCGTCGTCGCGCATGCGCGCGAGCGCCGCGTGCACCGCGCGCGCCACGTCATCGGCCAGCGGGTCGAAGAAGTAGTTGTTCGGCACGCCGACGCGCAGTCCGGCGAGCGGCGCGCGACGGGTGGTGCGTGTCGGCTGGCCGGCCATCACCGAGTACATCAGCGCCGCGTCGGCCACGCTGGCCGCGATCGGGCCGATGTGGTCGAGGCTCGCCCCGAGCGTTTGTGCACCGTCGCGCGGCACCGCGTCGAAGCTCGGTTTGAAGCCGACCACGCCGCAGCACGATGCGGGCAGCCGGATCGATCCGGCCGTGTCGGTGCCGATGGCGATGGGGACGATGCCGGCGGCGACCGCAGCGGCCGATCCGCCACTGGAGCCTCCTGGGGTGTAGCCGGCCCGTCGCGGATTGGCGACCCAGCCGTGATGAGGGTTCTCGCTCGTGATGCCGTAGGCGAGCTCGTGCAGATTGGTGGTGCCGACGACCAGCGCGCCGGCCTCGCGCAGGCGTGCCACGGCCAGCGCATCATGCGCGGCCGGTGCCGGTCTCGGGCCGCCACTGCCGTTCGTCTGCGGGAAGCCGGCGACCAGCATCAGGTCTTTCACTGCGATCGGCACCCCCATCAGCGGCAGCGACGCGCCCGCGCGCAGGTGCTGTGCGGCGGTCGCGGCTGCGGTGTCGAGCGTCGCGGGGTCGGCGAGCGTGATGAACGCGTTCAGGTCATTCCGGCGCAGGGCTTCGGCCAGCGCTGCCTGTGCGGGCGCCGCGGTGCGCCCGGGCGCGGTGCGGCAGTCGCGCGCGACGGCGGCGATGCCGACTGCGTCGCCCGCGACCGGCGTGCCGCCAGCCGCGATACCGGCCGGCGAAGGGGAGAGATAGCCGAGTTCGGGCTCCGGTTGCAGTCCCTCGAACGCGTTCAGTTCGGGCAGGTTGAGGCGAAGACGGTCGAGCCAGGCGCGGTGCCGGTCAGTGTGCGGGAACCTGCCGAGTCGGGCGATGCCGTCGACGGCGGACTCGAAACGCTCGAGGAGGTCGTCCATGGGGTGGGCGAGTGAGGCGCGAGAGCGGTGTCGTGGGATCGGCGGATTCGGCGCCGCTTTCGCGGGGTATAGTGCTCGCTGTCGAAATGGTCCAACCGGTCAGACCAGTAAGCGCGCCATCGTGCCGACATGGCAGCGGCCTGTCAATCGGTGCAACCCCCCGAATCGAGGACCCCCGGATGAACACCGTCGCGCAGGTCGCCAGGCAGCTTCAGGCCCGGATGCGCGGCAAGGACTGGCGCCACGCGGGCAAGCTCCCGGGTCAGCGCGAACTGGCCGGCCAGCTCGGGGTGAGCCGTGCCTCGCTGCGCGAAGCGATCGCGATGCTCGAAAGCCTGGGGCTGCTGCGCAGCGAGCCGGGGCGAGGGGTGTTCATCGTCGGTCACGACGAACGGCGCCCCGCCAGGCCGGACGGGCGCTGGCGCTTCCACGGGCGCTACGCGCTGCGCGACGTCTATCTGGTGCGCAACGAACTCGAAGAGCTGGCTGCCGCGATGGCCGCCGGCGCGGTCACTCGGCACGGGATCGCGCGGCTTCGCGCCACGATCGAGCGAATGCGCGTCGCGGCCGATGCCGGCAACCTGGTGGCGATGTCGGAGGCCGACCGGGTTTTTCACGTCCACATCGTCGAAATCGCCGGCAGCCCGATGCTGCGCGACATCGCGGAGGGCATCGTCGATGTCGTCGAGAGCAGCCGCCAACTGGCCTTCGCGGACCCGGTGCGCGTGCGCGAGCCGATCGACGAGCACCTGCGGATCGTCGAGGCGCTGGCCGCGGGAGACCCGAGAGCGGCGCGCAAGGCCATGCGCGCGCACATCTGCAACGCTGCCAGTCGGGTCGGGGTGGTGCTGACGATTCCGGGAGGTTGATCTGGCGCTACCGCTTCCGGGCGCTCGCGTCGTTGTCAACGCCCGCCGTCTCCGCCAGCACGTAACGCAGGCATTCCTCGACGCCGGTCGCCGACAGCGTCTCGCCCGGCCGGGGGACGAGTGCGATGACGGTCGTGTCCCCATCGCGGCGCGTGTCGCAGGTGCCGATCTTCGAGCATTCGCCGGAGGGGCACGACCACCAACTCGTGCCGCGGCAGGCCGACACCCGGTCGATGACGTCCTGTTCGTCGCGGGTGGTGCCGTCGATCCGGACCAGCAGTTCGTCGCCGTGTCTTTCGATCCTGAAGCTCATGTCTCCTCCTTCAGCGCCGCAACGCGTGCTGCAGCGGATTCACTTTATTCCCGCCGCCGGCGCTGTCAATGGGCCGGCGGTACAAGCGCAGGCGCAGCGCCGGCGGAGGCGGCACCGGCGGGCCCAACGGCTATCATCGGCCACCCACCGGACGCCCGGCGATGGAAACGGTAGCCGTCATCGACTTCGAGACCACCGGCATGTCACCGGAGACCGGTGCACGCGCGACCGAGATCGCCGCCGTGCTGGTGCGCAACGGGCGCGTGGTCGGGCGGTACCAGAGCCTGATGAACGCCGGCGCCCGGGTGCCACCGTTCATCGAACAGCTGACCGGTATCAGCAACGCGATGTTGCGCGCGGCGCCGCCGGCGGCGAAGGTGATGGGCGAAGTCGCCGACTTCGTCGGCGCGCATCCGCTGGTCGCGCACAACGCGTCGTTCGACTGCCGGTTCTGGGACGCCGAACTGGGCCGGATCGGAAGGGCGCGGGTGCAGGCGTTCGCCTGCACGATGCTGCTCGCGCGGCGCATCTACCCGGAAGCGCCGAACCACAAGCTGGGCACGCTGGTGGAGTTCGCGGGCCTGCCCGTCGCTGGGCGCCATCACCGCGCGCTGGCCGACGCCGAGATGGCGGCCAGCCTGTTGCTGAAACTCGGACGGGAACTCGAGCGTCGCTTCGGCCTCGGGCCGGTCACGCATGAACTGTTGCGCGAGATCCAGTCGTCGTCGCGCCACGCGATGCGCGACTGTACACGGTGACGTCGGCGCGCGCGGTGCCGACGACTTCGACCAGCGGCACCGTGGTGCCGTCTTCGCTGCGCATCAATGCCGGTTCAGCCATGTTCATCCTGCCTGTTCCTCTTGTTGTGCGATTCGTGCGCGTGGCCGCGCACCCGCTCGACCAGTTCGGTGGCGCCGGCGAACAGCGCGCGCACCTGCTCGGGCGTGAGCCCGGCGCGCCCCGGCTCGATCGCAAGCTCCACGCCGTCGGCGACGACCAGGTGCGACCACACTTCGACGGTGCCCGGGCCACGCGGCCGCGGCGGTATGTCGGGCGGGGCGCCGTGCAGCAGCTCGCGGATCCGGTCGAGCGAAACGCCGGCCTGCGTCCACTTGCGCACCTGCAGCAACTGGTCGAGATGCCGGTCCGTGTAATAGGCCGCCCGGGTCTCCCCGACGGGGCGATCGACCAGGCCGAGCTGAACGTAGTAGCGGACAGTGCGCCGCGGCAGCTCGGTCAGCGAGCAGAGCTCGTCGAAAGTGAATCGGCGGGGGGCGGGGCTGGCCATTGATATATTGTAGCAGTTCAACAGTATAAAGCAAGTGATATAATACAGCAGACCGATGCGCACCATCGGGTGGGCGGAGCGTTCATACTCCCGACCGATGTCCGACCCGGAGAGACCCCATGTACGACCGCATCCTGGTTCCCATCGACGGCAGTCCGACCTCGCAGCGTGCGCTGGCCGAAGCGGCCGGCCTTGCCCGGCTGTGTGCGGCGAAGCTGCGGTTGCTGCACGTGATGGATCCGCTGACGCACATCACCGGCTACGAGCGGCCCGACGTGTTCGTGCGCGAGATCGAGCCGGCGCTGCGCAAGGCTGCGCAGGACCTGCTCGCGAAGGCGCGCGAGAGCGTCGGCGACGACCGGGTGCAGGTCGAGACGGCGCTGGTCGACAGCCAGGGCGAGCGCGTGTCGGAGATCATCGTCGGGCAGGCGAAGGCCTGGCCGGCGGACCTGGTCGTCATCGGCACGCACGGCCGCCGTGGCGTCGATCGCGTGCTGATGGGCAGTGACGCCGAGCAGGTCGCGCGGCGCTCGCCGGTGCCGGTGCTGTTGGTGCGGCAGCGGTGACGGCAGCGGTGACGGCAGCGCTTACGACGCCAGGACGCACCTGCCCGGACTGCTCGAGCGCGCGGCGCGCGGCGAGCGCTTCGTCATCACGCGCCATGGCAAGCCGGTCGCGCAGCTGATTCCGTTCGAAGCGGGTGACGACGCCGCGATCCGCGAGGCGATCGTCAAGGACGAGGCCATCCGCGCGCGCCTGGGCCGGGGTACACGCCTCGAACTACTCGACGCGTTCACGGCCCTGCCGATCTCGCTCGCGCCGCCGATGATCCGCCGCGTCGACTTCATCGCGCGCGCGCCCGATCCCGTGCATCATGCGCGCGGATGAACTGGATCTTCCTCGGCATCGTCCTCGTCGCCTTCGTCGCCGCCGCGTGGCGCCAGGTCGGGTTCGTCGCGACCGAAGGCGTGCAGTCGCCGATGGAGGCGCTGTCGGCCGGCATGATCGCTTCGGCCAGTGGCGCCGTGGAGCTGGCGATCGGGCTGGTCGGCGTGATGACGATGTTCCTCGGCCTGATGAAGGTCGCCGAGGCGGGCGGACTGCTGACGGTGATCGCGCGCCTGATCCGGCCGCTGATGACACGGCTCTTTCCCGAGGTGCCGCCCGACCACCCGGCGATGGGGGCGATGGTCCTGAACCTTTCGGCCAACGCGCTCGGGCTGGGCAATGCCGCGACGCCGTTCGGCATCCGCGCGATGCAGGAGCTCGACCGGCTCAATCCGCGACCGGGGACGGCGACGAACCCGATGGCGCTGTTCCTCGCGATCAACACCTCGAGCGTCACGCTGCTGCCCACGGCGGTGATCGCGCTGCGCGCGGCGGCAGGCTCGACGGACCCGGCCGGCATCCTGCCGACGACGCTGTTCGCGTCGATCTGCGGCACGATCGCAGCGGTGGTCGCGGCGCTGTGGCTCGCGCGCTTCTTCCCGGCGGGCACGCCGCAGGCCGGCGATGCAGTCATCGACCGTCCGTGGGTGCGCGAGAACGTACCCGGCGATCCCATGCCGGCCGACCCGGGCGGGTATCCGCTGTGGGTGTCCATGCTCGCGATCGGTGCGCTGGTTGCGCTGATCCCGGTCACGATCGCCTGGGGCCGGACGATCTCGCCGTGGATCGTTCCGGGCCTGATGGTCGTCTTCCTCGCCTTCGGCGCGCTGCGCGGCGTGCGCATCTACGAGGCGTTCGTCGAAGGCGCGAAGGGAGGCTTCCGGGTGGCGGTACGCATCATTCCGTACCTGGTGGCGATCCTGGTGGCGGTGGGCATGTTGCGCGCGAGCGGCGCGCTCGACGCGACGGTGGGCGCGATCGGTGGATACACCGCGGAGTTCGGGTTGCCGCCCGAGGCGCTGCCGATGGCGCTGCTGCGTTCGCTGTCGGGCTCGGGTGCCTACGGCGTGATGGCTTCGATCATCAACGATCCGGCGATCGGCCCGGACAGCTACACCGGCTACCTGGTGAGCACGTTGCAGGGATCGAGCGAGACGACCTTCTACGTGCTGGCGGTGTACTTCGGTGCGGTGCAGGTGCGCCGGGTGCGTCATGCGCTGGCCGCGGCGCTGATCGCCGACGTGGTCGCGGTGGTCGCGGCGGTGGCGATCTGCCGGTGGCTGTACGGGTGACGGGTCGTCGAGACGGGGTGGCGCGTGCGCAAGTGCGCATCCGGCCAGGGTGTTGCGTCAGCCGAGCCGCGCGTTGCAGCGGCCGGCTACTTGCCCGCTTCGCGCAGCGCCGCTTCCATCACGGCAGCCCAGGCAGGGTTGTGGCGGCGCATTGGTGCGAGGACATCGCCGATCAGCGCGCCGAGTTCTCGCGCCTGCGCGACTGCGGTGCGCGCCGCATCCCGCTGGCCCAGCTTCACATGGCAGCAGGCAGCGGTCTCGAGCGCCGGTCGCCAGCCGGGCCGGATCTTCATCGCCCTCGTCGCGCAGACGAGCGCCTTTGCGGGCATACCCGCGAAGAAGTGCGCCCACGCGAGGAGGTTGTTCCAGACGAAGTTCTGCGGATCGTGCGGATTCAGGCGCAGGCCGTGCTCGAGGGGAGCGATCGCTGCCACCGCATCGCCGGAAAGCACGCGCGCCATGCCGAGGACCAGGTGGCCGAGCGCGAAGCTCGGGCTCGATTCGATCGCTTTCTCCGCGGCCTCGTCGTCGCTCCAGCCATAGGCAACGAGTCCCGCGTCGACCCGCGCGAGCCACAGGTGGGCTTCGGGCAGATCGGGGTCGACCCGGCAGGCTTGCCGGAACAGCTCGCGCGCCTGCCGATGCGTCTCGCACCCGACCTTGCGGAACAGCCAGGCGCCGCGATGCACCATGTCCCAGCCGGTCGTGCTGCCGCGGTGCAGCCGCTTCGCGGCCAGCGACGACTCGCTCCTGAGCAACTCCGGCTCGATCGCGCCTGCCACCTGTTCGGCAATGCGATCCTGCATCGAACGCATCTCGCCGACCTCGAGGCTGCCTCCGAAGTCGTACCTCTCTGCCCATAGCTGGCTCGCGTTCGCGGCGTCGACGAGGTGCGCGCTGATGCGGACGCTTCCGGGGGACCTGCGCACGCTGCCTTCGAGCAGGTAGCGCGCGCCGAGCGCGCGCCCGATCTCCGTGAGCCCGACGGATCGGCCCCTGAACGCGAAACTCGAATTGCGCGAGACGACGGCGAACCAGCGGAATCGCGACAGCGCGGTCATGATGTCTTCGGCGACACCGTCGGCGAAGTAGTCGTGTTCCGGACTGCCGCCGAGGTTCACGAACGGCAGCACGGCGATGGACGGCCTGCGGATCGGATCGGGGACTGCGGTTTCGACGTTCCGGTCGGGTGCGCCCGCGGTCACGGTCACCGGCGCGGCGAAGCGGTAGCCGATCCGGGCCACCGTCGCGATCCAGTCGACGCCGTCGGCGGTCGGGTCGAGCAGCTTGCGCAGCGCGGCAACCTGCACCGACAGGTTGCTCTCCTCGACGACCGAGTTCGGCCACGCGGCATCCATCAACTCGGCCTTGGTGACGACCTGACCGTCGGCCTCGACGAGTGCCCGCAGGAGCGCCATCCCGCGGTGACCGATCGCCAGCGCAGCGCCGTCGCGCAGCAGCGCTCCCCGCTCCGGATCGAGCGTGTACGGCCCGAACAGGAATCGCCGCTCGGTCATCCGGAAATTCTAGCTGCGACTTCGCGCCATTCAGGAAGATTTCGGCGCTCCTTCGAGACTGCGGCGCGGCGCGGCGCGATGCTCTCACGCACGGCTGCCGGCTCCTCCGGGCCGCGCCGTCCGACAGCGAACAGGAGGCGTCCGATGAAAGCGACGATCGAATCCGGAACCGCACGGGTCGTGCGCGGCGGCGAACCGTACCGTAGCGTGCAGGGCAGCGTCTACGCCCCGGGCATCAGCGCCGAAACCGTCGATTCGAAAGCGGTGTTCCTCGGCATCGTGACCTTGCCGCCGGGACAACGAACGAAGGCGCACGTGCACGAGCGCCACGAGTCGGCGTTCTACCTGCTCAGCGGCGAGGAGGTCGAACTGTGGAGCGGAGAGCGCCTCGAGCATCGCGAGGTGGCCCGCGTGGGCGACTACCTGTTCATCCCCGCCGACGTGCCGCATGTCGCGGTGAACCGCAGCGTGACCACGCCGGCCGTCTTCGTCGGGGTGCGCAACGAGCCGACGGCGCAGGAAAGCCTGCTGATGCGGCCGGATCTCGACGCCCGCGTGCCCTGATCGAAGGCGCCGGCGTGGCGGGGTTCTCCGCCGCCGCATGGGCGATCCGTTACACTTGCTTCCACGTCGAGGCGCCTCCCGGGGCGCCCGCGCACTCGCTGGGGGTGCCGCTTCGCAGACACCGTCTGCATCGCGGCTGAGACCAAACCCTTCGAACCTGATCGGGGTAATGCCCGCGCAGGGAAGCAACCATGACGACGATCGCCCGCAACACCGCCCTCATTCCGCTTTCGGCCGCCGACCGCCTGTTCGGCTGGCGCGACCATGCCGCACTGTGGCTCAGCCTCGGCGTGGGCTTGCTGGTGATGCAGGTGGGGGCTTACCTGGTGCCGGCGCTCGGCACGCAGGCGGCGCTCGCGGCGATCGTCGGCGGATCGGTGATCGGCGCCGGGCTGCTCGGCTGGACCGCGAAGATCGGCTGCGACAGCGGCCTGTCCAGCGCAGGGCTGATGCACGCCGCCTACGGCAGCAGCTTCGCGCGGCTGCCGGTGGTGCTGAACATCGTCCAGCTGATCGGCTGGACGACCTTCGAGCTGGTGGTGATGCGCGACGGCGTGCTCGCGATCGCGCGGCAGGCGGGTCTGCTGGTGCCGGACGCGGCGTCGGCCGTTGGCGCAGCGGGCGCGGCCGCCGGGGCGCCTGCGGCCAACGTCGCCGCGCCTGTGGCCGACGTCGCGGCGGCTTTGCCGTTGCCCGTCGTGCTGGTGACGCTGGCGTTCGGCGCGCTGCTGGTGGGCCTGCTCGCCGGCTCGATGGTCGGGCTGGTGCGCAAGTTCATCGGCCGCTTCGGGCTGCCGCTGGTGATCCTGTCGCTTGCCTGGCTGTCGTGGCAGTTCCTGGGCAAGGTGCAGGCGATGGGCTGGTCGACGATCTGGAACCGCGCGGGCGACGGCGGCATGAGCACGCTCGGGGCGCTCGACCTGGTGATCGCGATGCCGATTTCGTGGCTGCCGCTGGTGGCCGACTTCTCGCGGCACGGCCACGACGGGCGCAGCGCGCTGCGCGGCACCTGGCTCGGTTACGCGGTGGCCAACGTCTGGTGCTATGCGCTCGGGGTACTGGTCGCGCTCACCACGCCGTCGCCCGACCTGGTGTCGGCGCTGCTGCTCGCGCAGGGCGGGCTCGTGGCGCTCGGCCTGATCCTGATCGACGAAGTCGACAACGCCTACGGCGACCTGTACTCGGGCTCGGTGGCCGGCCACAGTCTCGCGCCCGGCTGGAGCACGCGCCGCTGGGGCGTGCAGCTCGCGGTGCTGTGCACGGCGCTGGCGCTGGTGCTGCCGATGCACAGTCTCGAGCCGTTCCTGCTGATGCTCAGTTCGGTGTTCGTGCCGCTGTACGGGGTGATCCTCGGGAGGCTTGGCGGTCGCACCGACGTGCCGTCGCTGGTGGGCGCCCGGCGCGTCGATGGCAGCGCAGTCGCGATCTGGGTGCTTGGCGTGGCCGTCTTCCACCTGCTGCCGCAGTTCTCGACCCAGCTCGGATCGGCGCTGCCGACGCTGGCTCTCACCTTCGTGCTCGCACGCGCGTCGCGGTGATCGGTGCGCCGGGCGCGGCGGCCGCTACACTGCGGTCCGTGATCCCGCTCTCCGTCCTCGACCTGGCTCCGATCCGCAAGGGTGACACCGCGGCCGACGCGCTGCGCAACACGCTCGACCTCGCGCGGCATTGCGAGGGCTGGGGTTATCGCCGCTACTGGCTCGCCGAGCACCACAACATGACCGGCATCGCCAGCGCAGCGACCTCGGTGGTGATCGGCTACGTCGCGGGCGGCACGCGCACGATCCGCGTCGGCGCGGGCGGCGTGATGCTGCCGAACCACTCGCCGCTGGTGATCGCCGAGCAGTTCGGCACGCTCGAGTCGCTGTATCCGGGGCGCATCGACCTCGGACTGGGGCGCGCGCCGGGCACCGACATGGTCACGCTGCGCGCGCTGCGCCGCGATCCGCACGCGGCCGAGGCCTTCCCCGACGACGTGCTCGAGCTGCAGGCGCTGTTCGGGCCGGTGCAGCCGGGGCAGGCCTGGCGCGCGGTGCCGGGCGCCGGGCTGAACGTACCGTTGTGGATCCTCGGCTCGAGCCTCTACGGCGCGCAGCTGGCGGCGCACCTCGGCCTGCCGTACGCGTTCGCGTCGCACTTCGCGCCCGATGCGCTGATGCAGGCGCTCGCGACCTATCGCGAGCGGTTCCGCCCGTCGGCGCAGCTCGACCGGCCTCACGCGATGGTGGGCATCAACGTGGTTGTCGCCGACACCGACGAGGCGGCGCGGCGCCTGTTCACCACCATCCAGCAGCGCTTCACCGACATGATGCGCAATGCGCGCGGCCAGCTGTCGCCGCCGATCGACGACATCGAGTCGTACTGGACGCCGGCCGAGAAGGCGCAGGTGTCGCGGATGCTCGCGTGCTCGTTCGTGGGTTCGCCCGGGACGGTGCGACGCGAGCTGGAGCGTTTCGTCGAGACCACCGGCGCCGACGAGCTGATGGCGGCCAGCGCGATCCACGACCACGCGGCGCGGCTGCGCTCGTACGAGCTGCTGGCCGGCGCCTGGCGACGCTGATCGACGTTGGACCCGTCCTTCCAGCCTTCGACCCCGCCGGCGACCGGATCCGGCTCGGTGGGCATCGCCACCGCGCAGCGGATGCGCTTCGAGCAGCCGCTTGCGCTGCGCAGCGGCGCGTCGATCGCCGGCTACGAGCTGGTCTACGAAACCTATGGCGCGCTGAATGCCGGGCGCTCGAACGCGGTGCTCGTCTGCCACGCGCTGAACGCCGGGCACCACGTGGCCGGCGCCTGCGCCGGCCGTCCCGGCGACATCGGCTGGTGGGACAACATGGTCGGACCGGGCAAGCCGGTCGACACCGACCGCTTCTTCGTCGTCGGCGTGAACAACCTCGGCAGCTGCTTCGGGTCGACCGGCCCGATGAGCATCGATCCGGCCACCGGCAAGCCCTACGGTCCCGACTTCCCGGTGGTCACCGTGGAGGACTGGGTGCACGCACAGGCGCGCCTCGCCGACGCGCTGGGCATCGAGCGTTTCGCCGCGGTGATGGGCGGCAGCCTGGGCGGCATGCAGGCGCTGGCGTGGACCACGCTGTACCCGCAGCGCGTCGCGCACTGCGTGGCGGTGGCCACCGCGCCGAAGCTGTCGGCGCAGAACATCGCGTTCAACGAGGTGGCGCGCCGCGCGATCATCACCGACCCCGACTTTCACGGCGGGCGCTTCTACGACCACGGCGTGGTCCCGGCGCGCGGGCTGCAGGTGGCGCGGATGATCGGTCACATCACCTACCTGTCGGACGACGTGATGGGCGAGAAGTTCGGCCGTGCGCTGCGCCGCCACGTGACCGACACCGTGCTGCGCAACGACTACCGCTTCACTTTCGACGTCGAGTTCGAGATCGAGTCGTACCTGCGCTACCAGGGCGAGAAGTTCTCGGGCTACTTCGACGCGAACACCTACCTGCTGATCACGCGCGCGCTCGACTACTTCGACCCGGCACTCGCGCACGGCGGCGACCTGGCGCGCGCGCTGGCGCCGGCGCAGGCCGACTTCCTGCTGGTGTCGTTCACCACCGACTGGCGCTTCGCGCCCGAGCGCAGCCGCGAGATCGTCGAGGCGCTGCTCGCCAACGGGCGGCGCGTCACCTATGCCGAGGTCGACGCGCCGCACGGCCACGATGCGTTCCTGCTCGACGACCCGCAGTACATGGCGGTGATGCGCAACTGGTTCGAGCGCGTGGATGCGCGCGTGCGCGCCGGCACGGGTCCGCAGGCGGCCGGCCTCGCGCAGGGCACGCCGGAGGGCGCGCGATGACGAAGCGCCTGCTGCCGCTACCGCACCCGCCCGGCGGCCGGGGCAACGGCCTGCGTCCCGACCTCGCGCTGATCGCCCACTGGATCGCACCGGGCTCGCACGTGCTCGACCTCGGCTGCGGCGACGGTGCGCTGCTGGCGCACCTGCAATCGGCCAAGGGTTGCCGGGGCTACGGCGTCGAGATCAACGACGAGCAGTTGCTCGCGTGCATGCGCAAGGGCGTCGACGTGATCCAGCAGGACATCGAGGCCGGGCTGGGGATGTTCCACGCGCCGTCGTTCGACGTGGTCGTGCTGTCGATGGCGATCCAGATGACGCACCAGACCGAGCGCGTGCTGCGCGAGATGAGCGAGGTCGGTCGCGAGGGGGTCGTGTCGCTGCCGAACTTCGGCCACTGGACCCACGCATGGTCGCTGCTGCGCGGGCGCATGCCGGTGTCGCGCGAGCTGCCCTACGAGTGGTTCGACACGCCGAACCTGCACATGTCGACCGTGCGCGACTTCGAGGACTTCCTGCGCCGACTCGGGCTGGTGATCACCGGCCGCGCGTTCCTGTGCGACGGCGCGCCGGTCGGCTGGCTGCCGTCGCTGCGCTCGACGCAGGCGATCTACCGGTTCCGGCGGGGGTGAATCGGGTGACTGGCGACGTCGCCGGCCCACGAGGTTCAGGGCTTCAGCGCACGTCCGCATATTCGGGCGTGCGCGCAAGCACCACCCGAACGTACGAACAGGTCGGCACCAGCCGGGTCTTCCCGGCGCGCGCCCACTGCACGGCCGCGTCGACCAGCCGGCGCGCGAAGTTGCCGCCGCGCAGGCCGGGATCGACCCAGGTATGGTCCACGATCGCGACGCCGTCGCCGAGCGAGTAGGTGAGTTCGGCGATGCGGCGGCCGTCGCGTTCGATGAAGAACGCGCCGCGACGGCCATCGGACTGGTGCCTGATCGGATCTTCGAGGTTGGATTCGGTCATGTGCAGAAGGGAGCGTGGAACAGGTCCGGTCGCTCAGCCGCCAGGCAAAAGCCGCAGCAGCCGCCCGTCGGACTCATCGGTCAGAAGATACAGCAGGCCGTCCGGCCCCTGGCGCACGTCGCGCACCCGCTCGCCGAGGTTGGTGAGCAGCCGCTCCTCGCGTACCACCCGGCTGCCGTCCAGTTCGAGCCGCGACAGCAGCCGGAACTTCAAACTACCGACGAACAGGCTGCCGCGCCACCCCGGATAGCGGTCGCCGGTGCAGAACGCCATGCCCGAGGGCGCGATCGACGGGGTCCACTGCCACAGCGGTGGCGTCACGTCGGCGCGCCCGGTGCCTTCGCCGATCCTGAAACCGGTGCCGTACTCGCGTCCGAAAGTGATCACCGGCCAGCCGTAATTGGCGCCGGCCTGTTCGATATTCACCTCGTCGCCGCCCTGCGGGCCGTGCTCGTGTGTCCACAGTTGTCCGGTCACCGGATGCAGGGCTGCCCCCTGGACGTTGCGGTGGCCGTACGAATGGATCTCGGGCAGTGCGCCGGCGCGCTTGGCGAACGGGTTGTCCGGCGGTACGCTGCCGTCGGCGCGGATGCGCACGATCTTGCCGTAGTGGTTGTCCAGCGCCTGGGCGCGGTCGCGCTGCGAGAAGCGATCGCCCAGCGTGACGAACAGCGTGCCGTCGCGCGCGAACACGAGGCGCGAGCCGAAGTGGTTGCTACCGCCGATGCGGTCTCGCTGGCCGAAGATCACGCGCGCATCGCGCAGCAGCGGTGTTGCGCCATCGACGAGTTCGGCGCGCGCGACCGCGGTGCGCGCGCCGTCTGCGCCCGGCTCGCTGAACGAGACGAAGATCGTGCGATCACGCGCGAAGTCGGGGCTGGGCGCGATGTCGAGCAGCCCACCCTGGCCGCCAGGCTGCACCTGCGGAACGCCCGCCAGGGGCGCAGACAACCGACCGTCGGAGCCCACGATGCGCAACCGGCCGGGCCGTTCGGTGACCAGCATCCGCCCGCCGGGCAGGAACGCGAGCGACCACGGGTGCTCGAGGCCGCGCGTGATCTCGACGACCTCGATGCGCGGCGGCGTCGCCGCGCTCGCGCGTGATGCCCGCCCGGCCGCTGCCAGTGCCGGCATGCACGCCAGCGCGCGCAGCGCGTGCCGGCGACGCGGATCGGGGTCGACCGCATCGGTACACGGCGTGCGCGTGTCGCGGCGCCTCATTTCGAGCCCTGCTTTTCGTCGAGCAGTCGCACCACACGCTGGCGCAACTCCTCCGATGCCAGGCTCTGGCGGTACGCGTCGGTCATCGACGCCATCGTCGCCCGCCCTGTGTCGCTGTCCAGGCCGGCCCGCGCCATCGCGTTCAGGTGGCGCTTCATCTGCGCGACGACGCCGGGCGCGGTGCGCGAGATGTGGTCGAGATACGCGTCGACCCTCGTGCACAGCGCATCGCGCGGCACCAGGTCGGTGAGAAAGCCGATGCGCAGCATCTCGTCGGACTCGATCGTCATCGCGGTCAGCATCAGCTTGCTCGCCGCGGGAAGCCCGAGTCGCGCGAGATAGCGGCGCAGGCCCCCGGGGTAGTAGTGCAGGCCGAACTTCGCGGCCGGCATGAACATCTTCAGGCCGGGCGAGCCGATGCGGAAGTCGCAGCACAGCGCGAGGTCGGTGGCGCCGCCGTAGACGCTGCCGTTGAGCGCGGCGATCGTCGGGAACGGCAGCGTCTCGAGCACGTCGAGCATGCGCTCGAAGCGCGCGTCGAGCTCGTCGATGATCGCCTGCAGCGTGTAGCCCGAGCTGAAGGTCTTGTCGCCTGCGCCGGTGATCACCATCGCCCGCGTGCGGCCCTCGGCGGCCAGCCGCTCGAACAGCGCGAGCAGCGCATCGACGTCGGCCGGATCGAGGCGGTTGTGCTCGGCCGGGCGATTCAGCGTGAGTCGCAGCAGGTCGCCGGCACGCTGCACCAGCGGGGCGCCCGCGTGCGGGGCCAGCGGTTCGGCGGCGACATCGGCGATGCGATCAGCCATCGTCGTCTTCGCCTCCGGTGCGAATGAACGCGGCGACCTGCGGCGTGCGGCGCAGCGCGGCGAGCGCCTGCGCATCGGGCAGTTGTGGCCGGTCGCGGTCCTTGTCGACCAGGCACAGGAAACCGAGCGGGGAATCCGCGTCGGCGCGGAACTGGTGCCAGGCGAGTGGCGGCACGCGGACCAGGTCGTGCGCGGCGATCGCGTGGACCTGGTCGCCGACCAGGCAGTGGCCGCGCCCGCGCAGGATCATCACCGCGTGCGCATGCCGGTGGCGTTCGAGCGTGGAGTAGCCTTCCGGGGCGACCTCGAAGTAGCGCCACTCGCAGTGCAGGTCGTCTTCGTGGAACAGCACCTGTCGCGTGACGTCGCGAAACGGCGCGCTGCCCGCCTCCTTGTAGCGCGTCGTCTCGACACGCTCCCAGCGGAAGCCTGGCTGCGCCTTGCGGAGCGGGGAATCGGCCATCGTCAATGTCGGCAGGCTTCGAACGCGTGGGCTACGCGTGCGGCGAACTCGGCCGCACGCGCCGGCATCGCGTCGCCGGCGGCGAGCAGGTTGCCGCCGATGAGCAGCATCGTATCGGGTCCGTAGTCGCCGAGCATCTCGCCGACCCGCTCCACGCTCATCCCGCCGGCGGGTACCGGCAGTGCCGGCGCATGCGGGCCCAGCGGCGCGCGGGCGCAGGCGGCGATCGCCAGACAGTCATCGCGCCGGTACGCGAAGCGCCCGCCCCAGTTGGGAAAGATCGTCGCGTCGGCGCCAAAGAGGCGGAACAGCCGTCCGAGCAGCAGCGGCGCGGCAATGCGCGCCTGTCCCGCCAGCGCCGGATGGGCGAGCAGCGGCACGCCGGCCCCGGCGCGCACCTGTTCGACGAAGCCCGGCACGCCGAGGATCATCGGACATGCGAGCGCGGCCGCGACGCCTTCGTCGCGCAGCAGCGCAAGCTGCGCTGCCAGCCGCCGCGGGCCGCCCGACAGGCTGGGTGCATAGACCGAACGATGGCCGGCGAGCGCGTCGCCGGCTGCCGCCTTCTCGCGGTTGGCGCGCTCGATCGCGGCCTGTACCCGCGGCACGCGCTGCGCGAACGGCGCGGTGGCCTGATCGGCGATGCCGTGGTCGTCCTTGATCACGTCGATGCCTGCACGCGCGAACGCGTAGGCGAGCGCGGCGAGCGCATCCGGTGCGAGCCCTTGTGGCTTGAGCGCAGTGCAACTGAGCGGCCGGCGCGCGTCCTGCGCGCCCACCGCGGCGCGCCAGCCGTCGATACCGAAGCGCGGACCCGGCAGCGCGGCGAGCAGCTCCGCAGGCAGTTGCAGGTCGACCAGTTCGACGTCGGGCTGCAGCGAGCAGTTGCCGAACAGCACGTTCATCAGCTGGCCGGGTTCGTTGCCGGTCGTTTCAGCGGCGAGCGCGAGCGCCACGTCGAAGCTGCCGGGCGCATCGCCGGCCGGCTCGATCGATTGCACCGTGCCGGTGACCTCGTTGCGCACGCGCGCGTCGCGCACCGCCTCTGGCGGCATCTCGATCGACTGCTCGATCGCGAGCGCCTGCGCGCGCGCCGCGACCGCCCCGGCGGGGCACCGGATGCGGTAGCGAACCGACATGCGCTCAGAGGACATGCGCCAAGCATAGCGCGCGCGCCGGGCGGACTAGGACATCGGTGGAATTGTGGCAGCGATGCGTGATCGCTAGCGTGGGCGACATGGCGACTCCTCCGATCCGCAGCATTCCGATCCGCCCCGTCGCGATCCGCCGCGCGGGCGCGTTGTTCCGGCGCGTCGCCGTCGCGGCGGCCACCTGCGCCGCAGCGCTGGTGCCGGCGCTGTGCGCCGCGGCGGTCGCGACGTGTTCGCCGGCCGGCGGCGCACCCGCGAGCACGTCGGGGGCCGGGCTGCCGCCGGGCGGTGCGATCGGTCCCGGCGTCGGCGGCACCGGCGTGGACGCCTTCGTTTCGCTGCTGGCCGGCGAGCCGGCCGCACCGGCGTCTTCGGCCTGCGGTGCGCCGGCGCCGTCCACCAGCGCGTTTTCACAGGGTGCGACCGGCGGCGAGCCCGCCAGCCTGCCTGCGTCGGGCTTCGATCGGGCCGCCGGCAATCCGGTCGACGTCGCCAGCGGCAACAAGTATCACCGCCAGATCGACGTCGAACTGCCGCATCCGGAGTCGAGCGCGCTGTCGCCCGACGGTCTGGCTGCCGCCTTCGGCCTCGCGCAGCACGATTCGCTGGTGCTGCGCCTGGCGCGCCACTACAACAGCCGCAGCGATTTCGCGCTGTCGCTCGGACGTGGCTGGAGTCACAGCTTCGACACGCGTCTCGCACGCGTCGTGCGCAACGGGCGGCCCGAGCTCCAACTCATCCAGGCCGACGGCCGGCGGCTGATCTTCACGCGCGCCGCGGAGGGTGCCTGGGCCACCGGGCGCATCGCCGACGGGCTGGTCGACGACAACCCCACCGACGCCGCAGCCGCCTTCGTCTGGCGCTGGCCGGGTGGGCGACGGGTGATTTTCGATACCCAGGGTCGGCTCGCGTCGATCGTCGCCGCCGATCTCGACACCATCCGCCTGCGTCGCGACGACGCCGGCCGCCTGGTCGAGGCGAGCGACGACGCGGGGCGCGTGCTCGGCTTCGAGCATTCCGGCACACAACTGGTCGCGCTGCGGCTGCCCGACGGACAGCGCATCGAGTACGGCTACGACGAGCACGGGCAACTGGCCGAGGTGCGTTATCCCGACGGCCGCACGCAGCAGTATCACTACGAAGATCCGCGCGCGTTTCACCTGCTCACCGGCATCACCGACACCGATGGCCGTCGCAGTCGCTACGCGTACGACGACGCGCGCCGCGTGGTGCTGTCGCAGGGCATCGGGCGGCCCGAGGCGCAGGCGCTGCGCTTCGCGTACCGGCTGCCGCTGCGCGCGGGCGCGCCGGGCGCCACCACGGTCAGCGTGGGCAAGCGCGTCAGCCGGTTTCGCTGGGTCGAGCGGCGCGACAGCGGCCCTGCGCTGCTCGCCACCGAAGGCGACGGTTGCGAACAGTGCCCGCCGATGGGCTTGCGCGCCACGTTCGATCGCGAAGGGCGCACGGTGTCGATCGCATCGATGACGCTGCGCCACGATGCGCTGGGCCGCGTGGTCGAGCGGCGCATCGGCGCAAGCAAGGCGGCCGGCCAGGCAGGCGCAGGCAATGCGCCCGCGGGCAAGGGGGTGCCGGCCTGGGTGGAGCGGCTGCACTATGCCGGCACCGACGCGCTGGCCGGGCCGGCACGCATCGAGCGCCCGAGTGTCGTCGCGGGCCGCACGCTGCAACTCGCGATCGGCTACACGCGCCGCGGCCAGGTCGCCGCGATCGACGTGACCGGCTTCGCGCCCGGACACGAGGCGCCCGAGCCGGTCTCGGCTTCTCTGCGGCTGCAATACGCGGAGGCCGGGCCGGCCGTCGGCAAACTGGTGTCGATCGCCCGCGAAGGCGGCCGTGACGGCGTGACACGCACGGTCTTCGTTCACGATGCGCAGCGCCGGCTGGTGCGTATCGGGCACGCGGCGGTGCTTGCGCACACGATCGAGCGCGACACGCTCGGCCGCGCGATCGTCGAGCGCCTGCCCGATGGCAGCCAGCGCACGCGCACGTTCGACGCCGGCTGGCGGCTGGCCTCGAGCAGCGCGCGCGGCATCGGACAGCGCTTCGTGTACGACGCCGCGGGACGACCGCGCGCCGTCGAATGGACGGGGGGCGAGCGCTGGACCGTGCGGCTGCGCGGCGACGGCGTCGAGATCGAATCCAGCCACGGGTGGCGTCGGAACTTCGGCGCGGGCAGCGAGCGCGCGGGCGCGACCCGTGCAGCGCTTCCCGTGGCGCTCGCGACCGCCGTGCCCGGTCGGCAGACGATCGCCGATGCTGCGGGCCGGCGCACCGGGTTCCTGTACGACGACCTCGGTCGGCTGGTCGAGACGCGCTCGCCACATGCGGGTTCGCGCCGGCAAAGCTACGACGCGCTCGGGCGACTGGTGCGCATCGAGCACGCCGACGGCCGCGTCGACCTGCGTCGGTACGACTTCGCCGGGCGCGTCATCCGTCGCGAGCAGGCGACCGGCGACGAGCGCATCGTGACCCGCTTCGGCTACGAAGGTGCGCGGCTCGTCTCGATCGACCACCCGGTGCAGCGCTCGATCGCGCGCCACGACGCGCTCGGGCGCCTCGTCGAACTGACGCACCAGCGCGGCGGGACCCGCTACCGGCAGGCCTTCGCCTACGATTCTCGCGGTCGCCTGGCATCGCAGGAACTTCCGGACGGCTCGCGGCTGGTGTACGGCTACGACGCACTGGGTCGCGACGATGCGCTCGGCCTGTTCGCGCCGGGGTCGGACGAAGTGCGCTGGCTCGCGCGGCACACCGCGCGGCGCGACGGCGAGCCGCTCGCGATGGAACTCGGTAACGGCATTCGCTTCGAGCAGCACATCGACCCCTCGGGGCGGCCGACGGCGATGCGCTGGACGCGCACCGCGGCGGGCGAGGACGTGCACGCCGAAGCGGGCGAACCGGTGACGCGCGCCTGGGACGAACTCGATGCGCACACGCTGCCGTTTCGCCGGTTGCGCTGGCACCGGCTCGGGCTGCCACTGTCGATCGGTCACGAGTCGGGCGAGGATCGATACGGTTACGATCGCTTTGGCCGCCTGATCGTGCGCGAGCGACACGTGGCGGGCGCGGCGCCGGCGCACGCCGAGTACTTCCTGCACGATGCGCTGGGCGATCGGCTGGCGGCGCGGCGGCGCGACGGCAGCGACTGGCGTTCATCCGATGCGCCGACGGATGTCTCGGGGCGCCCCGCCCGCCACCGCGCGCTCGCGCTGCGCTACGGTGCACAGGGCCGCATCGTCGAGGCACACGGCGAATCCGGCATCACCCGCTATCGCTACGACGCCTCCGGGGTTCGGGCGACGCGCAGCGGGCCGCTGGGCGAGCGCGGCTTTCTGTACCAGGCGGGCGCGCTGACCGCCGAAACCGGCGCCGACGGACGGCTCACGCGCCAGTACCTGCGCTGGAACGGGCGCCTGGTGGCGGTGCTCGACCATGCTCGGGCGGCAGATGGATCGCGCACGGCGCCACCTGCGCTCACCTGGATCCACGCCGATCACCTCGGCACGCCGATCGCCGTCACCGACGCCGCTGGCCGCGTCGTCTGGCGCGGCGACTGGGACGCGTTCGGACGCCTGGCGCGCGAGCACGGCGGATTCGAACAGCCGCTGCGCCTGGCAGGCCAGTACTTCGACCCGGAAACCGGCCTGCACGACAACGTGCTGCGCACCTACGATCCCGACGCCGGCCGCTATCTCGAGCCCGACCCGCTGGGTCTGGCCGCCGGCCTGAATCCGTTTGCGTACGTCGACGGCAATCCGCTGGTGGCCAGCGATCCGCTCGGACTGATCCTGTTCGCATTCGACGGCACCGGCAACGGCGCCACCGGACGGAACGGTGAAGACGTCTCGAACGTGCGCAAGTTCTTCGAGCAATACGACGATCCGTACAAGTGGTACATGGCCGGCGTCGGCCGTGACGACGCCGGCAGCGGCATCGACGGCGGTACGTTCGACTGGATCGATGCGGGCAGCGCGCGCGGCCGCGTCGACTGGATGCTCGGTACGCTCGATGGTTTCCTGGGCGATGCCTGGATCGGCAAGTCGGTGCCGGTGGACGTGATCGGCTTTTCGCGCGGCGCCGCGATGGCGCGCGACTTCGTCAATCGCGTCGCGACGCTGGTCGACGAGCGGCACTTCTGGACGCGCGGCATCTGCGTCGACCTGCGCTTCCTCGGTCTGTGGGACACGGTTGCGCAGTTCGGGCTGCTCGGCGCGAGCAACGAGCGCTGGCAGCTGGGCATTCCGTCGGCGGTGCGAGCGACCTTCCACGCGGTGGCGCTGAACGAGCATCGCGCGCTGTTTCCGCTCGAATCGGCGCTTGGCGGCAGCGCGTTCGTGGTCGAGCGTGGCTTCGTCGGCGATCACTCCGACGTCGGCGGCGGCAGCGCCGAGGGTGATCTCTCCGATGTGTCGTTCGTCTGGATGACGCAGATGGCGCGCTCGATCGGTGTGCCGCTGCGCGAACTTCGGCTGGCCGATCGTTACGTCACCGACCCGCGCGTGCATGGGCGCAACTACAGCGGTCTGGGTGATCGCTACGTCTACCGGCGCAACGCCAGCGGCCGGGTGGTCGAGCGCGCCACCCAGCGCCGGGCCGCGATCGGCGGTCTGGACTGGCGCGACGCGGCGGCGTTCCTGGTGCCGTATTCGCGCCGCGGCATCGACGGCCGCGGCCAACCGTCGATCGTCGGCACCGTCGACATGCGCGCTTACGCCGCCTGGCTGAAGGCCTCGTACGGCCTCGACATCGGATACTGAATCGATCCGGTGTCCTGCTGCGTCGCCAGGGCCCGGCGTCAGCCTGCGTCGGCGCCCACGCTGCAGTAGCGCCCGCCGACGTAGACGAGCGGGCGCCGGTGGGCAGTGCGCACCCGTTCGACGCGCCCGATGAACAACAGGTGATCGCCCGCCACCTGCATCGACTGCGCGCGGCACTCGATGTACGCCGCACAGCCGTCGATCAGCGGCGTGCCGCCCAGTCCGGCATGTGTGTCGACGCCGTGGAACCGGTTGCGCGCCGACGAGGCGAAGCGCTGCGAGATCGCCGCCTGGTCTTCGGCGAGGATGTTCACGGCGAACCGCCCGGCGTCCTCGAACGCGCGCCGGGTCGAACTGCGCGTGCCCAGTGACCACAGCACGAGCGGCGGATCGAGCGACAGCGAGTTGAACGAGTTCACCGTCAACCCGACGAACACGCCGTCGGCGTCCAGCGTCGTGATCACGGTCACGCCGGTGGGGAAACTGCCGAGCGCCCGGCGCAGTTCGGCGTGGTCGATGGTGGGGAGGGTGCGCATGGTCGGCTGGATGAGCGGGCGATCGTATCCGAATCCCGGCGCGGATCGGCGCCACCGCCGCGCCGGCCCGTGCAGCGATCGCGGGCGCCGCTGCAGCACGACCCGTTAATTGACGTTAACGTAAACGTCAATTAACGTTCCGGATGCCACCGGCTCATACGCCTCGCATCGCACGCCACCGGGGGCGATACTGGCGGCGAGACGCCAGAACAGGACCATCGCCATGACCGACCTGTCCGACCAGAAGAAGCTGGCTGCCTATCGGCTGAAGAACAAGGTGCGCTTCGTGACCGCCGCCTCGCTGTTCGATGGGCACGACGCGTCGATCAACATCATGCGGCGCATCCTGCAGAGCCGGGGCGCCGAGGTCATCCACCTCGGGCACAACCGCTCGGTGCGCGAGATCGTCGACTGCGCGCTGCAGGAAGACGCCCACGGCATCGCGGTGTCCTCGTACCAGGGCGGCCACGTCGAGTTCTTCAGGTACATGATCGACCTGCTGCGCGATGCGGGCGCCGGGCACGTGAAGGTGTTCGGCGGCGGCGGCGGCGTGATCGTTCCGGCCGAGATTGCCGAACTGCACGACTACGGGGTGGCGCGCATCTACAGTCCCGAGGACGGCCAGCGCATGGGGCTGCAGGGGATGGTCGCCGACATGCTCGCGCGCTGCGACGTCGACCTGTCGCAGTACGCACCCCTCGATCTCGACGCGATCGTGGCGCCGGCGCCGCAGACAGTGCCGCGGGGCTGCGCGACAGCCGCCGAAGCTGCCGCCGCCGGCAAGGCCGCCGCCGCGGAAGCCCGTACCGGGCTGGCCGTTTCGCGCCGGGCGCTGGCGCAGGCGATCACCGCCCTCGAACTGGGCCACGTCGCGGGGCGACTCGACGAGGCGGGCTTCGCCGCGTGGCGGCGTGCGCTGCACGAGCGCGCCGAGGCGATCGGCACGCCGACGCTGGGCATCACCGGCACCGGCGGGGCCGGCAAGAGTTCGCTCACCGACGAACTCGTGCGTCGCTTCCGGCTCGACCACGACGACCGCCTGCGACTGGCGATCGTCTCGGTCGACCCGACCCGGCGCAAGAGCGGCGGTGCACTGCTGGGCGACCGCATCCGGATGAACGCGATCGACCACCCCAACGTCTACATGCGCTCGCTCGCCACGCGCGAGGCCGGCAGCGAGATCAGCCAGGCCTTGCCCGACGTGATCGCGGCCTGCAAGGTCGCCGGCTTCGACCTGATCATCGTCGAGACTTCGGGTATCGGCCAGGGCGACGCGGCCATCGTGCCGCTGGTCGACGCGACGCTGTACGTGATGACGCCGGAGTTCGGTGCGGCGAGCCAGCTCGAGAAGATCGACATGCTCGACTTCGCCGACTTCGTGGCGATCAACAAGTTCGACCGCAAGGGGGCGATGGACGCGCTGCGCGACGTCGCCAAGCAGTACCAGCGCAACCGCGAAGCCTTCGGCAAGCGCCCCGACGAGATGCCGGTCTACGGCACGCAGGCCTCGCACTTCAACGACGACGGCGTGACCGCCCTCTACCAGGGGATGCTGCCACGGCTGGCCGAGCTGGGGCTGACGATCGCGCCGCGCGCCGACGGCACGATTGCAGGCCGGCTGCCGAAGGCGGTGCTGCGGCATTCGTCCGGCCAGGTGGTGATCGTGCCCCCGCAGCGCTCGCGCTACCTGGCCGAAATCGCCGAGGCGGTGCGCGGCTACAAGCGGCACGCGCGCGAGCAGGCGCGCATCGCACGCGAGGTGCAGCAGTTGCGCGAGTCGGCGCGGATGCTGCAGGAGGACGACCATGGCAAGAGCGGCGCGCGCAAGACGGTGCAGGCGCTGGCCGACCAGCGCGAGGAGCGGCTCGACGCGGCCTCGAAGAAGCTGCTCGCGATGTGGCCGGCGATGCGCAAGGCCTACGCGGGCGACGAATACGTGGTGAAGATCCGCGACCGCGAAATCCGCACCGGATTGATCTGGACGTCGCTGTCGGGCACGAAGGTGCGCAAGGTGGCGCTTCCGGGCTACGAAGACCACGGCGAACTGCTGAAGTGGCTGCTGCTCGAGAACGTCCCCGGTTCGTTCCCCTACACCGCGGGCGTGTTCGCGTTCAAGCGCGAGAACGAGGACCCCACGCGGATGTTCGCCGGCGAGGGCGACCCGTTTCGTACCAACCGGCGCTTCAGGCTGCTCTCCGAGGGCATGCCGGCCAAGCGGCTCTCGACCGCGTTCGATTCGGTGACGCTGTACGGCCACGACCCCGACCTGCGCCCGGACATCTACGGCAAGGTGGGCAACTCCGGGGTGAGCATCGCCACGCTCGACGACATGAAGGCGCTGTACGCGGGCTTCGACCTGTGCGATCCGGCCACCAGCGTCAGCATGACGATCAACGGCCCGGCGCCGACGATGCTCGCGATGTTCATGAACACCGCAATCGACCAGCAGGTCGAGAAGTTCGAGCGCGAGAACGCCCGACCGCCCACCGACGACGAGATGCAGAAGATCCGCGCGTGGACGCTGTCGACGGTGCGCGGCACCGTGCAGGCCGACATCCTGAAGGAAGACCAGGGGCAGAACACCTGCATCTTCTCCACCGAATTCAGCCTGAAGGTGATGGGCGACATCGCCGGGTACTTCGTGCACCACGACGTGCGCAATTTCTACTCGGTGTCGATCAGCGGCTACCACATCGCCGAGGCCGGCGCGAACCCGATCAGCCAGCTCGCGTTCACGCTGTCCAACGGCTTCACCTTCGTGGAGGCGTACCTCGCGCGCGGCATGCACGTCGACGATTTCGCGCCGAACCTGAGCTTCTTCTTCAGCAACGGCATGGACCCGGAGTACACCGTGATGGGGCGCGTGGCGCGCCGCATCTGGGCGGTGGCGATGCGCGAGCGCTACGGCGCCAACGAGCGCAGCCAGAAGCTGAAATACCACTGCCAGACCAGCGGACGCAGTCTGCACGCGCAGGAGATCGCGTTCAACGACATCCGCACCACGCTGCAGGCGCTGATCGCCACCTACGACAACGCCAACAGCCTGCACACCAACGCCTACGACGAGGCGATCACCACGCCCACCGAGGAGAGCGTGCGCCGCGCGATGGCGATCCAGCTGATCATCAACCGCGAGTGGGGCCTGGCGAAGAACGAGAACCCGAACCAGGGCAGCTTCATCGTCGACGAGCTCACCGAGCTGGTCGAGGAGGCGGTGCTGGCCGAGTTCGAGCGTCTCGCCGAACGCGGCGGTGTGCTCGGGGCGATGGAGACCGGTTACCAGCGCGGCCGCATCCAGGACGAGAGCCTGCACTACGAGCAGCTCAAGCACACCGGCGAGTATCCGATCGTCGGCGTGAACACGTTCCGCAATCCGCACGGCGACCCCGTCCCCACCAAGCTCGAGCTGGCGCGTTCCACCGACGAAGAGAAGCGCTCGCAGCTCGCACGGCTCGCCGATTTCCAGGCGCGCCACGCGGCCGGGGCGCCGGCGGCGCTGCAGCGCCTGAAGGATGCGGTGATCGCCAACGGCAACGTGTTCGCGGTGCTGATGGACGCGGTGCGCAGCTGCTCGCTGGGGCAGATCACCGGTGCGCTGTTCGAGGTGGGCGGGCAGTACCGGCGCAACATGTAGCCGGGGTGGCCAGGCCCCGGGCGTTCAGCCGTGGCCGCCGGCGATGTAGTGTTCGAGCTGCCGGATCACGAACTGCTGCTCGGAGATGATGTCCTTCACCAGGTCGCCGATCGAGACGAGGCCGACCAGCTTTCCCCCGTCGAGCACCGGCAGGTGGCGCAGCCGGTTCTCGGTCATCAGCGCCATGCAATTCTCGTTCGATTCGTCGGGTCCCACGTACAGGACCGGCGAGGTCATGAGTTCGCGCACGCGGGTCTCGCGCGAGCTGCGCCCTTTCAGGATGCATTTGCGCGCGTAGTCGCGTTCGGTGACGATGCCCACGATCTGCCCGTCCTCCATGACGAGCAGGGCGCCGATGTTGTGGCGGGCCATGATCTCGAGCGCCTCGCGCATGGTCGCCGACGGCGCGATGACGTGGACGTGCTGGTCGGGCTTGGCGCGGATGATGCTGCCGACGGTGGCCATGCGGGATCTCGCGGAAGAAGTGCGACAACCGCATCTTCGCCGCTGACGGCCGTTTGCGCTACTGCCCGACGGGGTGAGCCGGATTCGCGTCAGCCGGTGGCCGTGACCGGTGTTGCGCCGCCCGCAGGGGCGGCGCTCGCCGCCGCGGCGTGACCGGCCCCCTCGTCGCCGGCGCCGGTGCGCGCTTCCAGCGAGGCGAGGAACCGCCAGACGAACAGCAGCGTCACGGCGAGCAGCCCCGGATAGCCGATGCCGGCGAGGATGTGCGGCAGGTACGAGTCGCCCGAACGAACCGTCGGCAGGTTGAAGCTGAGCAGGCCGAGCGTGATGATCGCCCCGAAGATCCACATCGCCAGCAGCCAGGTGCCGGCCTCGAAGCCGCCGAGCGGGCGTGCCCAACCCGTGGCCGGCCGCGGCACGGGCAGCCCGCTATGCGCGGCGGCCGATTGCGGGCCCGGCTGCGTCGCGGCCGCGCGCGCGGCCGCGCGCGCCCCGAGCGTGAGCAGGTCGTAGACCACGACGATCGCGCCGATCGCGAAGACGAACCCGAACACCGGCACGAGGATCTGGTAGGGCAGCATCGCGCGGCGCAGGTCCGCGCCGAACCAGTCGAGCCCGAGGATCCGCATCTCGTAGACCTGCACCGTGCCGCCGAGCGCAAACGCGAGCGACATCCCCAGCATGCCGATGAACAGCAGCCAGAAGCCGAGTTTGCCCAGGCGCTGGTCGAAGCGCTCGATGCCGCGCACTGCCGGAATCGCGAAGTAGGCCGCCGCCAGGCCGAGCATGCCGAAGGTGCCGAACAGCGCCAGGTGCGCGTGACTCGGCGTGACCCAGGTGCCGTGCGACCAGGCGTTGGTGAGCGCGAAGGTCATCGTGAAACCCAGGATGCCCGCGCCCACCTGTTCGAGCACCACCGAGCCGAGGATGAAGTAGAAGGCGGGCGCATTGGCCAGCGGGCGCCGGTCGTGGTGCGCGTCGAGGTAGATGTGCCAGAAGCAGAACACCAGCGGCAGCGGTTCGAGTGCGCTGAACAGCGACCCCCAGAACTGCCAGAAGTCGGGCGTGCCGATCCAGAAATAGTGATGGGCGTTGCCCAGCAGACCGGAGAGCCAGACCAGCGTCACGCCCCAGAACACCGCATAGCCCACGGCGCGCACGTTGGCGCCGAACATCAGCACGATCAGGAAGCCGATCAGGCTGATGTGGATCACCTCCCAGACGCCTTCGACCCAGTAGTGCACGACGAACCAGCGGAAGTATTCCTGGCCGTCGAGCCGTTCGACGAAGAACAGGCCGAACACCCAGACCGCAGTGAGTGCGGTCACGCCGATCGCCAGTCCCCAGTGGATTTCGTTCCACTGCCGGCGTGGCGGGAAGGTGCGCAACACGATGGTGGCGAGGATCGCGAAGCCGATGAGGATCACGAGGTCGGCGCCGCGCCCGGCGTCGATGTATTCGAGCCCCTCCTGGAGCCACGGCTGCCCCGCCCACCATCCGGCGATGCCGCGCTGCGCCAGCGTGAGCGTGAAGACGTTCCAGGCGACGACCGCGATCAGCGCGTAGAACAGCACCTTCACCAGCCAGGGCGCGACGAGTTCGCGTCTCGACAGCAGCGGGCCGACGTAGAGGATGGTGCCGATGAACCCGCACAGGATCCACAGGATGCCCAGGTTGGTGTGTTCGCTGCGCGCCACGTTGAAGTTCAGAGCGCCCGAGAGCAGTGCCGGATCGACGCGCTGTGCGCCGACGATCAGGCCGAATCCGACCTGTACGGCGAACAGGATCAGCATCAGCACGAAGAACCGTTCGCTGAATCGCTGCGTCTGGTATTCGATGCGCATCATTTCCTCGCGAGGGCGCGGATGTACGCCACGATCGCCTGGCGCTGTTCGGGCGTCGTGAGGGTTTCGTAGCTCGGCATCACGCCGGCGGCGAAGCCGCTTGCGACGCGTGCATCGGGTCGGACGATCGATTCCTCGACGTAGGCGTCGTCGGCGGTCACGGCCGAGCCGTCGGCGAGCTTCGCCTGAGAGCCGTACAGGCCGCCCCAGCCCGGACCCACCTTGCGCTCGCGATCGGTGGCGTGGCAGGCGAGGCAGCCGAGGTCCTGCACCAGCTTCGCGCCCTGCGCCGCAGGATCGGCCGCGGGCGCTGCCGCGTTGCCGGCGGCGGCCGAAGGCGTGCGCGTTGCCGAAGGCGCGACCGTTGCGGAGGCGGACGCGGGCGCCGCGGCGCCCGAAGGCGCGCCCGTGGCGCTAGCGGCCGCCGCCGCGCGCGCGGCCGGCCACGGTGTCGGCGGCCAGTGTTCGGTGTTCATCGCCGAGGTGTACTTCAGGAATGCGATCAACTGGCCGATCTCGTCGCGCGTGAACGGCAGGTTCGGCATGAAGGTGCTGCGCCCGCCGCGGTGCTCGATGCGTTCGCGCGCGGCCGGGTAGCGCTCGAGATAGGCGTCGAACGAGTCGGTGCCGGCCGCCTCGGCGATGGCCGGGTTCTGCAACTGCACGCGGATCGCGCCCGCCGTGGGCCACGCGCCGGCCGACGGCAGGAAGGCGGCCAGCCACGCGGGACCCGCGCGCCGGTACAGGTCGGTCAGGTCGGGACCGAAATAGGCGCCATTGCCGACGATCGTGTGGCAACCCATGCAGTTGTATGCCTGGAAGACGCGCTTGCCGTCGACGGCCGAGAAGCGCTCGAACGTCACGTCCTGTGGCAGCGCCTGCTTGCGCGAGCCGGTGAACGAGAACACCGACAGCGCGGCGAACACGATCATCATCAGGCCGAGCACCGCCAGCGCGATGCGCCGCCGGCGCGGCTCGTCGTGGCACACGATCAGGCCTCCTCGTCGAATTCGTGCCCGGGCGCTTCGTGCTCGAACAACTCGCGCAGGCTGCCGATGAAGACCATGAAGACGTAGACCGCGAGCACGAAGCCGAGCGCGAAGTACAGGTACCAGGCCAGCGGCGACTCGGGCCAGAACTCGAAGTCGCGCCACCAGGGCCACGACAGCAGGATGCTGATGACGCTGGCCAGGATCGAGATCAGGAGATCGGACGAACGCTGCGACATGGGCACGGTTCCCGACTGGCAGGGATGCGGCTCGGGGTCGAGCGCGCGGGAATGACTGCAAAAGATAGATGCAAAATATAGCAATTGCAACGAAAGGGGATTTCCCTGCAACGCCCTCCGAATGCGCACGTCCGCGCACGTCCGCGCGTGCCCTCGCGGGCCCGCATTTGCCTGCGCATTTGTCTGCGCATTTACCTGCGCATTTACCTGCGCATTTACCTGCGCATTGGTCTGCGGGTTGACGCGCGCCTCGATCGGGCAGAAAGTAAGTCCCTTTCCACCCGGCCGCCTGACAACGAGCGCGGCGCAAAGAAGGTGAGGCGTGGCTGCGAAACCGCTCAGCATCATCGTCGTGTCAGGGTCGAGAGAGCGCCTTCAGATGGCCGCGATGGTCGCGGCCGTCGGGGCAGTCAGCGGCAGTCCGGTCACGGTGTTCCTGTCGATGAACGCGTTGCGGTATTTCGTGAAGGGTGACCAGACCGCGGCCCCCGCCGAGGGGCCGTTCGGCGAACTGCTCGCCACGAAGAACGCGCCGCCGTTCCGCGCCATGTTCGAGCAGGCCGTGTCGCTGGGCGACGCGAAGATCCATCCGTGCTCGATGGCCATGGACGTCCTGGGGCTGGAGCCCGCCGCGCTCGAATCGTGGCTGGCCGAACCTCTCGGCCTCACGAAGTTTCTCGGCGATGCGGCCGACGCGCAGGTCTGGTCGTTCTGAACACCGCCGTCGAACAAAACGAGGGAGCATCCATGAGCGGGAAGAAAGTGATCGACGCGCGCGGCAGCTTCTGTCCCGGTCCGTTGATGGAACTCATCGCCGGGATGAAGATGGCCGAGGTGGGCGACGAACTCGAAGTGCTCTCCAGCGACAAGGGGTCGGCCAACGACATACCCGAGTGGATTCACAAGGTCGGACACGAACACCTCGGCACGCGCGAGGAGGCCGGCGTCTGGCACATCGCAGTGAGGAAGGTGAAGTGAAAGAGGTGGGCTGAAGCGACGTTTCGATCACGCACAACAGGAGGACGAGAGATGCGCATCCTGATCATCGGCGGCGGCATGGGCGGCACGATCCTGGCGAACAATCTCGCGCGGCGGCTGGCGCCCGAGCTGAAGGCGGGCAAGGCCCGGATCACGATGCTGTCGGCGTCCGAGCGGCACTTCTACCAGCCCGGGCTGCTCTATCTGGCGTTCGGGCGCGTGACGCCCGACGAACTGTACCGCGACCAGGCGAGCCTGCTCGAGCCCGGCATCGAATTCTTCGTCGATCCCGTCGAACAGTTCCTGCTCGACCAGAACCAGGTGAAGGTGAAGAGCGGGCGCACCTTCGACTACGACATCCTGGCGATCGCCACCGGGTCGCGCCCGGTGCCCGAACTGATCCCCGGCCTGGCCGAGAATTCGGAGACGTTCTACACCGAGGAGACGGCGCTGAAGATGTTCCGCCGTCTGCGCGAGTTCCAGGGCGGCCGGGTCGTCGTGGCGGTGGGCGTGCCGCACAAGTGCCCGATGGCGCCGCTCGAGATCACCTTCATGCTCTACGACTATTTCAAGGATCGCGGCATCCTCGACAAGGTGAAGCTGCACTACACCTATCCGATCGGCCGCGTGCACAGTCTGGAGAACGTCGCCAAGTGGGCGGCGCCCGAGATGGCGCGGCTGGGGATCAGCTACGAGACGCTGTTCAACATCAAGGAGGTCGACGGCAAGGCGAAGGTGGTGCGCAGCGAGGAGGGCACCGAAGCGCCGTTCGACCTGCTGGTGTCGATCCCCGCGCACCGCGGCATGGAGGTGATCGAGAAGAACAACCTCGGCGCCGGCGGGTTCATCCCCACGCACCGGCACCAGCTCAACATGGAAGGGCGCAACAACGTCTACGTGCTGGGCGACACGACCAACCTGCCGATCAGCAAAGCCGGTTCCACCGCGCACTTCGAGGCCGAGGCGCTGGGCGAGAACATCGCGGCGATCGTCAAGCTCGGCGCGCCGGTGCGCGACTACGACGGCAAGGTGTTCTGCTTCATCGAGGCCGGCAAGGACCGCGCCACCTATGCGATGTTCGACTACCTGAATCCGCCCGACCCGAAGCCGCCGACCAAGGCCATCCACTGGTTCAAGATGGCCTACAACAAGCTGTACTGGACTTCCGCGCGCGGCCTGCTCTGAATCGTCCACGCGTTCTGACTTTCCGGAGGACCGAAGATGGACACGCAGACCAGTGAACCGCGCGCCGTCGACGGCGAGATCGAGCGCCTGGTGGCGGCGGCGCACGACGCGCTCACCGACGAAATGGTAGGGCGCCTCGCGACCACTGCGGCCGACGCGGCCGACCTGATGGACCAGATCACCCGCGCGGGGCTTTCGAAGGCCATTCCGGCGCTTGCGCAGATGGCGCACAACGGCGACCTGGAGCGCCTGGGGCAACTCGCGCGCGTCTACAGCTCGGCCCAGGACTCGCTCACCGACGAAATGGTCGGGCGCCTCGCGGCGACGATCGGCGACGGCCTGGCGCTGATGGATCAGGTCAACCGCGCCGGCCTGGACCGCGCGATTCCGGCGATCGCCGAGATGGTGCACAACGGCGACCTGCAGCGGCTGGTGAAGCTCGCGCGCGTCTACGGCTCGGCCGAGGACGCGCTCACCGACGAGATGGTCGGGCGGCTCACCGAGACCGTGGGCAATGGCCTGTCGCTGCTCGATCGCTTCGCGCGTGGCGGCGCTGACCGCGTGATCGGCATCCTCGAGCGGCTCGAGAGCTCGGGCGCGCTGCAAAAGCTCGCCGAGACGCTGCCCGACCTCGTGGAACGGATGACGCGCGTGCAGGCGATGCTCGCGGCGATCGAGTCGGCGGCGCAGCGCACCAGCCGGCTGCCGCCGGCACGCGGGGGCCTGGGCGGGATGTGGGCGCTGATGCGCGAGCCCGAGGCGCAGGACACGCTGCGCTTCCTGCTGGCGGTGGGCAAGGAGTTGCGCAGCGCGATGACGTCGCCCGCGCGCTGATCCGCCGGCCACGCGCGTCAGGTCCGGCCTCCCGACCGGGCCCGGTAGATCACCCAGTAGATCAGCGCCACCAGCACGCTGCCGCCCACGAGGTTGCCGGCGATCACCGGTACCAGGTTGCCGGCCATCGCCGTCCAGGTCACGGCGGCGGCCTGTGGCAGCGCCGCCAGCGCGGGGTCGGTGGCGAGCAGGCCGATCGCCAGCGGAAAGAAGAACATGTTGGCGATCGAGTGCTCGAAGCCGAGCGCGACGAACGCGGCGATCGGCGGCACGATCGCCACCGTCTTGTCGACGACGCTGCGCCCCGCGGCGGCCATCCACACGGCGAGGCACACCAGCACGTTGCACAGCACGCCGCGAAAGAAGGCCGTCTCCCAGGACAGTGCGGCCTTGGCCGCGGCGACTTCGACCGCCTTTTTCGCGACCAGCCCCCCGTTGAGTGCCGCGGTGTCGGCCAGCAGCACCAGCACTGCGAGGCCGGCCGCGCCGACGAGGTTGCCCAGACCCACCACCACCCAGTTGCGCAGCACCTCGCGCGTGCCGAGCTTGCCCTCGGCCCAGGCCATCGCCAGCAGGTTGTTGCCGGTGAACAGTTCGGCGCCGGCCACCACGACCATGATCAGTCCGAGCGAGAACACCAGCCCGCCAAGCACGCGCGAGCTTGCGAACGACAGCGACGGGTCGCTCGTGACCAGCAGGAATGCGATCGAACCGAGTCCGATGAAGGCGCCGGCCAGCAGTGCCAGCATCGACATCGCGTGCAGCGGCAGGCGCGCCTTGGCCACGCCGATGGTCTCGACGCGTGCGGCGACTTCGCGTGGCGCGAACGCGTCGGAGCCGAAGATCTCCCCGGCCATCAGTGCCGATCCTGGCGGGCGGGCGGCGGCGACGGCGCCTGGGATCGCGGGTGCATCCGGCAAGCTTACGCGATCGCCGCCGCGGCACGATGGGGCCCGCGTTGCCGATGGCCTGCAGGGCGATTGACGGCGGCCGCACGCCGGCGGAAAGTAAGTGGTTTCACGCCCTGTCACTGCAGTCCACGGCCGCCGACGCCAGGGGCCGGCGCCGGCACCGGGCCATCCGCTTCGGCCCCGCCTCGCAGGGAGTTCGATCATGGCGAAGTACATTGCGCTCGCGGGTTTCACCGACCAGGGCATCCGCAGCATCAAGGACACCGTGAAGCGCGCCGACGCGGTGCGCGAGGCCGCGCGGCGTTACGGATGCGAGATGTCGCAGATCTACTGGACCCTCGGCGCCTACGACCTGGTCACGATCATCGACGCGAAGGACGAGGCATCGGCCACTGCGTTCGCGATGGCGATCGGCTCGGCCGGCAACGTGCGCACGCAGACGTTGCGCGCGTTCTCGCGTGAAGAGATGGCCGACATCGTCGGCAAGATCGCATAGGGGTTGGGCTGCGGCGGCGCAATATATGCGCCGCAATATTTCTCGGAAGATCGACAAACTATAGATCTTTGATCCAGATCAAGGATGCGGAGCCCCTTGCGGGTCAATTATGTATTCCGGTACCGGAATGCGTATTTGACCCCGCGAGGAGAGAGCGATGGCGACCGAATCCCCCCACGTGCCCGAAGGCGAACTCGACGACATTCTCGAGTACTGCAACAACCTGCGCCATGCGCCGGTGCCCGCAGACGATGCGCTGCCCGAAGGGTTCAGCGGCACCTTCGGCCACTTCCCGGTCTACTTCCCGGAGGAGATCGCACACTCCGCGGGCCTGCTGCCGGTGGCCATTCTCGGAGGCGGCAACAAGCTCGAACTGAAACACGCCGACGCCCACATGGGTTCGTTCATCTGCGCCATCTGCCGTTCGACCACCGAGATGGGTCTGAACGGCGCGCTCGCCAACCTGTCGGGTTTCGTCACGCATCCGATCTGCGACGCCGCGAAGCACCTCGCCGGCATCTGGGCGCGCAATTTCCCCGAGCAGCCCTCGGAGATCCTGTACCTGCCGCAGAACGTGAACACGCCGGGCGCGGTGCGCTACATCGCCGCCGAGTACCAGCGCCTGCGCGCCGAAATGGAGAAGCGGGCCGAGCGGGCGGCCGACGACGAGAGCCTGCGCGCCAGCATCCGCACGTACAACCGCAATCGCCGGCTGCTGCGCGAGCTCTACGCGATCCGCCGCGACGAACCGTGGAAGCTCAGCTGCACCGAGTCGTACCTGCTGCTGCGGGCGCGCACGCGGATTTCCTGCGAGGAACACAACGTCCTGCTCGAACGGGCGATCGCCGGGATCCGCGCGCGCCGGCGCCAGGCGCAGGACAAGCCGCGGGTGGTCTTCGTCGGCGGCTTTTGCGAGCAGCCGCCACTCGAGATGCTCGAGGCGATCGACGACAACTGCTACGTGGTCGACGACGACCTGCTGATCGGCATGCGCTGGTTCACCGAGGACGTGCCCGAAGCCGGCGACCCGGTCTGGGCGCTCGCCGAGAGCTACGTCGAGCGCTCGGCCGCCAGCCCGGTACAGCACGACGAGCGCAAGAGCAAGGAGGGCTACCTGATGGCAATGATCCACACAGCGAAAGCCGACGCTGCGATCGTCACGGCAGCCAAGTTCTGCGAGCCGGGCCTGGACGAGCAGGTTGCCTGGTCCAAGCACCTGGACGAGGTCGGCGTGCAATACCTGGTGCTCGAGTTCGAGGAAAAGATGACCTCGTTCGAGCAGATGGCGATGCAACTCGAGACTTTCGCCGAATCGCTGCTGTTCGCCACCGCCTGAACGGAGACACGAGATGAACACCGCCACCGTCGACACACCCGGCGCGTCCGCGCCGGCCGCAGCCGCGGCCGCGGCCGGCGCGGCCGAATTCAACGCGCACCTGGAAGGCCAGAAGATGATCAAGGCCTGGTACGCGAATCTCGCGCTGGCGCGCGAGCGCGGCCAGAACGTCGCCAACGTCTTCGTCATGGGCAACGCCGTCGAGATCCTGCGCACGTTCGATTTCCAGCTGGTGTTCCCGGAGATCAACGCGCTGCAGACCGGCGTGCGCAAGGTCTCCGAGGAGTACCTGCGCGACTCGGAGGACTACGGCTACTCGCCCGACGTCTGCTCGTACGTGAAGGCCGACGTCGGCCTGATCCTGCGCGAGCAGCAGCACCCCGCGGGAACGATCCCGAAGGCCGACATCGCGATCGCCTCGAACATGTGCAGCACCTTCATCAAGTGGGGCGAGATCTGGGAGCGCATGCTCAAGACGCCCACCTTCGTGCTCGACCTGCCGGGCCAGCGCGCCGGCAACTGGCAGGTGCGGCGCGGCGACGCCCAGCACATGGTCGACGCGCAGTGGGTCGAGGCCCAGTTCCGGCAGCTGATCGAACGCTGCGAAAAGATCACCGGCCGTCGCTTCGACATCGACCGGCTGGCCGCGGTGCAGGATCGCGTCAACCGCATGGTGTTCCACTGGAACAACGTGATGGCGCTCAACCGGGTCTGCCCGGCGCCGTACAACGCGATGCTCGATGGCCTGACCTACATCGGCATCATGAACGTCTATCGCGGCACGGAGGAGGCGGTGGACTTCATGCGCCGCCTCGAGGAGCAGTTGCGCGCGAAGGTCGCGCGCGGCGAGGGCCGGGTCGCCGAGGAGCGCTTCCGGCTGCTGTTCTCGGGCACGCCGTGCTACGTGTCGATGCGCCGGCTGATCGAGCTCTTCGAGACCTGGGGCGGCGTGTTCGCGTACTCCGACTACCTCACGTTCGCCGCCGGCGGCATGGATGCCGGCGAGATGGTCTACGACACGTCGCGGCCGCTCGAGAGCCTGGCGGAGATCACCGCGCTGGCCGCGCAGCGCGGCCTGTCGAACCAGTTCTTTTCCCACGAGCGGCTCGAGCAGCAGATCCGCGACTACAGCGCCGACGGCATCGTCTTCCACGGCATCAAGAGTTGCCGCTTCGTGTCCTCGGGGATGGCCGACACGCGCAACTACCTGACCAAACGACTGAACATGCCGAGCCTGTACATCGAGTCGGACCTGATCGACCCGCGCTACTGGTCCGACGCGCAGATCAAGAACCGCGTCGACGCGTTCTTCGAATCGCTGCAGCAGCGCGGCGGCGGGGCGCCCGCTGGCGCCAGCCACGCGGCTCCCGCAAAGGAGAAGCAATCATGAGGTACGTCGGCGGCGTCGATGTCGGATCCACGCAGACCAAGGCGGTGATCCTCGACGAGAACGGCAGCGTGGTCGGGCGCGCGCTGCTCGACATGGAAACCAGCATGGTCACGATCGCGCAGGATGCGTTTCGCGCCGCGCTCGCCGACGCCGGCATCGAGGAGGCCCGGGTGGCGCGGATTGCCAGCACCGGCTACGGCCGCTACAACGTGTCGTTCGGCCACGAGCAGGTCACCGAGATCAGCTGCCACGCGCGCGGCGCGGTGGCGCTGTTCCCGGGCACGCGCACGGTGATCGACATCGGCGGGCAGGACACCAAGGCGATCTCGGTCAAGCCCGACGGGCAGGTGGCCGACTTCACGATGAACGACAAGTGCGCCGCGGGGACCGGGCGCTTCCTGGGCGCAGCTTCCTACGCGCTCGAGATGTCGCTGGGCGAACTCGGGCCGCTGGCACTGCAGTCGCGCAACCCGGTGCGCATCACCACCACCTGCACCGTGTTCGCCGAATCGGAGATCATCAGCCACCTGGCCAAGGGAATGCTGCCCGAAGACGTGCTGATGGGCGTGCATCAGGCGATCACCAGCCGCTGCGTGTCGCTCGCGCGGCGCGTGGGCGTGCACGCCGAAGTGACCTTCACCGGTGGCGTCAGCCGCAACGTGGCGATGGTCAAGCTGATCGAGGAGGCGGTGGGCATGAAGATCAACGTGAGCCCCGACGCGCACTACTGTGGCGCGCTCGGTGCGGCGCTGGTCGCCCGCGAGCACGCGTTCGGAACCGCTGGCCTGCCGGCCGAAGCGCTGGCGTAGGAGGATCACATGCTCTACGTTGCCGGACTGGATGTCGGATCGACCTATACCAAGGCGATCGCGCTCGACGGCGAGCGCAAGGTGGTGGGCTCCGCGGTGCGCCGCACCGGCTTCAAGCTGGCGCAGGCCTGCGAAGCGGTGTTCGACGACCTGATGAAGAACTGCGGGCTCGAGCGCTCGCAGGTGGTCTACGTGGGCGCCACCGGCTACGGCCGCTACACCGTGCCGTTTCGCCACGCGCAGGTGACCGAGCTGACCGCCCACGCACAGGCTGCGGTGCATCTGTTCCCCGACACGCGCACGATCCTCGACATCGGCGGCCAGGACATCAAGGCGATCAAGGTCGACGCCGAGGGTCGCGTCAAGGCGTTCCGTCTGAACGACAAGTGCGCTGCCGGCACCGGCGCCTTCCTCGAGAAGACCGCGCGCTACCTCGGCCTGACCACCGAGGACATCGGGCCGTACGCGATGCGCGCGACCGCACCCAAGGCGATCAGCAGCGTCTGCGCGGTGTTCGCCGAGTCGGAGGTGATCAACCACCTGTCCAACGGCATCGGGGCCGAGGACATCATGATGGGCGCGATGATCTCGCTGGGCGGGCGTGCGATCCAGCTGATGCGCCGCGTGGGTCTCGAGCCGGGCTACATGCTGACCGGCGGCATGACGCGCAACGAGGCGATGGTCGCGGCGCTCGAGAAGGCGCTCGGCGACAGGTTCCACGTGGCGCCCGGCGGTCTGGGGCAACTGAACGGCGCCTACGGCGCGGCCTACCTCGGCCTGCGCCGCGTGGAGAAATTGCTGGCCGAGGGCCGGCCGATTCCGCCGACCGCCGCGCAGCAGGGGCAGGCCCAGGGCAGGGCGGTGCGCCGCTGGTCGGCGATGGCCGCCAGCGGCAAGCGCTTCGAGCCGGGCAGCGACGCCGGCGGATCCACGGTCGCCGTCCAGCGCCTGGCGGATCAGCCGGAGCAGGCCGCCGCCTGAGGGCCGGGCCGCCGATCGGCCGCACCCGGATCGCTGGCGCCCGGATCCACGGCACCAACCACGGAGGATGCCATGACCTACGTCGTCACCGAAGCCTGCATCAACTGCAAGCACACCGACTGCGTGGAGGCGTGCCCGGTGGACGCGTTCCACGAAGGGCCGAACTTTCTCGTGATCGACGCCGATGCCTGCATCGACTGCGCCGCCTGCGTGCCCGAATGCCCGGTCGAGGCGATCTACGCCGACGCCGACGTGCCATCGACCATGAAAAAATTCATTCCGCTGAATGCCGAGCTCTCGCGCGACTGGCCGGGCATCTCGAAGAAGCGCGACGCCTTGCCCGATGCCGGCCACTGGGCCACCGTGAAAGACAAGTTCGACCAGCTCCGGCAGCCCTGAGCCAGGCGCGCGCCACCCACTCCGAGGAGATCCACGATGGAATCGATCACCGCCTACATGCAGCAGGACCATGTTCTCATCGACGCCATCGCCGCGCGCGCTGCCGCGGCCGCCGCTGCCGGCGACGCAGACGGGGTGCAGCGCGAGGGGGCGCTGTTCCTGCAGCGGCTCGAGCGCCACATCGAAATGGAGGAGCACCTGCTGTTTCCCGCCTTCGAGGAGCGCACCGGAATGACCGAGGCCGGCCCGAGCGTGCAGATGCGCGCCGAGCACGAGCAGATGCACGGCATCTTCGAGCAACTGCGGGCGGCCATCGACACCAGGGATGCGGCGGGCTGGCAACGCGCATCGCAGTCGCTGCTCGAAGTGCTGGTGCCGCACAACCAGAAGGAAGAGCAGATGATGTACCCGATGCTCGACGACGCGATGGGTGCGGATGCGGCGGCACTGCTCGCCGAAGTCAAGGAGATGGCCGCCTGAGGCGCGGCTCGCCGTCCTTGCGGCTGCGGCGCCGTCCCGGCGGCGCGCTGCGGCGGGCCGTGCAGCGGCCCGGATCCCGGTATCCTCGCGCGGATTGGACCCTGCGCGAGCCGCGATGAAGGAAGGCGTTACCGAAAAGCTCTCGAACCGGGTGGTCCTCGGGCTGCTGCTGGGCGGCCTGCTGCTGCTCACCTACGTGGTGATGCGCCCGTTCGTGGTGCCGGTCGTCTGGGCGATCATCCTCGCGTACACGACCTGGCCGCTGCTGGCGCGCATCCGGCGCCTGCTGGGCGGGCGCCGCACGCTGGCGGCCGCGGTGATGACCGCGCTGCTCACCGCCGCGTTCGCACTGCCCGCGTTGTGGCTCGCACTGCTGTTGCGCGCCGAGATGGCCAACGCGTACGCGGCGATCGCCGCGCTGCTGGCCCAGGGCCCTTACCGGCTGCCTGACGTGCTCGCCGGCGTGCCGGTCCTCGGCGGATGGCTGCAGGCACTGCTCGACCAGTTCACCGGCGATCCCGATGCCATCCGCCAGCAACTCGCCCGCTGGGTCGAGACGCGTGCGGCCGAGTCGCTGACGATCATCGGCGGACTGGGCCGCAACGCCGCGAAGCTGGGTTTCGCGTTGTTCACCGTGTTCTTCCTGTACCGCGACGGCGAGCAGGTGCTCGCGCAGGCGCAACGCGTATTGCGCCGTTTCCTCGGTGCGCGGGTCGACCGCTACCTGTCGGCAGTGGGCAGCATGTCGATGGCGGTGGTCTGGGGGCTGGTGGCCACCGCGCTCGGCCAGGGGCTCGTCGCGGGGCTCGGCTACTGGTGGTTCGGACTGGAGGCGCCGGTGCTGCTGGGGGCGATCACCGCCATCATCGCGCTGCTGCCGTTCGGCACGCCGTTCGTCTGGGGAAGCGTCGGCGCCTGGCTGATCGCCAACGGCCAGACGTTCGACGGCATCGGCCTGCTGCTCTGGGGCACGCTGGTGGTGAGCTGGGTCGACAACCTGGTGCGCCCGCTGGTGATCAGCAACGCCACGCGCATTCCGTTCCTGCTGGTGATGTTCGGCGTGCTCGGCGGTCTCGCGGCCTTCGGGCTGGTCGGCCTGTTCATGGGGCCGGTGATCCTCGCCGTCCTGATGGCGGTCTGGCGTGAATGGATCGAGGAGTCGGTCGGCGCCGGCGAGCCGGGCGCCGGTGCACCCGGTCCCTGATCCGCTTCGGCCGGGGTCGGCCGCGCACCGGCCGCCCGGCCTCGCTCAGGCCGTGGCGGCGCCCTCGGTTTCGGGCACGCCCTGCCAGAGCATGTCGTAGCCGAGTTCCTTGCTGTCCGAGCACATCTCGCCCACCGCCGCGAACCTGGCCTTGAAGACCGAGTCGGCGTGCGAGCGTTCGTGCTCGTCGAACGATCGCCAGTAGGTGACGATCGCCAGGTCGTGGTCGGAGTCGCGCGCGCTGCCCATCGAACCCTCGTCGGAGGCGAAGCCGGCGAACCGGAACACCTGCCCGCCGATGAAGCCGCCCTTGTCGCCGCCGTAGGTCTCCTTGACCACGTTGCACATCTCGCCGACTGCGAGCTCGACGTCGTCGATCGTGACGCCCGATTTGAGCTTGACGGCGTTGAACAGCATCTTCGCGCCGAAGGGAATCGTGATGGGTCCGTACATGAGGGTCTCCTTTCTGGATGCTTTCGGGTGACGACACCGGCGCCGCGGCGCCCGTGTGCGGCCCGGAGTGCGGCCCGGAGCAGGTGCGCGCCGGTCCGCTCGACGGTGGATCGCCAGATACCGGGGGTAGTGTACGTCCGGCGCGAAGACCCTGCTCGCCGGCGGGACGAAAGCGCCCGGGAGTCTGCCGGAGTCGGCGCTCCGGCGGCCCTTCCTAGCCGATCACGTCGTGCAGCGCCTGTCTGATCGGAGCCGGCAAGCGGCCGGACAACGGTTCGGCCCCGCTGATGCGACGCCGCGGTCCCAGCTGGCCGTTGTAGACGAGCATGCCGTCTTCGGCGATGGTCACGACGAGACGTCTCGCATTCGGGCCGGTCCATTCGAAGGCGAGCAGGCCGTTATCGTCGGCGGTCGGCGCGGGCACGACGACGCTGGCAGGGAGCAATCGCGCGAACTCGCGCGCGTGATGAACCAGTCGCAGCGCCAATGGCCGGCCGGACCAGTACTCCAGCAGCGTCCGTTCTGCAGCCCACGCGAATTCCCCGAGCGCCGTGTCGAGCTTGTGCAGGCCTTGCTCGACCAGTCGCGCACGGGCGCCCGCGGCCTGCCGGGACATGCGCAGCGAGTCGCTGCCGATGCCGAGTGCGCCGGTGGCGGGCGCAGTGCGTTGCAACACGCTGACGATCTTCATTGATAGGTCTCCGCCAGGCGCTCGGTGATCAGCCCGAAGAACGCCCGGTTCTTGATTTCGTGCAACTGCTGCAGCGCGTCGCGCAAGTGTCCGACGATGGTCTCGTCGGCGGTGTGCCGCCGGTTGTTGCCCACGTCGACGTCGATGATCAGCGGGATCTCGCTCGTGCTCAGGCCCCGCGTGTCGGCAGCCTGCATCACGTCCAGGGTCGTGTCCTCGCTGCCGGTGGGCAGGCGCAGATGCATCAGGAAATCGAAGTACGCCTGCGCGAATCCCTTGGGCGCGCGCGGCGCCGAGGTGAGGTAGTCGTCGAAGGCGAACCACGGAGTGATCGGCAGCCGGATGTCGTTCACGTAGCGCAGGCCGATGCGCTCGATCTCGGCCGGGGCCACTGCGCGGCGGTAGGTATCGAAGAGCGCCAGGTAGCGCGCCGCGAACGTGTCCCAGCCCGGGTAGTCGCCGACCCGGGCCATCGAAAGGCCATCGGTCCAGACCAGCACCACGTCACGTCCGTCTTCGCTTTCGCAGCGCCAGCCCACCTGGGCCGCTGCGGCATCGAAGTCGAGTCGCGTGCGCCGCTCGTCGGGCAGTCCCAACGCCTCGGACGCAAGGCGAAACGGTCGTGATCTCGGGAACAGGGTGGCGATCGATTCACGCCATTCGTCGATCCTGGATAGCGGGCAACGCGCCGACCGGATCTCGATGATCGCTTCGCGGATCGGGGGGTGCGTCAGCAGTCGGACGACGGCCATGTAATCGGAGGAATCGATACGCCAGAATTCATTCTAGTATCAGATTAAGAAGAATTACTATCCTGTTGTTTTTGAATGACAATTTCAAACAGATCTAGCTGCAGTGCAGCAAAACCGGAGCCGCCTTTGGGAGATCAGCGAAACCGGTAGTCCGCGGCGCGGTGCAGCCGCCAGGCGCCGCTGCCGGTGAGCTCGAGCACCTGGTAGTGAAAGCGCAGCAACGCCACGTGATGGCTGACGCTGACCGGCGTCATCGACGTCGTGGCGAGTTCGCGGTAGAGGATCTCCTCGTTGCCGCTGTCGAGCGCGCTGGTCGCCTCGTCGAGCATCACGTAGCGCGGCCGGCGCAGCAGCACACGGGCGAAGGCGAGCCGCTGCTGCTCGCCGATCGACAGCACCTTGCCCCAGTCGAGTTCGGCGTCGAGTCCGCCGAAGCGCGCAGCGAGGTCCGGCAGGTTCACCCGTTCGAGCAGGCGGCCCAATTCCCGATCGGACACCTGCCGGTTGCGGTCCGGGTAGAGCAACTGGCTGCGCAGGTTTCCCAGCACCATGTACGGTTGCTGCGGCAGGAACATCGTCTCGTCGGCACCGGGGCGCACGATGCGCCCGCCACCGGCGTCCCACAAACCGGCGATGGCGCGCAGCAGCGAACTCTTGCCCCCGCCGCTGTCGCCGACGATCATCAGTCCCTTTCCGGGTTCGACCGACACGGACAGATCGGTGACGAGCACCCGCTCGCGACCGGGTGTCTGCAGCGTGAGGTGTTCGAGCGCGAGATGCGGGCCCCAGGTCGACTCGATGCGCCCGGTGGCGCCGGCACCGGTGGTCTGCTGTGCCGCCAGCGTCTTCGAGAAGGTGCCGAGGCGGTCGATGCCGGCTGCGAAGCGGCTCAGGCCCTCGAAGTGGTCGACGATCACGGCCACCGCGCCGAGGATCGCCGCGAAGGCGCCGGCCGCCTGCACTGCGCGTCCGACTTCGAGTTCGCCGGCGATGACCCGCTCGGCGATGATCGCGCTGGGCAGCACGATGGTCAGGAAACTGTAGGCGTACTGGAACAGGTTCAGGTTCAGCTGCGCCTTCAGCAGCCTGCGGTAGTTGGCGAACGCGGCATCGAAGAAGCGCCGGGCCTGGAAGGCCTCGTGCGCTTCGCCCCGGTGAAAGGCGATCGCCTCGGCGTGTTCGCGGATGCGCACCAGGCTGAAGCGGAAGTCGGCCTCGCGCCGCAGTTGCAGGAAGTTGATGCCGATCAGCACGCGACCGAACACCAGCATGGTCACTGCCGTGCCGACGATGGCGTACACGACGAGGAAGTACACCAGCATCTTCGAGATCGACCACAGCACGCCGGTGAACGCGACGAGCTGGATGACTGCGCCCAGTGCGATCATCAGGAAGTACAGTGACTGCTGGGTGAACGCGTTGATGTCCTCCGAGATCCGCTGGTCGGGGTTGTCGATCGCGCCGCCAGAACCGATTTCGTAGTAGGCACGATGGCTGAAGTAACGGTCGAGGAAGTGATGGGTGAGCCAGCGGCGCCAGAAGATGCCGAGCGTGTCGCGCACGTAGTAGTAGAACGCGTAGATCGGCACCGCAACCACCACGATCGCCACGCATCGCCGGATCGACAGCCAGAACCGGTCGGCGTCACGCGCCGCCAGCGCCGAGGTGAACTCGCCGGTCTGCTCGTTGAGCAACACGTTGAATGCGGTCTGGCCGAGCAGCAGCAGCACTGCGAGCGCAAGCAGGCTGCGCGCCTGCCACTTCTCCCCGGAGAGCCAGTAGGGCCTGGCAATGACGGCGAAGCGCCGCCAGACGTGGTGCCCGCCGTTCCTTGCTGCTGCCATCCCTGGCCAACCCCCGTCGCGCCTGACGCGCAAGTGTAACGGCGCGCCCGTCGGCCGGGCGGATCGTGGGCGCGGCTCGACGCCTCACGCGGTGCGGCGTTCAGCTTCGGTACATCGCTGCGGGGTCATGCTGCACCACGCGTCAGTGGCGGATGCAGATCTTGCCGAACTGGGTGCCGCTCTTCAGCCGTTCGAATGCCGGCAGCAGTTCGTCGAAAGCGAACACGCGATCGACGACGGGCACGACGCCGTGCTGCGCGATTGCGCGGCACATCTGCTCGAAGTCGTCACGGGCGCCCACCGTGACGCCCTGCAGGCGCACCTGGCGCGTGACGACGTGCCCGAGCGAGGCCTGCATCGCCGCCCCCGACAGCACGCCGATCATCGAGATCGTGCCGCCCGGGCGGATGCAGCGCAACGACTGCGGCAGCGTCTTCTCGCCGCCGACCTCGACGATCTGGTCGTAGCCGCGCCCGCCGGTGATCTCGCGCGTGGCGCGCGCCCAGTCGGGCGTGCGGCGGTAGTTCACGGTGGCGTGGGCGCCCATCGCGACGAGCCGCTCGATCTTTTCATCGCTCGACGAAATCACGGTGACGTGGGCACCCATCAGCCGGGCGAACTGCAGCGCGAACAGCGCCACGCCGCCCGAGCCCTGGATCAGCACCTGTTCGCCGGGCCGCGTCGTGCCCAGCACCGTCAGCGCCCGCCAGGCGGTCAGCGCGGCGCAGGGCAGGCACGCCGCCTGCTCGTCGCTCAGCGCCGCCGGCACGCGCGCCACGCCGCTGGCGGGCATCACCATGTACTGGCTCATCGTGCCGTCGAGCGGCCCGCCGAGCGATTGGGTGAGACGCGACAGGTCGGGCTCGCCGGCGATCCAGTCCGGAAAGAACATCGGGCACACGCGTTCCCCCAGCGCGATCCGTTCGACGCCCTCGCCGAGCGCCACCACTTCGCCGACGCCGTCCGACAGCGGCACCAGCGGCAGCGTGCCGGTGAAGTGGCCGTAGCCGCGGTCGAGCACCACCAGGTCGCGATAGTTCAGCGACGAGGCGGTCATCCTCAACAGCAGCTGCCCCGGGCCGGGGGCCGGATCGGGACGGGTCGCGGGACGCAGGTGGCCGAGGCCCCAGTCCCCCTCGATCTGATAGACGCGCACGGTGCTCTCCTTCGGGCGGTTGCTCGTTGGCGAGACTTTACCGTCCGGGTCGCCGCGGCGGGTGGCTGGACGTCGGGTTCGCCCCGGTGTCGCGAGCGCCCGGGTGTTGGCGAGCGCCCGGGTTGACAGCATGAGGGGGTGGCAATAAGATATATCACACATACATCTTCATCGCCTCCTGCTCCGAATACGGTCCCGGTGCCATGACCCACGTCGTCGGCGAAGCCTGCATCAAGTGCAAGTACACGGATTGCGTCGACGTGTGCCCGGTCGATGCGTTTCGCGCGGGCAAGAACATGCTCGTCATCGATCCGGACGAGTGCATCGACTGCGGGGTCTGCATCCCCGAGTGCCCGGTCGAGGCCATCACCACCGAGGAAGACGTGCCGCCGTCGCAGCTCGAATACATCGAGCTCAATGCGGAGCTGGCCAGGAAGTGGCCGACGATCACGAAGACGCGCGCCGCGCTGCCCGATGCCGACGATTGGGCGAAGGTCGATGACAAGAAAGCGCTGCTCGACAAGCGGGGGGAGAACGATGAATCCTGAACGGCGTGCGGTCTGGCGCCGTGTGCCGACCCGACGGGCAGCGCCTTCCGGGCACGGCCGATTGATTCACAGCTTCTGAGAGCCTGCGATCCGGCCGGGACGGCCGATTGGCGGCACGCGGCCCGTTTCGAATATCCTGTTGCACGGTGTCACCGATGGCGGCGAGTCGCGAGCGCGCCTGGCTGCCGCGCTGATCGGCCTTACAGGGGAATCCAGATGCGCCTGACCATGATGACCGATTACGCGATGCGGCTGCTGATGTACGTGGCGCAGCATCCCGACCGCCTGTGCACCATTGCCGAAGTCGCGCGCGTGTACGACATCTCCGAAGCCCATCTGATGAAGGTGACGCACCAGCTCGGCCTGAACGGCTGGATCGAAACGGTGCGCGGCAAGGGCGGCGGCATGCGTCTGGCGCATCCGCCCGACAGGATCAACCTGGGTGCGGTGGTGCGCAGCATGGAATCCGACTTCCAGCTCACCGAATGTTTCGGCAGCAGCAACCAGTGCCTGCTCACCGGCAGCTGCAGGCTCAACGGCATCGTCCAGGATGCGTTGCAGAGCTTCCTGCGGAGCTTCGATGCACACACGCTCGCCGATATCGTACCGCCGGGCAGTGGAGGCGAGGTCGGCCGCATGCGCGAGCGCACGCTGACCCGCGTGGGCAAGGTGCGGGTGGCCTGAAGGCCTACGGCTGCCTCCGGGCGTGCGACGCCGCGAGGCGGGTTGCGCGCAGCGTCGTCGTCGATCACCGGTCACCGATGACGGCCGCGGCTGCGGCCGCGATCCGGCATCATTGCGTACATGTTCAGCTATCGTCACGCATTTCACGCCGGCAACCATGCCGACGTGCTCAAGCACGTCGTGCTGGTGCAGTTGCTGCGCCATCTCGCGCAGAAGGACACGCCGTTCCGGGTGATCGACACGCACGCCGGGGCCGGGCTGTATGCACTCGACGGCGCATGGGCAGCGAAGCGTTGCGAGTTCGCCGACGGCATCGGACGGCTGTGGCAGCGCGCCGATGCGCCAGCGCCGGTGGCGCACTATCTGGAGGCGGTGCGCGCGGCGAACCCCGACGGGGCCTTGCGGCACTACCCCGGCTCGCCCTTCGTCGCGCTCGGCCACCTGCGCGCAGGCGACCGGTTGCGCCTCTTCGAGATGCACCCCAACGAGGTTCGCGTGCTGGCGGGCAACGTGGCTGCGGCCGGTCGCGATGCGGCACGCCGCACGCGGGTGCAGGCCGGCGACGGGTTCTCCGGCCTGAAGGCGCTGCTGCCACCGCCGTCGCGGCGCGCGCTGGTGCTGGTCGACCCGTCCTACGAGGACAGGCGCGATTACGCGCGGGTGGCGGCGACGCTGCGTGACGCACTCGGGCGCTTCGCCACCGGTTGCTACGCGATCTGGTATCCGCAGGTGCAACGGCGCGAGTCCGCGGAGCTGGCTCGCCGGCTTGCGCGGATGCCGGGCCTGCGCTGGCTGCAGGCGACGCTGACGGTGCGCGCGCCGTCTGTGGACGGACCCGGCCTGCACGGCAGCGGCATCTTCGTGGTCAATCCGCCGTGGACGCTCGAGCGCGCATTGCGCGCAGCGCTGCCGTGGCTGGCCGATGCGCTGGCGCAGGACGTCGGCGCGCGTTGGACCTTGAACTGCGCCGATGGCCGGGCGCCCCCGCGCCCGGGCTCACGCGGCGCCGTTCCTGGTATGAACCGACCCTGATCTAGCGACGGCCGCGCCGCTGCTCGGCCGCCTTGCGGGCCTGTGCATACACCGGCCCCCAGATCGGATGACCGGCCTCGGCAGCCTCCAGCTCGAACGTCCCGTCGAGCCGAAGCGCGGTGTCGAACGAGCGACGGCACTGCGTGCGCCGCTGCGTGACGCAGTAGCTGAAAGCCAGGTACTTGTTCGCACGCACCCGGGTGCCGACGTCGCCATCGGCGATCTCGTGCGACTGGAGCGTGCGGATCGCCGCGGCGAAATCACCCCGGTCGTAGAGCGCGACCCCTTCGGCGAGTTTCTGCTCGGCCGGCGAGGCAGGGCCGATTCCGACCTTGCTTCCGACGTCGCCGATCGAGCTGCACCCCGCGAGCGCCAGCGCGGCGATGGCGAGTACGAGTGCCGATTGCCTGTTCATTGTCGGGCCTCTGCATGGATATGGTGGCGGCAGCCGCGTTTTCCGGTCACTTGAAGCGATGCGTGATCACGGTCGCCTTGCCTTCGCCGACCACGATCTCGCGAGTCAGGCTGGGCGCCGCCGGATTGCGGACTTCGATGCGGTGCCGCCCGGCGCCCAGCGCGAGCTCCTTCAGCGGCGGCGTGACGCCCCTGCTCACGCCGTCGACGAACACTTCGCCCCAGGGCGCCACCGCGAGCCGAACGGTGCCCGTGCGGCTCGGCGGCGCCGAGGCGCGGGGCGCGTCCTTGCCTGCTGATTTGGGCTGGGCCACGGGCCGTGGGGCGGGATCTTCGCGACGGGCATTGTCGGCCGGTCGCGACGGCACCGCCGATTCCGTCGGCTGGGACGGGGCGGCAATCGGCGCGTTCGCAACGCTCGCGGGCGCTGCAGGAACCGGTTTCGCTGTCGGCTTCGTCTCCGCGACAGACGGGATGGGCCGATTGCCGCGATCCGCCGGCGGCCGGAGCCATGTGGCGACTGCGGCAAGCGCCGCGACGGCACCCACTGCGGCGGCAGCGGCCCCAAGACCGCGGCGGCCAGGCGAGCGCGGCGACGCAAGGTCCTGGCGGTCCGGCGTGGCGACGCCGGCGGCCTTTTGCGCAGGGTCGCGTGCAGCGCCGCCTGCGGCCGCGCCGCCATGGAGCAGCGACCGGAACCCGGCGATCGACCTCGGGCGCCGCTCGGGCCGGATCGACAGCCCGCGGTCGATCGCCTCGAGGAAACCCAGGCTGTAACCGGGGGGTTGCATCGAGCCCAGCGGCGGCAGCGAATCGTGCATGACCCGCGACGCCGAGGCCGGGGGCATGCGTCCGGTCACGGCGAAGTACAACACCGCGGCCAGCGCGTAGATGTCGGTCCACGGGCCCTGGCGGCACGCCGGATCGTCGGCGTACTGTTCGATCGGCGCGTAGCCCGGCTTGAGCATCACGGTGAGCGCACGCTCGGTGTCGCCGATCACGCGGCGCGCGGCGCCGAGGTCGAGCAGCAGTGCCTTGCCGCTGTCGAGGACCAGGATGTTGTCGGCCGAAACGTCGCGGTGATAGCAGTCGGCGGCATGCATGTGCTCGAGCGCGTCGAGCACCGGCGCAAGCGTGTCCTTCAGCCAGGCCTCGCCGACGATGCCGGGCTTGCCGGCGAGCACGCGGTCGAGCGTGAGCCCTTCGTAGAACGGCATCGCCATGTACGCGGTTCCGTTCTGTTCCCAGAAGTGGAAGACCTCCAGCAGTCCCGGATGGCGGAACTGCGCGAGCAGCCGTGCCTCGCTGACGAAACTCCGGCGGCCCAGCTCGAACGTGTTCGCGTAGCGGCTCGAGATCGGATGCACCCGCTCGCCATCCGGCCGCGTAGCGAGGTGCGACGGCATGTACTCCTTGATGGCCACCCGCCTCTGAAGGCAGAGATCCTCGGCCTCGTAGACGATTCCGAAGCCGCCCTGGCCGACCACGCGGGTGAGCAGGAAGTCGCCGAGGCGGCGGCCCGGTGCAAGCGGCACGGCGGTGTCGTGCCGTTCGGCAAGCTCGTGGGTCGGCGCGTTCATGCAGGCACCACGGAAGCATGTCGGGGGAAGTGCGCCGCGAGCGCTTCGTGACCCTCGACGGCGGGCTGGCGGCCGGCGCGTTCGAGCGGCTGCAGGTCGACAGTGCGTGTCAGCCACGTCTCGATCGGTTGCGCCTTCGAGAACACGAATCCCTGCGCGTAGTCGAGGTCCAGCGCGAGCAACGATCCGAGTGCCGCGACGTCTTCGACCCGCTCGGCCAGGCAGGCTGTGCCGAGTTCTTCGGCAAGCCGGCGGATTCCGCGGACGATGACCCGGTTCTTCGCGTCGCGGTCGATGCCGACGATGAACTGGCCGTCGATCTTGATCAGCGCGGCAGGCAGCTCGCGCAGGTACGCGAACGACGAGTACCCGGCACCGAAGTCGTCGAGCGCGATCCGCACGCCCAGCGATTGCATCCGGTCGGCGAAGCGGCGCGTGTTGCGGATGTCGTACAGCGCGACCGATTCGGTGATCTCCAGGCAGATCTTCGGCGCGACGGCGGGATGCCGTGCAAGCATGGCATGCACGTCGGCGAGGAAACGATCGTCGTTCAACGAGATGCCGCTGAGGTTGACGGTCACGAACCCGAGGGACTCGGCATGCTGCCGATGGCGGTCGAGGTGCTGCAGCGTGCGCTCGAGCACGAAGCGGTCGATCGCGCTCATCGCCCCGTGTCGTTCGGCGGCGGCAATCAGCCGCGTCGGCGGCAGGATCCGGCCGTGCTCGTCGCGCTCGCGTACCAGCACTTCGTACGACAGCACGCGCGGGTCGCCCTTGAGCGGCACGATCGGCTGCGCATGAATGCTCATCCGCTCGGTGGGCAGGCTGGTGCGCAGTTGCGCGCCGAGCGCGATCGCCGCGCGGTAGCGCGCCAGGTGCTCGCTCGAGGACTCGGCGGCGACGACGCGGCCGCTGCGGCCCTTCTTGGCCTCGGCGCACGCGGCGTTGGCGTAGGCGATGAGTTCGGGCACGCGCATGTCGGTGGCGATTTCAACGATTCCGACGCCAGCCTCGACACGGATCCGCTTGCCGTCGATCTCGTAGGGCTCGTCGACGACGTGCCGCACCACGCGTTGCGCCAGCGAGCGAGCCTCGTCCAGCGCGCAGCCAGGGACCGCCGCCAGGAATTCGTCGCCGCCGAGCCGTCCGATCAGGGCCGAGGCCGGCAGCGCCGCGGCCATGCGGCTGCCGACTTCGATCACGAGGGCGTCGCCGATGGCATGCCCGAACACGTCGTTGATCGCCTTGAAGCGCTCGATGTCGACGAAGATCAGCGAAGCCGGTGTTCCGGCGGCCACCGAGGCGGCCAGCCGCTCGATCTCGCGCTCGATGCCGCGACGATCGAGACGGTCGGTCAGCGAGTCGTGGTAGGCCATGTGCTCGAGCGTGCGCGCGAGCAGGCTACGCTCGGTGACGTCGACGAGCGTGATCTCGATCGCGTCGGCAGCCAGCAGCGCCTCGATCGCGCAGGTGCGCAGCCCGCCTTCGGCCTCGCCCAGCTGCACCTGGATCTCGGAGCAATGCCGCCCGCCCGACCTCGCTTCGGCGACGAGCGCCTCGGCGCGTTCGGGGCCGAGCACTGCCGCGAGGGTGTTCAGCCTGCCCTGCTTCAGCCCGCCGCGGAACAGCCGCCCGGCCCGTTCGTTCCAGCGCAGGACCTGGCCGAGCAGGTCGACCGAGACGAGCGCCACCGGTGCGGTGTAGTAGACGTGGCGGTACTTGCGCGCCGCATCGAGTGCGTTGCGCTCGGAGCGGTCGCGCTGGCGTGCTTCGGCACGCAGGATCCGGCCGACGATCAGGCCGACCGACGCCGCGAACACGACGATCGCGGCGCCGACCGGGAGCCGGGAAAGCCAGTCGTGCTCGGCGGGCGAAGCCAGCGATTCGTGCAGCGCGGCGACCGCGTGCGCGGCCCAGCCGGCGAGGAACAGCGCCAGCCGCCCCGCACGGGTTGCAGCCAGCGTGTGCAGCGAGCCCAACAGGACGATCACTGCCGCCAGCCCCCCGGCGTAAGGCAGCGCCGGGATCAGCAAGTCCTGGGGCAGGGTCAGCATGACGAGCGCCACCGCGACGCCGGCCGGAGGGATCAGCCTGATTCCGCGGCGCAGCCGCGGCGAAGCGAGATCCCTTCCGAACAGTGCGACGAGGAGCCAGATCGTGCTCGCCAGGTGGGCGGTGTATGCGGCCAGGCGCAAGGTGTCCACGCCCGCGGCCGTCATCGAATCCGCCAACCCTGCGAGCTCCCATCCCGACGCGGCGGCGCACAGCGATAGCGATGCGGTCCAGATGGCGAAGGCGGCCAGCAGCCGGCTGCCCTTCAGCCAGGCATGCAGCGCCGTTCCGCCGACCAGCAGCGCCAGCGTGGCAACCGCTGCGCCGACGCGACGATCATGGCCGGCGAGCACGATCCAGAGAACGGCGAACCAGAGCGCCGCCAGCGCCGCTGGAATGCCGAGGGCCAGCGAGCGTTCCAGTCGCGAGTCGGGTCCTCTCCAGCGCGCAGGCGGTTCCAATGTTTTCGGGATGGGGGCTGCGGATTGCCGGCGGCGCGCCGTCGGGCTCCGGTTTTCAGGGAATCCAGCCGCCATCTTGGGCGCGCCGGGGCGTTGCTTCTCGGCCCGCAGACGACCGGACGATCTTCCAGGACGCGCGGTGCGGGGATGTGGCGCAGGCATCAGTTGCGCCGCAGCAACGGGTAACGGTGATGCCCGATAATCGTCGCGACCGAGTCCCGCGAGGAGACCACCGATGGACGTGCGCGCAGCAGTCTGCCACGAAGCCGGCCAGCCGCTGACGATCGAAACCGTGCAGCTCGACGGGCCGCGCGCTTTCGAGGTGCTGGTCGAGATCAGGGCGAGTGGCGTGTGCCATACCGACGAGTTCACGCGTTCGGGCGCCGATCCGGAAGGGCTCTTCCCGGCGATCTTCGGGCACGAGGGCGCAGGCGTCGTGGTCGACGTCGGGCCCGGCGTCGCCTCGGTGAAGAAGGGCGACCACGTCATTCCGCTCTACACGCCCGAGTGCCGGCAGTGCAAGTCGTGCCTGTCGCGCAAGACGAACCTGTGCACCGCGATCCGCGCCACGCAGGGCCAGGGCGTGATGCCCGACGGCACCAGCCGCTTCTCGATCGGTGGAAAGAAGATCCACCACTACATGGGCTGCTCCACCTTCGCGAACTACACGGTCCTGCCCGAGATCGCGGTCGCGAAGATCCGCGAGGATGCGCCGTTCGACAAGGTCTGCTATATCGGATGCGGGGTCACCACCGGGTTGGGCGCGGTGATCAACACCGCGAAAGTCGAGCCGGGCGCCAACGTCGTCGTGTTCGGCCTGGGCGGTATCGGGCTGAACGTGGTGCAGGGCGCGCGGATGGTCGGCGCCGCGAGGATCATCGGCGTCGATCGGCATCCGGAGCGCGAAGCCCTGGCCCGAAGGTTCGGACTGACGCACTTCGTGAATCCGAAGGACGTGCAGGGCGACCTGGTCGCGCACCTGGTCGAGCTCACCGACGGCGGCGCCGACTACAGCTTCGAGTGCGTGGGCAACGTGCAGTTGATGCGCCAGGCGCTCGAGTGCTGCCATCGCGGCTGGGGCGTGTCGGTGATCGTCGGCGTGGCCGGCGCCGGGCGGGAGATTTCCACGCGGCCGTTCCAGCTGGTGACGGGCAGGGTCTGGAAGGGCACCGCGTTCGGCGGCATGCGCGGACGCACCGACGTGCCGAAGATCGTCGACTGGTACATGGACGGAAGGATCGACATCGACAGCCTGATCACGCACACGATGCCGCTCGAGCGGATCAACGACGCGTTCGACCTGATGCACCGCGGCGCGTCGATCCGCAGCGTGGTGGTGTACTGAACGGATATCCAGCTAAACTCGCGGGAATGTCCGCCGATCCCGCGATCGCTGTAGCGCTTGGTTGCGACACCGGTGTCGCAAACCGGCGCAGCGCCGTTCGCCCCGACCCGCTCGACGCGCTGAACCCCGAGCAGCGCGCCGCGGCCGCCTTCGGCGAGCGCGGCGCCGACGGCCGGTTCCGGTCGGGGCCGCTGCTGGTCGTCGCGGGAGCCGGCACCGGCAAGACGGCCACGCTCGCGCACCGCGTCGCGCACCTGGTGATGCAGGGCGTCGATCCGATGCGGATCCTGCTGCTTACCTTCAGCCGGCGCGCGGCCCGGGAGATGACCCGGCGTGCCGAGCGACTGGTGGCCGCGGCGCGCCCCGGCCCGGTCCGGCTGCCGTGGGCCGGCACCTTCCACTCGATCGGCGCGCGGCTGCTGCGCGAGTACGCCGACCGCGTCGGCCTCGACGCCTCGTTCGGTATCCTCGATCGCGGCGACGCGGCCGACCTGGTCGACGTGCTGCGCCACGAGCTCGGTCTGTCGGCTACGCGCCGGCGCTTCCCGCGCAAGGATACCTGCCTGGCGATCTATTCGCAGCGCGTGAACAGCGGCTGGCCGCTCGAGCGCGTGCTGCACGAAGTGTTCCCCTGGTGTGCCGGGTGGCGCGACGAACTGGCCGCGCTGTTTCGCCGCTATGTCGAGCGCAAGCAGGCCAACGGCGTGCTCGACTACGACGACCTGCTGCTGTGGTGGCACGCGGCGATGTCGGATCCGGTGCTGGCCGCGCAGATCGGTGCGCGCTTCGACCACGTGCTGGTCGACGAGTACCAGGACACGAATGCGCTGCAGGCGCAGATCCTGCTGGCGATGAAGCCCGACGGCCGCGGCCTTGCGGTGGTGGGCGACGACGCGCAGTCGATCTACGCGTTTCGCGCGGCCGACGTCGGCAACATCCTCGAGTTCCCGGCGAAGTTCGATCCGCCGGCGCAGCGCATCACGCTCGAGCTCAACTACCGTTCGGTGCAGCCGGTGCTGGATGCGGCGAACGCGCTGATCGCGCAGGCGGCGCGCCAGCATCCGAAGGTGCTGCGCGCGCAGCGCTGCGCCGGCGCGCGCCCGCAACTGGTGACGGTCGTCGACGAGCGCGCGCAGGCCGACTGGGTCATCGACACGGTGTTGCGCCATCGCGAGGCGGCGGTCGCGCTGAAGCGCCAGGCAGTGCTGTTTCGCAGCGCGCACCACAGCGCCGGGCTCGAGGTGGAACTGGTTCGCCGCAACATCCCGTTCGTCAAGCACGGTGGACTGAAGTTCCTCGAGGCCGCACACGTCAAGGACCTGCTGTCGGTGCTGCGCTGGGCCGAGAACCCGCGCAACGGCATCGCCGGCTTTCGTGCACTGCAACTGATGACCGGCATCGGACCGGCGATCGCGCAGCGTTGCCTGGACGACATCGGTGGCGAGTCGTCGCGGCTGCCTGGGGTGCTGCGCGACTTCGCGGCCCCGGCGGCGGCGCGCGACGAGTGGGGCGGGCTCGTCGCCGTGATGACCGGCCTGCTCGATCCCGCGGCCCGCTGGCCGGCGCAGCTCGAGCCGCTGCGCCGCTGGTACCAGCCGCTGCTCGAGCGACGCCACGACGACGCGGCAGTGCGCGCGGCCGACCTCGACGTGCTGCAGTCGATCGCCGCGCAGTTCGGCACGCGCGAGCGTTTCCTGACCGAGCTCGCGCTCGATCCGCCGCAGGCCAGCGGCGACCTGGCGGGCGAGCCGCTGCGCGACGAGGACTACCTGGTGCTGTCGACGGTGCACTCGTCCAAGGGCCAGGAGTGGGACGCGGTCTACGTCATCCACGTCAACGACGGCAACTTCCCGAACGAATACGCGACCGGCCGCGCCGAGTCGATCGACGAGGAGCGCCGGTTGCTCTACGTGGCGCTGACGCGCGCGCGCGACGCGCTGTACCTGGTCGAGCCGCAGCGCTATTTCGTGACGCAGCAGCCGCGCTTCGGCGACGGCTACGTGCACGGCGCACGCAGCCGCTTCCTCACCGACGCGCTGCTCGCGCGCTTCGACCGCGCCGGGCCGCCGTCCGGGCAGGCCGGGAACCCTGGACAGCGTGGCGCGGCAGCGCCGAAGGCCGACCTCGCCATGCAGATCCGGCAGATGTGGTGAGTGCCAGGCGACACGATAGACTCTGCGTGGCGCTGCGGCGACCCCCCGATCATCGATGACTCCCGAAACCGACTCCCGCCACGCCTGGTTCCGGCTCTGGGTGAGCCTTGCACTGGCGACGATCGGCGGTTGCGGCATGTACATCGTCGTCGTCGTGCTGCCGGCCGTGCAGGCCGAGTTCGGCGTCGCGCGCGGCGGCGCGTCGCTGCCGTACATGGCCACGCTGGCCGGCTTCGGGCTGGGCGGGATCCTGATGGGACGACTGACCGACCGGTTCGGCGTCGCGCTGCCGGTGGCGATCGGCGCCACGTCGCTGGCGCTCGGTGCCTTCGCGGTTGCATCGGCCGGAAGCCTCACCACCTTCGCGATCGCGCACGGGCTGTTGATCGGCATGTTCGGCAGCTCGGCCACCTTCAGCCCGCTGGTCGCCGACATCTCGTTCTGGTTCGTGCGCCGGCGCGGCATCGCGGTAGCGATCTGCGCCAGCGGCAACTACCTGGCGGGCACGGTGTGGCCGCCGATCGTCGAGCACTTCGTCGCGACGGTTGGCTGGCGCCAGACCTACGTCGGCGTCGGCGTGTTCTGCCTGGTGACGATGCTGCCGCTGGCGTGGCTGCTGCGCCGTCGCACACCGGCGACGCTGCGCGGGGCGCGTCCCGCGCAATCTGCCGCACCGGCGCAACCTGCTGCCGCCCCGGCGGCACCGGCAGGGGCCGCGGCGCCGGTCATCGGGATGCCGGCTGACGCCGCCGCAGCGCCGCAGACCGCGCTCGGTCTTTCGCCGCCAGCGCTGCAGACCTTGCTGTGCATCGCCGGCCTCGCCTGCTGCGTGGCGATGTCGATGCCGCAGGTCCACATCGTGGCCTACTGCGGCGATCTCGGCTACGGACCGGCGCGCGGCGCACAGATGCTGTCGCTGATGTTCGGCTTCGGCATCGTCAGCCGGCTGGTCTCCGGCGTGATCTGCGACCGCATCGGCGGGCTGCGCACGCTGCTGCTCGGTTCCACGCTGCAGGGCGTCGCGCTGCTGCTCTTCCTGCCCTTCGATTCGCTCGCATCGCTGTACGTCATCTCGGCGCTGTTCGGGCTGTTCCAGGGCGGCATCGTGCCGTCCTACGCGATCATCGTGCGTGAGTATTTCGCACCGCAGGACGCGGCAGTGCGGGTCGGAACGGTGCTGACCGCGACGCTGCTTGGCATGGCGCTCGGCGGCTGGCTGTCGGGGGCGATCTTCGATCTCACCGGTTCGTACGATGCCGCGTTCGTGAACGGCATCGCGTGGAACCTGCTGAACGTGTCGATCGCACTGTGGCTGCTCGGGCGCGCACGCCGCCGCCCGGCGCTGCGCCCTGCCGTGCTCGCGTGATGCGCCGGCGTGACGTGCCGGCGTGACGTCACGGCTCACGCGCCGCTTGCGCTGCCGACGCAGTGTCGTGCGGCCTCGTTCGCACGCGGGCCGTCAGTCGTCGCGCCCGAGCGGCAACTGCACCTCGACCACCAGCCCCCCTCCGTCGCGATTGCGCGCACCGATCCGCCCGCCGTGCAGCTCGATGGCACGGCGGGCGATCGCCAGACCCAGCCCGAATCCGCCCCCGGCCGCGCTGTTGCGCGCACGGTGGAACGGCTCGAAGATCGTGTCGAGATCGCTGTCCGGCACGCCTGGCCCCCGGTCGGCCACGGTGAGCGTGAAGGTCTCGCCGCTCGCAGTCGGCCCGGCTGCGACTTCGACGAGACTGCCCGCGCCCGTGTACCGGACTGCGTTGCGGATCACGTTCTCGAACGCCCGGTGAAGCAGCTCGGCACGGGCGGTCGTGACCGCCGGAGCCGTGGCGACAAACGCGACGTCGCGCCCGCTTGCCTGCGCCTCGAAGCGGGCGTCGTCGGCGATGGCAGAGACCAGGTCGACCAGGTCGACGGACTGCGGGTCGGGCAGCGCCTGCCCGGACTCGAGTCGTGCCAGCGTGAGCAACTCGCCGACCATCGCGTCCAGCCGGCTTGCTTCGCGTTCGATCCGCTCGAGCATCGCCGCAACGCGTTCCGGGCTCTGCCGGGCCAGCCCGACGGCGGCTTGCAGGCGCGCCAGCGGCGAGCGCAGTTCGTGCGAGACGTCGTGCAGCAGGCGACGCTGCGAAGCGAGCAATTGATGCAGTCGTTGGGCCATCAGGTCGAAGTCCCGACCCAGCTCGGCCAGCTCGTCGGCACGTCTCTCGAGGAGCGGGGCCACACGCGTCTCCAGCCGGCCTTCGGCCACCGCTGCGACGGCGTGGCGCAGGTGGCGGATGGGGCGCGTCAGCGACCACGCCAGCACGGCGCTGAACGCAACGCTGGCGATCAGGCCGATCACCGCGAGCACCAGCGGCGGAAACGGCTGCTGCGCCCGGGCGAGGCGCGCGGGGCGCGGCATGGGCCGGTTCGTGCCGTCGGCCGCGAACGGCACGAACAGCAGCAGGCCGTGCGCTTCGTCGATGCGCACGACGCGCGCCGTGCGTCCGGCCCCTGCCTGGGCGGCCACTGCGCGTGCCTGTCCGAGCGCGTCGGCGGGCACGTTGCGGCCCAGCAGGTCGCGCCCCTCGCGATCGACCGCGTAGACGATCGTCGCATTCCACGGCGCGCTGTCGCCCAGCAGCGCGCGCAGCGCCGGCACGCCGCCATGACGCAGCGTCGCCGCCGCTGCCTGTAACGCGAGGGCTGCGCGCGGTCCGGCGGCCAGCACCGGCTCGTCGCGTGCGCTGCGCTGCTGGTGCAGCCACACGAGCGTGCCCACCGCTGCGCCGGCCAGCAGCAGCGTCAGCCAGAAGGCGAGAAAGAATTTCCAGAACAGTCGACCCATCGTCGCTTCGCCCGTGCAGCTTCACCCGAGCAGGAACTGGTAGCCGCGGCCGCGCACCGTCTCGATCCACGAACGTCCGTCGTCGCGCTGGCCGAGCTTCTGGCGCAGGCTGCTCACGTGCACGTCGATGCTGCGGTCGAAGCGCGCCAGCGGGCGGCCGAGCGCCTGCTCGGACAGTTCGGACTTGTCCACCACGCGGCCGGCCTGGCGCGCGAGCACTTCGAGCAGGCCGAACTCGGTGCCGGTGAGCGCGAGCGTCCCGCCGCGCCACTGCGCGTGACGCCGGCCCGGCCACAGCGAGAGCGGTCCGACGACGAGCGGCTCGTCGGCGCCGCGGGTCTCGCCCGGCGGTCGCGCACGTCGCAGGATCGCGCGCAGTCGGGCGGCGAGCTCGCGCGGCGTGCACGGCTTGGGCACGTAGTCGTCGGCGCCCAGTTCGAGTCCGACGATCCGGTCGACGTCGTCGCCCCTGGCGGTCAGCATCAGCACCGGTATGCGGCTCGCCATCCGGATCCGGCGCAGCGCCTCGATGCCGTCGACCCCGGGCATCATGACGTCGAGGACGACGATGTCGAAGCCTCCGTCGAGAGCGCGGGCGACACCGGCCTCGCCGTCGTGCACGGCGTCGGTGTCGAAGCCCTCCTGCTGCAGGTACTCGCCCAGCAGTTCGGAGAGCTCGACGTCGTCATCGACGAGAAGGACCTTCGGCATCGTGCAGGGGTGTCGTGCGCATCGCTGCGATCATATCGGCCGGGCGACGGAGCCGGAACCTGCGGTTCGCGGGCCGATGCGCTTCTTTACCAACGTTTACACATGGTGAACGACGATTAACGCGCGGCCCGCGCATCCTGCGGGCGTGCCGGGGCAGTTCCCGGCCGGCCGGACAAGCGCCCGGCCGATCCACCGAACCACCGGGCCGAGTCCCGATCGAAGGAGTTTTCGATGAAGAAAGCACGAATCGCCGCCGTCGTCGCCGCTGCAGGTGTCGCGCTCGCGGTCCCGTTCCTCGTGTCGGCGCAGGGCGCGCCGGACGGCGCCGGGCCGGGGATGCGCGCCGGCGCGTTCCAGCGCATGCACGCGCGCCAGGCTGGCCACGGCAGCCATGGCGGATACGGCGAGCAGGCGATGATGGGCGGCGCGTTCATGCGCGGCCTCGATCTCACCGAAGCGCAGCGCGACAAGATCTTCGCGGTGAGGCACGCGAACGCGCCGGCGATGCGCGAGCAGGGCAAGATCATGCATGCTGCGCGCGCCGAACTCGCGAAGCTCGCGCTGTCGAACGACTACGACGAGGCCAGGGTCAAGGCGCTCACCGATCGCAGCGCGCAGGCGATGAGCACCATGGCGCAGTTGCGCGCGCGCAGCATGAACGAGGTCTTCAGGGTGCTCACGCCCGAACAGCAGGCAAAGGTGATCGAGCGCCAGGCGCGCTGGGAGCAGCGTGGCGAGGGGCGCCGTGGCCCCGGCGTGCCCGGCCGCCAGGCTGGCCCGCGCGGCTGAGGTCGGGCCGGTGGCGGCACCGCGCGTCGCCTGCGGCGCGCGGCCCTTCCGGTACAGTGCAGCATGGCGCTCGGGGCTACGATCCACAAGGCCGCGTTGTCGGTGGCCGACATCGACCGCGGCCACTACGCCGACTACTCGCTGACGATCGCGAGACATCCGTCCGAAACCGGGGAGCGGATGATGATGCGCCTGCTCGCATTCGCATTGCGCGCCGACGCGGCGCTCACGTTCGGTCGCGGACTGTCCGCCGACGACGGTCCCGACCTGCTGCGCACCGACCCGACCGGCGAGATCGACACCTGGATCGACGTCGGCTGGCCCGACGGGCGACGGGTGCGCCGCGCCTGCTCGCGTGCGCGCGAGGTGCTCGTGGTGACCTACGGTGGCGCGAAGGCCGAGGCCTGGTGGCGGCAGGTCCGTCCGGCGCTCGCGCGCTGCGATCACCTCGAGGTGATCGAGGTACCGGCCGATGACGCCGCTGCGCTCGCGCGTTGCGCGCGCCGCGCGATGCAGGTGCACTGTTCGATCCAGGACGGTCAGGTGCTGTTCGCCTGCGACGACGGCGAGGTCGCCTTCGAGCCGGTCGTGCTGCGCACGCGCCTGGCGCAGCGGTGAGCGCCCGATCCCCGTGGGCGCGCAAGATCGCGTCATGATCACCGAGGCAGCGGTCTCCGGCGCCGATCGAACACCACTGGGCGATGTCGACCTCGACCGCCTCGACCGACTGCTTGCCGAACTCGGCAACGACGACGCGATGATTGTCGAGGGGCTGGACGGATTCCTCGCGGCGCTCGCGTGTGCGCCGGAACCGGTCGGCGCCGATGACTACCTGCCGGTGGTGTTCGGTCTGGAAGACGGCGCCGCGCAGGCCCCGCAGGCCGGGGCGGTGCCCGACGAACTGACGTCGCTGGTGCGCCGCCACGCACGCGCCGTGACTGCGGCGCTCGATGCAGGCGACTTCGCACCCGTGCTGGCCCATGACAACAGCGGCGCGCCCGACGGCAGCGCCTGGGCCGTGGGTTTCCTGCGCGCGGTCGAGATGGCCCCGCAGAGCTGGGACGCGATGCTCGCCGAGAAGGAATTCGGCGACGCGCTCGACGCCATCGATGCACTGGCGGCCACCCTCGACGACGAAGCGGGCGATCGGCCGTTGTCGCGACGCGAGCGCGAGGCGCTGATCGAACGGATGATCGCCGACACCGGCGACGTCCACGAGTTCTTCAGGCCTTACCGGCAGGCCGGTGCCACGCCGCAGGCGCTGCGCGTGCAGACCGTGCGCCGCGAGCAGCCGAAGGTCGGTCGCAACGCGCCGTGCCCGTGCGGCAGCGGCCGCAAGTTCAAGGCCTGCTGCGGGCGTTAACCCACCGCGTTGCTGCTGATGATCAGCACCAGTGTCGCGAGCACCACCGAGACGAACAGCGCGGTGCCGACCACGCAACCGGTGAACGCCAGCCATTCGCGCCAGTCGAAGCGCGGCGCGGGGTCGGTGGCGGGCATCGGGTCGGTGGCGATATCGTGGGGCATGTGGGCATTCTCCCGTCGCGATGCGGCAGCGTGCCGCAGCTGGCTCGATTGGGCACCCCCAGGTCGGCTGCGGCGGGGCGCGAATCGGGCCGCAACGGGCGCGAATCGGGCATTTCGCCGACGCTGCCACCAGCGGGTGCCGGGGCGGCAGGGCTTTGCGCTACATTGCGCGGATGAGCCGGCGCATCGCCATCGTCGAGGACGAACCCGCCATCCGCGAGAACCTGCGCGACGCGCTGGCACGCCAGGGCTTCGAGGTCCAGGGTTTCGCCGACCGGCGCGACGCGCAGGCGGCCTTCGGTTCGCGGCTGCCCGACATGGCGATCATCGACATCGGGTTGGGCGACGAGCCCGACGGCGGTTTCGAGCTGTGCCGGTGGTTGCGCGAGCGCGCGCCGGCGTTGCCGATCCTGATCCTGTCGGCGCGCGACTCCGAGATCGACATCGTCTCGGGGCTGCGGCTGGGCGCCGACGACTACCTGACGAAGAACGTGAGCCTGCCGCACCTGCTGGCGCGCGTCACCGCGCTGTTCCGGCGTGTCGATGCGTTCGCGCAGCCGCTGGGCGCGGCCGAGCAGCTGGTGCGCGGCGCGCTGCGCCTCGACGTGCCGCGCTTCGAGGCGCGCTGGCGTGACCACCCGATCGAGCTGACGGTGACCGAGTTCTGGATGCTGCACGCGCTGGCGCGCCATCCCGGTCACGTGAAGGACCGCGAGGCGCTGATGCGCGAGGCCAACCTGGTGGTGGACGACCAGACGGTGACGTCCTACGTGAAGCGGATCCGGCGCAAGTTCGAGGCAGTCGATCCCGCTTTCGGCGCGATCGAGACCGTCTACGGACTGGGCTATCGCTTCGTCGAGCGCGATGGGGTCGCCGCCACGTAGCACGCGTCGCTGGCGCCTGCCGCTGCTGGGTCTGCGGTTCACGCTCGCGCTGGCGATGGTGCCGATGCTCGCGCTGCCGTGGATCGGGCTGCGCTTCGCCGAAGTGATGACCGAACTCGCGCGTAACGAGCGGCTGGAGAACCAGGCGCAGGCGGCGCGCAACCTCGCGGCCACGCTGCACGAGCGCCGCGAGCTGTTCGAGGCTGCGACTCCCGCGGCCGACCGGCGGGCTGGCGCCGAGCCACTGCCGGTCGAGTTGCTGGCCCACGTGGTCCTCGATCATCACGCGGACGAATGGCTCGAGGTGCCGGGTCGCGCGCTGCCGATGCGCGCGCCCGACGGCACGGTGGCTGCGCTGTTGCGCGTGCGCCTGGCGGCGGCCCGCTCGCAGGAGCAGCCAGGCAGGTTCTTTCTGCTGGTCGACGCCGACGACGAGCGCCTGGTGGTGCCGGAAGTCCGCGATGGCGCCAGGCTGGCGGGCGACGAATTGTTGGTGGATTTCGGCTCCGACCCCGATGCGCTGCAGACGCGGCAGGTGCAGCCGGTGGAGCGGCCGCGTGGCTGGATCGCGGAGATCGGCTTCGACACCGAGCCGGCGCTGCTGCGCGTGCGCATCACCGACGTCGACTACCTCGGCTCGCGCCGCATCGAGGGCGAGGCCGATTCGGGGCTGCTCGCGCCAGTGCGGCCGTTCGCCGCGGCCACGCGCCGGGATCGGCGTCCGGCGCTTTGGGCCGATGCGGTGCGCGGCCTGGCGCGTGCCAGCGGTCGTGTCTCGGTGTTCGATTCGAGCGGTGCGTTGCTGGCCCAGTCGGGCCGCGTGTCGGCCGGGCCGCCTGCCGCCGACGACTGGCAGTCGCGCCTTGCGCGCCGGCTGCTGGCGGCGACGTTGAGCCTGCGCCCCGAGCGTTTCCTCGACGAATCGCCCAGCGGCGGCATGTCTGCGATGTCCCCACTCACCCGCGCGCTGTCGGGCGTACCCGCCCAGCAGTCCGAGCGGATCGCCGTCGAGGCCGGGCTGCCGGTCTGGATGCTCGCCAGCGCGCAACCGCTGTGGGTCGGTGACCGGGTCGTCGGCGCGCTGGTGCTCGAGGAGAACACCGGCTCGCGGTCGGGTGTCGCGCGCGGGGCCATCGAGCGGCTCGCCTTGCTCACTGCAGCGGCCATGGCGGCCAGCGCGCTCGCACTGCTGGCGGTCGGATCGGTGACGGTGGCGCGGATCGTGCGGTTGCGCCGCCAGGCCGAGCAGGCGATCGATCCGCGCGGGCGCGTGGTGGGCGGCGTGCGCGCGCCGCTGATCCACGACGAGATCGGCGCGCTGGCCGCGAGTCATGCGAACGTGCTCGAGCGGTTGCGCCAGCACCAGCAGTACGTGGGCAACCTGCGTGCTCGACTGGTCCACGAGTTGCGTACGCCGATCATGGTGGTGCGCTCGTCGCTGGACAACCTGGCGGGCGAAGCGGCCGTGCAGGCGCGCGAAGCCTGGCTCGGGCGCGCGCGCGACGGGGCGCAGCGCCTCGAACGGATCGTCGCGAGCATGGGCGAGGCCGCGAGTCTGGAGGCGATGCTCGCGCAGAGCAGGCTGGAAACGGTGGACCTGGCCGCCCTGCTGCACGCCTGCGCCGACGGCTATCGCGGCGCTTTCGCGGCGCACGCGTTCGTGGTCGATTGCGCGGCAGGCGTTGCGCCGTGCCCGGTGGTTCCGGAGGCGATCGTGCAGGCGCTCGACAAACTGGTCTCGAACGCGGTCGACTTCGCCGCCCAGGGCTCGCCGATCGTGCTGGCGCTGCGGCACGACGCCGACGCCGACGGGGCGCGTCACGAGCAATGGGTGTTCTCGGTGCGCAACGACGGGCCGTCGTTGCCGCGCGCCATGCGCGACAACCTGTTCGATTCCATGGTGTCGATCCGCGAGCGTCGTGGCACCGGCGAGGCACACCTGGGTCTGGGGCTGTACCTGGTGCGGCTGGTGGCCGAGTTCCACGGCGGCCAGGCGTTTGCCCACGACGTTTCGGGCGGCGTCGAAGTCGGCTTCACCGTGGCCTTCCCGACACGGCCGGCCTGACCGGCGGGCGCGAAGCGCCGGCCACCCGTCGGCCGCCCTCTGGGCCGCGCGGCCGTCACGACCTGTACTGTCTGCTGGACCCCCATCCTGAACTGTCCACCACACCGCTGAACGAAGTGGCTTACGCACCGCTCGAACTGCTGGCGAAAAACACCGCGCACGAGCGCCTGCGCGAGGAGCGTTCGCTGCGCCAGCGGCTGCTGAAGTACGAGGCGATCACCGAGCACGCCGCGATCGGGATCGCCTTGACCCGCGATCAGCGCTTCGAGCACGCCAATCCGCACTTCGAGCAGATGCTCGGCTGGCCGCGCGGAACGCTCTCCGGCCAGCCTGGGCACGTGGTCTGGCGCTCGCGCCAGGAACACGCCGCGATCGGCGCCTTCGTCGGGCCGCTGCTGGCGCGCGGCCAACCGGTGGATTTCGAGCACGAAGTCGTACGCCACGATGGGACCCGCTTCCTCGCGCGCATCCGTGCCAGGTCTGCCGATCCGGCGCACCCGACCCGGGGCGGGACGATCTGGATCGTCGAGGACGTTGCCGAGGAGCGGCGCTCGGTCGAAGCGCTGCGCCGTGCCCATGCCGAACTGGAAGCGCGCCTGGGCGAGAGCACCGAGGCGCTGGCCGAAGCGAGCGCGCGACTGCGTGACGAGATTGCCGGGCGCGAGAGCGCCGAACGGCGGATCCGGCATCTCGCGCACCACGACCCGCTCACCGGTCTGCCGAACCGGCGGCTGCTGCACGAACGGCTCGAACAGGCGCTGGCGTCGGCGCGCGAGAGCGGTCGCAGCGTGGCGGTGATCTTCATCGACCTCGACCGGTTCAGGACGATCAACGACGCGCTCGGGCATGCGGTCGGTGACGCGCTGCTCGAAGCGGTGGCGCTGCGCCTGGCCGACTCACTCGGCCCCGGGGACACCGTTGCACGCGTGGGCGGCGACGAGTTCGTGGTGGTGCCGGCCGAGCCGGCGGGAGCCAACGAGGCGGCCGCGGTCTGCGCCCGGCTGCTCGAATGCCTGTCGCAGCCTTGCGAGATCACCGGCCACTGCCTGCGCGTGACGCCGTCGATCGGCATCAGCGTCTATCCGCGTGACGGCGAGGACCCCGAGACGCTGCTCGGGCGCGCCGACGCGGCGATGCAACACGCCAGGGCCGAAGGGCGCCAGTGCTACCGGTTCTTCACCGAGCCGGTCGCGCGCGCCCCGGCAGACAGCCTGCAACTCGGCAACGAACTGCACGCGGCGCTCTCACGCGGTGAGCTGGTGCTGCACTACCAGCCGCGCTTCGCGCTGGCGCGTCGCCGCTTCGTCGCGATCGAGGCGCTGGTGCGCTGGCAGCATCCCCGGCGTGGCCTGATCGGCCCGGCCGAGTTCATTTCGCTGGCCGAGGAGACCGGCCTCATTCACCCGATCGGCGAGTGGGTGCTCGGCGAGGCCTGCCGCCAGTTGCGGCAGTGGCGCGAGCGCGGCTTCGTACCCGGATCGATCGCGGTGAACCTGTCTGCGCGCCAGTTCCGCACCCCGGAACTGGCCGATACCGTGCGCAGGATCGCCGCGGACGCGGGCGTCGATCCGCGCACCCTCGAGGTCGAGGTCACCGAGTCGACGCTGATGCACGACGGCGGCCCGGCGCTGGCGACGCTGCAGGCGCTGGCGACGCTCGGCATCCGCATCGCGATCGACGACTTCGGCACCGGCCATTCGAACCTGGCCTGCCTCAGGCGCTGGCCGGTGCACCGGCTGAAGATCGATCGCTCGTTGGTGCGCGACCTCCCGGCCAACGCCGACGATGCGACGATCGTGCGCGCGATCGTCGGGCTCGCGGCGAACCTGGGCCTGCGGGTCGTTGCCGAAGGCGTGGAAAGCGAAGACCAGATGCGCTTCCTGCAGGATGTCGGATGCGAGGAGGGGCAGGGTTTCCTGTTCGCGCCGCCGATGCCGGCCGCCGAGCTCGAGCGCCGTTTCGCGCATCGCGGGGCGATGCGCGAGCTCTGCACCGGCTGACGCAGGCCCGGCGCGCTTCAGAGCGTCCCGCGCCCCTGTGGCGCGCGTCCGACACGGGCGATCGCCACCGCGACCGGACTGCGGCGAAACGGCAGCACCATCGGGCAGGTCGGCCGGCGTGCGTCGCCGGCGCTGACGGGCCACTGCGCGACGACCTTCGGAACGGGCTCGCCGGCAGCAGGTGTGCCGATCGACCAGGCGGCCGCGGTGGTCATCAACAGGGCACGCACGGCCGGTCGCTGGTCTCGCATTGCTCGCTCTCCCTCACCCGAGCCGCACGGGCACGAAGATCCGCAGGTCACCGCGCTGCACCAGCAGCGCCAGTTGCCGCGCGTCGCCATTGACCAGGCCGCGCAGTTGCTCGACGGTGGCCACCGGCTTGCCGTTCACCGACAGGATCACGTCGCCCGGCTCGATTCCGGCTCGCTGGGCAGGTCCCGAGACGTCCTCGACCACGAGCCCGGTGCTCAGCCGGGCGGCCTGTCGCTCCTGGGGCGCCAGCGGGCGCACGGCCACTCCGAGCCGGCGTTCGCTGCGCTCGGATGACGGCCTCGGAGCGGCCTCGGTCTTGCCCGGCAGCTCGGCGAGCACCGCAGTGAGCGTCTCGCGCTTGCCCTGGCGCACCACGTCGAGGGCGACGCGGTCTCCGGGATTCGAGCGGCCGACCATCGCGGCGAGGTCGCCCGAGCGCTCGATGCGCTCGCCATTCAGGGCCAGCACCACGTCGCCGGCGCGCAGCCCCGCTTTCTCGGCGGCGCTGCCGGGGGCAACGCCGGCCACCAGCGCCCCGCGCGGGCTGTCGAGCCTGAACGATTCGGCGAGTCCCTGGTTGAGTTCCTGCACCGTGACGCCGAGGCGGGCGTGGCGCACGCTGCCGGTGGCGAGGATCTGGTCCTTCACGCGCACCGCCACGTCGATCGGGATCGCAAACGACAGCCCCTGGTAGCCGCCGGTGCGCGAATAGATCTGCGAATTGATGCCGATCACGCGGCCGCGCGCGTCGAACAGCGGCCCGCCCGAGTTGCCCGGGTTCACGGCGACGTCGGTCTGGATGAAGGGCACGTAGGTGTCGCCCGGCAGCGAACGTCCCTTGGCGCTGACGATGCCGGAAGTGGCGCTCTGCTCGAAGCCGAACGGCGAGCCGATCGCCAGCACGTAGTCGCCCACGGCAAGCTGCGACGGATCGCCGAACTGCACCATCGGCAGGCCGCTGGCGGTGATGCGCAGCACTGCGACGTCGGTCGCGGGATCGACGCCGAGCACCTTCGCCTCGAACTCGCGGCGATCGGCGAGCTTCACCGACACGCTGTTCGCGTCGCGCACGACGTGTGCGTTGGTGAGGATCAGGCCGTCCTCGCTGACGATGAAGCCCGACCCCTGGCCGTGCAGCGGGACGTCGCCGCGCGGCGACGGCGGGATCGGCAGGCCGCGATAGAAGCGGAAGAACGGGTCGTTGTCGAACTCCGGCGCGCGCTCGCGTGCCGGCGCGACGGCGCCCTCGACGGTGATGCCGACGACGGCCGGCCCGAAGCGCTCGAAGATCGTCCGGTAATCGGGAGCACTGATCGGCGCGACGAGACCGGGTGTGACGGCGTCCGTCGTGGGCGGCGATGTGCTCGCGGCAGGGGCGGAGGTCCGCGTGAACCACTCGGCGGGATTCAGGCTCCAGCCCCAGGCGGGGCCATGGCCGGCCAGGCCGGCCATGGCCGCCGCTGCGATCAGCGCGTATCGATTCATCCGTGGGTTCCAGCCGTGCGAAGCGGGCAAGGCCCGTCTGCCGCACGATAGGGACCTTGTCTTAGACGATCCTTAAGTCGCATCGGCCGGGTGCGGCAGGTGTACGGCCACCCGCAACCCGCCGAGGACGGAACGTCCGAGTTCGATGCGACCCTCGTGACGCTCGACCACCGTCTTGGCGATCGCCAGCCCCAGCCCGCTGCCCGCCGCTTCGCCGGCATTGCGCCCGTAGAAGCGATCGAAGACGCGCTCGCGTTCCTCCACCGGGATGCCCGGTCCGTCGTCGTCGACGCTCAGTCGTACCGCGTCGCCTTCGGCAGCCACTTCGACTTCGATGCGGCTGCCACCCGGCGTGTGCCTGAGCGCGTTGTCGATCAGGTTGCCCACCAGGCTGCGCAGGGCCTTCTCGTCACCGCGGATCGCGGCCGGCCGGGTCGCGGTGAAGCCGATGCGCGAGCCGCGCGCCTGCGCCAGCGGCAGCATCCCGGCGACGGCGTCGCCGGCGACGCGGGCGAGATCGACGTCGGCGCCGGCGCTAGCGAGCGCCTCGGGCTCGCTGCGCGCGAGCGTCAGGAGCTGGTCGATCAGGTGCGCCGAGCGATCGATGCCGGCGTTCAGTTCGCCCAGAGCCGCACTGCGCGCAGCGTCATCGCGTGCGCGCGCCACCAGCCCCGCCTGCAGCTTCAGCGCCGCGATCGGTGTGCGCAATTCGTGCGCTGCGTCGGCCACGAACGCGCGCTGCGCGGCGAAGGCGCGGCGCAGCCGCTCGAGCAGGCCGTTCAGCGAGCGCACCATCGGCTCGACTTCGGTCGGCAGTTGTTCCGCAGGGACCGGATCGAGACGTTGCGCGTCGCGCCGACGCAACTCGGAGGCGATGCGCTCGACCGGGCGCAGCGATTGTCCGACGAGCCACCAGATCGCGAGCGCCACCAGCGGCGCGAAGATCAGCAGCGGCGTCAGGCTGCGCAGCGCCGCCGACGCCGCGATGCGCTCGCGCACTTCGAACGGCTGTCCCACCTGGATCACGCGTCCGCCCGCCAGCGTGCTGTAGACGCGCCAGCGTTCGCCGTCGGTGACCACGTCGGCAAAGCCGAGCGTGGCACGCTCCGGCAGGCGTGCACGCGAGCGTGTGTGCGACAGGTAGATTTTCGAGCCGTCGGCGCTCCAGATCTGCACGACGAAGTCGAACTGCTCACGGTCTTCCGGCGGGCCGGGCGGGGGCAGCACCGCGCCCTGGTCGCGCAGCGACAGTGCCATCTGGCGCAGGTGGTAGTCGAAGAGTTCGTGGCTCTCGCGCAGCACGTACCGATAGCTGACCGTGCCGATGACGGCCTCGGCGAGAATGAACAGCGGCAGCAGCGACAGCAGGAGTCGGGCGCGGATCGACGGATGTCTCATCCGGTGCCCTGCGACTCGTCCCTGGGAACGAAGTAGCCGACGCCGCGCACGTTCTGGACGAAGTCGTGGCCGAGCTTGCGGCGCAGGCCGTGGATGTACACCTCGACCGCATTGCTCTCGACCGACTCGCCCCAGCCGTAGAGGCGGTCTTCCAGTTGCGCGCGCGACAGCACCGCGCCGGGGCGCAGCACCAGTGCCTCGAGCACGGCGAACTCGCGCGGCGACAGAGTGATCGATTCGCCGCCGCGCGTGACTTCGCGCGTGGCCGGGTCGATGCGCACGCCGCGGTGCTCGAATACCGCTTCGCCGCGACCGGCGCTGCGGCGCAGCAACGCGCGCATCCGCGCGCCGAGTTCGTCGAGGTCGAAAGGCTTGACCAGGTAATCGTCGGCGCCGGCGTCCAGTCCGCCGATGCGGTCATGCACCTCGTCGCGCGCGGTGACGATCAGCACCGGCGTCGCGTCGTGGCGCCCGCGCATGGCGTGCAGCAGCGAGACGCCGTCACGCCCCGGCAGGCCGAGGTCGAGCAGGACCAGATCGAAGTTCGCCGTCGTGAGCGCGGTATCCGCGGATTCGGCATCGCGCATCCAGTCGACCGCGTAGCCGTCCTGCCGCAGCGCGGTCTGCACCGCCTGCCCGATCATCCGGTCGTCTTCGACGAGAAGCACTCTCATGGTCACGGCATTCCGACCGCGAGGATAGCGCGTCGCGGCCCGCGACCCTGGCGCCGTGCGGAGATCCCGACGCGTCGCGATACGCTGCGGCACGCCGCGCGGCGCGCCGTCACGCCGCCAGCGGCCGGAAGCGCAGTCGCTCGGGGCGGTCGGCGTCGTCGCCCAACCGTCGGCGCCGGTCGGCGAGGTAGTCGGCGTAGTTGCCCTCGAACCAGACCACGCGGCTGTCGCCTTCGAAGGCGAGCATGTGCGTGGCGATGCGGTCGAGGAACCAGCGATCGTGCGAGATCACCACCGCGCAGCCGGGGAAGTCGAGCAGCGCCTGCTCGAGCGCGCGCAGCGTTTCCACGTCGAGGTCGTTGGTCGGCTCGTCGAGCAGCAGCAGGTTGCCGCCGGTGCGCAGCACCTTCGCCAGATGCACCCGGTTGCGCTCGCCGCCGGAGAGTTCGCCGATCGGCTTCTGCTGGTCGGCGCCCTTGAAATTGAAGCGTGCGACCCAGGCGCGGCTCGGCGTCGAGTAGCCGCCGACCTGGATCACGTCCTGGCCGTCGGAGATTTCCTCCCAGACCGTCTTCTTCGGGTCGAGCGCGTCGCGACTCTGGTCGACGTAGGCCGCCTTCACCGTCTCGCCGATGCGCAGCGTGCCGGCGTCGGGCTGCTCGCGGCCCATCAGCATCCGGAACAGCGTGGTCTTGCCTGCGCCGTTGGGACCGATCACGCCGACGATGCCGCCGGGAGGCAGGGCGAACGACAGGTCGTCGAACAGCAGCCGCTCGCCGAAGGCCTTGCGCAGCCCGTCGGCCTGCACCACCAGGCCGCCCAGCCGCGGCCCCGGCGGGATGTAGATCTCGTTGGTCTCGTTGCGCTTCTGCGTCTCGGCCGAGGCCAGTTCCTCGAAGCGCGCCAGTCGCGCCTTGCTCCTGGCCTGGCGCGCCTTCGGGTTGGCGCGCACCCAGTCGAGCTCGACCTGCATCGCCTTGATGCGCGCCGACTCCTGCTTGGCCTCGATCTCGAGCCGCTGCTCCTTCTGCTCGAGCCACGACGAGTAGTTGCCCTGCCACGGGATGCCGTGGCCGCGGTCGAGCTCGAGGATCCAGCCGGCGACGTTGTCGAGGAAGTAGCGATCGTGCGTGACCGCGATCACCGTGCCGGGGAAGCGCTCGAGGAACTGCTCGAGCCACTG
>WBZR01000282.1_pt1 | contig 86453 bp, 92 predicted proteins | sample 5204231 | NCBI WGS metagenome assembly WBZR01 (sample SAMN12412403, study PRJNA552823) | activated sludge metagenome | isolation source: activated sludge from anammox sidestream of wastewater treatment plant... | place: USA: Virginia | collected 2017-08 | reverse complement strand
CGGACTCAAGTGTGGGCAATGCCGTGTTGCGGGCATGTTCCTCTGTGGATACATGGTACTTGCAAACAGGCTCTGGACTCCCAGGGTTTGTGAGTATGGCTATTGCTGTTCCGTCAGGATGTCGTTCCTGGTCCCTGACCGCTTCCGGCGGCTATGTGGATTTTCGTTCCATCGACGTGGAATACATCGGTCCACCGTCCACTGCCACACCCACCCCGTCGCGGACACCCACGTTCACACCGACTGTGACCCGCACTCCGACGGCGACCTTTACGCCCAGTCTTACACCGACGTTGACCTTCACGCCGACCCTGACGTTTACACCCACGGCGACCTATACCAATACCCCATCGCCCACACCGACCCCGCTGCCGCCGCAAATTACAGGAGTTGTGGTTTGTGATCTGTGGGGCGATGCCGGTTGGTGCCGAGGGAATGAGACTCTTGAACTTTCTGCCAGTGATCCGCAGGGGTTTGATGTGATGATTACCGGCGATTTGAACGGAGTACCGTTTACATGTGGAGATTCCTGTGACTTGCCTTTACCGGAGGGAACTGGTACAGCCAACTACACTGTGACTTCAACCAGTGGGCGGACCGCCAGTGGTTCATCCACCTGGCAGCGGGATAGCACTCCACCTGATCTTGAGGTCAACCTACCGCCTGTCGATGGCAGAAATAGCTGGTATGTCTCGGAGATGGATTTGTCTGCAACAGCGACCGATGCGATCTCAGGGCTTGCATCCCTCCTAATTAGCACCGATGGTGGAGCAAGTTGGGTCAATCCACCCATCCACTTCACAGATGGGTCACATGCTGTCTTGATATATGCCAGGGATGTGGCTGGAAATGAAGTGACGGTATCCAGGGTAATCCGCATAGACACGGTTCCTCCGGTCACTCAAATCACCTCCCATTCCAATGGAGAGGTTGTACAGGGTGATGTACGACTCAGTGGAAGTCTAGTGGACGGTATGTCCGGTCCAGAGGGTGGTGAAGTTTCGGTTGATGGAGGAAACACCTGGCAGGCAGTCTCGATAAGCGCAGGAGATGGCTGGTCTTACAACTGGCATTCTGGCGAAGTGCCAAATGGAGAGTATATGATCCAGATGCGCGGTAGGGATCGAGCCGGCAATGTTGGCGATTTGGTTTCGGCTGCGTTGACTGTGGACAATGCCCCGCCCGCCGTGTCCATCACAGAACGGTGGTGGATTTGGGAGACCGGAACGCTGAAGGTTTCCCCCAATCACTTTCCGATTGCCAGCATCCAGGTGACCATCCGTGATCCGCAAAAGCGTTGGAAGGAGTTGGTGTTGGACTTTGATCCCGGCAAGAATTCCTATATCGTGAAATGGGATCGGCGCTTTGGGGATGGAACATTGGCGCCAGTTGGGGAATACCCAGTTCTGGCAGTAGCATGTGATGTGAATGGATTATGTGGACAGGATTCGGGTAGGATCGTGATCCCAGAGGTGGCAACATCGACCGCCACTCTGACTCCATCTCCAACAGCGACCAGCACTTTGATGCCTTCGATAACGCTGGTGGCAACCCAAATTCCGCCAACGCCGACTTTAGTATGGAACACACCAATTCCAGAAGAAATCCCTGAGCCGACTCGGTCATCCCTACCGCTTTGGCAGATCATTGGTTTGCTAGGCTTATTCATGGTGATTGCGTCGGCTAGTGTGGTGGATTCGCGCCCCAAGGCGTTGAAACGACTGAGCGAAACGTTCAAGGACATGTCCAAACGAGTAAATGACGAATCGATTGAAAACAAATAATAACTAGAAAAAGGAAAAGAAAATGGAAATTCTTCTAGCAATTGTAGTGGCATCTGCCGTGATATTCTTCGGGGCGTTAATCAGTATGGGGAATGAACGACAAAGAAGGGCGATTGATGGATTGAGGGAACAGGTGGTGCTGTGGGCGGTGCAGGATCTAAAAATTAAGCACGAGCACTTGGCGCAGACTGTGCAGGTTCCTGATCCGCTGCATTGGCTTAGTCAAGTGGCTGGCAGGATGCTGGGGCAGGAGGTCAGTTTGCAAATCTTGGAGGCATTTCAGGAAACCCAGTCCATCGTTTGCGCGGATACTGCAGGAGGTCATAAGATAATCTTCACTACCCTTTCGCCAATTGAGATTAAAAACCTGGCATTTGGACGGCAGGCAAGGCTTTCCAACTTTGCAACAGGAAACCCATTGTTATCCGTGCCCAAAAAGGTTGTGTGTCACAAATTAACCATACTAAATTGCGGCTATATGTTTGATCTTGAATTCCCTCTTGCCTGGAACAAATTAACAGGATGGAGTGCAGAAAATAGAGATGGGTTGTGGATGTATCTCATCCCTTGATATCAACTTTTTGGCACTTTACGCTTTATCTTTGGACAAATTCTGCTAGCATTCTATTGAAGTTGAATGTTCAGCTTGGCGGCCAATCAGAAACATTCAGAGTGCCTGATCAGTCTGGTACCTATCAGCTTGTGTACATCATGTCTGGTATCTGCAGGCCGATATGATTGGAAAATTGGAAGTGGTCAAATAAATCTTGATAATTTTTTGTTACATGCCTGGACAAAGGAAGCAGGGATCCAATCTGCCGCTTCCTTTGTTAGCCTTATATTCTTATTTGTTAATGCTCAATCCGGACTCCTCCCAGGCTGTTGTGCCACCATCGAGCATCCAGATATTGGTGTACCCTTGACTCAATAAACTTGCCACGGCCTTTTTCGCCATGCCTGAAGTGAGGCAGTAGACAACGATCTTCACATCTTTTTCAGCGGGAAGTTGATCAAGGCTTTGTTCGATCTGATCATAAGCCAAGCGCAAATCAGTTTGAGGGATGTTGCCTTCCCACGGCGTATGGACATTGACCATTGTAAAGTCCTTGTTTTCGAGCATCGTTTGCAGTTCGGCTACGGAAACAACCCGATATGGGGCGCCGTTCATGTCTGCCTGAAAGCCGATTTGTTCCCCTGCCTGGCAGGCGGCAAGCGACAATAATCCGATGCCACTTAGCACCAAACGTAAAATATATTTTGCGAGCACTGTGACTCCTGTTATATTCTTATTTCATGGCTCAACGGGATAGCCGGCATTCATCCAGGCTTCGAAACCGCCGAGAATGGGTGTGACGTTACTAAAACCGTATTCCAGCAGAATGGACGCCGCACGGGCGCTCGATTCTTCGCTCGGTCAGGTGCAGTAGGTAATGATCCATTGTTTCTTATCCAATTCACCAAGACGGGATTCGAGTTCGGCGAGCGGGATATTGAGCGCGCCTGCAATATGACCGCCCGCATACGCTTCTGCGGAACGGACATCTACTATCACAGCATTATCTGCATCCAGTGCAGCTTTGGCTTCTTCAAGAGACGCGCGCGGAATCTCAGGGTAGGTCTCTTCTTCATGAGAGGTAGGGGCAGGAGTCGCGGCGGAGGAAGCGTTTTGAGTCGCCAGCATAATAGCGACGGCAATCAGCAACAGTCCACCGCCAATAGCAAGAAAGAGGGGAATAATTGATCTTTGAGATTTTCTTTTTTTCATAAATACTCCAAATGAATGAAAGCAAACATCATCGATGTCCATTGTTTGACATCGAAATAGCGCCAGAAGACTGGCAGCAAATCCAATTTGATAGTCAGACTATCGGGGGATGTAGAACAGGGAAGACATATTCAAGCGGGGATAAAGCGAGCTTTACGCTTACTTGGGACGCGATTTCATGATTGAGTGCTATCGGCAGCACCTCTGAAAGCATGCCGCTTTGCATTTGACAGACCAGACAGAGATCAAAATTTGAACTATTGGTGTCTTTTTGGGGCTGAGATAGACATTCACAAAGCGCGCCCGCCGGCAGGACGTGCGACAACGACCCAAATAATAACAAGATCATCGTCACTATCAGGAACAACCGTTGGAATATATTCATAATTTATTGAGGACTGTCGCCCGCAAAATGATTATACCTTGGACGGCAGTTCCATAGATAAATGTGTGCTTAAGGTTCTTGAACTGGAACTTCGATCACAATGGCTCCGGCATTTTCAAAGTTAAGCGTAATTATGATTGTATCGCCAACCTGTAGAATCCGCGTCAGGCTAACGAACATCACATGCAAACCGCCCGGCTTGAATTCCACCTGACTTCTGGCGGGAACCGGGATGGACTTCTGCATTTGCATGGACATGACCCCATTGTCGTCCCCCATGCTCATATGAATTTCGGTAGCGGCGGCAATTTCTGAACTAACGCTCAAAAGAGTATCATTTGTGGCTGTCTTGTTATCGATGATGAAATAAGCCGCTCCATTTCCGCCTATCCTGGCAGATCGCGCCCAGGCATCGCGAATGGTTAATTCGCCTGAAGAACCGCCACATGCGGTAGTCGCCAAGACTGCTGCCACCAGAATGGAAAGCAATTTAATTATTTTCATTTTTATTTCCTATGGATTTTACTGTTTCGATTGTTTCAAAAGTTGAGACAGATCATTCGCCATATCAATTTCGCTTGTACCATAGGGAAATGTCATGAGCAGACTTCCATTCGGATCAAGCACATATACGCTCGAAGTGTGACTTACAAGATACCCCGCCGCACTGCCTGAATCCTGTTTTCAACAAACACGCCCAACTCCTTCCAGATTGAATCAAGCTCCTTCATATCGCCACTGAGCCCAATGAATTCAGAATTGAATCGCGTAACATACTCAGCGACCTTATCAGGTGTATCACGGTCAGGGTCGGCTGTAATCATCACGAAGCGGACCTTTTGCGAATTCTCTCCCAGGTTGTCATAGACCTGTTTGAAGGTTGCCAGAGTGACAGGACAAACATCAGGGCAACTGGTGTAGCCAAAAAAGAGCAGAACGATTTTGCCTTTTTGTTCACTCAGGCGAAACACCACGTCGTCTCCGGTTTGAAGGGAAAAGTCGGTTACGGGTAACGGAGGATTGATGACTGTGCCGTGGAAAGAATAGGGTCTCCTGAATACAACTTCAATTAGAATTCCCAAAGCAATGACTGCTGTCATGATAAACAACAGGTAATACGGATTCTTCTTAATCATGTTTTTCTCTTTTATCAATTAAATTACGAACGCCAAATATCCCAAGCCCGATTGCAGGCACGGACAACAGGAGCAATATATATACATGACCCTGCCGCGCGAGTGAAATTCCCACACTTAGCAAGATCAGACCCAGGATGAGCATCAGGACTGCCAGGCGCCTGTCGACATGGATCGAGTCAAATCCAAATATCGCAACAGAAGCCATGCTGACCCCAGACAAAATTGTGACTGCAACATCAATGGAATGCGGCAGGATCCCAGGGATGAGAACAAGAAGATACAAAGCGAATCCTGCGGTCAGCAAGCTCCAATGCCATTTCATGCAGATTTATACCCCAGCAACCTCAATGCATTCGCTACAACCACTAGCGTACTGCCTTCATGGAAGATGATGGCAATGCCGATGCTGACAATGCCTGTTAACGATGTGACGATAAGAAAGGCAATCACGCCCAGTGATATGAAAAGATTTTGTACGATGATAGCGCGTGTGGCACGACCCAAGCCAACTGCAAAAGGAAGTTTGGATAGATCATCGCCCATCAAGGCAACGTCGGCAGTCTCCAAAGCAACGTCCGTTCCTGCGCCGCCCATCGCGATTCCCACCGTGGCGTTTGCCAGCGCAGGCGCATCGTTCACGCCGTCGCCAATCATGGCAACCTGCCCATACTCTTTTACCAGATCGCGGATGACAGTCAGTTTGTCTTCAGGCATGAGTTCAGCGCGGAACTCGGTCAATCCAATTTCTTTGGCAATCGCGGAAGCGGAACGCGTATTGTCGCCTGTCAGCATGATGGTGTGAGCCACACCCGCTTGCTTTAGGGCTTTCATGGTCGGTGCGGCTTCGTGGCGCAAGGTGTCGGCGAGAGCAATGATTCCAATGACGGTTTTATCTTCGGCGATCCACATCAGGGTTTTGCCAGCCTGTTGGAACGAGTCCGCCATTTGAAGCGCTTCGGCGGAAAGCGTCACCATCGCTTCATCCATCAATTTGCGATTGCCGATCCAGATCGTTTTGCCGTTCAAGACGGCGCGCAAGCCGCGTCCTGTCAGCGACTCGACTTCGTCCATAACGGAAGCAGGCACACCCTGAGTCCGAGCCGAGCGGACGATTGCCTGCGCGAGTGGATGAGCGGATCGCGATTCCGCACCTGCCGCGATGGACAATACATCCGCCTCTTTCTTCCCCGATTCCTGAATCGCCACGATATCCGTTACCTCAGGCTTACCATGAGTCACCGTGCCCGTTTTGTCCAAAGCGATGGCTTTGAGGCGACCGAGGTTTTCGAGATGCGCTCCGCCCTTGACAAGCACACCATTACGCGCGGCTTGCGCCACACCTGCGAGAATGGTGGCAGGTGTGCCGAGCGCGAGGGCGCATGGCGACGCGGCAACGAGGAGCGTCATAGCGCGCAAAAATGATTCGCGGAACGGGAAGCCGAACAACGGCGGCAGAACGATGACCAACACAGTGACGATCAACACCGCGGGAACAAAGACCCGTTCGAATTTTTCAACCGTTTGTTGGGTGGGAGATTTTTGCGCCTGCGCTTCTTCGACCATTTTCATGACACGAGCGAGTGTTGAATCTTTGGCGAGGCGAGTGACTTTCACTTCCAATGCGCCTTCACCATTGACGGTGCTGGCAAAGACTTGATCGCCAGGAACTTTATCAACGGGAAGCGACTCGCCCGTGACAGAGGCTTGGTCAATTCCAGAATTTCCATCCAGGATGATTCCATCCACGGGGATGCGCACACCAGGGCGGACAATAACGACATCTTCGAGTTGAAGTGATTCAACAGGCAATTCCTGTTCTTTCCCATTCCGTTTTACAAGAGCCGTTTTTGGCGCAAGGTCTGCTAATGCACGGACGGCAGCGCGGGCGCGGTCGAGGGCGCGTTCTTCGAGGGCATGACCCAGACTAAAGAGAAACAGGAGCAATGCACCCTCGGCAAACTCACCGAGGAATGCCGCGCCGAGCGCCGCCATCACCATCAGCAGGTCGGTATCGAAATGTTTTTCCTTGATGGCGTGCCAGGCATGTTGCGAAATATCCCAACCGCCGAAGATGTAGGCGGTTATGTACAAGGCAGTCGCGGCAAGCACGGGCAGACCGAAAAAGGTTTCACCCAACCAGCCAATTAAAAGGAGCAATCCCGCTGTAAGGCTGAATACGATTTCACGATTCTCTTTATACCAACTACGCAATCCCTCCATAGGGATTTCATATCCCAGCGAGCGGACACGTTTTTCAATGGATGCGCGATTTATCTTTTGATTATCGTATTCGATCCACATCTTTTCGGCGGGATAATTGACGTTGACCGACAATACGCCATCCATCCGTCCGAGACTGTGTTCGATGACCCTCGCACAGTCCGAGCAGTCCATGTTCTCGATGGAAATTGAATCGTGATGAAAGCGGTTGACGATCTGCGCCCCCGCGCGTTCGGCAAGGCGTTTCACGTCCGAGAGAGTCAGCAGGTTGGGATCGTAGTGCAGGCATAAGTCCACAGGGGATTTATCGCGCTCAATTTGCGCGCGCAGGATGCCTTTTTGATTCTGAAAAGATTGTTCGAGGCGATTGAGACATTCGTCCTGCTCATCCTTCACATCAGGTAAAAGCAGGGGTATTTCCAATTCAATTGTTTTTTCCATAAGATAATCCTTATCACATATCAGGTACGGGAAATGGTTAATAGCCCTCGCCTTGAAGAGGCAGGGCATCGGGCAGAAAGGTCGAAACTACATTGTTGGCGGGTGGGAAATATTTTCGCGCAAACACCAGGGGATTGTCTGATCTGGCGTTGGCATGAGGGAAACATCGGGTTTGTTTTGTGAGGGTTTGGGTTGTTCGGGCAGAAGAATCCCCGCATGAATAACACAGACCGACTCACTGGAAGCGTGAGCCGTGATTTTTGTAATGTTCACCCAATGCCCCGCCATCCCAATCAGGATCAGGAGTAGCAGGAGCGTTAGCAGACCTCTTCGAAGCGTGTTCTTCATATCAGCCATGCAGGACGTGGTCGAGACCGCGTTTGAACAATTCGATCACATGATCATCATCAAGACAGACAAAGACGTTACGCCCCTGTTTGCGGGTGCGGATAAGCCGCTTGTCGCGCAGTCCGCGCAACTGGTGCGAGACGGCGGATTTGGTCAACCCCAGGCGCTCCACAAGTTCACCGACACCAGTTTCCCCATCGAGCAAGGCGCTGATGATGAGAATGCGTGTCGGGTCGCTCAACGCATCGAACAGGTTGGCGAGATCGGAGGCGACTGCGGGGGTGACTTTATCTTTTGCCATGATTAGATCCAGCGGCGCACACTCATTTGGTACTTGCGATAGTCCTCACCATATTTCTCGACAAGGAAATCCTCTTCCAGCCGCACCTGCACATGGATGAGGACAAAACCAAGCGCGCTAACGGTCAGGGTGGCGGCGGTGGGCAGGATCAACAGCATTCCAACCAACATGACCAACATGCCCAGGAAGATGGGGTTGCGCGAAACGCCGAATAATCCATGCTGGACGAGGGCAGATTCGCTTTTCACGTCGATGCCGATGCGCCACGAGTCGCCCATTTGAAGTTGGGCAACCAACACCCAGATTAAAGCCAGCACGAGCAAGGCGATCCCGATAATTATGAGCGTGGAGGAATTCATCCATGTAATGGGGGACAGCCAGTGATAATACCCTTCAAGGAAGGAAAACACGAACACGATCAGGGCAGCGACGATCAGGGTCAGGCGAAACAGTTTGCCAACGAAGTCGTGGACGGTATCGCCATTTCCCAGTTTATAAGGGTTGATGCCTGTCCGCTTCCAGGCAATATAGGATCGCCAAAACATGGCGAGTCCGAAAAACAGGAGGAAGTAAATGGGGAGGAAGATTTTCAATAGGGTGGTCATAGGCGTCTCAAATAGTTGAATAGTTGCTCAACTATTTGAGATTTTACGCCTTGACTCGGATTTCGTCAAGGTGAAAAATCAGGCTGTCATAAATTTTTTGCCTTGATAAACTTACATCTCATGGTATCATATCATTACATACTGATATGATGATATGAAAGGAAACTCAATGCTTCTCGTTGCCAATCCAAAATCCATAGAAATCCAAGCCAAACTCTTTCGCGGCTTTTCTGACCCCTCCCGCCTTTCGATTCTCGACGCCCTGCAAAATGGCGCGCTCACCGTGGGTGAAATCGTGGAAGCAACAGGTCTTACACAATCGAATGTATCCAACCACCTGGCATGTTTGCGGGATTGTGGGCTTGTTGCTGCTGAACAACAGGGACGTTTTGTTTACTACGAATTAAGCGATAAACGGGTGGGGCGATTGCTTCTTCTAGCAGACGAACTTCTTGCCGATGTCGCAAAGGGCGTGTATGAATGTACACGCTATAACGTAAAGGTATCCAAAAATGGCTAACTTACAAACTCTTGAAATCCCCGTCTCAGGCATGGACTGCGCTGAATGCACTATGCACGTTCAACACGCCATCGAAAAACTGCCAGGCGTGCAATCCGTGAATGTGTTCCTCGGCACCGAAAAAGCCGTGGTGAGACTTGATCCCGCACAGGTGGACGTGCCAACCATCCGCACCGCTGTTCAAGGTGCAGGATATGACGTGCCCGCTTCAGACTCCCCGAAAACTGATCCTATTTCAATGGAAGATTTCAACCGCCGATTAACCGTCTTGCTCGTCAGCGTATTCGCCATCATTTTGAGTGTGGTGATCTTTGGCGAAGGCTTGGGTTTGTTCGATTTTCTCAATGACCTGATCCCCTTCCCGCTCGGTGTTGTGTTCGTCATCGCAGGCGGCTATCCCGTCTTTATGAACGTCATCCGCGCCACGCTAAAACGGCAGATTATTTCACATACCCTGATGACCGTCGGTGTAATTGCCGCACTGGTGGTGGGTCAATGGGTCACGGCGGCGCTTGTGGTTGTATTCATGCGGGTTGGCGACTATGTCGAGAACTTCACTACCGAATCCGCACGCCGCGCTGTAAAGGAATTGACATCCCTTGCGCCACAGACTGCCCGCGTGGAACGCGATGGTGCAGAATTGGAAATCCCCGTCAGTGAAGTGAAACTTGGCGAGACAATCATCGTACGACCAGGCGAAAAGATAGCGGCGGATGGTGAAGTCATCAGCGGGCAGGCAACCATTGATCAATCTGCCATCACAGGCGAGTCCATGCCGATTGAAGCGGCAAATGGAACTCATGTATTTGCCGCCACCATCGCGAAACTCGGCAGTCTGCGAATCCGCACGGAGAGAATTGGTACAGATACCACCTTTGGGCGCGTGGTCAAAATGGTGGAGGAGGCGGAAGCGCATCGTGCCGACGTCCAACAAATTGCCGATAAATTCAGCGCCTGGTATCTGCCGGTAGTCGCCGTGATTGCGGGGTTAACCTTCCTGTTCACCCGTAATCCATTATCCACTGCCGCTGTCCTGCTGGTTGCCTGTTCCTGTTCCTTCGCGCTCGCAACACCCGTTGCCATGCTTGCCTCTGTGGGCGCCAGCGCCAAACGTGGACTGCTCATCAAGGGCGGTAAATATCTTGAATTACTCGCACGAGCTGATGTTTTACTGGTGGATAAGACGGGTACGCTTACCCTCGGTCAACCGCAGGTGACGGATGTGGTTTCATTGAATGGACTCTCGCGTGCAGACCTGCTTGGTCTTGCCGCCTCTGCCGAACGCTACTCTGAACATCCTCTGGCAGAAGCGGTGCGCGTACTCGCCCGTGAGGAAAATGCCGCGCTATTCGAGCCTGAAAAATTTGAATCCATCCCTGGGCATGGTGTGCAGGCAACCATCAATGCTCAAATCATAAGAGTGGGTAATCGACGCATGATCCCATCTGCCGCATCCCTTTCGGTTGCCACTGAGCTCGAAGCACAGGGTAAAACCCTTTTGTTTATGGAAAGGAATCAGGAACTGGTGGGCGTGTTTGCGGCAGCAGATACGTTGCGATCCGAAGTACCAAATGCGCTGGCTGAAGTCCGCAAGCTTGGTATCCGCCATATCGAACTGCTCACGGGTGACAATGAAAGAACGGCGTCCACGCTTGCTGAAAAACTGGGTGTCTCCTACCGTGCCAATCTTCTTCCAGAACACAAGATCGATGTAGTGAAGGAATATCAGGCAAAAGGACATGTGGTGGTCATGATCGGCGATGGCGTAAACGACGCACCCGCGCTTGCTCAGGCAAACATTGGTATTGCAATGGGTGCAGCAGGCACGGATGTTGCCATCGAAGCGGCGCACATTGCCCTGATGCGCGAAGATTGGAATTTGGTTCCCGACGTGTTGAAGATTGCCAAACGGACGATGAAGATCGTCAAGACGAACCTGGCATTCACCACGGTTTATAACATTGTGGGATTATCCCTCGCGGCAATTGGCGTCCTTCCACCTGTTCTCGCTGCCGCAGCGCAGTCCCTGCCCGATATTGGCATCATGGGGAATTCGGCGAGATTGTTGCAGCAGAAATAAATTAAATGCCTTCGGAAAACTCCGAAGGCATTTTGTTATCTCGTTGTCACTTTCACAGGGCTTTGTTTCCTCCTCTGGGTTAGGAGTATGGCAATCAGAACCAACAGGTAACTAATGTAAGCGCCCACTTCCGTCAGGGAAGGATTGCCGTTATACCCGACCAGGGCTTTCAGAATTAACCCCGTCTCGCTCTTGTCACTCAGAACTCCATTAAAATCCCAAACATTCTCGATCACCGAGGGGATGACGCCTGCTTCATTAAATTCGTGAACTCCCAACCCAACCAGCCCAGCCGCAAAAATAATCAACAGGATATTGGTTGCGCCAAAGAAATTATGCAGGCTAAGTTTCATGGTTGATGTAAACAATATCCAACCAAGAATCGCTGCACCAATCAGCCCAAGCAATGCGCCCAATACCGTTTGTAAGGGACTGGAAGTCAATCTTGCGGCTAAAAGGAATAACGCCAGCTCAATCCCTTCACGAAATACAGCCAGGAATGCCAGCGCGAACAGGGCTTTTTGCCCTTTCCCAAGCGCCGCTTGATTGGTCTGCGCCTCAATTTCGTTTTTGAGGGTGCCACCGTGTTTTTGCATCCAAAAAATCATCCAGGTGAGGACGCCTGCGGCGAGAAGCATGGCAACGCCTTCAAATATCTCTTCGCCTCTGCCTTCGAATTCCATTCCCAGCAAATTGAGCGCAATTGCCGCGAGAAGGCTTAACAAGGTTGCCAACCCCACCCCGCGCCAGACAACACCGTTCAAGTCGGTGCGCTTTAGTTTTACAAGGACACCCAGTACGATACCGATGATGAGAGCGGCTTCCAACCCCTCCCGTAGTGATAATAGAAAACTTGCAAGCATTGAATATAAACCTCCAGATTTTATGGGATCCAATTGGATAATACGTTCACAATCAGATCAGGATTTGCAGGGTCATTCGTTTTGAGATGAACCCCAAAGTTGTGCGGACCATCCATGCCTTCGTGCATCATAAAGACAGATGATTCAACGATTGTGCTTTCACCAGGTTTGAGTACCATCGAACCGATGGTTAATTGAGGAGGTCAGCACCCCTCCAATACTTCGATATACGGCTCTTCCTTGAAACGCAGTGTGCCGTCGCCTGTATTTGTCACTTTGATGGCGAAGGTCTTATTGACGCCAAATTTCACATCGCCGTAATCAATCTTTTGTTGATCGACTGCAATGGATGGAGTACCGCCGCCATCGCCGCCCCGATTGGCGAGGAAGAAAGCGGCAATGATTAGCAAGACGCCGCCAATCGCTACAATCGACCAGGGAAAACTTTTCCTTTGTTTTTGTCTCTTATGTTTTTTGCTCATAGAGTCTCCTTAATTGTGATATTCAAACTGGAACGAATAGATGTACGCGATCAAATCCCAGATTTGCTCTTCGGTAAATATTGAGCCCCACATAGGCATCCCTGTGCCCATGCCGCCGCGTAGGATTTTGCCCTGCAACAAGGCGGGACTCGCGCCCAACATGAGTTTTGGATCGGTAAAGTCAACGGGCACTTGCATCATCATATCCGTTGCGCCATTCATACTTTGCATGGATGCTTCGCCCGCCTGTGCGAGATCATCGGCGAAAACGCCATCGCCGGCGCCATTCTCACCGTGACAAGCCGCGCAGTTTTGAGTGTAAAGTTGTTTTCCATTGGCGAGAGATTCGGGCATGGTGTTGGATTGCCATAGATAAGCAACCACATCCCAGCGTTGCGATTCGGTGAGCGCTGCGCTACTCAGTTCATCGAATACTTGATAGGGTGAATGTGTACGGTAGTAATCAGCAGATTGGTCAATGGATAAATTGGCTGCCAACTGTTGTCCACTGATTGCTGATGGTTGACTGATGGGTACGAGAGGCGCGTCATGCGGAGCGTCAATGTCAAGGTCGAGAGTCACATACAACGGAACAGAAACAGGTTCAGGATCCGAAGATGAATCGCTGACATCAATTGTGCCGCGCATCCGCCAGTGATTGATTCCGCACCAGCGCGTGCAGAAGAATGTGTAGATGCCTGGCTTGTCAAAATTTAAAGTGATGTTGGTAACTTTACCAGGCAGGACATCCACGCTTTGCATATCCATCTGACCGACCGCAAAACCGTGAACAACATCATCGGAAGTTAGTTTTAAATTAAGCGGTTCGTTGACATTGGCTTTGATCACATCTGGACTCCAGCCGCCATCCTCCGCGATGCGCGCATGGATAAGCGGCGTGCTTGACCTAAAGTATAGCGGCGCTCCAACCGCCCCGACGATTGCTACTGTTATCAAAATACGGGAGATGAGTTCCGAGCGTTTCATAAGAGCAACCACAGCATGACCAGTGTGAGGATGAAGTTAAAAGCGATGACAGAAATTGAAGACGTCCTTATTTCGTTGGCGGCTTTCTGCGCCGTGCGCGCAGACCAGATCAAGCCGCCGACCAATGCAAGTGTTTGCGCGGGTGCGAGAATGGACGTGAGCATCGGCTGCCATACGGCGTTGGCTGTTCCAAACAAATTCCAGCCAAGACCAAGCGGATCGGAGAGAGCGGCGATGATGTATGAAGCGTTGGTCAGGACGAAGGATAAACTGAATGCTACCCAGAACATCAAGCCAAGAGGAATTAGGGCGGTTGCGAGGGAAGCAAATCGTTGCTTGAGCGGAAGAGCACTTTTCGTTTTCAGGATACCAAGTGTGAAAAATCCAGGGAGAATGACAAAGATAATTGAAAGAAAAATGACGGCATAAATAAACCAGGCACTTGTACCAACATTGTAAGCAGCATCTTTGAATGCGCCCCAGGGACCAAGCAATACACCTGCGTAGATCATGGCTGAACCGAGCATGATGAAGGCTTTGAAGGCTTCATCCATTCTTGTGGATGGTTTGACCAAGTCGGCAGAGAATGGACGCAGGTTAATCGCAATGTTATCGTGCGGGCAGGTGCGGATACATTCCATGCACAAGCCGCAGTAAGTGTTCTTTGTTAGTCCGCCCGGGAAAACATCCCAAGGACATCCATAGCCTGCTTGCGAACCATTGTAGCAAGGCTTGCCTTCGCAGGTTACGCAGACTTGCTTGTCTTTGATCCGCAATTCAATCGGCGCTGTTTGAGAATACAAACCGATAAATCCACCGACGGGACAGAGATAACGGCAAAAGGCGCGGCGCTCGAAGACTGTGCTTAATCCAATTGCGGCGAAAAGCATGGCGGCAAGGACAATACCTGTGATATTTGGAGTCGTGAGCAGGACACTGCTAAATAGAGCAAGAAGAAGAAATGAAATATTCTGCAACCAGATGTTACGGAACATTTTTGGCACGCGCAGGTTGAGCCACTTTGGTCTTTTCTCTGGCGGATTTAATACCGCGCCACGCTGCAGCCATTCCCCAGGAAGCGGGATCGGGCAGACCGCGCACCATCCACGCCCGAAGAATGGCACGGCAACGAGAATCAGGATCGCCCACCATGCGATCCAAACGAAGACGATGCTGAAGTTGTGACTTCCAACAGGTGTACCGATGAGTCCCGCAAGGATGGCAAAGATATAACCAGCCAGCATAACGATAAAGAATGCCATTTGAGGGTAGCGACTCTTCAACGCATTTTTTATAAAGGGGTTACGGGTAAGTTCGATTTTTGCCATGATGAAATTATGCTTTTTGCTTTATTGAGATGAGTGCGCCAAAAACAGCCAACGTTGCTAATCCCAAGGAACGAAAGAGCCAGTTATTGGATCCGACATTCAACTTGCCGATCATGAACGGGTGCATCGCGCCACAGGTGATGTTACAGCGAAAGCGGAATGAACCAGGCTTGTCGGCTACGAACGATAATGTCTTGGTCTGACCGGGGTCGGCTTCGATGGAAATATCATAGCCATCCACATACAATCCATGCACCACATCAGTACTGACCAGTTGAAAGGTTACTTTATCGCCTGTATTGACTTTAAGTTCGGAAGGAGAATAGGCATATTGTCGCGCGTCAATCCGAAAGGTCCGTTCTTGAGGCGCAATGGGTGAAACTGGCAGGGGCGCGAACGCCACCACCAGTCCAGCCATCACAAAGAGGAGAAGATGGAAATAAAAGCGCATCAGGTTAGGGGATGTTGGAAGGTCCGTACTTGGCATAGGTTGCGTCTACATATGCCCTGGCTTCTGCAGGCGTCTGCCCCTCTTGCAACATCCGCATGACATCCTTGGTTATGTCCACGCAGATCGAACATCCAAGCGCATGGTTATCGAACTTGATGGTCCCCTGGGCATCCACGTCTGAAACATAGCAGTCATAATTCGATGCGTGTCCGATATCGCCGCAGCCACAGTAGCAGGGAATATCTTTCATAATATCAGGGTTGATCGAGGCAAATTGATAAGCCTCCTGCACGGCTACAGGCGCGGACTGCACGTCCGCAGGCATTTGATCCATCGGAAGCATATAGAGATGGACATCACTTGATGTTGAAGTTGAGCAGGCTGAGATTACAGTGGATAACAAAACCACTATGAGCGAAAGGAATAAGAGTTTGCGTGTCTTTGAAATCATTTTGAGCCTCCAATATTGTTAGCCCAATAGTAGTCTGGCAATTCAATTATCTCCAGCGCAGGATAGCGTAGCGACTTATGCGCCAAATGGCTTATGACGAATGTCATGGCTACGAATTCAGGTGTGGCATCGAAGACAATTAGGATTTACGGATTATGGGGTAATCAATACCCGCGTTCCGTAACCGGGAGTAAAGATGCGATCAGGCTTGTGCAAAGGTTGTACCCAACGGAATATCCATTTGGCTTCCTCAATGCGCATGTTAATGCAACCATGACTCATGGGAGCGCCAAAATTATCATGCCAGTATGTTCCGTGAAACGCCACACCTGATTCGGTAAAGAAACTCGTCCAGGGAACGCCAGGTAATTCATAATCATCCAGATCGGCAAATAAATTTCCATTTCCCATATGTTTGGATGGATATTTCGACATAATTCGAAACTCACCGCTGGGTGTTTTTGTTGAAATCACTTTCGGGCTTGGTCGTCCAGCCGGGATACCTGAGGAAATATTCGTCTGGAACACGATTTGGTCATACTCATAAGCTGTCAACATCTGGGTGGTCAGGTTGACTTCGATGCGCTTGTTTTCCAGCGGCACATTAGGGGAAATGGGCGTCCATTCTTCCAATGGGATTGGGCGCAGGTGGATCGCCATCACATGATAAGGAAAGCCGACCAACTCATCAAATATTCGATACCAGGGTTGTCCATCCGGACCTTCGTCAATCCCATCTATCCAATGCACAGATCCATAATAAAGCCGCAAGTTAGGCTGCCAGCCATAGGTCTTGGTGTAACGCATAGCCTGGGTGTAAGGCACGGTCAATTCTGACAATCGCCGTGTTCCTTCGGGGATCGTGGCTAGTGGTTCGTTGAAGATAGTCCTCACCTTTTGCAGGCGTGCACGGTGGATATACCCGCCCCAAACGCGATACCAGATTGGATTGTAGACCGGTGTGCCGGAATCAACTTCTTTATAGATGTGGACCAACTCATCCCGAAAATGTTGCCCGACAATTACACTCTGATCATTAGGTTTACTATATACGCTGACAGATTTGGTCGCTACCCGTACCTGCTCTCCATCGTCAAATGACGCCAACCCTGACAGGAACGGGGAAAAAGCCAGACCTGCGAAAGTTGAGGTACTTAATTTCAGGAAATCGCGACGGGAGAGGTGGGTCATCTGGCTTGGTGGTTCTTTTACCTAATGATATTGCTTCAGAATGCAAATCACCAGCGCCATCTTGCTAGTCTGACAAATAAGCAAAATGGCGCATGTTGTTGTGTTTAAATTCAGATTGAAAGCTTCGGTTGTCCATCTGACCGAAAATGGGTGCGTACTTAAATCTACAAATCCGCCAGTAAGCGCTTGCCACGCCAACCCACCAAAGCAAACAACATTCCCCCGACCAGGCTCAGACCCGAAATTGTCAATGTCCCATCGAACCAAAATTCGACCGGAAAGAGACGAATGAGTGTATCTGAGTAGGAAAACAGCCAGGAGCCTGGTTTGAAGAAAATCAGATGGAATGTGTTGAACCAAAATTGCCAGCCAAAAATTGCCAGTAAGGCAATTGACAGGATTAGTCCGGAAGTCAGCAGTCCGCCCGATTGAATTGCTGAGGCGAGCGCCTTCCGCTCCCCTCTTTTCCAAAGGAAGAAACTCAGTAATATGAGCAGAATGAATGCAGCCTGCCAGACGCGCCAAACAGATTGAAAGACTGCTCGCACATCTGCCATGTGAGACACCTCGCGTGGATTGTAAACAGGCAAACCATTCAGGAATTGTTTTGAGAGTTCATCACCGGGAAGATGAGTGCGAACATAATGAATGTTCGTCGAGGCAAGGATGAAACGCTGTTGTTGTGTATAACCAAATGGGTCTGGTGGAAAACTTGCTTTGCCGTATTCGAAAGCCAGAAAAGAGTCAGTAGCCAGTATCTGTACTGCGCCGCCGACAATGAAAATGGTGACAAGCACAACGGTGATTAATTTAAGTGTTTGAGTCAATTGGAATGGCATAGTGTCTCCTTCAATTTAAGGATGAATCTCATTTTTTTGCTAATCAAATCAATGGCCAAATTTGCGAAGGCGCAGTATATACCGATGAGAACATTGCGCCATAACAAACACCGTGACGCATCTCATCGGGAGTAACCTGCTGAATTTCGATAATGGATTTGGAATCCTGGAAGCGTGACCAGCCAAGGCGCTTGAGTTCATTCAGGATTTCGCTGTCAAGCAATGGACCAAGCTCCTTTATCGGAGGCATGAGCTGGGGAACCAATACCAATAGATGAATCGTATTATCCCATTCCTCTGTGCTGCTTCTCCGTGAAGCATCGAACCTGTAAATAACTTTGACACACGGTAGCCAGAGAACGATTTTTTGGGCGATCTCCCTTTCCAAAGAGCACTTAAAAGCCTCTAAAAAATCTTGGCGGTGACCTAGTCTCTCCAGGTCACCTCGTTGAAGCAGAGGGTGTAATCGCTCCCTGGCGTTCCTTAGCGCACTTTCGCTTAATTCGTTTGACATCTGCCTAAACTCATATGATTTCTTGAGCAGGCCATCTATAACTTCTTGCTTGTAAAAACTGCTATTCTTATTCATTTTTTGCTCTAACTTTCTAGAATCACTGTATTAAAGTATTTATAATCAGTAGGTTTAAATGTCATTGAGAATCCGGGCATATGGCACGGGTTATGGTATGGGATGTTTCTTCACGTTCTGACCGGTTCCGAACTGATATTTCGTGCGGACTCCATACTCCTAACTTCGAAAAACATTTTTGGCGATGTTTGGTAATTGCCAATCATTAATCTTGAGGCGGAATCGGCGTCCACATTTGATCTATCGTTAAACAATTTTTGTCGTTTTTGATTTATTACAACCTAATTGTGTCAAGCGCCAGTGACATTGAATTCGCCATGCATTCCCCTATAAATTTTTCTCTACTTAGTGTAAGGACGATGAGGCACCTGCTTTAATTTCTTTACCTTCTCTCCGAGTTCGGGTCTGGCATATAACTTCAGATTCTGTTCGAATTCCGTCTGACACCGCGGACAACATAGAAAGTAATTCATGCCTTCAACCTCGATGACAATGTGAGCCTTACCGCGTTGAAGACGCTTGCCGCATACAGGATCTTTGAATAACATGTGAGCAACTCCTTGTAATCATTAACTGATAATGGTGCCAAGTGGTGTCTTTAATGACAGCCGCCAGAATGTCCGGCATGTTCATTCTTATCCTTACCCACATCAGCTGGGTTTAACGCTGCGCCGGATTGCTGTCCGTTTCTGCCGCCATGTCCGCCGTGCGATCCGTGCATGAACAAATGGCTTCCAATCATCAGGGCAAAAAAACCATAGTACGCCACCGTATTGAGCGCCACATTGAAAACGAAGATGGCAATCAGGGCGGCTATCAGACCCAACCCAAGAAACCAAACGATGGGCGGAATGCGTACGGGACGATCTGTTACTGGGGGATGAGATTCCATTTTTTACTCCTTTGAAAGCAATCTGCTTTCAAAAATGAGTCTAAATGATTCGAGGAATGAGAGTGAGAGGCGTTTAGCCTATTTCGGATATGCGCCGTTTTGCTGATGGCCTCTGTGTCACTTTGAATAAGTTGAGCTGGGTCTCCATTTTATGAATACGCAAAATTGCCTATTGAACCGAACGCCTTTTGGCGCTTGTCGCAAGACATGCGGGATTTCATAATGACCTGATATGAAAAGACCAAAATTATCCAATTCCATCCTGATCTTCCTTATCGTGTTTATCTTGGGGATCCCCGCCATCTATAGCCTGCCTGCGGTTCAGGAACGAGTCGGCTGGCGGGTGGCGGAGTTGATGGCGCGTATCAAATATGCTGTATCGCCTCCAGAAGAGGTAATTTTTGTCCCTGAGGGAGATGTAATTTCGCCAACCAGGATTGTCACTCAGTCAACTCCTATTCCCGCCAATTCAACACCAGATGCGCCATCAAATCTTCCACAGCCTACTCCAACCCAAACATTAACGCCGATTCCAAAAGATATATTGCTAACAGGCGTTAAGCATGAATACCAGACTTGGAACAACTGCGGTCCCGCTACTTTGGCGATGGCTCTTTCATTTTGGGAGTGGGAGGGCAGTCAACGCGTCATCGCGGACTTTACCAAGCCGAATCCACGTGATAAGAATGTGATGCCATACGAACTGACTGCTTATGTTGAAGAGAAGACCCAGTTGCAGACTATCCTCAGAGTAGGCGGAGAAATTGAATTGCTCAAGCGTTTTATAGCGGCAGGATTTCCTGTCCTCATTGAAAAAGGTTTCGAGGGACGCGACTTCGAAGGCTGGATGGGGCATTATGTATTGGTGACCGGATACAGCGATTCAGACCGGCAATTCATATTCCAGGATTCCTATTATGGACCCGATCAAGTCATGGGATACGAGGATTTTGAGTCGTACTGGCGTGCATTCAATTTCACCTATCTCGTGGTTTACCCGTCTGAAAACAAAGATGAAGTCATGGAGATTTTAGGACCTCAAGCAGACAAAGAGTTAAATTACCGTTATGCCGCTCAAAAGGCATCCGATGAAATTTACGGACTGATTGGACGGGATCAATTCTTCGCATGGTTCAATCGTGGTGACAACCTGGTAAAGTTGCAGGACTTTACAGGCGCTGCGTTGGCTTATGATGAAGGATTTGCGCTTTATCCCGATATCCCAGAAAAAGAAAGACCGTGGCGCATGATGTGGTATCAGACCGGACCATATTGGGCTTATTACTATAGTGGGCGATATCAGGATGTAATTGATTTAGCCACCACAACCCTGGATGCGATGAGCGAACCGGTTTTGGAGGAAAGTTATTATTGGCGCGCTTTAGCACGCGAGGCCCTGGGTGACACCAAGGGAGCCATCAAAGATCTTCGTTCGGCACTTAAGTTTCATCCTAGCTTCGAGCCGTCACTGACCCGACTTCAGCAAATGGGTATCACTCCGTAAATAATTTAGTAAGATGCATCCTGTACCTGCGGCATCACATCATGAGCAGAACTGAAGTCAAGAGATTTAAACTTCTTAAAAGCGATTATCTTGTTGGCAAGCCTTCATTAAGGGAAATGGAACAACGCATTTTTCCATCAATGAACTAGAAGACATCTCCGCGCCAGCGATACCATAGCCAGCCAATGCCGACACCCAACAGACCACCTGCTATTCCAATGTTCCAGTGGTAAGTGTGGGGATAGGCGTCAAGAACAAATCTGGCAATAAGGTAGCTAAGGAGGGCGAGACCCAATGTCCAAAGATAAACCACTGCCGGCCATTCCTTACGTTCCTTTTCATCGTTGACTGATGCAGTTTTCGAAACTTTGATTCTGTTCATATTTTGCTCCTGAAGAGATGGATGGAAAAAGTATTTTAGGTAACTTTGACAAGAGTCCCACCGCCCGGCTGATACAGATAAGGCGTTTCAGGCGGGACCTCGGGGCGGGTCCAGCGATAAATAAATTTTGCGTCGCCCGGAGTTAAATTCACGCAACCATGACTGCGCGCCCGCCCGTAATCGTTATGCCAATAGGTACCGTGGAAACCTGCGCCGGTTCCCGTAAAGAAGGATACCCAGGGAACGCCGGGTAGATTATAAATGTTGGCAACAGCATCGCCTTGATTGGTCATATGAATGCTTGGTCCCTTGTGAAAGGTGTGGAATTCACCCGTCGGCGTTGTTGTTCCTTTACTCCCGCTGGAACAACGCACCATTAGCACGGGCTTTTCACCTTCAAAGGCTGTCACGAACTGATTTGCCAGATCAACAAATATATATTTGTTTACTTCCGGCACCTCGGGCGATAGCGGACCAAGTTCACTGGAGGGAATTACACGCATCTCGTGTGATGGTACATAAAATGATTTCTGTATTTGGCGATCGTAAATCTTATACCAGATGCTTTTTTCATTCCGATTTACAACAACATCGGTGATCCAATGTGTGGATGAATAATACACACGGTAGCCGCGCTTTGCCAACACACTCATATCACGCCGCGTATCGCAAAATGGGACGGTGATCTCGCCAAGTGCGGTCGTAGTGGGTAGTTCTGTCACAACGTGTTGATACAGCGTTTCAACCGGTTGGATCTGGCCGGAGTAGGCGTATCCCTCATTATTGATGAAGTACCATTTTGAATTGAACGGATTGCCATAGCCTGTGTCGCCATCCGTTTCACCACTGATATTCACAATCGCATCGCGGCCAAAGATACCTATCTTCTTTGCGTTGAAGAATGGTTCGCTATAGAATTCAACACCGCTCAGCGTGATGCGTCCCTGTTTGGGAGTTTCTGCGGCAAAGACATGTTCAAGGCGCAGGTCTGCCAGAAATAGTCCCAGAAGACCGGCACTTGAAACCTTGAGAAAATCGCGGCGTGAAAAAGGCAATCCCATTATTATTCAGCCAGTCATTTATACAGCGCTCATGGCAGCTTCATGTGAAGTTGTTTCTTGACCCGTGAAATAACGACCGGCATCGAGACGATCAGGGTAAGCAATCCAATCCAAACCATCCCGCCGATGCGTGTCATGAGTGGATAGTCACCGCTAAATGAGGTTGCCAGAAGAAAGAGCAATGCCGAGCCTATTGAAATCGGCAGATAAATCAGTGCGCTCTTCCGTGCTACTTCCTCTTCAACTTGTTCATGTTCCATGTTTGATTTCCTTTCTTTTATTACCTGATATTGAGAAGACCATCCCACAGATTACATGTATGCAGGCAATCTGTGGGATGGGTGCAGATAGTGACTAATCGTCTCCAACCGAAGCAGTTGCAGGACGCAATTGTGCGTTGCCACTATCCTGTTTAGGTTTGTGATCACGCCCGACCGACGGCTTGAAGCTTTTTAATAACAGCGTGTTCAGTGTCACCGAGATGGAGCTGACAGCCATCATCAAGCCGGCCAATTCGGGGCTGATCACAACCGAGGCAAAGGCATAGAACAGCCCTGCGCCCAGAGGTATTCCCAACGTGTTATAGAAGAAAGCCCAGAACAGATTTTGCTTGACCTTGCGCATGGTAGCCTTAGCCACTTCCAGCGCCACCACCACATCGCGGATATCATCCTTGATCAGGATAATGTCACCTGTTTCCTTGGCAACGTCTGTTCCAGAACCAATCGCCATGCCGACTTCAGCCTGTGCCAGTGCTGGCGCATCGTTCACACCATCACCGACCATCGCGACCTTCTTGCCCTGCGCCTGAAGCTTTTTAACTTCTTCGGCTTTATCCTGTGGCAAAACCTCGGCAAGCACACGGTCAATTCCAACTTTTCTTGCAATGGCATCTGCTGTGCGTTGGTTGTCGCCGGTGATCATCACAACTTCGAGTCCCAGCTTATGCAGATGTTTAATGGCTTCGGCTGAATATTCCTTGAGCGTATCGGCAACGGCAATCAAACCGGCTGGTTTGGCATCGACTGCCACAAACATGACGGTCTTGCCATCGACTTCCAAAGCTTCAGCCTGCGGCATCATTGCCGAGAAGTCCACGCCGTGTTCTTTCATTAGTTTACGATTGCCAAGCAGTATTTCAGTCCCTTCCACTTTTGCTTCCACGCCGTGACCCGGTATGGAGTTGAACGAATCAGGTTCTACAACTTGCAGACCGCGACTCTCTGCGCCCTGCACGATTGCTTCACCCAACGGATGTTCGGAATTTTTCTCAGCGATGGCCGCAAATCTCAATAACTGATTATCTTTTACTGATGACTGCCCACTGACTACTACATCTGTTACCGAAGGTTCACCTTTGGTCAGTGTGCCAGTTTTGTCGAACACAATAGTCTGCAATTTGCTGGTGTTCTCGATGGCTTCTGCGCCTTTAAAGAGCACGCCAAATTCAGCAGCCTTGCCTGTCCCGGCCATCATGGCGGATGGAGTTGCAAGCCCCACGGCGCATGGGCAGGAAATGACCAGCACTGTCACACTCAACAATAACGAGAACCCAAACACTCCAATCTCACCGAGTTTGTAAGGCGACAGGATGAAACTCGAATTCGGATCAAAGAACATCTGGTAGCCAAAGAAGAACCAGAAAATGAATACGACCACTGCCAGCAAATGCACGCCCAAAATAAAATGCCCTGCCACCCAGTCGGCCAATTTTTGAATAGGAGCTTTGCTCGCCTGTGCATCCTCCACCAGTTTGATGATCTGGGCCAGTGAAGTATCTTTGCCAACACGGGTGGCTTTGAACTTGAAGGCACCAGTTTTGTTGAACGTTCCTCCAATCACTGCATCGCCGGCTTTCTTCTCAACAGGCAGGCTTTCACCAGTCAACATGGACTCGTCCACTGCTGAATATCCTTCAAACACCTGACCATCCACCGCGATGGATTCGCCGGGGCGTACTAGGATTACATCGCCAAGTTCGACTTCGTCTGCGGGTATTTCCTCTTCCCGACCCTCATGCATCACGCGCGCGACTTTGGGCTGGAGCTTCATCAATTTTCGAATCGCCTCTGAGGTTCTTCCCCGCGTCAACGCTTCCAGCCAGCGGCCTAGGATGATGAAGGCAGTGAGGAGCGCCGCGCTCTCGAAAAAGGTCGCGCCTTCACCGCCGAAGCCTGCTTTGGGAAATACGGTGTTGATCACCGCGATACCATACGCCGCACCGATACCGGTTGCGTAGAGCAGGTTCATATCTGTGACGCCGTGCTTGAGTCCGCGCCATGAGTTGGAAAAGAATTGTCTTCCGGGTCCAAAGACAATCGGTGTGGTCAATAAACCAATGACCCACTTATAAGAAAGCCAAACCGGGATGAAGGCTTTGAATGGGCCGGCCATTTCATAGAACGTTCCGATCATGACGATCAAGCCAATCGTTCCAGCAATGATCAGGTTGCGGCCCTGAATTTTGATCTCGTCTTCGCGGGCCTGACGTTCGCGGTCGAGGGCATCTGTGCCCTCACTGCGTTCCTGCGCTTCGTAGCCAACTTCACGCACGGCGCGTTTCATGCTGGCGGTGGAAATCACACCAGGAATATAAGACACACGCGCTGTATTGAGTCCCAGATTGACGACCGCATCCTGCACGCCACGCAATTCCTTGAGCGCACCCTCGACGTGGTCAACACACGAGGCACAGGTCATACCCCTGACGTCGAGAGTGAGTTCTGCGCTGGGGACGGAATAGCCGACATCTTCAACAGCGCGCCGCATATCGTCCAGTTTGGTGTGTTGAGGGTCGTAGGAGAGACTGGCTTTATTTGTCCCCAAGTTGACGAGGACGTTGGATGTGCCTGGCAATTCCTTGAGCGCGCTTTCCACGTGCGAGACGCAGGAGGCGCAGGTCATGCCGTTGATAGGCAAAGTTATTTCAGAAATGGTTTTAATCATGAGAAACCTCAATTTGATGGTTCGGATAGTGTAGGAAAATCGTATACAAGGATTGGAGATGTTGTAATTCGACAAGCCGTTGTTTGGGCGAGGAACTGTCCAGAATGTTGTTCTGGATGGATTGAGCCTGACAAATAATCAGTTTTGATCCAGCCGCGCGGATGGCCGCGTTGACCGCGCCAAGTTGGTGAAGCACCTGCTCACATGGCTCGCCTTCTTCCACCATTTCAATGACCGCGTTCAAATGTCCCGCTGCGCAATGTAAACGGCGGATGATTTCAGACTGTTGGTTGGGCTTCATGAGTTACCTCGATGGGTGCTGGTAGGTCGGTGCGGTGGGGCATAAGGATCCGTCGGATGGCCACTTCCAGGTGCTGATTGCTGTGTCCATTGACCGGGATTGCCAACGAAAGCCAGGCTCTTCCTTCCTGTCCATGAATAACCAATGTGGTAGGATCGCCTTGATTACCATAAACAAGCACGACGATCATTTGGCAATTGCAATCATCGGTTCCATGATGCGGGCAGAGGCAATTGGGGTGGGCCTGACGAGCGACATGCAAGTCAAAAGTTTTTACGAGACAGAAACCGGCATCGGACAACTTTCCATTGATCCATGCCAGAACCTGTTCGCAGGTTTGATCGAGAACCAACAAAGGCAATATCGCGCTCATTTTGTACTTCCTGTTGTTTCCAGTATAGATGGACGGCTGTTAAAGCCAAAGCGCCAAACCCCCCGTTCTGCCATAGGCATTTTCGCTTACTTCATAATTGGGCGGTATGACTTCTTGTGGATAAAAAACAGGGCTACCTTTTTGAGACAACCCTGTTTGAAGAGATGATAAAAAAAGCGTTATTTATAGTCGCTAAATTACTCCGCCGCAATGAGTTCTGCACGGTAATGGTGGCGGCCATCGTTCCCCGCGCTGGATACTGCTTTCACCAGCGCATCAGGTGAAAGCTTCTTGCTTTCGTAACGAACTTCAGCCAGCGCCATATTCAAGAATACATCCACGCCATAGACGCCTTCCAGTTCGAGCAGGCTGTTTCGGACGCGTGTAACACAGTTCTCACAGCCCATGCCTGAAACAGCCAGGGTTGCAACTTCGGCATTTTTAAACTGGTCCAATGAAGTTGTTTTGTAGATAGGTTCAACGTAGCAATTTTCGTCCATTGTATTTCTCCTTAGATCGTCTGTTTAATTAACTTGCGAGGCATCCATGCCAGCACGGACATGCCGATTGCAAACCCAATGACGGCAATGATCTGCGATTGCGCCAGTCCAAAGGCAATGATACGATACGAACTGGTAAAGCCCAGGAAGAAACGCTCGAGGCTATAGAGAGTCAGATAAACCAGAAACAGCCTCCCATCGGGCCAGTTGCGTTTTCGCAATTGCCAAAGCACGGCGAAAATTCCCAGATTGGCTACGAATTCATAAATGGGCATGGGCGTGTAATAGACCCCAAGTTGTGGAACCATCGCGTTCGGACTGGTGTATGCAAAACCGAAGGGACCGTTTGTTGCCCTACCCATCGCGTCGCCAGTGATGACACAGGCGATACGTCCAATGGCTTGCGCGAGAACCAATCCTGGAGCGGCAGCATCGAGAAATTTTGTGAAACGCCAGCCACGCCGCCAGGCAATCAAAGCGCCTGCCATTAATCCGCCGATGAGTGCGCCCCAGATCGCCAGCCCGCCTTCCCAGATGTAGAGCGCGCGGATCGGATTGACTGCGTATTCGTCCGACCAGTGGTCGAGTACATGGAATAAACGCGCTCCGATCAATCCACCAACAATGATCCAGACGGCGGCATCGTAAACGTCATCTTTTTTGAAGCCTTTGCGTTCAGCCTCACGTGCCGTCAGCCAGATGCCTATTCCCATCGCGATCATGAGAATGATGCCGTACCAGCGTACGGCAAAGTGGCCGATATTGAAAATGATTGGGTCAATGGAAATTGTGAACATAATTATCTAAACCTCATGACTTAGTATTTATTGTCATATCGTCAAAGCGACTTGCAAAAGATCTTAACATCAACCATTCCAGAAATTCAAACTCCCCGTATTGTAGAACCTTGAATGGAAATACCTAAGCGCCGTTTATCGCATTCCAGTGTAGGCTTTTTTGCTTATATAAGACATCAGGCTCTGGATTTCCAGAGCCTGACATAGTGGTGGGTATAAAATTTTCATATAACTATTAGCTGTCATCTTCTTCAAGCGGATGTTCAACTTCACCTGCCATGAACGAATCAGGATCCTGCTCAAAGACTCGCAAGCAGGCACGGGTGCAGAAATAGATGCGCTCGCCGCGGTAATCTCCGCTGGGGTAATTTGCTGGGTCTTTGAGTTTGCCTCCACAGGCGGTTTTATATTCAGGCAATGGAGTTGGGGTGGTCTGTGTCAAATCTTTGAAATCCTTTTTGAATTCATGTAAAGCGATATCACGCAGGATTATATCCTGCGTGATATCGTAAACGAGTAAATAAAGTGAGATTACATTCTCATTGCCATCGGAAGTGTGAAGAGGATCACATTCATTACGGTGAGAACGACCATCAACACTGCATAAGGGACAAACGTTCCCCAGACATTTCCGCTGGTGTTGTTCATTTTTGCGATGCGATACGCCACGTAAAGCGACCCGATGAAGCCAAGCCCCAGCAGCCCAAATTGCAGGAATTGAATGGTAGCCATATCGAGAATGGCGGGGGACGCGCCGTGAAATGTCATGCCGAATAATCCCATCGCTGTATAGTAAATGGATTTGCCTTCAGCAAGGAGATGAAATAGGTTGTGAGCGATATGTCCTGCCATGTCCAATGCGATGATGGCATAACCGAAGCGGGCAAAATTTTCCACGAGCGAAGCTTTGTTGAATTTACCTGCGATCCATGAAGTGAGCCCAAGCAAAGCCACGGGAATGATGATAGCGGTTGCAAAGGTAATGCTGAATGTGACATAGTAACTGGTCGTGCCTGTCACCTGCTCCAGCCAATTCAACACCTTGCCCCATACTTCGAGCATGGTCACGTTTTGCACAAAGACAATGCCCATGATTACTGCTGAGAGGAAAGCTTCTTCGAGTTTGGGCTTGCGAATGAACCATAATTCCTTTGTGGGCGGGCGCACTGTCAATTGGATGGACTCGTTGGGACAGCCTTTGATACATTCTGCGCAGAGCACACAGTTTGCGCTGGAGGTCATGGTCTTTGGGAATTCAAACAAGGGACAGGGTGCGGAATTATCTGTGCCTTTGTAACAGGCAGCCACGGTACAAGTAGCGCAGATCTCAGGAGTTCCGCGCAGACTCAACATACCGTTACGGGCATAGTTTCCAGATAATCCACCAAGGAAACAAACGTAGCGGCAGAAGGTGCGCCGTTCGTAAAAAGCGCCCGAGACAACCACACCCGTTGTGAGGGTTAACATCAGAATGCCAGAGCCAAGCGGATTTTCCACAACGCCCCAGACATGGTCACTCCATGTGATGAAGATGAAGAGCGCATCAATAATCCAGATGCCGTATTTTTTCAAGAATTTTGGAACAGGGCGATTGTTACCGACAAAGTTTTGAACGAGATCGTTGATCTTTGCAAACGGACAAATGGCGCACCAAAAGCGGCCCAAAAACAGGAAGATGATCGGGATCAACGGCCACCACAGCACCCAGGTCAGGGCTGTTCCGAAGTTGTCATGCGCTGATTCTGGTCCCAAAATCAACTCAAACATGATAACCATGAAAATGATCAGGGTCGGCCATTGAATGATGCCAGGATACCAGCGGCTGCGCAGGAAATTATTAATCACCTTGTTATCGAGCAGATTTCGGCCATTCAGCCAGGATGGGTTTGGAGTGTTGATCGGAGTTGTCATGGAATGATCCTCTAAAGAGTGAAGTTACTTGCGAATAACAACAGGTTTGCGTTTCAGGAAAGCCGCTGTCACAATCACAGTGCCATTAATGCCGAGAAAACCAGCAAGCACCGCGTAGTTCAAGCCGAGCGTGCGGGCAATCTCAATCGGGAAGTCAACTGCTGTGGTTTCACCATTGATCGTGAAATGCACATTGAACATCCACTCACCGGATGTCTCAAAGTGCATTTCGCCTGCATACTCACCTGATTCCGCTGTGGGTTCAAGGATGATCGTCAGAGCTTCTTCACCATGCTCATCTGCCGCAGGTTCATTCGGTTTCATCACACCCGTGGATGGGGCTTCCGTTGCCATATCCATTCCATCCATGTTGTTATTGCTGGTCGTCATTACACCAACCGACGGAGCTTCTGTTGCCATTTCGCTGTTTTCATCATGCGCAGACATTCCTTCAGCAGGCATGGCAGACACTTCCACTTCTGCGTCGGTAACGGGCATACCCATCGAATCCGTGATCTGGATGTGAAACTCATTTTCACCAACCGTGACCGGCTCTTTGAAAACCAGTTCGATCTGGTAACCGTTTGCAGTTACGATGTTTCCATTTCCTCCACCATCAGCAAATACCCCAGTGGGAGTTATCAACAAAATGGCGGTGATCAGTAACACCGCCGTATTTCTGCGCATCATTCTGTTCATGAGCAACTTGCCTCCTGTATTCAAAGATGCCAAATCTTATCTTGTCAGGTTGAATCTCCAGAGCGCGATATGGCGTGAATTTTCGTAGGCTAAATGACTTGTGTCAAATATCACAGAGTTTTTATGACAGCGCACTACAATAAAAAATGTATAAACACCATCCATAATAAAACGAAGGCTCCTGAATAAATTCGGGATCCTTGGTAATCATGTGTTTAGGCAAAATTTTGTTACTTGTCTTAGAATAACAATTCCGCCTACCAAGGTGTGTCAATTTGCAATGGATGAAATTTTCCACATCGGGGAGGATGCAAAAAGATCAGGATTCAGGGAGGCTGAATCCTGATCTTTTTGCATAAAGCCTGTTTTATCCCTGAACTTTGTAATTCCTCATCATGCCTGCATCCTCATGTTCGAGGTTATGGCAATGATAAAGAAAAGTCCCTGAATAATTCTCGAAGCGGACGAGTACCTGAACCTTTTCGCCCGGCATGACCAGCACGGTATCCTTCCAGCCGTCATCTACAAAGCCGCCGCTTAAGCCCTGATACGTTGACTCGCTGCCCTGTGTGGGCTGGCGGCTGAGTACTTGAAATTGCACGCCATGAATGTGCATGGGATGCGGCATTTCCATGTTCATCATGCCCATTCCCATGCCGCCCCCGCCACCTTCGAGGTTGGTGAATTCCCAAACTTCCAAATCGCCAAGCTGCACGATCTCATCCCGCGCAACCGCATCCATTTCGAACAAACGGTTATTGATGGTGTGAACCATGCCCTGCATTGCCAGCGTGAATAAACGCGGGTTGTTTTGATTGACCGCATCCCTTACATCATGACGTTCAATGGTCGAGAGGCGTGAAGGCAATGGGATAACATCTTCGCCTTTCTCGCCAATTTTCAAATTCAAAATATCGAATGACGCGCCGTTGGGCAGGCTGGAACCACTGCCCATCATCATGCCTCCGCCATTGTCAAACCCTGAAAACGTCAGGCTGACCAGACTCATTTCACTGCCCGAAGTTCGCCCGCTGAAATCAGCCCACAGTTCCACCCGTTCACCAGGCGCAAGCGTAATATAGTCACGGGTCACAGGTTTTTCCAACAGCCCGCCATCGGTTGCAATCGCTGTCAGGGGCGTGCCGTCCTGCCAGGCCAATTTATAGATGCGTGAGTTCGAGCCATTCAACAATCGCAAGCGGTATGCACTGGCTCTCACGTCCATGCTTGCATTGGGCGCACCATTGACCAAAATCGTATCGCCCAGAAAACCGATCATCGAATCCATCATGCCGTTCGCCAGATAGACCATCTCGTTTTGCGAGTCGAACGTGCGATCCTGTATCACCAGCGGCAGGTCGTATTCGCCAGCAGGCAAACCCAACGCGGCTTCCTCGTCGTCGCTGACGATGAACAAACCCGCCAGTCCGTAATACACCTGCGGGGCAGTCAACTGGTGCGGGTGTGGATGGAACCAATACATGCCCGCGCGGTTGATCACCTGAAAATCATATTCATAACTCGCGCCGGGCGCAATGGCATAGCGCGGATGCCCGTCCATCTCTTCGGGAATTAACAGTCCATGCCAGTGGATGATGGTAGGATCAGGCAGATCGTTCTTAAGCCGAACCTGGATTCGTTGACCTGTTTTCACCCTGAAAATTGGACCGAGATACGAACCGCTCAACTCCTGGATGGATTCTGCGCTTCCCTCCCGTACTGACGGTTGATACCGCCAAACGGGCGTTTCTGCCCCTGAAAAGATAGGGAGTGTGGCTCGTCCAGCAGTCAGGTCAACGGCAAGGGAAACAGGTACAGACGCGAGTGGTGTCAGGATAACGGGAGCAGTTGTCGGGACCGCGAAGCGTGAGTTGGGTGGAATGAGTCCACAGGCACTGAGAGTCAATGTCCCTGCGCCCAACCCCATCAATTTGATAAAGTCCCTGCGGGTAATGTTTTGATTCATTTTGCTCCTCTGGTTTGTAAGGTTAGCTTTGCAGTATATATTGTTGCTATAAAGAGATCATAAAGATGCCAAAAAGAGATTATAAAGATACGACATCCAAAGGTGGACTTCGGATGTCGTAGGAGGAGGAGAGATGCGTTCAAGCAAACGGGAAATTATTTCTTCTGGAACACCAACCCAGGCTGCCAGGGGGTGCCGACCTGTACAAGAAGCCAGCGGTCGAGGCCAATCCAGCCTGCGGTTTTCCAGGCAAGGACAAGTAGAATGGAGAGGATCAGGAAAACGGGATTGACACTAGCTGAACCAGCCATCATGAAGTTCCAGTTCATGAAACCGCCAATGAAGGCTGAAAACCAGATGAAAATGCCCAAGATTAGCGCCGCACCCACCAAGAGTTCGCCCACCGCCACCAGTTTGGCAAACCAGACGTAATTGCCGCTGTCCAGCATGAATTGAATGAAATTGCGATACCAATCAAAGGCGATCAGCGGACGAGCGGGCGCGTCGGGGATGGTAACAGCTTTCGTCCAGAAGCCTTTCAGCGCTTCGCCGCCCTGCATCCAGGCGGGGTTGGTGATCTTGCCCCAGCCTGATTCGATCCACTGGTACCCTAGGTACAGACGGATGGCAAGCCAGAGCCAGGCAAACGCCTTGCCTTCGAACAGAGTCTTCGTAAATGGAACATCAGCGAGTTGATATTCCCTAGTGATGGTTTGAGTAGTCATTTTTGCTCCTTTGAGGATGAATTTTGTCTTACTTTGAACTCATCTTACAACCCACATGGAATAATCAACAGCGCATTTCGACTTGCTTAGAAATGCGCCGTTTTGCTTATGATTTTTATCAGGAAGAATATCCTGATTGTCATATCCATGTTACTTAAGAGGATGTTCGGTCTCTCCCGCCATGAACGGATCGGGGTCTAATAGAAAAACTTCCAGACAAGCCTGTGTGCAGAAATAAATCTCTTCACCGCGATACACGGCGCTGGGGTATTTCGTTGAATCCTTGATCTTTCCTCCACTCCACATACAGTTTTATATTCGGGCTGCGGAGGAGGAGGGAGCGTTTCGTTTTGTTCGAGTGTCATTACTTTCCTTGTCCGTGATGTTGGTCTTCATTCCTTAGCCAGAAGATACTCACAGCGACGGCGGCGCCAATCATGCCAGCAAGAACCACCGGACTGGATGCCGAGCCAAATAACATCCTCCAGAAGAGGGCAAACAGGATCACACCGATGACAAACGCTGCGATGTAGGAAAGGTTTGGCATGTGAATTTTTTCATGTTTCATATTGAATGATCCTTTCGTCATTATTCCACAATCAACTTACCACGCAACATACCCATCTGACATTGGAAGCCGAATTCACCTGCTTTATCGGGTGTGAATTCCAATGTTACCTGCTCACCCTCTGGCAATAATGCGTTTTGATTAAAATCGGGGAACAGGACTTTTTCGGAACACGCCGAACTTTCCTGACGCGTGAAGGTCAATCGCACGGGACGACCTTTTTGAACAACGATGACATCAGGTGTGTAACCGCCCTTCACTGTCACAGCCACTTCCTGCGCGCCTGATGCAGATACGGCAACGCGTGTCTGCGCTTTGGGCGCGAACCAGAAATACCAGGCGATGAGAATGGTCATCACGAAGCCTGAAAGAATTACAAAGATTTGTAGATTGGACATGTTAATCTCCTTTGACAGCCCGCCACAAAGATAGCGGACCAAATATGGTGACGAAGTTCTGCGCTTCCTGGACTTCGCCGAAACCTGCTTCTATTACGAAGAGCGGAATCTGCCCGTCGAAATTGTCGGCGGTCTCTTCGAGGTGGCGCATGTAGCTCGTCATGAAGTGTGTGAGGGATGAATGTGGCGCGCCGAAGTCGAGAATGTGCAATTCGCCGTTCGGTTTTAGCACGCGATAAATTTCTTTGAACGCGCGGCGTTTGTCGTCGGTGACGAGGTGGTGAATGACAAGGCTGGTGACCACTCTGTCGAAAACAGAATCAGGATACGGGAGGGAAGAAGCGAGTCCTTCATCCCATTGAATACTTGTGCCGTGAGTTTTATCGCGGGCAATATCCAGCACCTGTGGGTCGCCATCCATTCCTGTGACTTCGGCTTCGGGATATCTGCGCTTGAGCATGAGAGTCAACGTGCCTGTGCCGCAACCGAGATCGAGAACTTTCATCTTTGGCTGGATATTTGCCTGCTGAACTAATTTGCGCTTGAAGGTTTCCTCACGCATCACCCATTTGAGCAATGGATCGTACAGTGGCGTAAGCCAGCGAAAACTAAGCGCGGGAATGTAACGTTTTTCATCCGATTTTTGATTCATGTTCATCCTTTCCTTCCCAGTTTCTAAGAAGGGTAAGGCAAACCACCAGAATGGTAAGACCGACCACCTGTGCCGTACGATATCCATCAATCAGGATGGCGCTGTCGCCGCGAAATGCCTCGATAAAAACGCGGGCAATGGCAGAGAGCGCGATAAACTGTATGAATCTCAAGCCAGGCGCATTCGCGGGGATCATACGCGAGAGAACGATCATGAAAACCACCAGCGCGAAAAATATTTCATAGAGTTGCGTCGGCTGGCGATAATCAGACCATAAGTAGACTGCCCAGGGGGCTCGCGTGGGTGCGCCGTAGGCATTTCCACTCAAGAGGTGCGAGACGCCAATCATGATCATGAAAAAAGCCAAGCCAGGTGCGAGTACGTCCATTGAATTGCGGAATGAAAGCTTCTGACGATAAGCGTAGATGCCCGCGATCAATATTCCGAATATCAAGCCCGCTTCAGGCAAAAGTGTATTGGTGTTCAAGGAAAACAGGCTGAACGGGTTGGATATATATACCGAAGCATATTGTGCGGCGTATGCAAGCCTTGCAAAAACAATTCCTCCGATCAGCCCATAGAAAACCAGATTGTTGATTTTCTCTTTGTTCAGTTTAAGCCGAGCGGCTTCCTTTTCGATAAATGTCAGTCCGACCCATAAGCCAACTAACAAAGCGAACAAGGGCATTTGTAGAAGGAAGGGTCCCAGACGAAGATAGGGGAACATTATTGATCCTCCCGCAATAATTCTTCAACCTTGGATCGGATCACCGCTTCACTCATCGGTCCGCCGACAATCACTGAGCGGATCACGCCTTTGCGGTCAATAAAAAATGAAGTAGGCAGGGCGGTCACTCGATACAGATTGCCGACTGAGTTGTCCAGGTCGAGCGCGATGGGAAATGTGACGCCGACTTCCTGCGCAAATAATGCCGCATCCTGTTTGGAATCCTGGGCGGTCAGGTTCAATCCGATCACCACCAATCCCATATCCTTGTAACTGCGATACACGGACTCAATGGCGGGCATTTCCTTCCTGCATGGCGGACACCATGATGTCCAGAAGTTAACCAGCACCACTTTGCCTCGCAATTCGGACAAAGAGATCTCGCCACCATCCAACAAACTCAGCGTGAAATCAGGGGCGGCGAATCCCTCCTTTGGGACAGAGCCTGCCTGAGCCTGCGATTGATCGGGTGAGACACGCGAAATCACAGTCCAAACCATTCCAAGGATCAAAGCCCAGGTCATCCATGTGGCAAAGCGGGAGTTATTCATAACAAACTATTTTACGCTAAACTGCGGCTTGAACCCGCGTAGGCGATTGGCATTTCCAACAACCGTTACAGACGAGAACGCCATCGCTGCACCAGCAATTAATGGACTAAGCAACAAGCCGAAGAAGGGGAACAGCACGCCCATTGCAACAGGTACACCCAGAACATTGTAGAAAAATGCGCCGACCAGGTTTTGATAAATGTTGGTCATCGTGGCGCGGCTGACTTCAATCGCCGTGACCACACCTTTGAGACTGCCTTTGATGAGCGTGATGTCTGAGGCTTCGATGGCAACGTCAGTGCCTGTGCCAATGGCGAGACCAACATCTGCTTGCGCCAATGCAGGCGCATCGTTGATGCCGTCACCAACCATAGCAACTTTCTTACCTTCTGCCTGTAGTTGTTGAATATTTTTTGCTTTGTCTTCGGGTAGCACTTCCGCCAACACGCGAGTTACACCAACCTTGCGTGCAATTGCTTCAGCGGTGCGGCGATTATCGCCCGTAATCATCACTACTTCGATGCCCATACCTTGCAAGGCTTTAATGGCTTCGGCAGAATCTTCCTTGACCGTATCTGCCACGGCAATGATGCCTGCGGCTTTGCCATCGAGCGCAATAAACATTGGCGTCTTGCCATCATCCGCGATTGACTTTGATTTTTCTTCGAGTGAGCCAAGCGCGATCCTCTCGCGGTTCATTAACTTGAGATTGCCGATCAATATACTTTTACCTTCAACTTTTGCCGAAACACCGTGACCAGGAATTGCATCAAAGTCTTGTACTTCCGCCAATTCCAATTTTCGTGCCTGTGCGCCCTCAACAATTGCCTGTGCCAACGGATGTTCGCTGACTTTTTCAACGGACGACGCTAATCTCAATAACTCATCATCTTTCACTGTTGGCTGGTCGCTGATTACGATGTCCGTTAATTCAGGCTTGCCTTTCGTGATCGTCCCTGTCTTATCCAGCACAACGATTTGAATGGCACGCGCAGTTTGTAAAGCTTCGCCTGAGCGGATGAGAATTCCATTTTCCGCACCTTTGCCGATACCAACCATCAAGCTCATTGGCGTGGCGAGTCCCAATGCACATGGGCAGGCGATGATGAGTACGGTCACACTTGTAACGAGTGCATAAACCAACTGAGGTTGCGGACCACTCACGAACCAGATGACAAAAGTCCACACGGCAAGGATCATCACGATGGGAACAAAGTAACCCGAGACCGTATCGGCAAGTCGGGCAATCGGCGCTTTAGAGTTTTGGGCGTCCTGCACCATCTTGACGATTTGCGCGAGCGCGGTATCTTTGCCAACTTTGGTCGTGCGGAATTTGAACGCGCCTGTCTTATTGATCGTCGCGCCGATGACTTCATCACCCATCTTTTTGGAGGCAGGCAACGACTCGCCCGTCAGCATGGACTCGTCCACGGCGGAACTACCTTCGACGATGACTCCATCCACGGGAATTTTCTCGCCAGGACGCACTTGAATCACATCGCCGACCAACACTTCTTCAACGGGTAAATCCATTTCTTTGCCGTCGCGGATGACTCGCGCAGTTTTGGCTTGCAAGCCCAACAACTTTTTAATTGCCGAACTGGATTGTCCCTTGGCACGCAGTTCAAGCGCTTGTCCCAGCACCACCAATGCAATCACTACTGCAACGACATCATAAAAGGGTTCCGATGTGCCTTCGGGAAAAACGGAAGGAAATGCAACTGCAAATGTTGAATACAACCATGCCGCGCCTGTGCCTAAGGCAATCAGCGTGTTCATGTTTGCCGAGCGATGTTTGAACGCCGCCCATGCGCCCGTGAAAAAGTCATAGCCTGAATAGAACAGTACAGGCAGCGTTACAACAGCGGAAAGTATCCATGACCATCTGATTGTCTCCATTGACAGATCGCGAATCACAGGCACATATTGCGGATACGCAAACAACAACACAGGCACTGAAATAATCGCCGCAAACCAGAACATTTTCATCAGGCGGCTGTATTCGCGCGCATGAGCCTCTTCCTGTTTATCCACAGGCGCATCGCTCAACGCGGCGCGTGGTTTGTAGCCCCAGGTTTCAATCGCGGCATTCAATTGCGTGAGTGTTGTATTTTGCGGCAGATAATCCACCGTCGCTTCCTGCGTGGCGATATTGACGGTTGCATTTAAAACGCCCTGGGTGGATTTCAATTCATCTTCGATAAATTTCACACACGAGGCGCAGCGCAAATTCTCGATTCCGATTTTGACACTTGTCCCGCCGACTTGAAAGCCTATGGACTTGACTGCGCCTACGAGTCGCGCCACATCCACTTTTCCCGCGTCATACTGGACCTCAATCCTGTTTGCCGTAACATTGACATTGACTCCATCCACACCGTCCAGGGCACGCAGAGTTGACTCCAGGTGAGACGAATGTTCCTTCAAGGGCAAGCCACTCACGGGCAGTTCGATGCGCGTGAGAGTCGCTTGAGGGTTGAAGCCTGTCGTCGCGGATGTCATCACGTAACGGTGCGGGTCTTTGTCGAATTGATCCACACAGGATTGCGAGCAAAAATAAAACGTCTGCCCCATGTGCTCACGTTTGGCAAGAGCGCTCTGGGGATCGATTTCCATTCCACAAACTGGGTCGCATTGAGTCATAGTTACCTACCTTGTAAAGAGATACCATTAGTGTATGTCCATTTGACGAGGCGTGCGAGCGATTTTCAGCCTATTTCGATATAAGCAAAATAGCCTATCTTTTGGACAGGCTATTTGCTAATGTGTGATTGGATTTTTACTTCAAAGCAGAGCCGCAGTAGGGACAATTCTGCCAGTCGGCTTGTGTGCTCTTTCCACAACTGGGGCAGGGAGTTTGAGAAACTGGTGCTGTGGGATTTCCTGCATTTTTTACCAGAGCAGCAACGCCGAATACGATCAGCGCAAGAATGCCAATGGGGATCAACCACATGAAAGCCATGCCGATCCACCCGAAGGGAGAGTAGCCCCAACCACCCATCATGCCGCCAGGTCCGCCCATCATGCCCCAACCGCGATTACCCCAGCCGCCCATCATCATACCTCCTCCAAATAGGAACAACAGGACAATGACACTGGTGACACTTACAATAAGCCAATTGATTTTTTTCATTTCGTTTTCCTTTTATAGAGTCTGTCCGCAGTGCGGGCAATTTTTCCAGTCATCCTGCAGCGCTTGACTGCAATGCAGACAGGTGCGGTCGGCGACAGGTTTCAATACAGTGACAAGTCCATTGCCTGAAATGGCATAGACCACAAATCCAATCAGTAACAGGGGAACGATCCACATGAGAAACATAATTTACTCCTTTTTGATGATCCAAGAATAGCAGGCGTTAGTAAAGAATATGTAAAGGCAGAACAAAGGGTTGGTGAAGATCGCATATTGAGCTCTTATATGACCACTAAGAAGAATGACCTGTCTTATGGACAGGTCATTCGAGGAGAAGAGAAGCGATTTAGTGATGGTGTGCGTGTTCGTCAGTTTTGCCTAAATATTTTTCAGGTTCTTTATCAAAGGATTTCTTACAGCCAAGCGAGCAGAAGTAATAGGTCTGTCCATTGTATTCGGACGTGCCTGCGGCGGTGGCGGGGTCAATGTCCATGCCACAGACGGGATCATGTACGGTAGTTGTCATAGGTTATCTCCTTTCGTTAGATATGATTATCACATTAATAGATTGCGTTACTGAGAGCTATATTACTTGTTGTCATATAGGCGTTATTGCTTATTGGAGTAAAGGGTCAATTATTGTTTTGATCTCATCCACATTTAGGAAGGGTCCAATTTTGACATAATTGAGGATGCCGTTGGTGTCAATGATATATGTCTCGGGCACACCCTTGATTCGGAACATCTGGGAGATTTCTGTGCGTATGTCCGGCCCGTTGGGGTAGGTGTTGTTGAATTTTTTGAGGAAGGCGCGTGCTGGAATTTCAGTATCCACATAATCTATCCCCAGGAAAACCACCCTACCGCTGGGTTGATAGTATTCCCAGACTTGTTCCAATGCGGGAGCCTCCTGCTCACAAGGTTTGCACCATGAAGCCCAAAAGTTAATGAATACCACCTTGCCGCGTAAATCTGAAATCTTCACAACCGATTGACCGTTGTATTCATAGCCACTATAGAGCGTGAGGCTGAAATCAGGAACTTCATCTCCAGGTTGAATGGTTCCCTGCCGCGCACGCGCCAAGCCAGTTCCTACAAGAATCAGCAAGCCAGCAAGAAGAGTCCAAACAAGGATTTGTATCCATAACGAAACGCCGCGACGTGGGTTTGCAACGACTTGTGTCATCGTTTCCTCTTGAATGTTTATTTTTCCAGTTTAAAGCCTGCCGCTTCCCAGTCCACCATGCCGCCAGCAAGATCCCAAATATTGGTATAGCCCTGGCTGACCAAAGCCTCTGCGGCGATGGCGCTCATACGTCCACTGCGGCAATACAAAACGATTTTCGCATTTTTATCATCGGGAAGTTGCGAGAGATTCTCAGGGGTGTTGATTTGGTCGTAGGCAATGGACAGGTCTGTTCCAGCGATGTTTCCTTCAAAGGGTATGTGAACGTTGATAAATACGAAATCCTTGTTCTTCAACATCGTATTCAACTCATCTGCATTCACGCTGGAATAAGCACCGCCATTCACATCAATCTTATCGCCGATGATTTCCTCGGGCTTGCTCTGACAGGCTGTAAGTAAAACAATAAGAAATATTGATAACAACATGATTCGCTTCATTGACAGCTCCTTCTTCGTAAACTACTTCGGGATTTCTCCAGCCAGTTCTTTATCAATTAACTGGGTGAAAGCAGAAAGTGGTTGCGCGCCGACCAGCGCCAGACCGTTGATGAAAAATGTAGGCGTGGATTGCACTCCCAGATTAAGGGCGAAATCCGAATCTTGTTGAATTAATTCCTTGTATTTTTCCGTGTTCAAACAACCCTCAAAAACCGTGGTATCCAGCTTGAGGTCGCTGGCAATCTGCATATAAAGTTCACGTCCCAGTTTGTCCTGGTTCTCGAATATCTTGTCGTGGTATTTCCAGAAGGCATTTTGCTCATTGGCACACATGGAGGCTTCCGCCGAGGGAAATGCCTCGGGGTGAATAGAGGTCAATGGCAGGTGGCGATAGACAAAACGAATCTTGCCAGGGTATGCCGCCAGCAATTGCATGGCGGTCTCGTCCTGGAAGCGTTTGCAGAAGGGGCACTGGAAGTCGCTGAACTCGACGATCACAATGGGCGCGCCCTCTGGTCCAATGCCTGGAAAACCATCCGCAGGAATATCATAGCGAGTGAATTGGGGCGGCTGGGTTGCCGCAGGCACCTCAGCAATAGGCGCTTGTGCGGCTGTTTGCTCTTGAACGGATGTACGTCCCCAAACGACATATCCAGTAAGTATCCCAACCGCGAAAGCCAGGATAACCAATACCGAATAAAAGTGGGAGACTTTGAAGGTAATCGTATCTTCTGAATTTGATGTGGCTTCCATGATTTTCCTGGTTCCCATGATTTACGACCTCTGCATGGTATGTCCACTCAGGTAACCCAGATAGGCGGGCACAAGCGGAAGCACACACGGCGAGAGGAAGGAGAGCAATCCCGCGAGCATGGCAGTCAGGTAAGTCGGGGCGGCGGCATAGGCGGCAAAAGACTCAATGAAGTAACCATTCTTGAAGGCCCAGATCGCGATCAGGCTCATGGTATTCGTCAGCAACAAGACGCCGATCACAATGATAAACACACCACTGGCAATCTTGAAATATTTTTGATAGGGTCTCATGCGCTTAAGCCAGCCAGAAGCACGTTCAAGACCTAATGCCATCGCGAGAAACGGAATTCCCAACCCGAGCGAGTATCCTGAAGATAACCACATCGCCTGCCCCACCGTCTGCTGGCTGAGTCCCATTGTCAGGATCGCGCCCAGGGTCGCGCCAATGCATGGGCTCCAGCCTGCGGCGAAGAAAATGCCCATGAGGGCAGACCCGCCATATGTCCCGCGTTGACCCGAGTATTGGGCGCGCGTATCCGCATAAAACCAGGGAATGCGAATCACTTCCAGAGTAGCCAATCCAAACATGATCACAATCACGCCACCGATTTGCGCGATGACTCGTTTATATGTGCCAAATAGTTGACCGAGCGCCGTGACCGAGCCACCCCAGCCAACAATAAAGACCAGCGAGAAGCCAAGCACGAAAAGGAACGCGTGAAAAAAGATTTTCAATCTTTCAGTTTGAGAGGTGATAAGTGGTCTTGCGGTTTCAGATGACATAAGCCTGCCTGTATATAATTTGGATGTATATATCATAAGCAAAACCCCGCCCCTGCATGAGCGCAGGATGGCGGGGATATGGATAAGCAAAATGGCTTATGACGATTATCGCTTCACAACCTGACCTTCAAACTGGTTCCCTTTCCCAAAACGGATTCTATCTTGAGCCGTGCGCCGATCAGATCAGCACGCTCATGCACCCCCAGCAAACCGAAATGCCCGCTGGGAGCTAACTCAGTCGGGCTTTTCGGAACGAGGAAACCATTGCCATTGTCACTCACTTCCATTTTGATTTCCGATGTTTCAAACGCAATTTTCAGATCAGCATGGGTGGCTTTGGAATGTTTGACCACATTGTTGAGAGCCTCCTGTGCGATCCGATAGAGCGATAACTCCACTTCGTGTGAGAGGCGGCGTTCCTGTCCTGTTTTTTGGAAATCCACAACCAATTGATTGTTTTGACTTGTTTCCCTCGTCAGCATTTCGAGTGCGGTAACAAGCCCCAGGTCTTCAAGATAAATGGGACGCAAGGCGCGTGTCAAACGGCGTAGATTCTCAATGGTTTGTTCGGCGAGGATTTCCAGTTCATTCAGCGATTGTCGTCCATGCTGGTCTTTGATGGATTTCTGCGCGAGTTGCACGCGTTGCTTTAGCGCGATAACGGCTTGGATCGTGTCATCATGCAATTCACGCGCTAGCCGCATGCGTTCATCTTCCTGCGCAGAGGTGATTGCGCCGATATAGTCGTGCAGTCCGTTTTGGGCGGCTTGCACCTTGCGAGACATCTCGGTTAATTCCAATTGCAGATGTTGCACTTCTGAAATCCCGCCAACGGACTCCTTGATCGCCTCAAAATCACCCCATGCTAGCGCAGCTGCTTTGGATTCAAGTTTTTGCAATGGCTGTACAATTTGCTTTGCGCCAAACCAGATTGCTATCAGAGCAAGGATGAAAGCAGGAACCATGACAAGGGGAGCCATCTGGGTCAGTTGCAAGGATGGGCTGATCACCATTTCCCATTCCTCCTCAGTGATCAACGCCCAGCCTGTTAATTCGATGGGACTATAGGCGACAACATGTTCGGTCTGATCCTTCTTGACATACAAAACACCACTTTCCCCTTGTAATGCCTCTGTCACACCTGGGTGGTCCGATTCCAATTTGTCCTGCGCGAGTGCGCCGCTCACGAAAAGTAATCGGCGTGATTCGTCCAGCAGGTAGATGGTCACATGACTACCTGTGGGATAGGTCGTTGAGAGGGTTTCAGCGGCAAGTGTTTCGGGTGAAAACGCGCCTGCTACGATCACATCGTGAGAGGCGGAATATGCTGAAACGATGACAAAAAGTCGCTTTGAGTTGGGATCAAGGATGGGGGTGGAGAAGACAGGTTCAAGGTCCGAAGGAGAAGCAAGGGAAAGACTCTGCGCGTTTTGAGAAACCCATGTCCAAAAACTGTCATTGCCTGTATTGGCAAGTAAGCCCCCATCGGAATCAAGGAAAGCCATTTCGCCATTGAAGTCCTCAGTGAGGTCATTTGTGGTCGCAAAGATAGTCTCAAAAGGTAGACCTTCGGAAGCCAAAACATCCATGCTGGTGATGGTCGCCACACGATGATGCAATTCAGATTCGAGCGCGGCGGCGGAAGATTGAACCGCGCGCTCATCGCGTTCGCCAACGAGGGCGCGCATATCCTGCTGATGCATGTTGACGCCGCCGAATGCGATCACAAGTAGTAAAAGCGTAAGCGGCAGAATGGTGAATGCAAATAATTGCGTGAGACCGCGCCAGCCAGGGATGAATCGTTTCATTCTTCTTCAACGATATTGCCCGAGCCTTGAGAAATCAGCCCCAAAGAAACGGCGCGCATGACAGCTTCGGTGCGGCTGTTGGCTTGCAATTTGGCGAAGATGTGTGCGAGATGTCCCTGCACGGTACGGTCGCTGATGGAGAGTTGGACACCGATGGCTTTATTGGTGAATCCCTTTGCGGCAAGTCGCAATACATCCAGTTCACGATCTGTCAGCGGCTCAACGATTTTCTTTTCTGTTCCTTTGAAGATATTGGACATCAATTTGCGTGTGATGGCTGGGTCGAGTGCGGACTTGCCTTCATTTACATCACGCACAGCCTGAATGAGATCGTCGGCTTGTGCCGTCTTGAGCACATATCCATTTGCACCCGCCTGCAAGACTGCCATCACGTAAGGGTCGTCATCATATGCAGTGAGAATCAAAACGCCCACTTCAGGCAGGTGTGCGCGCACCCAGCGGGTCACTTCAATTCCGCTGGCTTTGGGCATTTGGATATCCAGCACAGCCACATCGGGTTTGTGTTTCTGGATGAGCGCCTGCGCCTCTTCGCCATCCCCCGCCTCGGCAATGACCTGGAGGTCGTTCGCGCTTTCAAGCAGTTGTCGCACCCCCGCGCGGACGATGTGGTGATCGTCAGCCAGAAGAATGCGAATTTTGGTTTTTGATTTGCTCGATGACTTTGCCATAACTTAATGGTTCCAATTCTTGATTAAGTGCCTGTGTCTGGAAAATATATGGGAAGGAGAGCCAGACAATGCCAAGCCCAGCTAATAGTCCGGTGATGAAGCGCATGATGGAGTTGAACGAACCGAGCGCGTCGCCCGCATAGAATGTCGCGGGGAATACATTGTTCGTCAACACAGCCAGCCATGCATTTGTATCACGGAATCCCTGTCCGATGCCAGCGAAGTCGCTGACTGCATGTGTGCCGCCATCCAATGCGAGAGGCAGTAGGATGAGTATGAAACCCCACCATGTAATAGATTTAATTTTGCGGCGCAGAGGATACCATAGTAACGCAAAGAACCAAACGCTGGTATAAAACGAGATCATTCTATCCGACCAGGCGACCTTCCAACCCATTGTTTCATTGCCAATAAATTTGCGCAGGATGAGCGGATTCATCGTATCCTGCCATACGGCTTGAACTTCGCTCAACGAATACATAGTCTTTTCGCCAAAGAAAAAAAGGGAACGCTCTGGGAGTTGGTGACAGAAAAATGAATAAATGAAGTAAATCGCTTTTCCCGCGCCAGTCCAACCCATATACATGAAGAAGGGCGCGAGAAAAGGGGTAAGTACCCACAAGCCATACACGATCAGGAAAGCCTCAAACCAATGATTGCCGATCCAATGGAAGATGGTTTGTTTTGGTTTTGGAAGAGCATGTGTTGTGACTGTGGACATTCTTGCCTCTACGGTGCATTGGGTTCTGGCGCTTTGTTCAGATTGGAACGATAAAAAGCTTTGGCTTGCTGCGAATCAAATGCTTCAAATTTTTGCAAACGCCCCCAAGATGTCATGACAAGAGGGACATCGAGGGAGGTCCAGGGATAGGCGATCAACTTCGTGCCACCCAGATCATCCATTGTGGTTTTAATCTGCTCCTTCAAGTTCGCACAGCCAGATTCATCGAGAAGGTCGCAGTTGTACCAGAAGATCACATACCCGTGTTCAAGGTTGTGAACGAGATAGCCAGCAGGATACTGATAATTGTTGTTGTCAAAAAATCCTGCCCTGGCTTCTTCTGGATAATGCGGACCTGATGTCGGCGGATCAGAGTTGTATTGACCTGGATCGCTATCAACTGGGATATGCGGATCGCTCACCATGATCTGGATAGACTCGCCCGCTGCTGGTCGAACACCTTGCCAGACAACGAGACCAACGATGGCGAATATGACTACTCCAATCCCACCCCAAATAAGATTGGTTCTGAGCTTCTGCTTGCGTTGACGCTCGTGCATTTTCTGACGATTGGATTTTGAATTCATAAGATTTCCGAATTTATTGATAAACAGGCATCAAGATGTTTCCCGATGCCTGTTTATATTTGACTTACTGAATTGGGAACTCGATTTCTTCCTTGTAGTCCAGTTCACCTTTACGCACGTAAATGGTCAACGCCCAGTCGCCAGCATCACTGAAATTGGCTTTGATGGAATATTTTCCTCCACCTTGTTCGGTGGCTTGACCGCTCATACCCATCCCCGCCATCGCAGGATGTTCCGCATTCACATCTACTTTGGCGCCTTCGATAGGAGCACCGCTGGCGTCAGTAATCGTGAAGATCAATTCAATTTCACCCTTTACAGCTGGGGCAGGACTGGTCTCCAACTTAATGTTCGCTTGCCCAGATGAAGTTGTGTCAGCAGGTGTTGCCGCACTTCCACATGCCGCCAGTAAAACGGATAATGCAACCAGCAGACTAACAAAGATAAATTTACGCATTGTTCTTTCTCCTTTTGGTGAAATGATTATTCAGTGACATTGATCATCAACATCAAGCCGCCTGGCTCAACGTTGTCGTTCGTGGTATGGTGCAGGATGTGACAGTGCAGCATCCATTGCCCTGTTTCTGTAGCGACGAATTCAATATCATATCGTTCGCCTGGTGCAACACTGACTGTATCCTTCGTCAATTGTGCGCCTTCTGGCACAGGATGTCCATCGGTCGCAACGATTTTGAATGGCATTCCATGCAGGTGCATGGGATGGATAAATTGACCGATTGCAATAAAGCGCAACCGAACCAGATCACCTTTCTTAACTGTGATCGTTTCCGTGGCTGGGAATGACTTGCCGTTGATTGTGAAATAGTTGGGTTCCATACCACCCATCGGCATCGCGGCAAAGGTCTCTCCATCCGTCATTCGTAATTCAGAGATCATCAAAACCTTGTCCACAGCAGGCGGATTGGCTTCAGGTTCCTTTGGTTCGATGATAAATGGGGCATACAAACCCGCGCTTACCTGCACATCGCCTTCAAAATGCGAGTGATACATGAATGTACCTGCAGGTTTGGCGATGAATTCATACGTGAACGTCTCACCGGGTTGAATGGGATCCTGTGTAACTCCAGGCACGCCATCCATCGCGTTGGGAACTTCGACTCCATGCCAGTGGACAGTTGTCGGGTCAGGCAATTCGTTTTTGACCACGATCCGAACCTGATCGCCTTCCGTAACACGGATCATTGGACCGGGCACAGTCCCGTTGTATGTATATGCTGTGACTGTAACTCCATCCAAAATCGGCCATTGCACCGCTTTAGTCGTCAGCTCGAATACTTTGACACCATCTTCCTCGCGATAAGCAAGTGGCTGTCCACCTGTTGTTTCAGTGGCAGGCTGAACGTTCGGGGCTGTGATCGGCTCCATCATGTGCGCTGCTTCGGGATTATCCGCCATCATACTGCCAGGGGTGGCAGTCACACCTGCACTCGCTTCGCGGCCAGGTACAAGTGTCATTGGGTCGTCGCCCATTGGCATCGTGGTGTCAGGCGTCACAGCGGGCGCACACGCTGAAAGTGTCAACGCCAGAGCAATCAGCGAAAAAATCATTGCCTTCTTTATTTTCATATTTCCTCTCATGAGTTGGAATAGCCCGTAACTATAAGGATTTCCCCATTTCCTAACCAGCGCAATTTGACGCGGCTGAAGATAGGCAAAATTGCCTACTCAGCCCGTGAAATGGCAACAGGCTCCTTGATTTCAAGCGCCTGCCGAATTGAATTAATCAATTTTGCATCTGTCCGTTGTTGTGGATCGTTCGCAAAGGAAACCCAGGTTTGTCCATCATTACCATGCAGAATCAGGGTTGCAGGTTCTGCAACTTTCCCATAAACCAATAGAACCACCATCTGGCAGTCACATTCCTCCGTCCCATGATTCGGGCAGGGACAATCGTGCATCGCCAGCCGCGCTATATGCAAATCAAAAGTTTGCACTGCTCGGAGACTTGCCTGCGATAACTGTTGCTTTGTCCATTGCAAAGCTTCGTCACAGGAATGATTAATGGATAGGAAAGGAGAAATGTTCATATGTGCCTCTGATGATCCCATTTTACAGAATTTCTCCATAAGTCCGAAGAGCCGCGTGGCGTATTCTTACATAGGCAAAATCGCCTATGAAAATCTTCCCCCGTTTGTGGAAGAAACGAGGGAAGATAACTCAAACCGTGTAAGGAAATATGCTCAGGGTGTCATTTCTGGCATATCCATCTGTCCACCTTCGGGTATTTCAAGTTGTATTTCAGGCGAAGGGGCAGCGAGGGCGGGCAGCGTTGAGAAACTAATTCCATTCGGGGCCACGCCGCTGGGAATAGTCGCAATGACAGCCTGTTGCTCAATGTCTATCACCGAAACTGTGTTCTCATAGATATTGGTGATGTAAGCATAACGGCTTGATGGGTCTATCACTACTCCATGCGCACCTTTGCCTGTCTCAATGGTAGCGATGACACTGAAAGTGGTAACGTCAACAATGGAAACCGTGGTGCTTGGATTATCCGCAGTACCTTGATTGGCAACCAAAACATACTTGTTATCAGGTGTCACGAAGACCTGAATAGGACCTCCTCCCACATCTACTTTGCCAATCAGTTCGCGCGTAACAACATCCACTTTGCCCAGCGCATTCTCGCCATTGAGAGAGAAATAACTGAACATTCCGTCAGGTGAAAAACCCACTTGCACGGGGCGCTCGCCGACTTCAATCTCTGCGACCTTTATATCCTGTTCAGTGTCAATTACACTCAGGGTGGTGGATTTGGCATTGGCGGCATAGACCCATTTTCCATCGGGACTTACCCTCAAGCCATGCGGATATTCGCCAACTGGAATTGTAGCAGTGACGGCCATCGCCTCCACATCAATCACGGTGATCGTATTATCTTCACCATTGGTGACATACGCTTTTTTACCATCGGGCGTCAAGACGATATGCGCAGGCATCATTCCTGTGGGAACAACGCCATGAACCTCATAGGTTACAGCGTCGATCATGATGGCAAGTGAATCATGTCCGCTGACCGCCCAGACCGTTTTCCCATCGGGGGCAACTTGCAGGTTATGTGCTCCTTCGATTCCAGTCAGTGTAGTCAGCACCTGATTCGTGGCCGCGTCTATCACCGTGATACTGTTGCCCTCTTCATCAGCCACCCACACTATTCCCACTACATCTGTTTCTGACTGGCTTGCCAGTGGTTGAATTTCTGTCGGCTGGCTTGCAGTTGACTGATTTGCATTGCCGCTACATGCGCTCAAAACGATTGTGGCCGCCAAGAGCAAGACAATCACCCTCCCAATTACTGGTCGTTTCATTTTCTTTTAACTCCTATGAGATTTGATTTGATGAATAACGTTTAATCTTATACAGCATTCAAATGAAGTTGAATATAAGCACAATTGCCTAATACAATGCTATTTGTCAAATTTCGCTTTTTAACGAAAGTATCGTTTATCCGCAAAGAAGTGAAAATGCAGCCACCCATATGATTAAGTCTCTTCTGTCTTGATGTAATTCTCTGGAACACGTTCAAACAAATGTTTGCATACTGCGGAACAAAAAAAATATATCCTGTCCTTATACAGAATCTTGAAGGGTGGATTCTTTGGATCAACCTTCATTTCACATACGGGGTCAATTTCAAACGTCTGACCCGCCGCATTAAATCTTTGCATATTGAAACCACTCATGGTTTACCTCCGCCATATATAGTTAACTCCCAAAATGTTATTCATTCCATCCTAACAGGTTCCTTTGCTGGACCATATAAGCAGAATTGCTTATCTATATTGAAGCAATCTGGCGCAAGACGCTCGCAGACACAAAGGCTATGATGAGTAAAAGGAGATTCATGGTGAAACGTTTTCTACTTCCTATCACAGCCTTACTTCTCGGCTCTGCCTTCATTGCTTCATTCTACATAGGCATTCTCACCTGGGCGCAAGGCTGGGAGTACGCCTCCTCGCAATTCGTGCGTGACCGCTGGTATGTCATCCCGATCATTGTCGGCTTCGGCATTCAAGCCGCGCTTTATACCGTTCTGCGCTTCCGTCTTTTTATTCCTGTTACATCAACCGCCCATACAGGTTCCATGATGGGTGCAACCGGAGGTACATCCGCCACCGCGATGGTTGCCTGTTGTATACATCACGTCACCGATGTTTTGCCAATTCTTGGTTTGAGCGCGGCAGCGAGTTTTCTCACCCGTTACCAGCGTCCATTCATGCTTGTCGGTCTCGCCATGAATTTAATTGGTATTGGTGTCATGCTCTTAGTGCTATATCGTGAACGACAAAAACTTCAACCTATTCTTTTGGAGACTAGATGAAACAACTTCTTGTACCCGCGCTATTGACTTTATCTCTTGTGCTTGCCGCATGTTCTGGAACTGTGACCCCGCTTCCATCTGACCCTCAGTCTGCTCCCGTTTCGACGGAATCTGTCTCCCCCGCAAATGATTCCGCCATACGTATTGACGAGCAGGGTGCGATCATCATCGAAATCACCCCACTCAACCTTGCCTCGCCAACTGACACATTCGAGTTCAATGTGGTGATGACCACTCACTCCATTGATCTGAGTATGGATCTGGCAGCACAATCCACTCTTACCACTGACACGGGCGTTAGTGTGGAATCAACTCTCTGGGACGCGCCGCTAGGCGGTCACCATGTGGAAGGCAAATTAATTTTTCCCGCAACCAAAGACGGCAAACCCATCCTTGAAGGTGCAACAAAGCTCACCCTCACTATCCTCAATGTGGACGTGCCCACCCGAATCTTTGAATGGGAGTTGAAATAATAGATTTCCAAAGGAAGCAGGTATGACCCATAAACAAAATATTAGCCGCCGTGACTTCATCAAGGCAACCACTGCTTTTATTAGCGGCTTGATCGGTGTTGGTATTGGTCTTCCTACGATTGTGTATCTGCTCTCACCATCGCTTCGCAAAACGGAAGATGAATCGGTCATGGATCTCGGTCCACTCGAAAAATATCCACTTGGGATTCCCACGTTGTTTGAGTTTACGCGCACCAAAGTGAATGGCTGGGAAAGGACCGGGTTGAGTTACGGTGTATTTGTTCTGCGTCAGACCGAGAAAGATGTTCGCGTATTCTCAGACATTTGCACTCATCTCGCCTGTCGAGTCTCGTGGCATCCTGACCAAAAGCATTACATCAGTCCCTGCCATGATGGGCACTTTGACATTTCGGGCAACAACATCAGCGGTCCTCCACCGCGCCCATTAGATGAATTTGTCACAAAAATTGAAAATGGAAATTTGTTTATTACCACTCCGCCTTTCAAACGGAATGGTTGAAAGAAGGTTCAAATGAGTAAACGTCACATCTGGATCATGTTGCTTTGTTGTCTGCTGCCCATCGTTGGACTGTCGGCAATCTTCCTGTTCAAAATACCTGTGAACACGGTTGTCTATTTTGGATTGCTTCTCCTGTGCCCGCTTTCACATTTCTTCATGATGGGTAATATGCACAATCATACCGATCAGCCAGAGCAACATCACGATCATGCATCGCACGAAAAAACATAATCTCTCGCGCCGCGACTTTCTCAAACTTGCTGCGCTAGGTACGGGAGCGCTCGCTTTTCGATCTTTGCCAAATCTCGGGTCGTCTGAATTTCCTCAAAGCGAAAAACTGGGACGTGTTACCGTTGGCAAAGTGGATGTCTTCGCTCGTCCCGATGCGAACAGCCAGATCGTCGGCGCGTTATATGAGGACAATGTTGTTCCCTGGATTCGTGAGACGGTGGGGCCAATGCCTGTTCGGATCAATCAGCGCTGGGTTGAAACACCATATGGATTTATATGGGGCGGAAACGTACAACCTGTTTTTAATCAACCTAACGTTGCTGTGACAAACCTGCCTACGACAAGTCTTGGGCAGGGCATGTGGGTGGAGGTCACTGTCCCGTATGTGGATTTGGCTCTTGACAACCCTCCTGCACGCGCACCCTGGCTTCAATATCGAGAATCCATAGGACTGCCCGCACGCTTCATCTATAGTCAGATTGTCTGGGTGGATCAAATCCGAACTGACGAGTCTGGTAAGGTTTGGTATCGGCTCAACGAAAAATATGGCTCCGGTGATTTATTCTGGGGACAAGCAGAAGCGTTTCGGTCATTGAATTCTGATGAAATATCCCCGATCAATCCCCTTGCAGAAGAAAAACGAATCGTCGTCAACATTGATTATCAAACCTTATCCTGCTTTGAGGGCAAAAACGAAGTTCATTTTGCACGCATTTCAAGCGGTGCGTTGTATGATGCCTGGGGCAACCGTGTGAACGTGTGGGAAACACCAATTGGCGAATTTCCCATCTGGCGCAAAGCCATATCACTGCCATTGAGCGGTGGAAGCGCCTCTGCGGGGTGGAGTCTGCCGGCAGTGGGATGGGTCAGTTTGTTCGTCGGCTCTGGCGTGGCTATTCATTCAACCTATTGGCATAACAATTATGGCGAACCATCATCAAGAGGCTGTGTCAATGCCAACCCAGACGATGCAAAATGGGTCTTTCGTTGGAGTCAGCCCCAGGTCATGTATGACCCGGGGGATGTCACGGTGGAGATGCCGGGCGGAACAAAGGTTAGTGTTGAAAAGATGGAGTTTTAAATTCCAAATTAGCGTCATTCTGGAGACACCTACGCATCATTAACATTAAGATCATTTTTCGAGAAATCGCAACGCACTCTCACAACCGTAATTGGATCTGTCCGGCGGGGCACATATCTGGTGTATGGGTAAAAGTAGCCGTATACAATAAATCCAAGCATAAATCCCGCTTAAAATTTATCAGTTACCGCTCTTTCGCATGGGCTATAATCCTCCGCAAGTTCACTTTTAGTCTACTGTAGAGGTTGCCCATGCCTAACCATCTTATCTCGGAAAACTCTCCTTACCTGCTTCAACACGCAAATAATCCCGTGGATTGGCATCCTTGGGGTGAAGAAGCACTGAGCAAAGCCAAAGTTGAAAATAAGCCTATTTTTCTGAGTATAGGTTATGCGGCCTGTCACTGGTGCCACCGCATGAGGGAGGAAAGTTTCGAAGATCTAGAAACTGCTACGCTAATGAATCAAGAATTTATCAGCATCAAGGTAGATCGAGAAGAACGTCCCGATATAGACGGGATCTACATGCAAGCTACTGTGTCCATGACCGGCTCCGGCGGCTGGCCCATGTCCGTCTTCCTCACACCCGACCTGCGTCCGTTTTACGCCGGCACATACTTTCCACCCATTCGACGCTACAACATGCCATCCTTCAAAGAAGTCTTAAGTAGCATCTCCAAAGCATGGCATGAAGACATCCAGGAAGTTAATCGAGTTGGGAATCAGATACTCGAACACATTCGTCCGCCCATACACAAGCCTGAGAATAGAAATGAAATAACTACAGATGCTCTCGAAGCAGCTATAAAGAACCTGCTTGAATCTTACGATTGGGGGTATGGAGGCTGGGGCTCGGCGCCGAAGTTTCCGCAACCCATGACCATCGAATTTCTTTTACGCCGAGCAACCACAGTTACAACTCAACATGAACAAATCATAAAGGCTGTCACCCATGTATTAAGTGCCATGTCTCGTGGTGGAATGTATGATGTCGGCGGCGGCGGCTTTTCCCGCTACAGTGTCGATAATTTTTGGAGAACACCTCACTTTGAAAAAATGACATATGATAATGCCCAATTAGCCCTGGCATATCTGCACGGGTATGTGGTCACTGGCAACACCGACTATCGCAGGATTTGCGAGGAGACACTGGATTTTGTCCTGCGCGAATTGACCCATTCAGAGGGTGGTTTTTTCAGCAGCTTGGATGCCGACTCGGAGGGCGAAGAAGGAAAATTCTATGTCTGGACAGAAGACGAACTCGAGGGAGTACTCGGTTCTGATTTCGACTTTTTCAAAGCTGTGTACGGTATTACCCCATCAGGCAATTGGGAAGGCAAAACGGTCCTGCAACGCGCTCTCGACGATTCCACTCTGGCAGCCCGTTTCAAATTAGATCATGAAGAACTTCAACAACAATTATCAAAGTGCCATGCAAAGCTTTTGGAGTTAAGAAGTCAGCGCATTCGCCCTGCCACCGACGACAAAGTGCTTGTGATGTGGAATTCCCTGATGCTCAAAGCCTTCGCAGAGGCTGGACGTTATCTGAATCGGCAGGATTATCTTCAAGTTGCCATTCGTAACGCACGTTTCTTGTTGGGTAATCTTTACATAAATAATCGGCTGCATCGATCCTGGCGGGACGGACAAGCAAAACACAATGCCTACCTGGAAGATTATGCCGGTCTGATCTTGGCGCTTTTGGCGTTGTACCAATCCGATCCGAATACAGAATGGTATCTTTCGGCTTTGAAACTTGCCGACGAAATGGTTGAACACTTCGTTGATCCCAATGGAGGTTTTTTCGATACCCGCGATGACCATGAAACTCTCCTTGTGCGTCCGAAAGATATTCAAGACAATGCGACTCCGTCCGGGAATTCGCTTGCCGCTACCGCTCTGCTTGAGTTGGCAGCGTATGGAGACCGCCCAGCATGGCGGGATCTTGCCGAGGAGATGCTTTCCTCAGTATATGGAGCGATGCTACGCTATCCAACGGCTTTCGCCCAGTGGCTGTGCGCGGCAGATTTTGCTGTCGGTCCGACTCGTGAAGTGGCAATTATCGGCGACGCACAGCATACCGAAACCAAATCATTGTTAAGTACTCTCTGGAAAACGTTCCGGCCCCGACAGGTAACTGCGATTTCCAATTACCCGCCGGAGCCGGATGCGCCAGCCTTGCTGAAAGATAGACCTTTATTGAATGGTCTTCCAACAGCTTATGTATGTCAAGGGTTTGTTTGTTTACAGCCAGTCAATTCGCCAACTGAGATGGAGTCCCAGCTGGCGGGTATCCCAAATCCTTAGTTAGCCATCAGACCATAACTACCGACTGATAACCGTGCTGAAAACACAACTCCGTTTGTACGATTGGGTACACCATTACGAAAAAATGCTCTACGACAACGCCCTGCTCGCGCGCGTTTACCTGCACGCCTGGCAGGTCGCGCGCGATCCGTTTTACAGGCGCGTCGCCGAAGAGACGCTTAATTTTGTCGCAAAGGAAATGACGCACGAACTCGGCGGTTTTTATTCCTCGCTCGACGCGGACTCGGAGGGCGAAGAGGGCAAATTCTACGTCTGGACGCTCGACGAGATCCGCTCAGTTTTACATGCTCCAGGCGGCTTGAGCATGGCAGAATTTTTCGAAGCGGCGTACGGCGTTACCGCCAAAGGGAATTGGGAAGGGAAAACCGTCTTACAACGCGCGTTGGATGACTCCTCCCTCGCCGCCCGCTTCAAACTTGACCCTGAGTTGGTCGCCGCGAAATTGGCTGAGTCTCACTCCAGGCTTTATGCGGCGCGCGCGAAGCGAATCCGCCCGGGGACGGACGACAAAGTCCTGACGGCGTGGAACGGCCTGATGCTGGCGGCGTTTGCGGAAGCGGCAAGGGTGTTGGAGCCTAGCGTCATTGCGAGTGAAACAAAGCAATCTGCTGGCAACTGGAGGTTGCTTCGTCGGGAAGATCACCCTCCTCGCAACGACATTTACTACAATCTGGCCGCGCGCAATGCGGATTTCCTGCTCACCCATTTGTGGAGGGACGGCGGGCTTCACCGCTCATGGCGGGATGGAAAAGTTACGGGCGAAGTTTTTCTGGAGGATTACGCGGCTTTGATTTTGGGATTGCTCGAACTGTATCAAACCGATTTCAACGAGAGATGGTACGCGGCGGCGAAGGAACTTGCCGACGAGATGATCCAAAAATTCAGCGACCCCGTCGGCGGATTCTTCGATACGCCCGCGGACGGCGAGAATCTATTGATCCGCCCGAAGGATGTTCAGGACAACGCCACCCCAAGCGGCAACGCTCTGGCGTGCGAAGCCCTGATAAAATTGGCGGCATACAGCGATGAAGGACGCTATCGCGACATCGCGGAGAAGGCTTTGGGGTTGGCGGCAAAGTTTGCTTTGCGCTACCCGCTCGGGTTTGGGAGATGGCTCTCAGCGGCGCAACTCGTCTCGGGGACGTTGAAACAGGTTGCGGCGGTGGGAGAAGCGGGAGACCCAAACCTCCAGCGTTTGATCCAGGCCCTGCGAGCGGAATTCCGCCCGGGCGTGGTGGCGGCCGCTTCGTCGTATCCAATAAAAGAAAACGCGCCCGCGTTGCTGCATGATCGAATCATGGTGGACGGCAGGGCGACGGCGTATGTGTGCGAAGGTTTTGTGTGCAAACTCCCGGCGACGGATGTGGAAACGCTGACCGGGCAACTGAATTCATAAGAGGCGATTATGGACCCAATATTGACGGAACAACTGATCAAGGTCGGCATGGCGATTGCGGTGGGCGGCGTGATCGGCGCGGAACGCGAATATCAGGACAAGGCGGCGGGTTTTCGCACGATCATTTTGATCACGCTCGGTTCGACGCTGTTCACGGTCTTTTCGTTGAGCATGGATCCCGGTTTCACCCAGACGCGCGTGGCGGCGAATATCGTGACCGGCATCGGCTTTTTGGGCGCGGGCGCGATCGTGCGCGAAGGCGGGCGGATTGCGGGCCTGACCACGGCGGCGACGATCTGGCTTTCGGCGGCGCTGGGCATGGGCATCGGCGCGGGAAACCTGGTCTTTGTGACGCTGGCTACCTTTGTAACGCTTTTGGTGTTGCTGGTCTTCCCCAAACTGGAAGGGCGCATTGACCGCATCCGCGAGGCGCGCTCGTATGAGATCGTCGTCGGCGCGAGCGATCATGAAAAGATGGAAGCGATCTCCGCCATGTTCAAGACGCTGTCGCTGCGCGTGATCGAACATCATCAAGCCAAGAACGAAAAGTCCGTCATCGGCACATGGAAGGTCATCGGCGCGCCGGGCAATCACGAGAAGTTCGTGCGGGAAATTATTCGCGATAAGGATGTAAAGGAATTGAATTATTAGCAGGCATATTCGGGCGGCCGCCCCGCCGCCCGACTCCACCTTTTCCGTTTTCAATCGCCGCCCCAATTCTCCAATATCCAATCTCTAATCTCTAATCTCTAATCTCTAATCTCTAATCTCTAATCTCTAATCTCTAATCTCCAATCTCTATTCCTCTTACACCTTCGGTCCCGCCGCGATCACATCCTGCGAAGTCTCCTCTGCAAATTTGGCGAAGTTCTGGACGAAGCGCGAGGCGAGGTCTTTGTAGCGGCGGTCGTATTCCGCCTTGTCGCCCCACGAAGCGGACGGATCGAGCACGTCGGCGGGGACGTCGGGGCAGGTCGTCGGAACTTCAAACCCAAAAACGGGGTCCGTCTTGTATTTAACCTTGTCCAATTTTCCATTCAAAGCGGCGCTCAAAAGCGCGCGCGTGTGTTTGATCGAAATGCGCTTGCCCACGCCGTACGGTCCGCCCACCCAGCCGGTGTTGACCAGCCAGCAATTCACGTTATATCGTTCGATCTTATTGCGAAGCAGTTCGGCGTATCTGGATGGATGATGAACCATGAAGGGCGCGCCGAAACAGGCGGAGAAGGTGATCGCCGGTTCCTTGCCCAGCCCCGCCTCCGTCCCTGCGAGTTTGGCGGTGTAGCCCGAAATGAACTGGTACATCGCCTGGGGCGTGGTCAGTCTTGCGATGGGCGGCATGACTCCGTTCGCGTCGCACGTCAGGAAGATGATGTTCTTCGGATGCCCGGCTTTTTTCTCCGGGACGGCGTTGGCGATAAACTCGAGCGGATAGGAAGCCCGGGTGTTCTCCGTGATGGAATCGTCGTTGAGGTCTATTTTGCGGGTGATCGGGTCAAAGGGGACGTTTTCGAGAATCGTGCCGAACATTTTTGTTGTGGCATAGATCTGCGGTTCAGCCGCTTCGGAAAGCCCGATGACTTTGGCGTAGCATCCGCCTTCAAAGTTGAAGACTCCGTCGTCGCTCCAGCCGTGTTCGTCATCCCCGATCAGGCGGCGGGTTGGGTCGGCGGAAAGGGTCGTCTTGCCGGTTCCGCTCAGCCCGAAGAATAAAGCCACATCATTGGAATCCTCCGGGTTAACATTTGCCGAGCAGTGCATGGACATGACTCCCTGCAAGGGAAGCAGGTAATTGAGCAGGGTGAAGATGGATTTTTTCAACTCGCCCGCATAAGCCGTGTTGCCTGCAATGGCAAGTTTGCGCTCATAATTGAGGACGATGAAGGTTTCGCCGGGCGTGCCGTCCACGGCGGGGTTGGCTTTGTATCCCGGCGCGCTGACCACCGTAAATTCCGGCACGAAGCGTTTGTATTCCTCCGGCGATTGCGGCGGGATGAACATGTTGCGGATGAACATGCTGTGCCAGGCGTGTTCGGTCACGAAGCGGATCGGCAGGCGGTATTTCTCGTCCGCGCCGACGTAAACGTCCTGGACGAAAACATCCTTGCCCTGATAATAGCCCAGCAATCGCGTAAACAACCCCTCGAATTTTTCGCCGTCGAAGGGTTTGTTGTGCGTCCCCCACCAGATATGGTTTTCCGAATCCGCGTGTCTGACGGTGAATTTATCGTTGGCGGAGCGCCCGGTATGTTTGCCGGTGTGCGCCACAAACGCGCCGCCCGCCGCGGTGACGCCCTCGCCGCGGAAGACCGCTTCCTCGTACAACGCCTCCGTCGGCAGGTTCCAGTAGGCAAGCCGCAGGTTGCCGAATCCGTGATTCGATAAATTGAAATCCGCTTTCCTGACCTGCGCGACGGACTCGGCAGGCGTCTTGATATTTAACAAGTTGCCCATACGCTCTCTCCTATTTCTGCTTTTACCATCATCCTCATGCGATGTTTTTGGAATTCCATCAAGGCGATGCGCCAAAATCGCGCGAAGCCTCGAAACGCAACGAGGGTCGCCCCCGCGCCGGAATTTTTGCGTTTACATCCAGTCGCGGGTCATCTTCTTGTCGCCGATATAAATCTCACTCGGCGAGGTCGGGTCGAGCGCCCAGCGGATGCGCGCCAAGCCTTCGGTCACTTCCGTCGCCGACCCGGCGAACGAAATGCGAATGTGTCCCTCCATGCCAAACTCCTTTCCGGGGACGGTGACCACCAGCGCCTTCTTCAGCAGGAAGCGCGACGCATCCACAGAATTATCCTTGAATGCGCGCAAGTCAGGCAGGGCGTAGAACGTCCCCTGCGGCTCGATCAGCCGCGCGCCTTTGAAGGATTTCATTTCCTGCAATAACACGTTGCGGTTGTTCTCGATTTGCAGACGGAGCGATTCTACAACGGATTGCAACCCGTTCAAGGCGCCTTCCGCCGCCGCCTGCGCGATGGGCGAGACGCACGACGTCGTCTGCGCGATGACGTTGGTCATGACCCGAATCAACTCGCGCGGGGCGACCACCCAGCCGACGCGGAAGCCGGTCATGCCGTAGAGTTTCGCCACGCCGTTGACCACGATGATGTTCGAGTTTTCGATATCGTCCTTTGTAAAAGCGTAGGCGGGCGTTGCGACGTTTCCATCGAAGGTCAGTTTGTGATAGATGTCGTCGCAGATCATGAAGATGCCTTTTTTCTTACACAAGTCCGCGATCTTCGCGATCAATTCGTCCGGATAGATCGCGCCGGAGGGGTTGTTCGGGCTGTTGACGACGATCGCCCGCGTAGACGAGGTCACCGCCCGTTCGATCTCCTCGAAGCGCGGGGTGAAGGTCCCGTCTTCGGGCGTGACGACGACGGGAATCCCCATGCACATCTTGATCATCTCCGGGTAGGAAACCCAATACGGCGCAATGATAATCGCCTCGTCCTGCGGATTCAGGATGGAGTAAAAGATGTTGAACAGCGATTGCTTCGCCCCGTTCGTGACGATGACGTTATCCGGCGAGACGAGGCGGTCGTAATTTTCCTCCGTGTAGCGAATGACGGCTTTTTTCATCGAAGGCAGTCCGTCGGGCGGGGTGTACTTCACTTCGCCGCTGGAAAGCCTCGCGCCGGAAGCCAGCACGGCGGAGATGGGTGTTTTGTTCTTCGGTTCGCCGATCCCCAGATTGATGACCGCCTCCCCGCGTTGTTTCAACTGCCGCGCCTCTTCGTTCAGGGCAAAGGTCGGCGATTCGGCGATGTCGCTTGCCAGTTTACTGAGTTTCATAATACTCCTTGAGAACTCTGACAGGTCTTGCGGACCCGACAGGTTTTATGGTATTGCTCTTTAAAAACCATGTCCATCGCGAAGATTTTTCGCGGCGCTGCAAACTTTTTCAGATTAACAATTAAACCGGGCAAAAACATCAACGCGAACGCTTGCGCAGCGCGCCAGCGCGCCGTTGCGCGAAAGGCGAGTCTTTCGACAGGCTCAAGGCAGGTTTTTCGCGCAAACTCGCCCGCTTCGCGCCTTTCGCGTTGAAAAAAGGCTGGCGAGGATTGCCGGGTTAATTTGGAAAGGTTCAGTTGACTCTCGCGCAGGCGCAAACTAAAGTTTGCGGCACAAACCTCGCGATGGATATTAAATAAAATCTGGTCGGGAATTCTCCTCCGACCAGATACGTTCGCAGACCCGCAGACAGCGGCTGACAAGGGCATTGTCAGTCATTGCGATCATGCGGTTATTATACCGCTAATCGCAGGTAAACGCCCCGGCTTGCACGTCCGCCGCCGCCGCCCAGTTTTTTTGATATTCCTGCAAATACAACGCGGCGATTTCGGCGTTGTCCACGATGACGACGTTTTCTTCGTTCTCCTCGTCGGCGCTGGACGAGAAATTGAGCGAGCCGGTCACGACGATGCTATCGTCAATGACGATGATCTTGTCGTGCAGGAAACTGCCGTTGCCGTCCTGCCGCGCCGGGACCCCCGCGCACCAGAACGTCTTCAACTCGGAGCGCGGGCTGTTGCTGCCAAACGTTTCAAAGACGCCCTGCACATCCACGCCTGCCTTTGCGCGTTCGATCATGGCTTGCGCCAGCGGGTAATCGGTGAAGGAAAAAGCCAGGAAGCGGATGCTGGTTTGCGCGTCGTTGACGAGCGCGATCAGGTTATTCACCGCGCCGTCCTCGGGGGAAAAAATCACCTGCACGGGCGTTCCATCCAGGATTGCCCATTGTGTATTCATCGTCGAAGGCGCGCGCGGTCCCAGTTGCCCATTCCATAATTCCTCCCATTCGCGTTCGTAGATGAGCGCAATCTCCGGCGAATGAAAGACGATGACGTTGTTGTTCTGCTTATAAATTCCATTGACTGTGATGTTGGTCGAGCCGGTCCACAGGATTTGGCGGTCGAAGATCCAGAATTTATTGTGCATCAAGGCGGTCCGCCCCGCGTCGTCCTTGACCTCGACTCCGCCAGCCGTCAGACGGGCAAACTGCCCCCGACCCGGATTCGCGTCAATTTTCAACCCGTTCTCGTCGTCGGTGACCCAGCGCACATCCACGCCGCGGGCTTTGGCGGCGATGAGCGCGTCCGTCACTCTTGGGAGGTTGAATTCAAACGACGCGATGTGGACGCTGACTTGCGCGGCATTGATGAAGCCGATCAGTTTTTCCTCGATGGAACCGGCGGGATTGTTCGGGTCGTTGAGCGTCAAAGGATCCGTGAAATACACCTCCCACCAGGCGGCCGGGGCAGGCAAAGTCGGCGTTTCGGTAACGGCAGGCTGATCGAAGGAAGGGGTTTCCGTGATCGGCAGGATGATCTGGGGCGTATCCGTAATGGGAATGATGAACGGCGGCGGCGTGTCGCTCGCAAAGAAGGGAATTTGCGTGACAGGCGCAACGGGCGTTTCAAACTCAAGCGGGGCGCAGGATGCGGCGAATATGCCAATCAGGAATATCGCGAGTTTCTTTTTCATATTCGAAGCGGCGCCAGCAGGTCGGATTGACAATCCGACCTACTGCAACGCGGCGAGGTCCTGCGGATTCCCCAGCGGGTAATTGGTTGCGCCGCTGAGTATGCGCTTGATCAGCCCGCCCAGAACGGTTCCCGTCCCGGTTTCGACGAACGACGCAACGCCTCTTTCGCTCATGGCTTTGACGCTTTCCGTCCAGCGCACGCGCGATTGCATCTGCGCTTTGAGGTCGGCGCGCAGGTCGGCGGCTGTTTTCAGCGCCGAGGCGTGGACGTTGCCGATGATGGGGATCTGCGGGTCGTTCATCGCCGCCGCATCCACCGCCCGATTCCATTCCTCCTGAATGGACGCCATCAACGGCGAATGCGCGGCTATAGAAACGGCAAGCGGCAAAGCGCGTTTTGCGCCTTTGGCTTTCGCCCCCGCCATTGCGCGTTCCACTGCGGCTTTCGCGCCGGAGACGACGACCTGTCCGGGGCAATTATCGTTCGCCACTTGCACAATTTCATTTGAGGCGCTGGCTTCGGCGCAGATTGCGTCAAGCGTGGGAATATCCAAGCCTAAAATCGCCGCCATGCTTCCCGGCGCGAGTTCCCCGGCGCGTTTCATCAACTCGCCGCGTTTGCGGACGAGTCTCAAACCGTCGGCGAAGGATAACGCTCCGGCGGCGGAGAGAGCCGATAACTCGCCAAGCGAATGTCCGGCGACAGAATCAGGTATAAATTCAGGAAAGAGGCGGGAAAAGGCCTGGAACGAGATAAAGGAATGAAGGAAGAGCGCGGGCTGGGTGTTGATCGTGTCGTTTAAGTCGGCTTCGGGTCCCTCCCACATCAGCGTCGAGAGGGAAAATCCCAGAATGGAATCGGCTTCGTCGAAAAGTTGTTTCGCTTCGGGGAATTCGTCGGCGAGCGCTTTGCCCATGCCAACGGTTTGCGATCCCTGTCCGGGGAAGATGAAGGCGGTTGTTTTTGGGTTGAGTTTCATTTGAATCCTTATCGGCATTCCTGGATATTCTGTCATTAAAACACAAACGGGCCGCGATTGTCACGACCCGTTTCAAAACCAGCCGCCGTCCCCGGCGGCTGGAGCGGCTTATTCGGACGATTTCTTTTCCTTCTTGACTTCGTACACTTCGCGCCCCTTGAAGTGGCCGCAGTTCGGGCAGACGACGTGCGGCAGGCGCTTGTTGCCGCAGTTGGAGCAGGCGACGAGGTTGATCGCGCTCAGGGCGTCCTGCGAACGGCGGCGGTCGCGGCGGCCCTTGGAATGTTTGCGCTTGGGATGTGGGGTCATGAAACGTTCTCCTTATAGACAGACATCAGACGGGCGCGCGCCCGTCTGGTTAATATCGAAGCGGGCGGATTATATACGCGGGCGGCGGATGCGTCAAGTTGACTCGCGGGTGTACAATGAAAGTATCCGTCATACGAAACAAGAAGCGCGAACCGGGAGGTTGCCATGTCCCGCATATTTTTCCGCCGCCTGTTATGCCCTCTGATCGCCGCGGGGCTTGCCTGCGCGCAGGGGAACGGTTCAACCCCTTCCGAAGCGGGGGACGCGCCTCCGGTCCCGCCGTCTGCGACTGTCAGTTCGTCGAGCGCGATCTTTTACATCCGCACAGATGGAGGGAACGCCGAACAGTGTAGCGGGCTGGCGGATGCGCCCTACCCGGGAAGCGGCTCAAATCAAGCCTGCGCCTGGGATCACCCCTTCAGGGCTTTTCCACCCGGGGGCGCGCCTCGCATCGCGGGCGGGGATACTGTTCTCATCGCAGGCGGGTCCTACCCAATGGGCTTTGGCGCGCCAGGCGCAGATGTATGCGAAGAAGGCGGATCATTCGACTGCCTGATGTCCCCCATCCCAGGCGGGCCCGATCCGACGCGCCCGACGCGCATCCTCGGCGCGGGTTGGGATGCGGGTTGCGGCGATCCGCCCGAATTGTGGGGAACGGGACGCCCGTGGTACATCGTAAACCTTGCCGATTCGAGCAATGTTGAAATCTCGTGCTTCGAGGTTACAGACCACTCTCCCTGCGTGGAAAATCACTCCGGCGGGCTGGCTTGCGAGCGGGAGACTCCGCCCTACGGCGATTGGGCGTCGTACGGGCTCTTCGCCGAAGATTCGTCCAATGTTGTCCTGCGCGATTTGAATATTCACGGGCTGGCTTCCGGCGGCGTCCACGCCGGGCGGCTGAGCGATTGGACGGTTGAAAATGTGCGCATTGCGGGGAATGGAAGCGTCGGCTGGGACGGCGATCTCTGGGATGAGGGCGGCGATTCGAATTCGGGGACGATGACGTTCCGTCGTTGGATCGTCGAATGGAACGGATGCGGCGAAACCTATCCCGCAGGAGAACCGGCGGGATGCTGGGCGCAGGAGGCGGGCGGGTACGGCGACGGAGTCGGCGTGGGCGAGACCGGCGGAGACTGGATCATCGAAGATTCGTCCTTCCTGCACAACACATCCGACGGATTGGATTTGCTCTATCACACGCTGGGCGGAAGCGTCGTCTTGAACCGCGTACACGCGGAAGGCAACGCGGGCAACCAGATAAAAGTCTCCGGTCAAATGCGCCTGACCGACAGCGTTCTGGTCGGCAACTGCGCCTTCTTTGAGGGACAACCCTTCGCCTACCTGGTGGATCATTGCCGCGCGCTCGGCAACACTTTGTTCGTGGCCTTTACCGGCGGCGAGCAGTCCTACATCGCCAATTCCACATTCTACGGGCAGGGGGACGGGCTTATCAGCGGAAGTCCCCGCGAAGGATTCCAATGCAACGGCGCGGAAACATTGATCGCCCGCAATAACATCTTTCTCGGCGGCGCGGACTTCTTCGATCCGTCTGACATCGCGTTCCTGTTCTACCAGGAAAACTGCGAGGGATTGAAACTCGATTCGGATTACAACATCATCCACAACGCGAAAAATATCGAATGTAATTCCGCGGGCGATTTCGTCGTTTCAGGCGCGCGCGATATCTGCGCCGACCCAAACCTGGCGGGGCCGCTTTCAGGCGCGGAGTATGGCATGTCGCCGAATCCGGACAGTCCCGCCGTTGACGCGGGCGATCAGGGCGCATGCGCTTCAACCGACATCACCGGCGCTCCCCGCCCCGCCGACGGCAACAAGGACGGAAATCCGGTTTGCGATATCGGCGCTTTTGAATTGCCGTAAACGCTTCCGCCATGCGCGCCTAAAAGCCATAGTAAAATGGAGCGCATGGAAATTCAGATCGCGGTCGCCAAGGTCAATAAATACGCGGTTTCCGAAAGCGGGGATACTCTGGAGGTGATCGAGCGTCCCACCGGGGGGCTTTCGGTGGTGCTTGCCGACGGGCAGACCAGCGGGCGCGGCGCGAAGGCCGTTTCGATGATGGTCGTCCGCAAAGTGATCAGCCTGATCGCCGAGGGAGTCCGCGACGGGGCGGCGGCGCGGGCGGCGTCGGACGCATTGTTCGCCGAACGCGCAGGGAAAGTCACCTGCACGCTCAATATCGCCTCGGTGGATTTGCACAGCAACACCATCGTCCTGACCCGCAACAACCCCTCCCCCATGTTCATCTGCCGCGGCGAAGAGATAGACGCGCACGCCGAAGACAGTTCCTCCCTCGGCGTATCGCGCAACGTGCGCCCGGTCATCACCGAGCTGACCATCGAAGCCGGGCTGACGATCGTCATCTTCACCGATGGAATCAGTCACGCCGGGGAACGGCGCGGCACACCGCTGGATGCGCGCCAGACGATTCGCTCGATCATCGAAGACCAGGACCCCTCCCCGCAGGAACTGGCGGACGCCCTGCTCTCGCAAGCCGTGCGCCTCGACGACAACCGTCCCGCCGACGATATCAGCGTGCTGGTTTTACGCGTCTCGCCCCATGCCAGCGACAACGTGCGCCGCATGACCGTGCGCCTGCCCCTGCCCGGCTAAAAAAAGAAAATGAACAACAACCCTCCTTCTCCCGTGGTCGGCGTCGTCGGACCGTGCGGGGCGGGAAAATCCACGCTCATTCGGGGGCTGGAGCAACACGGCTTTCGCTGCCGCCACATTGCGCAGGAACATTCGTACGCCAAACAGATGTGGAAGATCGTCGCCAACCCCGACCTGTTGATTTACCTCGAATGTAATTACGAAAACTCCACCAAACGCCGCAACCTGAACTGGACTCCCGCCGACCACGCAGAACAACTGCGCCGTCTCGAACATGCCCGCGAACACGCCGACATTCTCATTGACACAAATACGCTGGACGAAAGCGGAGTCCTCGCCCAGGCATTGGCGCGCCTGCAAAGCCGGATCTGACTCTCAAGCCCGCCCCGGCTCGGGCGTGGACCATGCCCGGGTTGCCCGACCAAGCCTTTCCCACATCCTGAAGCGGGCTGAAAAGTCTCCAGGTTTTGCATAGTCCAAAGTCAGGAGACTTTGGACTCCAAAACGGGGGTATAATCGCGCCCGCGTGGCGCAAAAGCGCCACATTTTTATGGATGGAGAACTCCACAGCATGATCCGAAATTTAACCAATCGCATCATCCTCATCGCGCTGATCCTCGCGCTTGCGTTATGGATAGACCTGAGCGATGAAATCGCCGTTATCAATCCGGCGAACAACGAAACCCTCTTCCTGCGCAGCGTCGAGCCGCGTCTCGGTCTCGATTTGCAGGGCGGTTTACAAGTCCTGCTCGAAGCCGATATTCCCGCCGACCAGCAGATTGAAAGCGACGCCATGGAGATCGCCCGCGACATCGTCCAGCAAAGAACCGACGCGCTGGGCGTGAACGAAAACGTGATCCAAATCGCGGGCGACCGCCGCATTGTGGGCGAATTTCCCGGCTTGGAAGACACTGAATCGGTGCTTGCCACCATTCAGCAGACCGGCTTGATGGAATTCGTGGACACCGGCGATTATGGTCCCGAAGAGGGGACGATCCTCGTCACCGATTACAGCCCGACCGGCGAACCGGCGGAAGCGGCTGAAGGAGAGACCGTTTACCACACCATCATGACCGGCGCAGAACTCGACGGCGTGACCGTCGGCACGGACTCGCTCGGCGTGGAATACGTGATCAACTTCAAACTCAAGCCGGAAGGCGCGAAAATCTTCGCCGAACACACGGCGGCAAACACCGGCAAATTCCTCACCATCACCCTCGACAAAATAGTGATCTCTTCGCCCGTCATCAACGACGCGATCACCGGCGGCGAGGGATCCATCAGCGGCAGCTTCACGCCCGAATCGGCGAACGCCTTTGCCGTGCAATTGCGTTACGGTTCGCTTCCCGTGCCTTTGAAAATCGTCGAAACGCGCATCATCGGCCCGACGCTCGGCGCCGATTCGCTCGACAAGAGCCTGAAAGCCGGTCTGATCGGCATGGCGATCGTGGCGTTGTTCATGATCCTTTACTACCGCCTGCCCGGCATCGTGGCGGTGTTGTCCATCGTGATCTATGCCGCCATCGCCTTCGCCCTTTTCAAATGGTTCCACTTTACGCTGACGCTCCCCGGCATTGCGGGTTTCCTGCTCAGCACCGGCGCGGCGCTCGACGCGAACATTTTGATCTTCGAACGCATGAAGGAGGAATTGCGCAACGGCAAGAACCTTGCCCAGGCGGTGGACCAGGGCTGGACGCGCGCCTGGTCGTCCATTCGCGATTCGAACCTTTCGGCGATCATCACTTCGTTGATCCTGTTCTGGTTCGGCTCCACATTCGGCGCGACCATCGTCAAGGGCTTCTCGCTGACCCTCGCGCTCGGCGTGGGCATCTCGCTCTTCACCGCCATCTATGTCACGCGCAGCCTGCTCGCGCTTTTCCTGCTGGGTTTCAAACCCAAAAATTACGAACTGTGGTTCGGCATTTAGGACTCTCCCATGATTGACATTCTCAGCAAACGTTATCTGTACTTCCTGCTCTCGCTCATCGTGATCGTGCCGGGGCTGGTCTTCCTCGCCATGGACGGATTGCCCCTCTCGATTGACTTCACGGGGGGGAGTTTGTTCGAAATCTCTTTCGAGGCAGGAAAAACCCCCGATACGGAATCCATCATCTCGATCTATGAGGATGCGGGCATAGACGACGCCCAAATCACCGTGACTGAAAGCGGATCGGTACAAATCCGTTCCTCCTTCCTCACCAACGAAGCCCGCGACCAGATCGTGACCGCCCTGACGGAGGAATCGGGCGGCGGAGTCACCGTGATCAGTTTCGACAGCGTCGGACCGACGATTGGGGCGCAGGTGGCTTCGCGCGCGGCTCTCGCGGTGGGAGTCGCCGCCCTCGGCGTTGTGGTTTACATCACGCTGGCGTTTCGCAAAGTGCAAAACGCCTTCCGCTATGGCGTGTGCGCGGTCATCGCCATGATCCATGACGTGGCGGTGGTGTTCAGCATCGCCGGCATCGGCGCGCGCTTCTTCGATTGGCAGATGGACGCGCTCTTCCTGACCGCCCTGCTGACCGTGATCGGCTTCTCGGTGCAGGACAAAGTCGTGGTCTTCGACCGCATCCGCGAGAACGCCAACATTTTGCGCAGGCTGGAATATGAAACTCTGGTCAACCACTCCATCGTGCAGACGCTTCAACGCTCGATCAATACGCAGTTGATGACTGTGGAATTCCTGTTGTTGTCCCTTGCCCTCTTCGGCGGCGTGACCTTGCAGGAGTTCGCCGTGATCCTGCTCGTCGGCTTGCTAAGCGGGACATATTCCTCGATCTTCGTCGCGGCTCCCATCCTCGTGTTGTGGGAAAAGCGCGAATGGACGACCTGGTTTGGACGCGGCGCGAACGCATAGGATAGAGACAAAAACGCGGACAGCCATCCCAGGATGGCTGTCTTTTTTATAATACGCCTCTTTAGCGCGCATCCTGAGTTTTTGCCGCCGGAAAAACCTCGAAAATTTTGCGGTTCGACTTTACGTCTTTGCGCGACAGCGAATAACATGCCAAAGATTCTCAATCCCATTCTTACCCGGTTAAATCTCGCCTTTCTGGCTGTCCTCTCCGCTTGCGGAAGCAACCATCCGTCCGCGCCGGAAGTGGATACTGAAACGGCAACACAAATTGCGCCTTCTCCAACAGACGCGACCCCTCAATCTGACTACGCGCAAAATCTGGAAAGTTCTCTCCCCCTCAAAACAACCTGGCAAATCCAATACTCCGGCAAGATGGATTACTCGCTGGATGTGGATATGTTCAACCTCGACCTCTTTGAGACGGACGCAAAAACGATCCTGGCGCTCAAAGAGCGGGGAATATTCGTCATGTGCTATTTCAGCGCCGGCTCCCACGAAGACTGGCGTCCTGACGCGCAGGAATTCCCCGCCGAGGCTTTGGGCAAACCAATGCAAGGCTGGGAGGGCGAAACATGGCTGGACATCCGCAGTCCAAGCCTGCGCCCCATCATGGAATCGAGGCTGGACCTGGCTCGCGCCAAAGGCTGCGACGGCGTGGACCCGGACAACGTAAACGGGTACGAAAACGACACCGGCTTCCCTCTCGTCTATGACGACCAGATTGCGTTCAACATCTACCTTGCGAACCAGGCGCATGAACGCGGGCTGTTGATCGGGCTGAAAAACGACCTCGAGCAAATTCCCGATCTGCTCCCTTTCTTCGACTGGGCGTTGAACGAAGAATGTTTCGCCCACAAAGAATGTCGCCTGCTGTTGCCGTTCGTCGAAGCGGGCAAGCCGGTCTTCATCATCGAATATGATCTCACGCCCGGGGAATTCTGCCTACAGGCGCTGACCATGAAATTCAACGCCCTGCAAAAAAATTACGAACTGGATGCCTTTCGCTTCCCATGTGGTTAATTTCCATGAACAACATTCTCCCCACCCTCATCAAAGGCTTCGTCATCGGCATTTCCATCGCCGCCCCGGTCGGTCCGATCGGCGTGTTGTGCATCCGCCGCACGCTGGCAAACGGCAGGCTGGCGGGCTTCGTCTCCGGCATGGGCGCCGCCAGCGCGGACATGGTCTACGGCGCGATCGCCGCCTTCGGACTGACGGCGATCAGCGGATTATTGGTTGAGAACGCCTTCTGGCTGCGCGTCGGCGGCGGGGCTTTTCTGCTGTATCTTGGAGTTAAAACGCTTCTGGAAAAACCCTCCGATAAACCGGCGGAAGCCAAAGCGGGCGGATTGGGCGGCATGTATCTCTCCACCTTCTTTTTGACCATCTCCAACCCGATGACCATTCTCTCCTTCGCCGCCATCTTTGCCGGGACGATGATCGGAGAAACGAACGCCTCGCCGCCCGTCATGGTGGCGGGAGTCTTCGCGGGGTCGGCGACCTGGTGGCTGACGCTCAGTTTCGGCGTTGGGATTCTGCGCGACAAATTAACCGCAACCCACATGGCGTGGATCAACCGCATCTCCGGCGGAATCATCATTGTCTTCGGAATTTACGCCCTGACAAGCGCGTTCGGTTGAGCGATTAAACCCCTTTTGCGATCATCCCTTTGCGCACGGAGTAGACCGTCATGCCGATGAAGAGCAGAATGGCGATTTCATTCAGCAACCCGCCCCACATGCGCAAGGGGTGTTGATTCGCAAAGTCGGCGGCGACCCTGACGGCGAGCGAGAGATGCAACAGCGCCAGGTGGATGTAGAACGCGGGCTGGAAGTTTATGGGAATCCCAAGTATGGCGGGAAAGATGATGGGCGCGTGACCGAAGATCATCGAGATGACGAAGCCGACGAAGACGACGTGAAGGATCGCATCGTAACGCGGACCTGCGACCTGCGCGCCAAACCCCAGGCTTAATCCTCCGCCGATTCCGAGCCAGATGAAGCCGAGCGCAAGACACCATGCGATATAGCGGGTCAGCGGCAGGTTGTGACGGATGTTCCGCCAGGCGATGTCGTTGGGGAACGACCAAAGCGCAAGCAGGAGCAGCCCCAGCCCGCTGACGCGAGTCCCCAGTTGAATGTCGGCGAGCGTGAGCAGGACTCCGGCAAGGAAGATGGCGGCGATGACCGAGAATAGAATCCGCTGGGGTTGGGAAGGGCGCAGAACCCGGCTGAGTTCCAGCCGTTCGCCGGCGATGGTGAGGACGAGGAACGCCATCCAGAAGAAAACGACCTGGTGAATTTGCCAGCCGAAGAGCCAGAGTAGGTTTCCCGCCAGCCACGCCATCATGCCGACCAGCATTGTGACGGTGTGGAGGGCGGTCTCGCGGCGGGTCATTTCGGCGAGGATGGCGACTCCGCCGAGGCTGGCAAGCGTAAGCAGGATCAAGCCAAAGGGAGGAAAAACCCCGGAAACGCTGACCAGCCATCCCAGTCCGGAAAGAAGCGGGGGGAGGTACATCCACTTTAGTTTTATGGCGACGGCGCGTTCGAGGGCGATCAACGTCCCCAAAAATCCTGAGATCATGAGCGGACCGTGAAGCATGGCGAGCGAGGGGGTGAGCGCGGGCAGGCTCCAGCCGAGGCGCATCAAGCCCGCCCATAACGCGGCGAGCAGTCCGAGGATGGCGAGGAAGAGGAATGGCAGCGGAAAGCGGTTGAGTTTCATGCGCACATTGTACGGGGAAAAGGGATTTCCGTCACTGTAAAAATTACGGGGCATCATGTAGAATCGAGGCATCTTATTACGGAGATGAAAATGCCAAGAAAAATTTTTTTCCTGCCGTCCGCGCTTCTCGCGCTGTTCGTCGCGGCGTCTACATTCGCGGGGGGCGAATTCGATTATCTGGCCATTGAGGGACCGGGCATCATCGGCGAACTCAACGTGACCAACCCCGCGCTGACGCGGGATTTTTTCGCGTTTGCCGATTTTTCACAGGGCGAAGTTCCCGCGCCGGCAGACCCGGGTCAGGGGTATCAGATCGCGCGCGTGTACGTGGAGGTTGCCGACAGCAAGCCCACGGACCTGCCTTTCGACGTGTTGGATTATTATCCGTACACGGGTTATGTGTTCTATAAGGGGCTCGTGAACGGCGTTTCTGAATACGACGGCAAATGGTATGCCGCGAACCCCGCCGCCGAAGCGCCCTTCCGCAACGCGCTCTTCCAGCGCGCCCTGCTGACGTGGATTCCGTTCGGCGTGTTGGTTGTGATGTTGATCTGGTTCGCGGTCGCGTATTACAAGAAGCCCGCCGGTTGAATTCCGGCGCGGAGTGTTATATGATGGAGGCGCGGGCGCAAGTCATTCGTTCGATCCACAGGACGCAACCTGAAAGGAGAATCTTATGAGCCACAACCGCGACAAGGAAAAGAAGGAAAAAAAGAAGAAACCCAAACACGACATCAAGGAAAAGCGCAAACTGAAGAAGGCGAGGAAAGGGACGAAAAAGCCCTTCGCCCTGCCGGGTCAATAGCGTGATCGCCCGCCGCCCCGCGACTTCGCCCAGGGCGGCGGGTTTCATTCTGTTCAAGGAACAAAATAGAAAAATCGGTTCAGGTGACAGTTATTGGAGGACCCGAATGCGCTCATGAAGGAACATGGTGGGAAGTGCGCACAGAATATGGAGACGCCGGTTGGATGAGAGAATTCACCGACGACGGCTATTTCTTGAAATGAGGCATAATCGGAAGAACCCAAACAAAGGAAAAAGCCAGTGAATTTGAAACCCATCCTTATTCTCCCCATTGTCTTCGCCCTCGTCTCATGCAATCTTGGCGCGCCCGCCCCACAGGATCAAACCGAAGCCGCGACTGCCGCCGCGCTCACGGTTCAAGCCGCGTTAAGTCCCGCCGCATCTCCCACCGCCGAAGCGCAAGCCGCGCAAACCGCAACGCCCGTCCCCGACGGCGCAACGGCGGAACCCCAGCCATGCGAAGAAAAAGCCGAAATCGCCGCCTGGACCCGCGACGGAGTCGCCTACGATAAAGCCGAAGCGGATAAACCCCTCAAGCCGGGCGCGGGTTTCGTCATGTCGTGGGAATTCAAAAACACCGGCGACTGCACATGGAACGACGGCTATAAAATGGTCTTTGACTCCGGCGAAAGACTCACCCAGGCAGATACCTTCGGCGTCATGCCGGGCGGGCACACCGTCAAACCGGGCGAAACGCTCACGGTCACGATCCAGATGACGGCTCCGTCCGCGCCGGGGACGTATCAGTCCGCTTTCAAACTGATTGATCCCAACGGGAAACGCGTCATCATCCCCGGCGTCGCCACAAAAGTCGGCGCGCCCTCCAGCGGTTCCCTGCCTGCGCCCGGCGACTTGCGTTACGAATACAGTTGTTCGCCCGGCGTGGTCAACATCAAACTGACGTGGAAGGATAAATCGGATAATGAAGAGGGATTCCGCGTCTACCGCGATGGGACGAAGATCGCCGACCTGCCCCCCGGCTCGACCACCTACGACGACGTTTTATCCGCGCCCGGGTCTTATGCCTACGCCGTAGCCGCGTTCAACTCCGGCGGCGAATCGCCCGCCAACGTCGTCGCGACGACGACGAATTGTCAGTAAAACGCGGAGCGCAACCGCTCCATGTTCGATGGATTAAGCGACGAAACTACGCATCCGTATCTCCATACACCCGCCTGACCGCCGCCTCGACCTCGGCGTCCTTGTGCTTTTCGCACGCCACAAGCGGGCGAGTCGGATGCGCGGCTTTTTTCCCGTCCGCGCTCATGATTTTGAAGTCGAACAAACGCCCGTCCGCTTCATAAACGACGATCATCTGGTGCAGTTTGCCGCACACAATACATCCGTGAGTCTCGGCGCGGGAGGTTCGTTCGGTCATGGCTGCTCCATAAGCAACAGGGGCGACCCTTTTCGTGAGCCGAAGCCGTTTCCAGTCCCGGACGGGTCGCCCCTACATTCACTTATTCTTCCGAAATCACAACCGTCTTGATCGCGTCGCCATCGAAATCGGGGTTCGCATCCGGGTCGCGGCGCGTGATCGCATTCACTGTGTCCATGCCTTCGATGACCTGTCCAAAGATGGTGTACCCGCCGTCCAACATTGGCTGGGGGGCAAAGGTGATGAAGAACTGGCTTCCGTTCGTGTCGGGTCCCGAGTTCGCCATCGCCACCACGCCTTCCTTGTCGAAGGTCAGGTCGCTGTTCTCGTTGACGAATTCATAACCGGGTCCGCCCATGCCGGTCCCGGTCGGGTCGCCGCCCTGCGCCATGAAACCTTCCAGCACGCGATGGAAGGTCACGCCGTCGTAAAAGCCCTTGCAGGCGAGGAAGACAAAACTATTGACCGTGATCGGCGCCTTGTCGGGGTATAACTCGATCTTGAACGTCCCGCCGTTCTCCATTTCGAAGTTCGCAAAATAACTCTTCGACTCATCAACCTTCATCGGCGGCGCGGAGTCGTACTGCCCGGCGGCGGGGATGTCCGCAAACAATTCGCAGACCGGCGAGTTCGAAACCGGGGAACTCTTCCAGGGAATATATTGCCAGGCAAAAAAGACAAGCACAAGAAGCACAACGCCCCCGGCGGCGTATTGAATATTCGCATTGAACTGACTGGATTTCGGCGGGCTTTTCTTTACAAGTTTCTTCTTCGACATGTTCGTCTCTCCAAATGAATTTTTCTCCGATTATACCGGGAACACCTTGCGCGGGCATCCGTTTTCCTGTATCCTTGCGCCCGATGAAAGCCTACTTCAAAAAACAAATTGCCCTGCCGCAGGATCACGGTTCGTGGGTCTTCATTCTAAGCCCCTTACTCGTCGGCGTCTTTGCGGGAGGGGTTTTCAACTACGCATCCTTCAACTTTATCGTCGCGGCGATGTCGGCGTTTCTGATTCGCCAACCGCTGACGGCGACGGTTAAATCCCTGAGCGGACGACGCTCCGCCGCGGATCTTCCCGCCGCCCGGTTCTGGTCGCTGGTCTATGGCTTTATCTCCGCCCTGGCCTTGCTCGGACTCATCCTCGAAGGCTTCGGCTACGTCCTTTACCTTGCCGCGCCGGGAATCCCCGTCTTTGCCTGGCATTTGTGGCTGGTGAGCAGGCGCGCAGAACGCAGACAGGCGGGGGTCGAAGTCATCGCCACAGGGGTACTCGCGCTTACCGCCCCCGCCGCGTACTGGGTTGGGATCGGGCGTTATCATCCCGACGGCTGGTGGTTGTGGCTGTTCTGCTGGCTTCAGTCTGCGGCGAGCATCGTGTACGCCTACCTCCGGCTGAGTCAAAGGGAAATGGAGCCGCGCCAAGCCCAGGTCAGGACGAGAGGCGAGTGGATTCGGATGGGAAAGCGCGCGCTGTTATACACATCCTTCAATTTGATTCTATCCGCCGCTTTGGGTTTCGCGGGGTTCATCCCAAAATTAACCGCGATCCCATTCCTAATTCAATGGCTGGAAACGCTCTGGGGCGTTTCAAACCCCGCAGTTGGGTGGAAACCGACCCGCATCGGCGTCCGTCAGTTGATCGTCAGCGTCCTGTGGACGCTTCTGTTCATCCTCGTTTGGAGATGACATGGACGAATTGAAATACGCATTGCTGACAGAACTGCACAACCGCATGAAGGCGGATCTGCTGGAGAGCTACCTTGAAGCGCACGACATTGACGTGGAGTTGATCCAGGAATCGGTCGGGCATACGGCGTTCCCCGTCACAGTGGACGGGCTGGGGCTGGTGCAGGTCTTCGTGCCGAAGGAAAAATTGAAACAAGCGACAAAATATCTCGAAAAATTCGACGAGGAGTAAAAATGGATTTCGACCTGAACGAAGAACAAAAGACGTGGAAGAAGATCGTGCATGACTTTGTAGAGAAGGAACTGCGCCCAAAAGCCCGCGAAGTGGACGAGACGGAGGAGTTCAATTGGGAGGCGGTTCGCAAAGCGGGACCGGTGGGACTGCTGGGGTTGAACATCCCGGAGGAATACGGCGGCTCGAACGTGGACGCGATCTCGAACGCCATCGCCATGGAAGAATTGGGCTGGGGTTGCGGCTCGACCGCGCTGGCGTTCACGGCGCATAACTCGCTCGGTTGCGCGCCCGTCTCGCAGTTTGGGAGCGAGGAATTGAAAAAGAAATGGCTTCCGGTCGTGGTGAGCGGGAAGAACAAACTCGGCTCGCTCGCGCTGACCGAACCCGGCACAGGCTCGGACTTGCAGGGCGGCGTAACCACCCGCGCCGTAAAAGACGGCGACGAGTGGGTCATCAACGGCGCGAAGATGTGGAACACAAACGCGGGCATCGCGGAATACATCGTCACCCTCGTCCGCACCGACCCGCAGGGCGGCTCGAAGTCGTTGAGCATGATCCTCGTGCCGACCGACTCAAAAGGACTCACCATCCACCCCGCCGAGAAAAAGATGGGCTTGCGCGGCTCCCCCACCCACGCCGTGACCTATGAAGATGTGCGCGTGCCGCTTGGGAATTTGATCGGTCCCGAAGGCAGGGGTTTGCATCAGACGCTCGCAATTCTCGACTCGGGACGGCTGAGCATCGGCGCGATTGCGATCGGGCTGGCGCGCGGCGCGATGGAACTGGCGATCCAATATGCGAAGGAACGAAAAGCCTTTGGGCAGTCCATCTCGGAATTCCAGGCGATCCAGTTCAAGATCGCGAACATGGAGATGGAAATTGACCTGGCGCGGACGTACATCTACAAAGCCGCGTGGCTCAAGGATCAAAAACGTCCCTACAGCAGGGAGGCGGCGATCGCCAAGTTGTACGCCACCGAAATGGCGGAGCGCGTCTGTTATGACGCCATCCAGATCCACGGCGGGTACGGCTACAGCCGCGAATACCATGTCGAGCGCATGTACCGCGACGCGCGCCTGATGACCATCGGCGAGGGGACGAGCGAGATTCAAAGACTGGTCATTGCGAGGCAGGTCTTGGCGGGATGAATAAATCAGACCCCGGAGGCTGTGAGACTTCCGGTTTCTAGAGCCTATCCGGTTAACCCTGCTTCCGGCGGCGCGAGCATATCCTAAAGAGAGCGCCTATGATGAGGCGGGCGATAAATCATTCAAACCTTCGGGGCGGCGCGCAACATCGGTTGGCGCAAAGCCGCCAGAAACGGGAAGGAAACGCCAAATGAAAACGAGGACTGAGCCATGCCGCTGACCCCCTGGAAAATTCTCGAATCCCGCCATCCGCTTCCAAAATTCCGCATGGACACCTGCGAGTTGCCGAGCGGAAAACCCTACAAGGCGTTCGTGCTGGAGTTCGACGCGTGGGCGAACGTCGTCGCTTTGACGAAGGACGATAAGATGGTTTTGATAAAGCAATACCGTCACGGCGTGCGGGAGATTTCGCTGGAACTGCCCGGCGGCGTGGTGGACGCCGGCGAAGATCCGCTGGAAGGGGCAAGGCGCGAGTTGATGGAAGAGACGGGTTACTCGGCGGGGGAGATGATCGAGGTGGGGAGGATTTATCCCAACCCGGCGATTCAGCAGAACACGTTGTATTGCTATCTCGCCACAGGCGTGGAATGGGCGGGCGAACAGCATCTGGACGAATCGGAAGAGATCGAAGTGGCGCTCGTCCCATTGGACGAAGTGATCGAGTTGGCGCGGCAGGGCGGGTTCAAACACGCCTTGAACGTGGCGGTGTTGTTCGAGGCGTTGATCCATTTGGGGCGGGTAAAGTAATTGGATTCGGCTTGGGCGAAAGTCCATGCCCGAAGCGCCGAATCAATTCAAAGCCCAGGAAGAGGCGCGGGGTTTCATCCGAATAATCCGGTTGTGGAATTTCATCAACGGGCGTAAAATGGGCGCGGTTGAATATCATGTATCACACTGACGAGAGCGATTTAGGTCCTTCCGATAATAAGCCGCCAAGTATGCGCGGGCGGCGCGCGTTTATATATGTAAAATTCGACACGTAGGCGCGCGGCATGCCCCTGCGTGAAAATCCACGCAAGGAGGCAGGCATGCTGAACATCTATAAGACAACGGAAAACGGGTTGGAGACGCTCGACGCCATCGTCAACGGCGCGTGGGTCAACGCGGTGTCTCCAACGCCGGATGAAATGGAAAAATTGGTCAACTGGGGGATGGAAATGGACTACATCCACTATTCGCTCGACCAGGATGAAATGCCGCGCATGGAGCGCGACGAAGACTACACTTTCATCCTGCTTCGCATTCCGGTCCACCAGCCGGAGAGCGACATCCCCTACAATACCGTGCCGCTGGGGATTCTGATCCTGGGCAACAAGATGATCACCGTCTGTCGTTACGATAGCGACATATTCAAGCCGCTCACAAACGGAAAACATCGTTACTTAAAGACCGGCAAACGCTACCGCCTGACCCTCTACATCTTTCTCGAAACGGCGATGCGCTACCTGAATTTATTGCGCGAGATCAATCGCGCCACCGAGGCGGTCGAAGACCGCCTGCAAAAATCCACCCAGAACCGCGAACTGCTCGAACTGCTCAAGTTCCAGAAAAGCCTGACCTACTTCGCCACCGCCCTGCGCGCGAACGAAGTGATGATGGAGCGCGTGCAAAAAACGCAGCTCTTCAATTATTATGCGGAAGACCAGGACCTGCTCGAAGATGTGCTGACCGAAAACCAGCAGGCGATCCAAATGACCAGCATCTACGCCGAGATTCTTTCGAGTATGATGGACGCCTTCGCCTCGATCATCTCGAACAACCTGAACGTGGTTATGAAGGCGCTTGCCGCGCTTACCATCATCCTCAACGTGCCGACCATCGTCGCTTCGTTCTACGGCATGAACGTCGCGTTGCCCGGCGAGGGACATCCCTTTGCGTTCCTCTCGGTCATTGGGTTGTCGCTCGGGTTGACCGCGCTGGCGACGATAATTTTCTACAAGCGGAATTGGTTCTAATGAACGCCGAACTTCTTTTCGACGCAAAGGCGACTCTCGGCGAAGGACCGGCATGGGATGAAAAGACTCAAACGCTGTATTGGGTTGACATCCTCGAAAAACGAATCTACGCCGGAACGGAACCGCTCGCGCAGTTGGACGACTTCATCGGATGCCTTGCCCCGCGCAAAAATGGAAATTTGATTTTGGGAAAGCGCGCCTCCTTCGTGGATTTTGACCCGGCTTCGTCCCGGCAAACCGTTCTTGCATCCCTGAGCGAATCTGCCACGAACCGCGTCAACGACGGCAAATGCGATCCAGCCGGGCGTTTCATCGTCGGGACGATGGACATGAACGAGAAAGACCCGGCGGGTTCAGTCTATTCATTTGACGGAAAATCGACGCGGGCGTTGTTCGGCGGCGTAACCATCTCCAACGGCATGGCGTGGAGCCCCGACCATAAAATGTTTTATTACATAGACACCCCCACCCGGGAAGTAAAAGCCTTCGATTACGACTTGTCCGCCGGGGATCTTGCCTGTTCGCGCATTGCGTTTCGCGTCCCCGAATCTCTCGGCTGGCCCGACGGCATGACCTCCGACGTGGAAGGCAACCTGTGGATCGCGTTATGGGGCGGGGCGCGGGTGACGAGATGGAATCCGAACACGGGGAGATTGCTGGAGCAAATATCCGTCCCAGCCCTCCAGCCTTCCTCCTGCGTCTTCGGCGGAAGGAATCGCAACGAGTTGTTCGTCACATCCGCGCGGAAGGGCATGAGCGCGGCGGACTTGCAAACATACCCGCTTTCCGGCGGGCTGTTCAGGGTGGAAACGAAGGTCGAGGGGATGCCGACGTTCGAGTTTGGGCGTAACCCGTAGGTCTTGCGCAAAACAGGCAGGATGGCGTCAGCATACGCTCCACGGAACGATACACGGGCGACTTATGCCCGTCGCGGCGAAAATATAGTCGCATCGGCGTTTTGAACAAGTCCAGGTCATCAAAAAGTTCGGCGGGCTCTCTTAATGCCCATCAAGAAACGAGATGATTTCATCGAAGTAAAGCGCGATGAGCCCGTCTTTATCGTGACCGTAGCCTTCGCCGGTGAGAAGCGTCGCTTCGACGCCGGAGGCGCTGAGCAGCGCTTGAAGTTCGACGCTTCCCTCATAAGGGACTGTCTCATCATTAGCGCCGTGGATGATGAGGAACGGCGGATCGTCTCCGCTGATGTAATTGTCAATCGGAAGTTTGGCTCTATCTGGGCAAGATGTGTTGGTTTGGCATCCGAACAATTCATAGGTCGTCGGGATGATCGTCGGTGAGAGAGTGTCGAGGATATTTTTTGTGACAGACCCAAAAAGGTCAACGACGCCGGCGACCTCGCTCGAAAATGACTCGTTGCCGCCCGTTGTCCCCACATAAAGTTCGTCGCCCGTCACTCCGGCGAGCGACGAGAGCAAGCCTCCCGATGAAGCGCCAAGCAAATAGATTCTGTTCGGGTCAATATCAAGGGCGGCGCTTTCGCTTCGCAAAAATCTCACCGCGCCCTTGACGTCCTCGATCTGTGTTGGGAAGAGTCCGTCCAACATACTTCGATAAGCGAGCGCGGCGATGGCATAACCCTCGCCGGTGAAATCGTCTTCGAATCCTTTGGCGGCATTAAGTCCGCCCGGACCGAACCCGCCGCCGTGAATCCAGATGATGACCGGGAAGTTCGATCCGCTCGAAGGCTTGATGAGATTGAACTGGAGCGGACCCGAAGGCAGTTCGGCATAGGTGACTTTCGTCGTGGTGTATGAACCGGCGTTTTGTGTGTCGCCGATTTCGCTTGTGGATGTGCCGCCGTCTGACGCCTCTTCGTCGCTCTGACTCGCCGCTTCATTCCCAGTGGCGGCTTGGCTGCTTTGACCTTCTGCCTCCTCGCCCGCCCCAGCGGATATGTTGTCGCGCACGAGTCGCGCACAGCCATACCCAAGCGCGAGCGCTCCGAGCATGAACAGCAACAGATAATTTTTTTTGATCGTCATGGGCTTATTTAACTCATGTTACGCACTTTTGCCATCCTCACGAACCGTCCACGAATAAAGTCACGAATTCGCGAATGCTGGCGCGCCTATTCGTTTATTCGTGGACGGTCACAGACTCATCGGCAAGCGCATTTTCTAACCAAATACCATCTTGCGTAAGGTGAGTTATTTAAGTTTCAGAATTTCTCCCACATCTTGACTGGGCGTGAGGGGAGCGCCGTTGGCGTCGTAGAAAAAAATCTCATACGTTCCCGGGCTGAGAAGTTCGTTCAAGTTGGCGTTTGCGCGATACACGTCGTCAATGCGGAGAAGTTCTTCGCCCGTCTCCGGGTTTTGCGCGACCAGCGTGAGAACCGTGTCTTCGCCGTAGAGACGTTTTAATTTCGGCAGTTTGTCTTTGCCGTTCACCATGTAATAGTAACCGTCGGCGTTCTTGCCCTGCGAAGGGGTTGAATCGCTTGCATCTTCGGCGGCAATTTCCGTCGGCATCGAAGCGTTTTCCGTCGCCGTCGGCAAAGGAGATTCGCTCGCGCCGTCCTGAGGCGGGATGACGAATCCCAGCGCCCCGCCAATGAGGAAACAGCCGACAAGGATTCCCGCAAAGACATGTTTTTTCATAAATAACATGTTTGCCTCAACTCCGAACAGGATTTCGCCGAATCTTATAACTCACCTTACGCGATTTTGCCTGACATTGCGTAAGATGAGTTTATAGACCGCGCGTTGCCTCCCTGTAACAGGCTTGTAAAAGTATCGTAAAAAGTAATGATGAGCGGTCGGGCGGTAGGAGGTCGCGCCAGGAATCGTCCGCGAAGCAAAACTTTGGAGGGGCGGACCAGCCGTCCCGGAGGAAGAGGCGGGGAGGTAGCGTCGGAGGCTTGCCGCGCAGGGTCGCCCGCTTCCCGGTCATGTCGGGGGATTTTCTTCGCCGTCCTCTTCTATCATGCGCAGGAATACCTCGGTCACGGCCGGGTCGAAGTGGCTCCCGGCGTTTTCGCGAATGTACGCGATCGCCTTTTCCTTTTCCCATTTGTCGCGGTAGGGGCGGTCGGATGTGACGGCGTCGTACACGTCTGCGACGGCGAAGATGCGGGCGGAGAATGGAATCTGCGCGTCTCTCAAGCCGCGCGGGTAGCCCGTTCCGTCCCATTTTTCATGGTGGCAGTAGGGGATATCCACCGCGTCTTTCAGGTAGCGGATGGGCGAGAGCATCTCGTAGGCGAACAGGGTGTGACGCCGCATGATGGACATTTCTTCGGGGGTCAACGATTCTTTTTTGAAGAGGATCGCATCCGGCACGCCCATTTTGCCGATGTCGTGCAGCAAGCCGCCCCAGCGCATATATTTCAGCTCTTCGTCGGAGAGTCCGAATTTTTTCCCCAGCCGGATGGCCATATCCGTCACGCGCTTGGTGTGTCCCTCGGTCTCACGATCGCGCAGGTCGAGGGCGCGCGACCAGCCTTCGATGGTGGCGTCGTAGGCGTGGAGCAATTCAAAATTGGATTGTTGCAGGTTGTTGAATAATTGCGCGTTTTCGATGGCGATGGCGGCTTGTCCCGCCAGGGTGTGCAGAAAGTCCAGCCAATCCTGGTCGGGGTTGAGCGGCGAGCGGTGAAATATCTCCAGCACGCCCTTGACGACTCCTTTGGAGACGAGCGGCATACCGAAATAGCAGACGAACTTTTCCTCTGCCAGAAAGGAGGCGCGCGGGAATTGTTCGATCTGTTCAGGCAGGGCGTCCACACGCACCAAGCGGCGTTCGATGACGGCCTGCCCGGCATATCCCTCGCCTGTGAGCAGGTTCGTTTTCGTAATGCCGCGCGCGCGGAACCCGTATCCGGCGGCGTATTCGAGGCGGTTCAAATTCGGGTTGAGCAGAAGGATGCTTGCCGCGTCCGCGTTCAATTCGGAGGCGGCGTGCATCAACAGCGTCGTCAGGTTTTGCCGCATGTCGAAACCCGAACTGATGATCTTGTCTATTTCACGCAGAGCGCCCAGGTGGCTGAACTGCCTTTGCAGGTTTTTCTCCGCCTGCTTACGTTCGGTGATGTCCTGCGAAATTCCGATTAAGCGCGCCGGTTTACCCGCTTCGTCCCGGACGACGACCGCCTGTTCATGAACGAACTTCACCGACCCGTCCGGCAGGAGGATGCGGTGATCCATGTTGTAGGGCGCAATTCCCTGAAGCGCCTTGCGCACCGCTTCGTTCACCGCCTCGCGGTCGTCGGGATGAACCGTCCCGAGGAAAATTTCAAACGCATTATTGGATCTGTCCACATCCGCCCTGTTCAACCCGAAGATGCGAAAGATTTCATCCGACCATAGGACGGTATTAAGCGTCACGTTCCATTCCCAATTGCCCAGGCGGGCGATCTTCTGCGCTTCCGCCAGGCGGGCTTCGCTGCGCCGCAAAGCGCCCTCTGCCCGTTTAAGTTCGGTCGCATCGCGGATAAGGGCAAGAGCCGCCCGTTTTCCCGCGTATTCGATCAGCGAGCAGTTGATCAAAACCTGGATGTCTTCGCCGCTCCGGTTGAGATGCACGCTTTCGAAAATGCTGGACGCCTCGCCCCGGATGAAGGCTTTAAGGTAGTCTTCGCCGCGCCCGATGTTTTTCGTCAGGTCTTTCAGGCTTTTGCCAATCAACTCGTCGCGCTCAAACCCATACAGGCGGCAGGCGGTGGCGTTGGCTTGCAGGATGATCTCGTCCTCCAGCTCAAAGATGACGATGGCGTCGCCGGCGTTGTTGAACAGGTCGCGATAATCCTTCTCGGACTTGATCAGCGCCTGCTCTGCCTGTCCGCGCGCGGCAATCTCTTTTTCCAGTTCTGCGGCGTGATTCCTGGCTTTCTCGTAGAAGAGCGCGTTCCGCAGGCTGATGGATGCGGCGACCGCGATCGCCTCAAGAAACAGGGATTGCTTCTCGAAATCGCGCTCGTCCACCGAGGCGATGCCCAGCGCCCCAAGGATTTCATCCCCGCTCGTCAGCGGCAGGGAGGCAAAGGAACGCAAGCCAGTCTGCTTGCAATGCGCCAGCGTGCAGCGCATGTCGGTATGAATATCTGCGGAATAGACCGGCTTCTTTTCCCGCACCGACAATCCGCACAGACATTCTCCGACGCGCAAAGTGGAGGATGGATTGTGTCGGAATTTCGAGTCGGCCGGGCCAAACCCCCGGGCGCGCAATTCCGTCCCATCCGCCAGAAAGAACATCACGATGTCCGCCCGGACCGCCTCCGCGATTCCATCCACTGCGGCGCGGACGACCTGGTCGAGGGAAATATCGGAGTTTAGTTTCTGTCCGATATTGTGCAGGGCGGTCATTTCGCGCAGGTTTTGCGCGATCTTTTCTTCCGCCTGTTTTTGCGCGGTGATGTCTTCGATAATTCCCTGAATAAATTGCGGCTGTCCGTCCTCGCTGCGGATCAGCGTGGACAGATCGCGCCCCCAAATCCAACGCCCATCGAGGGTCTTTATTCGGTATTCCACAGTCGCGCGGCCGTCCTGCAGCGTTCTACGGATCGATTCCGCCGCGCGCGGATAATCGTCCGGGTGGATCTGCGCCTGCCATAAGAGTGGGTTTTCGGCGTAGGCGGAGGGCGGGTAGCCGAGAAGCGCCTCCGATTGCGGGCTGATATAGAGACTTGCGCCGGTCTCATTCACCTCGTCCATGTACACCAACGCGGGGATGTTCTCGATCAGGGCGCGATATTTCGCCTCTGCCAGCCGCAGGGACTCTTCAGCCTGCCTGCGGTCGGCGATGTTCCTTTGAATCGCCAAAAAGCCGGAAATGTTTCCCTCTGCGTCGAAGAACGGGCTGACCGTTTCTTCGATGGGGATCAAACGCCCGTCCTTTGCCCGGTTGATCACCTCGCCGCGAAACAGCTCGCCGCGCAAAATTATCCGCCAGAAGCGCTCGTACACTTCGGGACCCTGCTTTCCGCTCTTTAAGACGCGCGGCGTCGCTTTGCCGACCACTTCTTCGTGTGTGTAGCCGTACAGGTTGGTGAACTGGGCGTTGATCGAAAGGATAATGCCCTCTCTGTCGGTCATGAACAACACGTCGCCGGAGGCGTCTATCGCCAGGGAAAGGTTCTTCAGCAATTTCTCCGCTTTTTTACGTTCGGTAACGTCGCGGATGGACGCCACTCTCAGGCTGCGTCCGCGGTATTCATACATACGGCCGGACGCTTCGACCGCGAAGGTCGTCCCGTCCTTGCGAAGCCCAAGCGCTTCATAAGGCTCGGCGCTTCCCGATTGAACCTTTTGCAAAACCAGTTCGCGCGATTCCGGCGCGACGAATTCCAACAACCCGCGCCCGACCATCTCCGCGGCGTCTTCACAGCCAAACATGGAGATCAGCGCCGGGTTGACGTCCACGATCACACCCCGCTCGTGAAAGACCACGCCTTCGCCGGTAGCCCCCGTGAACGCGCGGAAGCGCACCTCGCTTGTCCGCAGAGCCGCTTCCGTCTCCTTGCGGTCGGTGATGTCCTCCGTCGAAACGATCACACGCGCCAGGGATTTTTCGTATCCCGGCATAACGCTCCAATGCACATGCACATGACGGAGTCGCCCGTCCAGCGTCCGCACCATGCTGTCCATGGCAAGTTGTTTTTTGCCGACGGCGACCGCAACGATCTGTTCCCGGAGCGCTTCAAGCGATCCCTCGGCAACCAGGTTTTCCACGCCGTCCATCAAAGCGCGCTTGTCGGGCGCATTGAACAGGGCGAGGCAGGCATGATTTACATTGATGACGCGCGCCTCCGCGATGCACTTACCGATGATATCGGGGTTGTTGTGAATGTATTTTCGGACAACTTTCTCGCTTTTGCCGTATAGCCCCAACTCCTTCAGGTGTTGTTTCACCCCTGAAAAATCCTCCTCCCAGATCGGGATCGGGGAGTTTTCAAACAAGCCTTCCAGTCGTCCCGCGTTTTCCCGCAGGATGTCTTCTGCCAGTTTCTGTTCGGTGATATCCCGATAGTTGATGACGACAGCGCCGACGGCGCGATCCTCGAGCAGGTTGACGGCGGTGATGTCCAGCCAGCGCCATTCCCCATCTTTGCGGCGAGCGCGCGCCTGCGCGCTGACCGACATACGATGCCGTTTCACGATCTTCCCGAAAAGCCCGCGGACTTTATCGAGATCGTCCGGGTGGAGCAGGTCAAAAGCGTTTCCTTCAATTCGCTCCTCGGCTGAAAACCCTGTGATTCGCAATCCAGCCGGGCTTTCATAGACAAGCCGTCCCGAAGCGTCCAACAACGCGATGGCGTCCTGGCTGTTTTCGATCATCGAGCGAAAGCGGAGCTCACTTTCCGTCAACGCCTCAGTCGCCCGGATTCTCTCGGCGATATCGCGAATATTGACCTGGACGACCCCGCTTCCACCGACCTGATACGCGTTGCAAACACACTCCACCTGCGCCAGCCGCCCATCCCTGCCCTTCATGGGCAGGTTGTCGAAACGGATATAACCTTTCTGCCGCAAGGCGTCGAAGTTTTTTTGGGCGGCTTTGGAATCGGCGTACAACTGCCAGGCTTTCTGCTTCAAGATTTCATCGCGCGTATAACCCAGCAAATCGAGCAGGCATGGGTTGGCGTCTTCGATCTTCCCCGTCGCGGCGTCGGCGATCAGGATGCCGTCGCGCGCGGTCTCGAACAGGCGGCGATAGCGCAACTCCGATTCGCGGAGGTCGTCGTCCAATTTCGGCGCGGACGACCTTTGCGCCGGGACGCTCCCTGGTTTCTTCGATTTTCGTGAAGCGTCGTTCATAACACACCTTTTCCGTTGAGGGTCTCATCCGCAATCTGCCTGGAAAACGACGGCGCGGAAAGCCAACCAAGGCATGAAAAGGAAGTCCGGTTATTTTCTGACAATCCCCTCGACATTCGATATTAATGTTCATTATACGGTAAATTTATGCGGCGCGGATATCATCCAACTTACAGGGAGCATTCAAATGATGTAGAAAAGGAGCCTCCGAGAAATCGGGTATAGTACCCGTAGGCAAGAACAAACGGAGGCTCCGCATGAAGTGTAGCACA
>WBZR01000281.1_pt1 | contig 86537 bp, 83 predicted proteins | sample 5204231 | NCBI WGS metagenome assembly WBZR01 (sample SAMN12412403, study PRJNA552823) | activated sludge metagenome | isolation source: activated sludge from anammox sidestream of wastewater treatment plant... | place: USA: Virginia | collected 2017-08 | reverse complement strand
AAAAGACCTTCGATTAAAAAACCAAAGGTCTAAGTTTCAAAAAGTTAAATTGCACAAAATCAAAGAACTATTTGCAGACACCCACGAACCACCAATAATCATTCCAACCAATGCCATTCCGAATCACAAACACGACGCGCTCGTCATACCAGCCGCGGCGGAAGGACGCAAAGCAGTAGTTGCCTGCTGAATCTTTCCATTGAATACTGTTTGGATATTCGTCAGCGAATTTTGGATGTGCTTTATTAAAAGCTGAAATGGTTAAGAGGTCTGCCTCTTTTAAATTTCTTTTGTTAAATTCTTCCTCGCGTTGTGAACAGCTTGTATCAGAATCTTTTTTGAAAAGATAAATTGTCTGCTTTGTTTTAGTTGTTCTTGGAGCCTCTGATAAAGCTTTGTCATTTACATACAAAACTCTTCCTGTGGCTTCTAAAGCTTGTCTGTTTGTCAAAGTTATATCAACTTCGACTTCAAACTTGAGCATGGTTGGATCTAGGGTCATGGGATCTAAAAAAGAATTATCGACAACATCACCTTTTCCAGAAAGAAAGTTTTTTACTCCGTCCATTCCGCCGAGCTTGTTAACAATAGCTTCAATTTGTCCAAGTGTTAAATCATTATATTTCATGATAAAAAATTTGTGGACTTTTAGTCCAGTTTGATGATTACTTCTCGCAATCAGAGACTAGACCACCTTGGTCATAGCTAGAAAACTTTAAATATTTAAAATCTTTTAGCTATGGCCAATCTTCTGCAAATTTTGATTTTAAAGAACTATACATACAGTATATCATGCTAGATTTTATTTGTCAAGAGATGAAAAAGATAAATAAAAAGCCGACACATTTCTGTGCCAGCTCAAGATTTAATACCCTTTACGAAAATATCTTCCCCGAAAAGAATGTGCTGCCTTCCTCACTTTTGTGGTGGCACAATTCTTTTGATAAATTGTTTTGGTTTTTGTCTGAATTAAATCTTTAGGTGAAATTTCTCTACCTTTAACTAGTAATAACTGATTAAAAACATAAACTGCACCAAATACCGGATCATAATAAAGAACAATCATCAATATATAATTTAGATATACAATCTATCACATAGAGAGTTTTATGACAAACTATTCTTTTTCAAATTTCGTTTTCTATCTAAAAATCTCTGTAAAATTATCGCTGCTGCACTATCGTCAGCATCTTTTCTGTCATCATATCTCCTAGCTTCCACTGTCGAAAGCCATTCTTTTTCAAAGAAAATATTTAATTCTTTATTTTCTAATTTCAAATTATTAGCAAAATCTTTTACTTCATTTAAAATTTTATTTGCCTCGCCTTTTAAATTTATACTTTCACCTACTATAATATTTTTAATTTCTTTTTCTTTTAAAATATTTAAAATTTCTTTTATGGAGTCATTTTTATTTTTATTTATAATTATAGAAAAAGGAAATGCGAATTTACCTTCAATATCAGATATAGCAACTCCAATCTTTTTAGATCCATAATCAATAGCAAGATATTTCATATTATTTATTTTTTATTTAATAAATTTTTCAAAACTTCTCTTGCTATCACTCTATCATCACTTGCTATCTTTTTACCTTTTACACTCATAGTATTGAGTGATCCTCTTGTAGTTAAGAGTACTATATCTCCAGTATTTGCTAATTGAATAGCTTTTTTAATAGCTTCAGACCTATCTATTATTATAAAAAGGTCTTTATTGAGTATTTTTCCTGACTTTTGAGCTTCACCTGCAATTTTTTGAGCTAATGACATTTCATCATCAAAATAAGGGTCAGAATTTGATACAATCACAATATCTGCTTTTTCACCTACAGCTTTTCCCATATCAAAAAGTCTTTGTTCGTCCCTTCCGCCCCCATCACCTCCAAGCACTATTATTATTTTATTACTATTAGATATTTTTAGATTTTTAGCAGTATTTAGTAAACTATTCATACTTAATTTCTCATGAGCATAATCTACTATGACTTTAAAATCCTGTCCTTCAAAAATATTTTCCATTCTACCTGGTATTAAATTTAATTTTAACAAACCTCTTTTAATTTTATCAAAACCAAGTCCGTATTTTTCTCCTAAAATAATCGCTGGGATAACATTATAAATATTAAATTTACCTAAAATATTTATTCTAAAATCTGAATTTTTAAAATTAAAATCAACACTGTCATTATTTTCTTTTATATTTTTAACTTCTTCTAAAGAAAATAATTTTTGTTCTATTCCTTTTGCTTTTTCTATAAAATATTTTGCATTATTATCATCTTTATTTATTATTACTAAACTCGGTCTATTAAAAATAGATTTTTTAAAAATTTTCATTTTTGTATTTCTGTATTTTTCAAAAGATCCACCATGTGAAGCCAAATGTTCTTCAGAAAGATTTGTAAAGACTGAAACATTTAAAAATAAACCTAGGTGACGAAATTGTTTTATACCTTCACTTGTAATTTCAAGTACGACATATTTACATCCAAAGTCTCTCATTTGCTTTAAAAGTTTTTGTAAAATAAATCTTCCCGGCATACTCATATGGTATTTATTTATAATTTCTTTTTCTCCTATTTTAATATTTGCTGTTGAAATAAGTCCTACTTTTTCATTAGTTTCTGAAAGTGCAGAATAAAGAAAATTAGCTGTTGAAGTTTTGCCTTTTGTCCCTGTAACACCTATTACAATCATTTTCTTTGCTGGAAATCTATAAATAATCATTCCTGCTATAGCAAGTAAAAAATGATAAATCGGTTGACCTGTTTTATATAATTTTTTAGGTATTAATTTTTCAATTTTTCTTAAAATTTTCTCCATATAGTTATTTTCTTTAATTTTAACATTTTAACACTTTTCCACAAATGTTAATTTTTATATTTGCATTTTTAAATAGATTTTATATAATAAAGTAGTAAACTTAAATACCAGAGAAGTTTACGTAAGTTAAAAACCCCCGATTTTCGGGGGTTTTTAACTTGTTTAATTATTTAAATAATTCATAAAAATTATCAATATTTTCTCCAATTAAAACTCTTGGTATATTCCATATATCATTTTTATTCTTAGCAAATACAGAAACCCCAAAAGCTCCGATAAAACCAAATTCTTTTACTATATCCTTTATTCTTTCATCTTCTATTCCGTATGGATATGCCATAATGTTTTCAACATTATTAAATCCAAAACTTTCCAAAAACTCTTTATTATTTTGCAATTCTTTTTTTATTGTATTATTTTTATAATCTGTCATATAAATATGATGTTCTGTATGATTTGCTATTTTCATTTTCTTTTCAATTAAATAATTGATATCTTTTTGATCCATGCATATTTGATATTTCCCAATACAATCTTTATAAAGAAAAAAAGTAGCCTTAAAGTTATACTTTTCTAAAATAGGAATTATGTCTATTTGAGATTTGTATCCATCATCAAATGTTATTATTACAGACTTATTTGGTAATTTAATTTTATTTTTATCTTTAAGATACTCTATATATTGAGAAGGAAATATACTTTTATAATTATTGTCATATAAATATTTCATTTCTTTTTCAAAAATATCTTTTGGTGTTATAAATAACTTATCCTTTTGATTATCACTAGTTAAAATATCTCTTATTTGATGATAACCTAATATTAAAATATTTTTATTTTTATTTTCTTTATATAAATTATTTATCTCTTCGCTTGATAAATAATTTGGTAAAAAACCTGCTTCTTCTTTTTCTGAGACAGCTTCCTTTCTATAAATAATTTTATCTGTTAACAAATAAGATACTAAAAAGGATGTAGAAAATAAAATAAAGAAAATAAAACTAATAACAAAAATATTTTGCTCTTTTATTTTTTTTGTTTTCATTTTTGAATTCTATTAAAAAACAAGTTATTTGTCTAGATCTCAATATTCTCTATTTCAAAAAAGGTTTTAATAATTCCCAATCTAATTCAACTTCTATAGTTCCTGCTGCATAAGGAGCTATTTGATAGGGTGAAAATATAAATGTTATTCCTGTATCTTTTATATAAAAATTTTGAAAATTAGAGCCAAAAAAGAACCCGTCACAAGAACATTTTTCTTTATTGATAGATTTTCCGTCTTTTTCTAAATAAGACAAACCTAATCCTTGTTCTAACATATCAGACACTATTCTGTCTTCAAATTCTTTTCCTTTCAATTTTTCTGCTAAAATTTTTGTTAATTCTATATCTTTATAATCAGAAAAGTCTAAAATATTTTGTATATCTATTCTTCCGTTTTTATCAAAAGAAAATGTAGTAGTCCAATTATTTGGATGTGCCCCTCCAGTGTATTCATAAGACAAGAAAACATAATTTTTTATTCCTTTATTTTTAGCATCAATTTTTTTATATGTTGTATCAAAAGAATAAATCATATCTGGCCTATCTGAAAATTCTTCTTTTAATTGCTTCTCACTGTTATATAACTCACCTCCTATTTTCCAATCTTCTTGTCTTTGTTTAATATTATACATTATAAAATTCTCAATATCATTATTTTTATCTAAAATCTCTATAGGATATTCTGCTTTTATGCTATAAAAACTATTTTCATCTATAAATGTTTTTTTGTTTTCGACAATATTTGAAACTTTTTCACCTTCTTTTATATTTTCTTTATTTTCAGGATTTTGTTTTATTTTAAGTAATAAAATTACACAAACTATTATTATTAATGTTAAAAGTATTATAGGGAAAATTTTTTTCATATTTTTTTAATTTTTGAAGTAATTATATCAATAATATTACTTATTTCAAAATTATTTTCTTCATTTATACATTCTGTTTGCTTTGGATCATCATAATTCATACATTGTGGTTGTCTGGTTGTAAATGTAAATATTCCAGTTTGATTATCTATTGCAAAAGTGTAAGTATAATTAGTATAAACACTTCCTGCTGCACCTTCTGATTTTCGTGTTATACAAAATTCCTTTCCATTGATTATTTCTTTATTTACTTTCCCTTGTATGTCATTTTCAGAAACTCCACTTTCAATACAAGTATAACTTTTATTTTCTATATTAAAAACTGGAGGCCAATCAACTGTGTTAATATAAGTTGTTCCTAATTTCTCGGGATACTCAAAACTGTATCCATTACTACTTGTAGCAATCCATGTAAGTTGATTGTAATTATTAATAATGATATTTGTGTATGTTTTTATATTATTAATATTTTTATTTTTATATTTTGTAAAATACACAAAAATTCCTGCTAAAATTAGTATAATAATCCAAATTAATATTCTTTTCATTTATATATTATATAATAAAAAAGAATTTGTTATGTACTTTTTCAAAAGAATTATAAAACTAAAAACCTCTATTTTAATATAGAGGTTTTTAGTTTTGCGGAAGTGGTGAGATTCGAACTCACGAAGAGTTGCCCCTTGCCGGTTTTCAAGACCGGTGCCTTCAACCACTCGGCCACACTTCCAATTATTTTTATAAAAAAAGTATAACATATTTGACCTTTTATTGCTACAAGTGTAGAATCTTTTGTATGAAAATAGTAATTTTAGATAATATTAGAAGCTCATTAAATGTTGGTTCTATTTTTCGTACAAGTTCTGGTATTGGTGTAAATAAAATTTATATTTGCGGTATTACTCCTATACCTTTTGAAACTAGTAAAAAATTTATAGGACAAAATAAAAAAAGAAAAGACTTTATTAAAACTTCTCTTGGAGCAGAAGATGAGGTTAAATGGGAATATAAAGAAAATATAATAGATTTAATAAAAGAATTAAAAGAAAATAATTTTGAAATTATAGCATTAGAACAAAATGAAAATAGTGTTGATTATAAAAACATAAAGATAGAAAAAGAAAATGTGGCTATAATAGTTGGTAGCGAAACAGAAGGAATACAAAAAGAAGTATTAAGCTTTTGTAATAAAATAACTGAAATCCCAATGCTTGGACTCAAAGAGTCTTTAAATGTGACTATCGCTTTTGCTATTTTGGTTTATAGATTGTGGGATAAATAAATATTGACTATATATCAAAAAAATGATATAAATATAACAGAATCATACTTTTAAAAACATTAAAACTTCTCAAAATGGAAAAATTAAACTCAGAATCTAAAAATAAAGATTCTTTTAAAAACTTAAAGGGCTCTTCTCCTTATGAAAGAGAAACTAAGACGAACAAGTATTCTTTTAGAAGTATAGAAGACTTATCTGACGAAGAAATAGAGGCTTTTATCAAAAAAGAAACTACTCCAGTTATGATAACCCTTTTTAGTCTTTTGTTGTTAGCATTAATACTTACATTAATAAGGCCAGATTTCATTTATAAAGATTATAAAATATTAAAATATTTAATATGGATACTGCCTGCTGTTGTAGGTTTAATACAAGGACGTACTTTAGCTAAATATGACCAAGAAAAAAAAAGGAGGCTAGATGAAAGATGGAAAGCTAACAAAGATTAGTTGAGTATTAACAACAATTTAAAACACATAATTAAACTAATTATGTGTTTTTTTTATTTATTTTATTATAAAATTTTATTTATTGTGCTCTCGTTAGGAATCGAACCTAAATCGTGGGTACCGCAAACCCATATTCTATCCATTGAACTACAAGAGCAAATTAAGAAGGCGACGGCTTCGCCGTCGCCTTCTTTTTATTTTTCTAATTTATTAACTGCTTTTACTAATCTAGACTTTTTTCTGTCTGCTGTCCCTTTTTTGATAATTCCGATTTTAGCCGCTTTATCAAGTGCAGCAAATGTATTTGAAAGATTTTTCTCTGCTCCACTTTTATCTTTTTTAGAAATTAATGAACGAGTATTTTTAACTGTTTCTTTCATTAGTTTTTTTCTTTTATCGTTTATAATTTTTCTATTTTTTGCTTGTCTTATTGCTCTTTTTGCTGTTTTTGTTACTGCCATATATTAATTTTATTTATTTTATATATAATACTACATTTTTTAAAAAAAATAAAGCATTATTCAAAACATAATTAAATTATGTCAATATTTATATTTTATTTATTAAGTATATATTATAATTATTAGTAATTTAATAATAATTTAATTTTATATGAAAACAGTATCAAAAAGTTTATATATCTCAATTTTATCTATTTTTATGTTTTTGTTTAATACAAACATGTTCGCAAATGCTAAAATGTATAATAATTACAATGGTTTTGAAAATGGATTATCTACAGCAAAAGACCTTTCTTCAATTTCTTTTGTTGGATTTGTATTTTTAGTAATAATACTTGTAATTGTGGGAATATTTTGGATTTCAATGTTTATTCATGCAATAAAACATAGAATACCAAATAAACCTATTTGGCTTTTAGTTATGTGGATACTTGGTATAGTTGGTGCTATAGCTTATTATTTCTCAATTAAAAAAGATTGCCCTTGTGAGCCGTGTCAAAAAAACAGAAATAGCTCTAATAATTTAGTCTGCATTTGTGATGATAATGGAGATTGTGTATGTGGAGGTTTGGACAAACATGACACAGAAGAATTACGAACTAAATTTGAAAAATAAAAGAAATAAACAAAAACTGCGAAAAGCAGTTTTTGTTTTTGTGTATTAATGATATTATTAATATATGATAAGTTATCTTTTTGGTAAAATCCATACCCTAAATGAGAAATATGCTACTGTTATAACAAATTCAGGTGTTGGTTATAAAGTTTTTTTACCGTTAAATATATTATTATCCAAAAACAAAAATGAAAATATAGAAATTTTTATTCAAACCATAGTAAAAGATGATTCTATTGATTTATATGGTTTCATAGAAGAAAAAGAATTATTTTTATTTGAAAAATTAATAAAAGTTTCTGGTGTTGGACCAAAATCTGCAATGTTAATGTTATCTAATAATTCTGTAGAAAATATTTCAAAAGCTATAGAAAACGAAGATATAGAAAAATTATCAAAAACACCTGGTATAGGCAAAAAAACTTGTGAAAGAATTATAATAGAATTAAAAGGCAAATTAAATCAATTCATAAATAATTCTATGATAAGTGAAAACAAAGAAGAAGATGATGCTATCTTAGCCTTAGTTTCTCTTGGATATAATGAAAAGAATATAAATCTTTTGTTAAATGAAATAAAGAAAGAAAATAAAGATTTTGATAAATTAAATGTTAATGAAATAATAAAATTATATCTTTCAAAATCAAATTAATTTTTTATAAGAGTTTTAATCTAATACAATAAATCTATTCTTATTCTGAATTTGTTTCTATTTTGTTTGTTATATTAATTTCAGATTTATATTTAGAATCTTCCTCTTTATTGTTTTTATTTGCCCTAATTGGCCCACCTGTAAAATACCAAACAAACCAAAATATCATAAATATACCTAAAATCTTCCAAAATAAATATTTCATATACTTAAATTATAACATTTTTGATATAAAAGATTTTTAGTGCCCTCAGCAGGGATCGAACCTGCGACCTTATGCTTAAAAGGCATCTGCTCTACCGACTGAGCTATAAGGGCATTTTATTTTTATATATAATACCAAATTATTTTGAAAAAGTCTAATAAAAAACAAAACCTGATATATAGGTTTTGTTTTTTATTGTTTATTTTTGTTTTACCAAAATATATCAAGTCCTCCTGTAAAATAATTATTATTGTATCCGTAATAATTTGAAGGATAATTATACATGTTTGTATTTGTATAATAATTTTGAGGATATTGTGTATATTGGTAATTATTGTATCCGTAATAATTTGAAGGATAATTATACATGTTTGTATTTGTATAATAATTTTGAGGATATTGTGTATATTGGTAATTATATCTATTTGTGTTTGTATTATATTCATTTGTATACATATTTCCACCAAATAGATTTCCTCCCAAAAATCCACTTGACCATGGGCTAGTATATGGAGCAGGACCTGTATAATAATATCCAGCGTCAGCTTTATTAATACCCATATATGCAGAAAAACCTATAATTAAAACGAAAGCTGTTATTAAAATTTTTTTCATATATTTTTATTATTGATAATAATTATATTTTATAATACTCTCAACTATTAAATTATACACCTTATAAAATATTTTGTCAAGTCTTTCTTAGCTTTATTTTATATACTTAAAATTAATTTTTCTATCCCTTTCATTAAATCAATTTCTCCATTATTTGCTTTAATAGACAAAAAAGCTATTTCTTTTCCTAATCTTTCTATTTCTTCTTTGTTATATTTTGTATTTTTGTTATTAATATATGCTTTCCATATATTTTTCCATTTCCACCAAATTGCTCCATGTAAGGCTCTGTCTTCTTTATTCCCCCATTCATTATATAATTTATTCCATTCTATCCAAGCTCTTTTTTTGTCTCTTTTTTCCAAAAAATCGCATAATGGAAATGGATTTATATCTTTTTTAAAAGAATCTTCTCTGCTATCAAAAACATTTTCTATAAAATTAAACTTTTTTGCATTTTCATATAATTTTTGAAATATTTGACTATTAGAAAACATTTCATCAAAAATAAAAATATTCTCACTTTTTATAAAATTCTCTATATTTTTATAAAAATATTCTCTTGATTCGTTTTTTTCTAAAATATTAGAAAAATTAATTATTAAAACTTCTCCAAATAATGATCTCTCATTCGCTAATACCTCTAAATTAGAATAATCTTTTATTTCTTCATTTTCTTTTTTTAAGGCTTTATCAAAATCAATATTTTTTAACTTCAAATCTAAAATAATTCTTTGTCTAGCTTTCTCTCTTTTTTTGAAATTTGTACCAAATATTAAATAAAGCATATTATTTTAATTCATATAAATTCTTCCCTGTTTTTATTTCTGCTTTTAATTTTACTTCCTCTACAAAATTATCTTTTAAAAACATATGTTTCCAGTTAATGTCTTTTATTCTTTTTGTTAAAACATTTTCAAATATATCTTTTATTGTATATTTTATTTTATCTATTAAATTTTCTTTTATTTCCAAAATAAGTTCATCGTGTATTTGTAATATTATATTAACTTTCTCCTCTAATCTATTTTCTTTAATATAATCATAAACATCTATCATAGCAAGTTTTAATATATCAGATGTTGTTCCTTGTACGGGAGCATTTATCGCTATTCTTTCTCCTTGGGCTCTCAAAAATGGTATTGATGATTTTAGTGAATAGATATATCGTCTTCTTTTAAGTAATGTTTCTGTATAACCTGATTCTTTTGCTTTTATTTTAACATTTTCAAGATAATTCATCATAATGTTAAAAGTTTTTTTGTATTCATCATAAAACTCTTGAGCTTCTTTTCTTGAAACTTTCATAGAATCTTTTAAAGCAAGGACTCCCATTCCGTAAAGAATCCCAAAATTAATAGTTTTAGCATAATTTCTCATTTGAGTGTTTATTTCACTTTCTTTTATTTTAAATATTTTTGATGCTACACCAGTATGAACATCGATGTCTTCATTAAATATGTTTATTAAATTTTTATCTCCTGACAAAATAGCAGCACTTCTTAAATCTATTTGTGAATAATCTATAGATAAAAATATGAATCCTGTTCTTGATTCAAAAGCTTTTCTTATAACTAATCCATCTTCTCCTTTTGCTGGTAAGTTTTGTAAATTTGGACTTTCAGAAGAAAATCTTCCTGTTGTTGTGCCTGTTTGTATAAATGTGGAGTGTATAATATTATTTTGATCTACATAATTTGGTAATGTCTCTACATATGTATTTAATAATTTAAATAATTTCCTATATTCTAAAACTTTCTGAACTATTATGTTTTTTTCTTTTAATTTTTCAAGCTCTTTTACATTTGTGGAAAGTATGCCTCCTGCAGTTTTTTTAATCTTTTCTCCAATTTTTAATTTTTCATAAAGAATATGTCCTAATTGTTTAGGAGAAGCTATATTAAACTCTTCTCCTGCTATTTTAAATATTTCTTTTTCTAAATTATTCAATCTTTCTTTTAAAATTTCTTCTTGTTTTTTGAGAGTTTTAATATTCAAAAATATACCTACCTTTTTCATTTCTGACAGAATACCAATTATTCTATATTCAACTTTATTATATAAATCTAAAAGATCTTGTTCTTTAATTATTTTAATAAAATTTTCTTTAGCTTCATTTAAGTTTTTAGTATTGGCTTTTTCTAAAATAATTTCTTTTTCTGCATTTGTTATTTCACTGTCTATTAAATTTAATAATACTTTATTCTCTAAAAATATTTCTGTATCATTTTCATATTTATTCTCATTTGAGTTTTGGTCGATTAAATCTTCATATCCTCCTATTTTTAATTCTTCTTCTTTGTTATTATTTGTGTTAAACACTTTATAAAAACTTCTAAACTCAAATTCTCTACATATTTCCAAAAATTTTTCTATATTAATATTTTTTAACCATTTTTCTTTTGGTAAAGAAAAATCCAAATCAACATCTTTAACTATTGTTGCTAAAGTTTTAGAAAAAACAGCATCCTCTTCTCCTTCTATTATTAAATTTTTAACCCTTTCTGTAATTTTTATTTCTTTACATATTTTATCAAAATTATTTATATCTTCGTGTATTATTTTATACATATTTTCAATACTTTCAAAAGCATTGATTAATACAGTAGCAGTTTTTTCACCTATACCTTTTATTCCAATTATATTGTCGGAAGAATCTCCTTTTAACCCCTTAAAATCAACTATTTGTTCTGCTTTAAAGCCGTATTTTTTTTCTATATCTTCGTATTTATATATAATGGTTTCTCCTAATGATTTTTTTAATGTATAAACTTTAACATTATTTTCTTTGTCTATTAATTGCATAGTATCCATATCGCCAGAAGCAATAAATATTTCTATTTTAGAATTATCAAATATAAAATTATTCTTTTTAAGTTTTTCTACAATAGTTCCTATTATATCGTCTGCTTCAAATCCAGCTATTGAATATATTGGAATATTTAATGCCTCACAAATTTTTGGAGCTTCATTTATTTGACTAATTAAAGAGTCTTCTGTTTTGCTTCTATTGGCTTTATAATTTTCATATACTTCTTTTCTAAAAGTTTTTTCTTTTCTATCAAAACAAGCTAATACATAATCCGGCTTTAATTCATCTTTTATTTTTAATATCATTTTAATAAATCCAAACAAAGCTCCTGAAGGTCTTCCGTTATGTGTAGTAAAATTAGGCATTGCATGATAACTTCTATGTAATAATGCATAAGCATCTAATAATACTACTTTTTTCTTCATAATTATATATTAATTCTATCATTTCTTAATATTTTATTAAAATATTTCTTGTGTTTTTATCTAAAATATTTATAAAAATAATAATATCAGCCTTTATTTTAAGCTCTTTTCTAAACTTTTCGGACCATTCTATGATAATTAATTTTTTGGAATTTAATAATTCTTTATCTAATTTCAAAGCTTCAGCTTCTTTTGGCTTTTCTAATCTATAAGCATCTATATGTATAAATTTTTCATAATCTTTTCTTAAAATAAATGTTGGAGATACTACATTTTCTTCATTAAATAATTTTGCTAAATATTTTGTAAAAGTAGTTTTACCTGCTCCTAAATCTCCTTCTAAAAATAGAATACAAGCTCTATTGTTTTTAATAAAAAATAATTCTATTATTTTAAAAATTTCTTTTGCTATTTTTGATAAATCTTTTTTCTTTGTATTGTTAAATTCCTTTTTCATATAGAAATGATACTCTATTTTTATAAAAATAAAAAACCGCTATATGCGGTTTTTTATTTTATGCTATATGGTGATGAATTGTGTTGTCTTTTCTTGCTCTTTTTCTGTCATTATACCATTTAGTTATATTTATAATTAATATAGTTAGAATTAATATTATAGAGAATAAAGTAAGCCATCCTAATAATGTTTCAGGGAAAATAGACTTAGATACTTTATTTTCTGTATTTGATGCCCCTTGAGAAGTTATATTTCCCATCATATATGTAGAAACTTCATCTCTTATTACTTTATCACCTTCCACTGGTAAATTATAACCTACATAAACTGTTGTAACTATTGTCTTTCCAATTTCTGCCTCCTTTAATATTTTAACTGGCAAAATAAATGTCTTAGATTTTTGTGCTTCTATACTACCAACAAATACTGACATTATTCCATCTTTTATATTTATTTGAGAAGATGTTGCTAAATTAGCATAATCCATTTCGCTAGGTAATATAGTTTTTAATTCAACATTATCTATTTGTATGTCTGCATTATTTGTTATTGTTATCTTATAATTCATTGATGATCCTTGTATTAAATCTTCTTGGCTTCTTTCTATTTTTACATCTAATAATTTCTTTCCAGAATTAATAGCTTCACCAACTAATACTGTTTTTGCTTTTGCTATAGAACCATCAGCACAAACGAATTCTGTCTTTGTTGTAAGTTTTTTTGTTGTATTTGTTGTTGGATAAGTTATTACTGTTTTTGTTTTTTCTTTTGTCTTAAATGAGACAATTTTTCCTCTATAGGTACCATCTTTATTAGAAATAACAGCGCGACAATAATAAGTTGTATTTGATTTTAATCCCGTTATTAAATTAGAAAATGTAATTTGTTGTGAAGATCCTATAAATGCAGAATTTGTTGTACTTTTAACATTTGATGTTTCTCCAAATTCAAACCATGCTGTTGTTCCTACTCCTCCTTTAATGTTAGCTATACCATTACATTGAGCGGAGTCTGTTGTTATTTTTGTCGCTAAATCTGTTACAACAGAATGTTCTTTAATATCTACTTTAATTATTTTTACTGTTGTAGTTGTTTTAACAGGACATGTTTTTGTCATCAAAATAATTGAACCATCCCAACATGTTTGATATTGTTGTGGACAAGATTGAGTAACTGGTATTACACTTCCATTCCAACATACTTGTGTTCTTGTTGGACAAGTTTGAGTTATTGGAATAATACTTCCGTCAGGACACACTTGTGTTCTTGTTGGACATGTTTGAGTTGTAAGTATTATTGTTCCATTCCAACATGTTTGATATTGTTGTGGACAAGATTGTGTAACTGGTATCACACTACCATTCCAACATGTTTGCATTTGAGGAGTTTGTGGTATTTGAGGACATTGCCATGAATATTGAACTCTTACTCCATTTGGACAAATAAAATCTTGTTGTGGATATGGTGGATAATAAGGCGGTACATATTGAGGAGTTTGTGGTATTTGAGGACATTGCCATGAATACATAACACGAGTTCCATCAGGACACATAAAGTAATTATTATTGACAGGAATACAATCCCAACCACTTGGTATAGTTCCAGGAGGACAGTCATAACCATAGTTTCCACCACCAGTATTTCCACCACCTGATGGAATACAATCCCAACCACTTGGTATAGTTCCAGGAGGACAATCATAACCATAGTTTCCACCACCAGTATTTCCACCACCTGATGGAATACAATCCCAACCACTTGGTATAGTTCCAGGAGGACAGTCATAACCATAGTTTCCACCACCAGTATTTCCACCACCTGATGGAATACAATCCCAACCACTTGGTATAGTGCCAGGAGGACAGTCATAGCCATAATCAGAATCACAATCCCAATAATCATAACAAGCTGAAGCTTTTTGGATATTAGAATTAAAAGATATTGTAAATAATAATAAAAATACTAAACTAAATATTTTTATTGTATTTATTATATTAAACCTGTTTTTTATCATATTTTTATAATTATTTATAATTTTTATAAGTTTATAGATTATACATCGTATATATAGTATTTGTCAAGATTAATTATTGTTTATGAAAATTTTCAGTATTTCCTTCTGCAGAGTTTTTTGCTCCTGATTCCTTTTTATTTATTATTCTAAAAATAATTTCACCTGTTCCTTTGTTTTCAAATACATTGTATTCTGTAGAAACACCGTCTTTATATGTAGAGCCTACTCCAATTCCACCTTTTACTTCACCTTTTCTATTTATTTTTGCCTTAGGAACATTTCCAAAATTTATATGATAAACTGTAATTTTTCCAGATTCTTCATCTTTTGTTATATTCTCTATACCAGATGTTGGTGCTATATTTCTTCTTATTACCATAACCTCTTCATTAACTTTTTTTGCAGTAAAAGATTCATAAGAAGTGCCTACTCTATTAAAAAATGTTAATTCTTCTCCAACTTTAATGTTTTCAAATAATCCTAAAAAGGTATTATTTTGTATTTTTTCTTTTCTTTCTATATTTCTCTGATTAGAATTTTCTTTATTTTTGGCATCTCCTTTTATAGTTTCTTTTACAACTCTATTAGAATCAAATCTTAGTCCTCTTTCATTTTCTATATGATATTTTAATTCTTGATAAGAATTAAAATATTTTGTAGTTCTTCCATTATCTAATTTATAATAATAACGACTTTTTTCTTCCTTTTTTTCTTGATCTTCTTTTTTGTTATTTTCTACATTATTATTACTTTTAATTAAATCTATTCCAGAGGCTCTCACATTATACCAATCAAATTTTAAATTTCTTTCTTCTATTGCTTTTTTAATATCAAAAACAGAACCAAATTGTGTAGTATATTTTTTACCTTCTTCTAATGTGTAGTAATATTTTTGACCTTCTTTTGGTTTTTTTGTCTCTACTTTTTCTCCATCTACAATTTCTTTTAAACCAGCTTCGTATTTAAAAGCTTCTTTTACTGCTTCAGAATAAAATCTATATGTAATAGTGTTCCCTTCTTTTGTTTTTACTTTTAATATGACTTCTTTCTTGTAATCTTCTTGACTTCTTTGTTCTGTTCTATTTACTTCTCTTTGAGAATTACCTTCTTTTGGTGTCATTATAGACATAATACCTATAGCCGCAATAACAGGTAAAGCTCTTTTACCTAATGATCTTAACTTTTCAATGAAATTAGAATTCTCTTTGTTCTCCTTATTCTCTAAATCATTTTTTCTTTTTTCTTTTTCAAAATTTATCATATTTATTTATAAAAATAATTATTAATAAATAAATTATACCATAAGAAAAATCCTTCATTTCTGAAGGATTTATTTTTTGTTATTAACAAAATCAATATCTAAACATTGTTGAAAAAGAAATCCCATAATTCCTTGGTGGAACTGTATAATAGTATGAAGGATTAGAACCATAAGGATATATATTTCCATATCTATCATATCTAGGATAAGTAGGATATCCAGTCCTATAATTAGGATAATTTCCATTATATACGGGATAATAGTTTCTACTATACTGATTATTGTAATAAGTATTAGCATTTCTACCATAACCAAAATATAAAGAAACTCCTCTTTTTCTTTGATTTTGTGATTGTGAATATCTGCTTTCAATGTTATTGTAGTTTCTGTTCTCTCTTGAGTTTTGGTAACTACCATCATAACCATCGCTCATAGTATAATATTTTGTAACTTTACAAGACATAGATACTAAAACAATAACAATGATTAAACAATAACTAAAAATCTTTTTCATTTTTAAATATTTTTTTGATTAAAGAATGTATTTTTCATATTATATATTATCATAAGAAAAGTAAAAAGTCAAGTCTTTGTTTTGATAAATAAAAAACCCTCTGAATTAATAGAGGGTTGTTTTTGAAATAAAACTAATTAATCTGGGAGAGTATCCCAGTCTGGAAGATTTTTCACCTTACCACCATATCTTGCTGCAAAAGACTCTAATGCTCTTCTACCAGCTTTAGTTCTTGGAAATTCTTTTTTAAGGAATTCTCCAGAAGCTAGTCCTTCTTCAAGTCCAGATTTAACATAAGAATCATTCACATCTCCACCATTGTCTTTAATAAATTTCCAAGCTCCTGGAGACCATAAAACTAATGGGTCAGTGCATCTTGGTTCTTTTATTTTAGGCTTTGGTGTTGGTGTTGGCTCTATTGGTCTAGGTCTTGGTGCTGGTGCTGGTCTTGGTGTAATTTTAGGCTTTTTAGGCTTTGGTGTTACAACAACATCATCTCTATCCTTAACTTTACAACAATCTTCAAGATCTTTAAGTTTTCTTAATGTTTCATCTAATTTGTCTGAAACACTAGTGTCAGGCTCTTCAACTTTTACTATAGGGTCTTTTTCTTTAGAATTATCCTTTTGATTAAAAGGACTAATGAGATAGAAAAATAAAGCACCTAAAAAAAATAAACCAACTTTAACACCTACTGGAACTTTATTATTCCAAATCTCTTTAAGTTTTGTCATTTTATAAAATTTTAATAATTAAAAAATTTTTATTATTTATTAATTTAGTTTTATAAAAATCAAATAAATTAGATTTATTTAAATTTTTAAAAGAACTATTATCTGAATAGAGTATAGCAGATAATAAACTTTTTGTCAAGTAGTATTTTGTAAAAAATTAAAACCCTAAAATGCTCTTATTTTTCTACTATTTTTGATCTTTTTAATAAATTAATATTCCAGATTTGCAACCTACTAAAGCTCCTGTTTTTGAACGACAAACTTTCTCATAATTTTTGCAAGAAACATGATTTCTTGTATTATTTTGATCTTCACCTATTTTATAACAAATATTAGCTTTTGTATTTTCAACTTTTGAATACATATTTTGTGTTGCTTTTACTCTAGATAATCCATATACAGATAAAATTGCTATCATTGATATTATTGTAATGATTAAAGCTTTATGTGTTAGTTTGTGATGCTTTGATAAATGATTATTATATTTTCTCATAACTTTATTATGAGTTAATTATATATCAGAAATTAAAAATAATTATTAGTTATACACATAATCGTTTTTTATATTGTATAATGTTGTTATGAATGATGAAAAAGAAAAAGAATCTTATAGATTAAGATTTCAAAGTTTAGATCAATTAAAAAAAACAGATTTTTTGCTTGATTCTGCAAAAAAGGAAGGAGAAGAAAGGTTTGTCCAAATAGAATCTGATAAATTTAATCTTCCATATATAGATTTAAGAGGTGTTGCTCCAGAACCAAATGCTCTAAATAATATAAAAGAAGAAGACGCTAAAGAAGCCAAGATCGCTGCCTTTAAACAGTTAGGTACTAGAGTTTATGTTGCATTTTATGATCCAAATAATGAAAAACTAAAAGAAGTATTAAATAATTTAGAAAGAACTGGTTTAACATTAGTAAAATTTATGGCTTCTCATGCTTCATTAGAACATGTTTGGAGTAGATATTCTGATATTGTTAAATCAACAGTTGAAACACCTGGAATATTAGATATAAATTCTGAAATATTAAATAGTATAATGAGTAATATTGTAACAATAAATGATTTAAAAAACTCTGTTATAGCGATAGCTAATGGCTCAAAAAATTTTAGAATATCCAGAATAATAGAAATACTTGTTGCAGGAGCTTTGCATTTTAAGGTTTCAGATATGCATATTGAGCCAGAAAAAGATAAAGTAAGAGTCAGATATAGATTAGATGGTTCTTTGGAAGATATCTGTTTTTTGGATTTAAAAACAATGAAATTGATAAATAGTAGATTAAAATTATTATCTGGAACAAAATTATCTACAACATTAAATGCACAAGATGGTAGATTTTCAATATTAGATTCTAATATTGAAATAGAAGTTCGTGTATCTATTATTCCAAATAATTATGGCGAGAGTTTTGTTATGAGATTTTTAGATCCAAGAAATATAATGGCAAATATAGAGTCTCTTGGTATGAGTACTCAATTATTTGAAATTGTATCAAATGCTATCAATAAACCTAATGGTATAGTTCTGACTACTGGTCCAACAGGATCTGGAAAAACGACTACTCTTTATGCTTTTATAAGTAAATTATATAGTCCAACAACAAAAATAATAACAATTGAAGATCCTGTTGAATATCATTTAAATGGTATAGTACAAACACAAGTAGAAGAAGAAAAAGGTTATACTTTTTTGTCAGGCTTAAGAGCTGCAATGAGACAAGATCCAGATATTATAATGGTAGGAGAAATTCGTGATGAAGATACTGCGAAAGTAGCTATTAATGCAGCTCTTACTGGGCACTTAGTTTTTTCAACTTTACACACAAATAATGCTGCTGGTTCAATTCCTCGTCTTCTTGAGCTTGGAGCAAATCAAGGTACTTTAGCTTCTGCTTTATCCTTATGTCTAGCTCAAAGACTAGTAAGAAAACTATGTCCTAATTGTAAAAAAGAAACTCTTGCAAATGAAAAAGAAACTAAAATAATTACAAATATACTTGGATTAATGAAAGTTCATGGAAAGCAAAGCAGTATGGATACATATAATGTTTCCAATGAATACAAAATATATATAGCAAATGAATATGGATGTGAAAAATGTAATCATGGTTATAAGGGTAGAATGGGTGTATTTGAAGCAATAAAAATGGATAGAGCTATTTCAGATGCTATAATAAAAGAAAAGGTTATAAATGAAAGAAAAATTAAAGATTTAGCAGAAGCACAACAAATACCAACAATGAGAGAAGATGGGATTATAAAAATATTAAAAGGAGAAACTAGTTTTGAAGAATTGATGTCTGCTGTTGATGTTTATGAAGAATAATAAAAACCACATAAACCTCTAAACAACCTCTTGGTGAAGAAAACTCTTGTATAAGGATAAAGACAGAATAAAAAATACCCATCTTGTCCTCTACATAAAAAGTGTAAGACAAAGTCTTAATTGTTTAGAGATTTATGTGGTTTTTAATCTAAAAAAGAAAAATGATTAATTAAAATCATTTTTTGTTTATCTGTATTGAGTATATCACACTGATATTTTTTGTCAAGTTTAATTTATTTTGTGATAATATATATATTATGAAGAATCAAAAATTAGAAGAAGAAAAAACACAAGAAGAAAATAATTATCTTGATCAAGCACTTCGTCCAAATATGTGGAAAGATTATATTGGGCAAAAAACTATCAAAGATAATCTTGAAATATTAATCAAAGCTGCAAAAGAAAGGAATTCTTCCCCTGAACATATTTTGTTTTACGGGCCTCCTGGTCTTGGTAAGACTACACTTTCTAATTTGGTAGCAAAAGAATTAAATACGAATATAAGAATAACAAGTGGACCAGCTATTATGAAAGTTGGAGATTTGGCTGCAATACTTACAAACCTATCAAATGGTGATGTTCTTTTTATAGATGAAATACATCGCCTTAATAAAATGATTGAAGAAGTTCTTTATCCAGCAATGGAGTCTGGTAAACTTGATATTATTATTGGTAAAGGACCAAGTGCAAGGACAATACAACTTGATTTACCAAATTTCACTTTAATTGGTGCGACTACTCGTATCTCACTTCTTTCTGCTCCGCTTCGTTCTAGATTTTCTGGTGGTATTCATCGTTTACAATATTATAATGAAGAAGAAATTGCTCAAATTGTTCATAATTCTGCTAAAATTTTAGGAACAGAAATTACAAATGAAGCAGCTATGGAAATTGCGAAAAGATCAAGATTTACTCCAAGAATTGCAAACTACTTCTTAAAGAGGTGTCGCGATTATGCACAAGTCAATAAAGCAATAATAGATATTGATGTAGTTAATAAGACTTTAGATTTACTTGAAATAGATAGTTTAGGTCTTGGTATTGCAGAGAGAATGTTGCTTGATACTCTTATTAAGACTTTTCCTGACAAAGCTGTTGGGTTAAACACTCTTGCCGCTTCAATTGGTGAAGAAGAAAATACTATTGAAGATGTGTTAGAGCCTTATCTTTTACAAATTGGATTTATTGATAGAACGACTCGTGGGCGAATAGCAACAAATAAAGCAAAAGAACATTTAAGTAAAAAATAATTATGAAAACAATACTTGGAATTGATCCTGGCTATGATAGAGTTGGAATTTGTATTTTAGAAAAAAAATCAGTCAATGAAAATAAAATTATATTTTCAGAGTGTTTTGAAAGTAATAAAAAACAAGAAATAAACGAAAGGATTTTTAACATTTGTGAACATTTAGAAAAAATAATTTTAAAATATTCTCCTACTGAGCTTGCAATAGAAAAACTTTTTTTTACAAATAATCAAAGAACTGTTATGGGAGTATCAGAAGCAAGGGGTGCGATAATTTATATTGCACAAAAATTAGATCTTAAAATTTCAGAATATACTCCATTACAAATAAAAATAGCCCTCACTGGATATGGTAAAGCAACAAAAGATCAAATCTATTTTATGCTTAAAAAAATATTGAAAATAACAGATAAAAACAAAAAAAATCTAGATGACGAATATGATGCTATCGCTGTAGCCTATACACACTCTGTAAGCCAAAAATAGTTATACACAACTTTTTGCTAAAAGTCTTGATTTTTTTTATAAATTATTTATAATATTCAAAATAAATAATAATAAAAATATGACAAAAAAAAATTTAAATGAGTCTTATGAAAAAAGAGATGATGATGAAATGGAAGAATTAGAAGATGAAGATGAGTTAAATATTGCTGATGATGAGGAAAGTGATGATGATGAAATAGGTGACGAGGAAGATGAATTAGAAGAGATGGAAGATGAAGAGGATTTTGATGATACAAGTGATATCGAAAGAGAAGAAAATCCTTTTTGGTAATTAAAAAATAAATATAAATAATTAAAATAAATAAATCACATTATCTTTTATGTTAATGTGATTTATTTTTACATCACTATTTTTACAAATATCTTTTTACCTATTTTAAATATACCTTTATATACCTTTATTTTTACATCTGTTAAGACTTTTTCGTTTGTTTCTTCGCCTGCTTCAAATATTTCTTTTATAGAATTACTTTCTATTAATCTTTTAGCTTCTGCTTTTGATTTTATATATTTATTTTTTACAAAAATTTCTAAAATATCGCTTTCTTTATCTTTGTCGTTTATAATAATTTCTGAAATATTGTCTGGTATTCCACCTTTTTGAAATGTTTCAATAAAATTATTTTCTGCGGCAGCTGCCGCTTTTTCGCTATGATAAATACTTACAATATTTTTTGCTAATTTAATTTTAATATCACGAGGATTATTATTTATATTTTTCAAAAATTTTTCTGCTTCTTTTAATTCTTCATTTGTAGCATCAGTACAAAGTTCCATATATTTTATTATAAGCTCATCTTTTACTCTCATAATTTTACCAAACATATCATTTGCTTCATCAATAATATTAATTACATTACCTATTGAAGTACTCATTTTGTCCCCATTAGTCCCTTCAAGCATTGTGCAAGTTAAAATATTTTGCTTTTTCATTCCATAATAATCTTGTAAATCTCTTCCTGCTTTTAAATTAAAAAGTTGATCGAATCCACCAATTTCTACATCAGCTTTTACTATAACAGAATCATATCCTTGCATTATTGGATATAAAAATTCACGAAGTGATATTTCTTTTCCTTCTTCATATCTATCTTTAAAATTTCTACGAGCAAGCATTTGTTGTACTGTAAAACAATCAGCCAATTCTATTAAATCTGAAAATGTTAATTTAGAAAGCCAATCATTATTATAAACAAATTCTATTTTTGATATATCTAATATTTTAGCTATTTGATTTTTATAATCTCTTAAATTTTCATCTATTTCTGCTTTACTTAACATTGGTCTTTTGTCACTTTTATCTGAGGCATCTCCTATTTGTGCAGTAAAGTCTCCAATAATTAAAACAATTGTGTGGCCAAGCTTTTGAAATTCACGAAGTTTTCGAAGTATTACAGCTCTTCCTAGATGGATTTTTGGCCCAGTAGGATCAATGCCTAATTTAATACGAAGTGAAACACCGCTTAACAAATCCTTTTTTAATTCTTCCTTATTAATTATATCTTCTACTCCTCTAGTTAAAAGATTGCTGATTTTTTCTTCATCGGTTATTATTTTTATATCTTTTATAGCCATAATAATTATTTTTGATTATATCACTTTTTCATTATATGTTAAAATAGTATATAAAAACACATTATTTATATGAAACATTTTATTATTAATAAAAATAATAAAAAAAAGAAAAAATTTGTTAAAATTATTAAAAATTTAATATTAATATTTTTATCATTTTTTCTTATTTGTTTTGCTATACTTGGTATATATATATCAACTATAACAATACCTGATTTTTCAAACTTCGCAAATAGAAAAATAGAAAACTCTACACAAATTTTTGATAGAACTGGAAATACTCTACTTTATGATATTCATGGTGAAATAAAAAGAACAAAAGTTTCTTCTCAAGATATTTCAAAATATATAAAAGATGCTGTTGTTTCTATAGAAGATAGAAATTTTTATACTCACAATGGAGTAAGAATAACTTCTTTAATAAGAGCTTTTTTAGCAAATATAAAAGCTGGAAAAATAGTTCAAGGTGGTTCAACAATAGATCAGCAAGTAATCAAAAATGCTATTTTAACAAGAGAAAAGAGTATAATAAGAAAAATAACAGAATGGGCTATGGCTCTAAAACTTGATTCTCAATTGTCTAAAGATGAGATATTAACTGTTTATTTAAATGATGCTTCATATGGTGGAACTATTTATGGTATAGAAACTGCTTCTAAATATTTTTTTAATAAAAATGCAAAAGATTTATCTCTGGTAGAAGCTGCTTATTTAGCTGCTATACCTAATGCTCCTTCATATTATTCTCCTTATGGAACACATTTAGACGAGTTAGAGAAAAGAAAAAATTTAATTTTGAAATTGATGTTAGAACAGAAAAAAATAACTAAGGACGAATATATGGAAGCTTTAAATACAAAAATAAATTGGCAAAAGAATAGTGAAAATGGTAAAGCTATGCATTTTGTTTTTTTTGTTAGAGATTATTTAGAACAAAAGTATGGAAAAGATGTTGTTGATAAAGGAGGATTAAAAGTAATAACTACATTAGATTTTGATTTACAATCAAAAGGAGAAGAAATAGTAAATAAATATGCTTTACAAAATGAAAAAGCTTTTAATGCAAAAAATGCTGGTTTAATAGCTATAGATCCTAAAACAGGACAAATATTAACTATGGTTGGTTCAAGAGATTATTATGATACAGAAAATATAGAAGGTAATTATAATATAACTATAGCAAAAAATAGACAGCCAGGTTCTGCTTTTAAACCAATAGTTTATGCAACAGCTTTTATGAAAGGATATACTCCTGAAACTGTGTTATTTGATGTTATGACAGAGTTTAGTACAACATGTAATCCTGATGGAACACCTGTTGTCACAGGGCAAGATTCAACTTGTTTTCATCCTCAAAATTATGATGAAACTTTTAGAGGGCCTGTTAGTATGAAAAATTCTCTTGCTCAATCTTTAAATATACCAGCTGTAAAAACTTTGTATTTAGCTGGAATTAAAAACTCAATATTAACTGGAAAAAAAATGGGTATAACAAGTCTTAATCCTAATGATAACTATGGATTATCTCTTGTTTTAGGTACTGGTGGAGTGTCTTTATTAGAATTAACAAATGCTTATTCTGTATTTGCTAATAGAGGTTTATATAATCCTTATGCTTTTATTTTAGAAGTTAAAGATTTAGATGGAAATATTTTAGAAGAATATAAAGAAAATACTTCTCAAGTAATACCTAATTATATTTCAGATGAAATTAATAGTGTTTTGTCTGATAATGAAGCTAGAACTCCTTTATATGGAGCAAATTCACCTCTTTATATACCTGGTTATAGTGTAGCTGCAAAAACAGGAACGACTAATGATTATAGAGATGCTTGGACTATTGGTTATAGCCCAAGCATTGTTGTTGGTGTTTGGGCTGGTAATAATAATAATGAAAAAATAAATAAAGGAATGAGTGGAATGGTTGCTGTTCCAATGTGGGGAGAATTTATGAGTACTATAATCAATAAATTTCCAAATGAAAGTTTTATTCCATATAAAATACCAGAAGATATAGTTATAGAAAATAATAATCCTCCTGTTCGTGGTATTTATTGTTATACAGAAAATAATAATAATTATAGTTATTCTATATTAGATAAAAATTCTCCTCAATATAACTTATGGAGGTTTGGAGAAGATTTATGGATGAATAATAATTACTGTCCTTTTAGTAATACTTCTAATAATGAAGATTTAAGTGGTGAATTTAGTATAGAAAATGTTAATAATAATTAAATTATTAGATTTTATCTATAAAAAAATCAATTTTTTCTTTAATTATTTTATATAAATCATTATATTTTCTATTTAAAATAAATCTAAAATTAGAATTTTGATTCATTATTTTTATAGTTTTAGTTTTTGTTGATATTATTATATCTTTAGTATCAATACTTAAATTTGCTATTTCTTTAATTATATTATGTATATTATTTTTTGTCTCTGTATTATTATCTATTCTTTTTTTATATTTATCAATGTTAAAAATAATATTGTTTATCATATGTATTATTTATTAAGAGGCATTAATAAATAAACAAAACTTTCATCTTTTGGATTTTTAATAAATAAAGGCCTATTACTTTCTGTTAAAAGAAGTTCTATATTTTCATTGTCTATATTTGAAATACCTTCTAAAAAATAATTACTATTATAACTAACTTTAATATTATCACCTTCTATATTTTTAGGATTTATTTCTCTATTTAATATACCTATTTTATCATTTTTTGAGTTAAATTTAATTGTTTTCTCTTCTGTATTTATATCCATTTCTATATATGAATAACTATCAACAAAAATAGTAGATAAATTTAATGATGTTTTTAATTCATTTTTATTTATTTCTATTTTTGTTTTGAATTCTTTAGGAAATAATTGTTTATAATCTGGAAATGATCCTGATATTGAACGAATAACTATTATTGTATTTTCTATTTCTACTGTTAATAAATTATCATTATTATATAAAGTTATTTCAGAATTATTTCCATATTCTTCTTTAAGATTTTCTAATATAGATATCTTTTCATTTATATTTTTTTGAGATATTAGAATACTAAAATCATTCTCTATTTTGAATTGTATCTTTTTTTGTACCAACCTAAAAGAATCTGTTGCTACAGAATATAATTCATTATTCAAAGAATATAAATAAATAGATGCTAATGTTGGTATTATTTCTGTAGTTGAAGCACAAAATGCTACAGATTTTATTAAATTTATATATGAATCTATTTTTATCTTAGTTATTTCTTTTCCTTTTTTTGGTAAATTAGGAAAATCATCTACAAAAAAACCATCTATTTTAGTTGTTTTTAATTTAATATTATTTTTAAGGTAATTTATATTCAAAATATTATCATCTTCTAATTCAAAAGTTATATTTGTATCTATATTTAATAAAGTATTTGCTAATTTGAATAAAATATCTCCATTTATTAAACATTTTCCATTTAAAACACCTTTTACTTGTATAGTTTTTTCACAAGTTATCTCTAAATTTGTAGCTCTTATTGTTAAATTATTATCTTCGTTGTTTATATATACATTATTTAAATAAGTATTAACAGAATCTTTATTTCTAGCCTTTAATACTTGAGATATTAAAGTGCTTATTTTGATTGAATTTACCTCGAATTTCATAAAGTAATTATATATTATTATTAAAGTTATAACAAGAAAAATAAAAAAACTCTATTATATTATACTTGTTAATATTGTTAATAACTAAAAACAACCTTTTATTACAACCATTTTTATAATTTTAAAATATTATTTATATATAAAATATATTTATAAAAACTTAATAAATATATACATATAAAATATATATTATATTATAAAAAAGTTTTTATATAGAAATTCAATAAATATTCTTCATTTATTAGTAAGTTATAAACAAATAATTCTTAATTATTTTAATATATTATTAATTTCTTCTATTTCTTTATTTATTACAGGATTTTCTTTTAATGACCTCTTTATTTTCTCGTAAGAATGAATAACTGTTGTATGATCTTTTCCTCCTAATTTCTCACCTATTACAGGATATGAAATATCAAAATATTCTCTTAATATATACATAATTATCTGCCTTGTTTTAACAACATCTTTTCTTCTTGTTTTACTATATACTAATTGGGGTTGTATATTATAATATTCTGAAATAACCTTAACAACATCTGGAATAGAAATTGATTTTTTTGTTCTAACATTATTTTTTATAAGATTTTTAATATTAATTAAAGTTACTTTTTGATCAAAAAGCTCTATTTGTGCTTGTATATAATTTATTATACCTTCTAATTCTCTTATATTACCTACTATATTTTCAGCTACATATTCAACAACACCATCCTCAACCCTTTCTATATTTTTTATTTTTGATAATAAAATATTAACTCTAGACTCATAATCTGGAATACTAACATCAACTATCATACCTTGACTAAATCTTGATTTTAATCTATCCTCTAAACCTACTATAAAATTAGGGTGTTTATCTGAAGAAAAAATAATTTGTTTATTGTCATTATGTAAACTATTAAATAAATAAAATAATTCATCTTGTGTTTTTTCTTTTCCATTTATAAATTGTATATCATCCATTATAAAAACATCATATTTTTTGTATTTTTCTTTAAAGTGATTAATTTTTTGTGAATTTATTGATGATATAAATTCTAAATAAAACTTTTCAAGTGAAGTATAAAATACTTTTTTATCTGAATAAGTATTTTTAATAGTGTTTCCTATTGCTTGTATTAAATGTGTTTTACCTAAACCAGTATTTCCATAAATAAATAAAGGATTATATACAATACCTGGATTTTTTATTATAGCTTGAGATGCCGCATAAGCTAATTCATTAAAACTACCAATTATAAAGTTATTAAAGGTATATTTTTGATTTAACCCATCATCTTTATTTATATATAAATCTTGTAAAGGTAATGAATTTGTTGAATCTATAATTTTATTTTTAGCTTGAAGAGCCTTTTTTTGTAAAGTCTCTAATTTTACAGTATGAAAATCAACCCCTCTCACCTCTTCGTGTATTTCTCTTAAAATTCGTAAAATAAACTTATGATGTTTTTGATAAAGCCATTCTTTAACAAAGTCATTTGGAACACCAATAAAGATAATACCATCTTTATAATTAATTATTTGTGTATTTTTAAACCAAGTATTGAAATTGACACGAGAAAGCTCTAATTCTATTCTTGATAATGCCATATCCCAAATTTGTTTATAATCCATAAATATAAAGTAAATTGTTATTAACAAGTATTATACAAAAGAATAAAAATTTTTACAAACAAATTAAATAGAAAGAACCTTGTTTTTTTCTTTGATTTGTTATATATTATACAAATATAAATATAAATAAAAATATGGCATCAGGAGGAGTAACTTATAAACCTAAAAATAAAAAAAGATATACAACACATGGTTTTTTATCTAGAATGAATACAAAAGCTGGTAAAAATATAATTAAAAAGAGAAGAGTTTCTGGAAGAAAGAAGTTGTCAGTATCAGAAGAAAAAAAGACATTAGTCAAAAGAATGAATATTGTAAAATCTGCAAAATTAAAGACTTTAAGAAAAAAAGGTATTAAATAATATCTTTAATAAAAAAATGCTTAAAAAAATATATAAATTAAACTCTACTCAAATAAAAGAGTTATTTATTAAATATAATAAAAATATAAAAATAATAAGAAATGATTATTTTGAATTAAAAATAGTTAAAAATAATTCACCTTATTCTAAGTTTGGAATAGTTTTGTCAAAAAAGATAGTAAAAAAAGCTGTAATTAGAAATAAAACAAGAAGAAGATTTTATTCAATTATAGAAGATTTATATAAAAAAGAATCATTTTTATTAGAAAACAATTTATATATATTGATTTATATAAAGGAAAAGAGTATAGATACACAATTTTCTTTATTGAAAGAAATAATGTATAATACAATTTTAAATATTAAAATATAATATGTTTAATACATTTTTTTTAGAACCTATTTACAATTTAGTTATTTATTTTATAAATATAATTCCAGGAAACGATGTTGGAATAGCTATTATTTTAACTACTATTTTAATAAAAATAGTTTTATTAAAACCAAATATAACATCTCAAAAAAGTAGTTATTTAATGAGAGAAGCACAAATAGAAATAGATGAAATAAAAAATAAACATAAAGGAGACAACAAAAAAATTGCAGAAGAAACAATGTTTTTGTATAAAAAGAAAAATATTAAACCATTTGCAAGTATTGTTATTATGATAATACAAATTCCTATATTTTTTGCTCTATATTATGTTTTTAGAGATGGAGTAACAATAAAAGAAAATTTATTATATTCTTTTAATCATTTCCCTCTTGAAATAAAGCATTTAGCTTTTGGATTTTTAGATTTATCACAAAAATATTATTTTATTGGATTATTAGCAGGTATTTCTATGTTTATTTTTTCAAAAATGCAAGCAAATACATTTAAGAAAATATCTCAAAGCAATAAAAATGATGATAAAAATAATTTTAAAAATATATTTGCAAAAAATCTTCAAACTCAAATGATATACATGCTTCCTATAATATCTGGGTTTTCAGCAGCTGTTTTGCCTTCAGTATTAGGCCTTTATTGGACAACTAATAATATATTGAATATTTTTCAAGATATTTATATAAAAAGAAAATTAAAAATAAATGATTTTATTAAAAAACACAAACAATAAAATTTTATAATTCTTTATATAATATATTATATACATTTAAAGACCATAATGAAGCATCATTTTTATTTATAAATATTAGATGGCTTACTTCATCATTAAAAGATAAGTTTTTTGCATCTATTATATCAAAATAAATACTATCGTCTTGTATATTAAATAAAAGGTCTCCATCAGGATGAAAATTATTTATTACATATAAGTCATCATCAAATGTGGTAGCACCTTGATACCAAGCATCAGGTAAGCCATAATCATAAGAATTTATTTCTTTTGGTACAGCACAAATTATTAATGGATTAACAATATCATTACTTATAGCACATTTATTGGCTAAGGTAGATAATTTTGTAGTAGTTAAATCTTTATCTGTAAATCTTTCTAAAGTTGAAAAGTCTTTTTTAGTATATAATTTCAGACCTTCTCCAGTAAAAATAGAAAGAACTACATTATTATTATTTATTAGAAATGACATACCATTATGATCTCCATATATTTTCTCTAAAGTAGAACTAATACTATTTACTTTTACTACTTTATATAAATTATTTTTTTCAAAATATGTATCTGTACTATAAGCATAAATATCATTATTATCAAGAAGAATTAATTTCCAAGAATACAATTCTGAGGAATTAAATTTAGTACCATAAGTACTTTTATAATTATTTATAAAATACCAATCTGTATAAATATCATTATAATCATTTACAACTCTATATCTATTAACTATATAAGCGGCTTTTTTGTTGTCTTTTGATGTAGTGAAATACTTGATATTATCTGGTAATATTGTAATATTTTCTAAATTTTTTGTGCTTGAATTACTATCAGGTATCTTTGCTGAAATTGTTTTTATTGTGCTATTTTCTAAATATTGTATTATTACTCTATTTTTATAATCATTATCATCATTTATAAAATAAGCTTTAACTATATCTTTATAAGAAGAATCTGCTATTTTTGTAGGCTCTGACAGAGGTTCAGCAAGATTTTTTTCATAAATAGAACCTGTTTTACTATCTACAAATTGTATAAAAGTCTTTTTATCAGCAGTTTTATAAAACGAATATCCAGCAACAGGATCTTTCCATATTTTTATTAATCCCTCAAAATAAGAATCTTCATAAAAATCATCATTTTCTTCATTATTATCATCAGAATTTTCTTCATTATTGACATTAGAGTTATTTTCATCGTTTGATTGTTTATTTTCATTAAAAACAAAATCTTTAGAATTTGGAAATCCTTTATTAACACTATTATTTATTCCAATTTTTCTATATAGTAAAAAATATGCAATTATAATAAAAATTAAAAAAAGAGAAATTAGAATAATAGATTCTTTTTTGTATTTTTTTAAAAAAGTTTTATTATTTTCCATATATTATCTTCCTGATTTTGAGAAATGAATATTATCTAACTTTTCTGTAAAAGTATTTTTGAATCCTTCTTGATCTTTAAGCCATTTAAATTCTTTTGAGTCACAAACAAGTTTTGGTTCACAACCTCCTATAGTTTTTTTAGATAAATCAACAGCATTTCCTGTTTGATGATTACTATGCCGTGTTCCATTAGAAATTTTACAAGATTTAGCAGTGATAGGGCCTTTATTTTTTTTATTTTCTTCATATAATTTTGTTTGCATATCATCAGTTCTAAAAGCACTCACTACAACAAATTCATTATTTGGAAATTCTTTTAAATAGTTAGCCTTAACTTTTTTTATAGTAGTTAAAAATTCTTTTGTAACATAACAAGTAGTTTCTGTTACAGTGCATTTTATATCATTTGCATTCAAATCAACTAATTCTGTTTTATATGTATCATTTAATCTTACAATATTTTTACAAGAGTCATTATAATTTTTTGTATCTTGTGCATATGAAGATGCAGATGAAGATTTACAAGTTATGTTTTTTACTATTTTTATTAATTCTGTTGCTCTAATGTTAACTTGTTTATACCAAGCAGAATCTATCATTTCTTTTACTACATCATTATAATTTTTAGCATCTAGAGCTTTTTTCATATCTGTAAACTTTTGTAAACCTCCAAGACCTAGATTATATGCCATATCTATTAAAACTTTTTGCATATCTTCTGGATGACTTTTAAATACAGATTCTCCACCAGCAAAAGTTATAGCATCCTTTTTAGCTCTCTCTAGTTTTTTGGGAATTAATTTAGATGCTTGTTCTTTTGTTATGGAAGGAAGAGCGGTACCACAACTTTGTGTGCCATCTTTAACTCCTAAACTTTTATTAGTTGCTGGTACATATTCTTTTACTATTTTATCTATTACTGTTTGATCTACACCAGCATCTTTAAACTCTTTTACAAGATTTTCATCATTAAAATGATAACCATAACCAATACTATAAGAGTCATTATCCCAATAAGGGCAAGCAGTATAACCTTCGAATTCTTTTATTAATTCTTGACTAGTTATATCTTTTAATGAATTCCCTCCACAAATATTAGAAGAATTAATAGTTCCTTCTGGGTCATTATATACAATATCTCCTATATTTCCTGACAAAGACCATCCTTTTACTGATGGATTTACAAAGGTCAAAACAGAGTAAGAAACTATTAATAAAAGTAAAGCCACACCAGCTATTTTGATACTTTGATTTCCTTCTTTTGTGTTATAGATATTATCAGTAGTGCCTTTTTTGATTGCTCCTGTAAGTATTCTATATAAAATAAGAAGGACTATACCAACAGTCATAAAAGTTAAAATATAATTAAAAACCCCTCCAATACCACCTTCTCTAACATCTTTTTTTGTTTCTGTACCATCCCAAGAAGAAACATATTGATATTCATAAAGAGCATTATTATTTTGAGCAAAAGACTTATATGTAATAAATAAAGTTATCAATATAAACAATATTGTAAATAATTTAAAATATTTTTTATTTTTCATAATTATATTTTATCATATCTAATCTTTTTTTACTCTTAATATGAGCTGACTTTCAGATTCTTGTAAATCTTTAGTAGAATTAGATGTATTTATTCCAATTTTAAGACTACCACTAACATTTGGAGGTATTTTATAAAACATTTTATTTGTTTCCAATGAATTTGATACAGGAATATTATTTACACTCCAAGAATATATTAAATTTGGACTAGAATTACTTTTAGATGAAAAATAATAAGGCTCTACAAGAAGATTCAGGTCTTCATCATTAAAAACCATATAATCTGTAAATTTTTTATTTACAACATTAGAATAAGTTAATAAATAATTCTGTAAATCTCTATAAATATAATTTACAACTTTTCTTGGATATAAAGATAAGGTTTTTTCTGCTAATAAAGATTCTTGCTTATTACTAGAAAAAACTTTTAGATTTATTAAGTTTTCTGTAGTAAAAGGATCTAAAACAAAAAGAAGCATATTGCCTCCTGTTTTTGAATAAGTACGAGTCATAAGACCATTTATTCTCCATTCATAATAAAATTTAGAAGGATTAAAAGCTTCTGAAAATTTATTAATGCTAACATTAGCAAGAACTTTTATTTCTGCCTCTTCTCCTGGAAGGGACTTTCCTTCATAAAAAGAAGGAGTATAACTATCCAAAGTTTGCGAATCAAAAGAAATATCAAATTCAAGACTAGTTTGAGCTGTTGAGAAATTTGTTTTTAAGAAAAATATCAATAATATTATTATAAATATGATATAAAATCTTTTTTTCATATTAACTATATTATAACAAATATTTATTCATTTTTTAGAGCTTTTGCTTGTAATAACTGTTCTGGATTAGTGGTTACTATCTGATCTTCTACATAAGAAGCAATAACCTTTATAGCCACATGTTTTTGTCCTGCAAAAAATATACCTTCTCCAATACCAGAACTAAGCAATAAATACTTTTCTTCATCTGTAAGATTAAATGTTTTTTGTATTAAATCTATACTTGTTGGAGATTGTTTTAACAATAATTGCATACTTGAGTTTGTAATAATAGGTAAACCATAAGGAGATTTCAAAAAGTCACCAACATCTTGAGAAATTGTAGCTAATCCTAAATAATATTTTCGTCCTCTTTTTGCCATTCCAAACAAAAATGATGCAGTATCTTCATTTTTCATCATTATCCAAGCTTCGTCTATAATTAAAAGTCTTTTCTTTAATTCCTTTCTAACTTCTCCCCATATAAAATGAGTAATTATATACATTGCTATTGGTTTTAATTCATCTTCCATATCTCGTATAGAAAAACAAATTAATTTTTTATTTATATCTACATTTGATGGCTCTCCTATAAATCCAGACCACACACCTTCTGTGTATTTTAATAATCTTTGATTCAAACTATTAGCTCCTTCTATACCACTTAAAACATCAGCAAAATCTCTTAAAAGAGGAAACTCTAAACCTTCTAAACTTTCTGTTTCAGGAGTAATGTCTTTTAGAGCATAGGTTTCTGTTAATGCTCTATCTACAATAGAATCTTCTTCTGGAGTTAATCCTCCAAGCATTATTCGTAACAAACCAACAAGACTTATAATATTACTTCTTAAAACTTGAGAAAGAGATTCATCTTCACCTGGTGTAGCCAAGTCAAAAGGATTAATATGATGATTAGAATTTAATGAAACATCAAAATATCTACCGCCAACAGATTCAGCTAAATATTCATATTCTTTTTCGGGGTCAATTATTATTACATCTGTATCAAACATTAAAGTTCTTAATATTTCGAGCTTAGTGTAATAAGATTTACCACTACCAGATACAGCAAAGACAACACTGTTATAGTTTTCAAGAGAAAATCTATCAAAAATTATAAGAGAACCATTATGTCTATTTAATCCATAAAGAATACCTTTTTCAGTAGACAAATCAAAAGATAAAAATGGAAAAAATGAAGATAAAGGAGAAGTGTTTAATTGTGTTATAACTTTTAATTCATCATTACAAAATGGAAAAGTGGTTTTTAAGCCTTCTAATTGTTGAAATAAGGCTGGTCTTACATATATTAGCCTACTCTCCAATACATTTTTTATTTCGGATTCTGTTTTTTTAAGATCAAGCTCATTATCTCCATATAATGTTATATATAATCCAACTTCATACATTTTTTCTGTTGCTTGCTGTAAAGAATCTCTTAAATCTTCAAGATCTTGTAAACTAGTTTCTAATTTAGGATCTCTAATTTCTCCTTTTTCTTGTTTTTCAAAAATCTGACTTTCAACCTCTACTACTTTTTTTTGAAATTTTTTCATTGCTTCAGCTGTAGCCATTGGTGTTATATGAATAGAAATATTAAAAACTTTATCTAAATTTATAAGTGGAGCTAACCAAGAATCATCTAAAAATCTAGGATAAGATGTAATAAAAAAACTTTTTAATATTTTTCCAGACAAATTCATTTCTTGAGCTTGTATTTTAACTCCAGCAGGAGCTAAAAGTTCTTTTAATTTTTGTGTAGCTTCATTATAAAGATCTTCTTTTGTAGGCTCTTTATTTTCTTTTTTTTGTTTTAATAAGTCTAATATTCCCATATATTTATTGTGAAGGCGAATTTAATTCTCCAGGATTATATAATTTATAAAACAAAGGTATTAATTCTTCAGTGTTTAAAATATTAACCTTTAAGCCAAGTGGAATTAGTCCACTAATAACTATAGAAACTCTTTGCATAAGCTGATTTTGACTTTTTAAAAACTCAGAATCAGAAATTTTACTTACAGAATCAGTGACAGATGGAATATTGTATGGGACAACTATATAAAAACTTTTTGTCATTATATTTTGTTCATCAATAAATTTTTGTATAAATTTAATATATTCTTTTATTTGTATTTTTAGTAAATCTTCTTTAACATCTTGTTCTCTACTTTTTAGAAGGTTTATATAATTTCTTATATCTAGTCTTTTTGACTGCATAAATATTTGAATATTAAAATCTAATGAATTAAGAAAGTTCTGAAAACCTGTAATAATACTCATCTGTTCATCTTCTCCTTTTAAAGATAAGTTTATAGATGATGAAGAAAGTAAAACTCTCATTCCTCCATCGTTTAAGATCACAATATTATCTCTTATTTCTCTTATTTGTGTAAAATCAGAAGCTGATGCTGCCATAATAATATAAGTATATCATTTAATTTTATTATATTTTTATTTCTCGTTTTCTTTTTAATAATTGTTCTCTTAAATTTAAATTTGCAGTGTTTTTATTTGATGTAGATAAAAGATTTAATCCTTTAGTAATGTTTTTCATCTTATCTTCAACAGATAATTCTTTTTTAACAATAATAGGTAGAGCTTTTCTTTTTGTATCGACTCCTTTTTCTAAAAAGTCTTTAACAGATGTTTCTGGTCTTCTCCATATATATGTTTTATTATTTATTAAATATTTATAAGCAGCTTCCAAAATATCAGCGAAAGGTCTTTCATTTATTTTTACAAAAGCAAGAGCAAAAAAAGTTCCAGAAAAAATAAGTATAAATATAATAGAAATAATTTTAATAGGTATTAATTTCCAAAATATATAAATAAAAGCAACACCACCCAAAGAATAACTAAATTGCTTTACTGTAAATGGTCCAAATATTTTGTCTTCAATATCTAAAAATTGTGGTATTCTAAACCTCATTTTTATATTTTATCATATTATTTAGATTAAATCTTCTCTATAAGGATCAAAACTTTCATCTTTTGAATTTGTTTCTGAAGTATAAGTACTTTTTATAGGAGTTTCAACAACCTCTTCATTTATTTGATTAGTACTTTTTATAGGAGTTTCTGTATTTGTTTTATTTATTGAAGCTAATCTTTCTTTTTCTTCTTTCGCTATTTCTTGCATTCTTTCTTCTACGTTTTGTAGATTTAATGGTTTGTCTATTGAAATATTTTCTAAAAGAGACTCTCTGGTAACCTTCTCTTCATTAATAGGTTTTTTATAATTATTCTCTATTTTTTTAGTAGTGTTTCCTGTACTTTCTAATAGCATTTTTCTTAATTCTTCTTTTCTTGAATCTACTTTTTCTGCTACAACTTCTACTTTTTTTATTTGAGATTCTTCTTTTTTTCTTTCTTCTTCTAAAATAAGTTTTTTAACATCTGAAAGAATATAAGTATCTATGTCTTTTACTATCATATTTATAGTAAAATCTTCTATTTGCATATTTAAATTTCTAAAACCTTCAAGTATGTTTTCTTTCATATTTTGAGGATTTATTTGACCAACAAGAACAGATACAGATATGTTTTCTAAAATAGTTTTAGATAATTCTTCATCTAATTTTTCTAATTTACAAATTTTTTTGATATTTTCTCCTAATTTATCGCTCAATATATAATCTTGTATAATAGGGTGAGAATTTTGAAAAGCAGTTTCAAAAGAATTCATCAATTCTTCCTCGTTATTTTCTGATACTTTTTCTGGGTCTAAAAAATCATATGATCCTACATACTCCTCTTTTATTGGGATATCTTCTGTTTGAAAGTCATTTATACTGATATTATTATCGTTTGACATAATAATATTATAACATTTTTATTCTAGACTTTTAATTTTTTAGTAGGATCTTTACTCTGAGGAGAGGCTTCTGTGCCATTTTTTACAAAAGGATTTGAAGTTGATGATGAAACAGTATAATTATTTGAAGTTGATTGCATAGTGTAAGTATTTGACTTAGAGTTGTTGGAGTTATTTTTTAAGACATCAACTAAAGAATTAACAGAAGTAGCTATTTTATTGATATTTTCATTAACTTTATCAAAATTATTATTTTGAAGATTAATACTTACCTCTTCTTTTTGTTTCTCATTTTTTCTTTCTGTTGCTATTTCTTTAGCTAATTTTTGTCCTTTTTCTTTATCAGTATCTATTTCTTTCATATAATTACTCATTTGCTCTCTTTTTCCATCTCTTTTTTCTTTCAATTCATCAAGTCTTTTATTTTTTTCAGCTTCTTTTGCCCTATATTCATCTTTATTTTCAAAATTATTTACAACTTGAGATACAGCTTCTTTTCTTTTTTCTGGATCAGTATTCTTTAATGCAATAGAAAGTTTTTTTGAAAAATCCGCATTTTCTGGTTTTTTCATTTCTGAAGAAAAGTAATCAGCTTTTTGCCCATTTTTTTCAAAATGCTTGTCAATATTAGACATAGTTGCTTCCATCCTTTTTCCTTCATCTGCTATTCTTATTGACGCTTCTATACTTTTATCAAAAGAAGGATCTTTCTTTAATTTCTCTTCAAATCCTACAGCATTTGCCTTTTGAGCTTCTTTTATTTGATTATTTAAGCCCTTCCTTTTTTCTTCATCAGCCTTTACTGACTCTGCTGTTGTTTTATAATTTTTTGCAAGCATAGTATTTGTTTTATTACCCTTACCGTCTCCAAACATATAATTATCAGCAGCTCTTCCAAGAGCAGTATTTCTCACATCAAAAGTAGAGTTATTTAATTTATTAGAAAGCATAGCTGCATATTTACCTGTTTTACCGTTTTTTGTAATCCATTTTTGCATTCCTTTACTACCAGCAATTTTGCTAGCACCTTTTCTTAATCCCATAGCAGTCAAACCACCTGCTGCACCAAGAGTAGCCCCTCCAAGCTTACCTGTATATTTTTGTATTTTACTAGAAACAGCTCCTCCTATATCACCTGTTAAGTCTTTCGCTGTTTTAAGTGCAAGTTTCATCATTACAATACCAAGAACAGCTCTTAAAATAACTGACATAGGCATAAAACTATCACTTCCTTGAACAGCAGGAATTGCTCCACTTCCTTCTATAAGAGTTTGTCCTGCATCCATTATTTTTAAAGCTACAAAAATCATAAAGAAAAAAATAGGAGCAAGTAATAAAGAATTTATAAAATTATCAGTGATTTTCTTTTTGTAGTCATCTATTTTACTATAAATACCACTAGGCAATATCATTATTGGAGAAAATATTAAACAAAGCAATAAAGTAATAGCTCTTGAAAAAATAAGTATAGCAGCTTCAAAAAATATAGCAATAGCTAAAAATGTTATTACAAGTTGCATTGCAAAAGCAGGTACAGTGGCCCAATCAGCTTCGCTAATTGTAGGACTATATGTATTATCTCCAAGTAAAGAAGTTTTTATTTTTCGAGAGAAACTTTGAGTATCTCCCTCACCTGAAAGAGTGTTATATATTTTAAGTGAAGTCACATTTGAAAGATCTATAAGCATACCTGATATAGGAAAAGCAAAAGCAGCAAATAATGCTACAAAAAGTATTTTTGGTAAAACTTTTTTTATTGTATCATTTTCATTGGTTATGAGCATTTTTAATATTAAGTAAAAAGTTAATGGTATAAGTAAAGAAAATACCAAAGCCAAAAAGACATCTCTTGATATTTCATAGGCTGTAGAATTTGTAACTAAAGAATAAAAATTTGTTATACCAAAGCTTATAGTCCATTCTAGAATACTAATTATCCATCCCAAAATCATCCCAGCAATATGATTTAATCCTTTAAGAATTGAGTTAATTAAAAAAGCAGTAAGACTACATTCTGATTTAGACAAAAGATCCCAAAGATCAGGCTTAGGACCACATTTTTGAGCTAATGCATCACCAGAGGCTGACCCATCAGATCCTAATTCAATATCTCTAACTTCAGTAGGATTTTTAGGATCAACAGCTGCTAAGTTTATCGGAAAAGTTTTATCTTTTACTTTTGCAGCATAATTATTTTTTTCTCCATCTTCTAGAGACCTGCCTGCATCATGACCAGTTGCTGCTGCAATAACATTTAGAGTGCTTCCAAGTCTAGCTAAGACTGTTTTATCAGCATCAGAATATGTGGTTTTCAATTTAGAAAGTTCATTATATACATAAACTCTCCATTGTATTTTTATTATAGTAGAAATAGAAGAATTACCATCAATATCTATATATTTATAATCATGAAAAAACATATTACCATCTTCTTCAAAACGATTTGAATCATCTTCTACTGCCAAAGTGGTTGTTTTTAAGCTATTATAAGTATCTGGAGTTGCTATTTTTGAAGAATTACTAAAAACTTGAATAATCTTATTTAATAATTCTTTTGTTTTACTTGAAAGAGTAGATGAAGCTTTTAAATCATTATAGGTAGAAAGATTAAATCCTATTTCTTTATTCATCACACTTTGTAACTTAATTCCATTTTTATTTATTGTGTCATCAAAAATTATTTTTATCAATCTTTTTTCTTCAGGATTAGTACGGTTGTAATTCTTTTGGTTAGAATAAACACCAGTAGAATCCATTATTATATCCTTACTATTTAGTCTTTCAAGTAAAGTGTCAGGAATAAAATTATTACCAAGAGAAGTAGGTATTGATCTAGGGTTTTCTTTATAATATTCTAGGACATTTTTTACATCAAAATCTATCGTGGCATCCGCCTTATAACTAGCCAAAAACACATTTACAAATAAGAAAACAATGATAAATATTTTGAAATATTTTGAAATATTTATAGAGGAGTATTTAGGAGAAATAATTTTAAGTTTTTTATTTAAAAAATCTTTCATTTATATATTTTAACATAATATTTTTTGAAATATTATGCGAGCCATCTTACTCTTGTTTAGGGGTGATAGAATCTTCATTACAAGGTACCTCAGAATTGTTATAATACATCATTGTAGGGTCTTCATATGTATTAAGACAAGGATTTATTGTCCCACCACCATTACCAGTACTAACATTAGGAGCTGTTATCTCAGGAGAGACACCTTTACAAACTGTGTTTTCTAAACCTAGTTTTTTACAAAATTCCATTTCAGACCATTTTTTTGTTGATTCTGGTTCAAGAATATTCCATGGAGTTATTTTTGAATTAAGAATTGTTTCTGGAGGCATATTTAAGTCTATATCTTTTATTTTTAGCATACCATATCTAGGAAATAAGTTACTATTTAGAAGTAAATTATCTTGTTTTTCTAAAATATTTCGCATAAGTATATAAGTATTATTATAGTCTCGATCCCCTATAGCTGCATATGCTTCAAATAAGTTAGTATATAATGTACCATTATATCTATTTGAATAATTAAGAGGAATAGTTACTCTAAAAGGTCTTGGTAAGAACAACATAAAATTATCATTTTCTTTTGGAATAACTGAAGCTTCAAATAAAATCATTGCTTTTAGTTTTATAGTCGCTAAGAGCATTTCATTAAGTTGTACACTTCTTTCTTGCTCTGTAAAAGGATATTTCATAGATTTTTTTGCCATATTGACAAACCACGTCTCTTCTCCTCCCTTATTTCTCTCCTCTCCTTCATCTTTATTACCATTTAATAGTTCTACATATTCACCAAAAGAAGTGTTTTTTCTTGAATTTAGAGCTAGTTCATAAGACCAAGCTGCTTCTTTTAATTGATAAGCATTACTTGAAATTGTACCGTCTAAGGCCTTTTTCATAGCATCTTGATTATCTTGTTCTCTTGTATTTGGAGTTTTTTCAAATAAATTAAGTAATTTAATTATTTGCTGTTCTTTATAATTATTATTTGCCATTTCCTTAATTAAGGATTTAATGTTTTTGCTTAGGTTCTTTTCTATTATAAATAAATCATTTACAGCCTTTTTAACATTATCAAGATAAGTATTTAATTGTCTAGATTGTACATCCCAATGATCCCAATCTGTACCCCACCCTTTTCCTCGCTCTATTCCAGGAAAAGTAGGTATAATATATTTGCTATCTCTTATATCTAAATCAATAAAAGCATAAGTAAATACTGCAGAGTTTAAGATTTGTGTATTTAATTCTCTCATTTGAGTATATAATTCAAGTTTTGCTTTTAAATCTGCTATTGTATAAAATTCTTTTGTATCTTCTATACCCATTTCATAATTTCTGTCACTTAATGCTGCATCATAACCTAATTGACTTTGTTTTATTTGAGTTGAAATAGAATTATTTAATTCTTGATAAAGTCTAGTATAAGGACTGTCTTCTCCATTTGCTGCAGAAAGAATAAGATTATTTCCACCAACCCCTAGACTTACAACACTATTAACTGTCCCTATTATATTATTAAGAAAATCCAAAGTACAATTTATCTCATCTAAAGCTTGTTGATCTTTTGCTTTTCCAGGTTCTGCACCAGTGTTAGCCTTTAATTTGTCATCAAGATCTTTCATAGTTTTATCAGCGGATTCTTTAATATTAGCAGGAACATCTTTAATATTAGGATCTTTATTAGTAGTTTGACCAGCAGTTTGACCAGCAGCTTGACCAGCAGCAGCGGTGGCAGCTTTAATATCCTCTTCGACATTTTCAGCATTCGCTGTAGTAAAAAAGAATTTTAATAAGAAGTTATTATTTGAATTTGTGTTTTCTACTATTTTATTAGAATTTATACTTGATGGATTAAAAGAGGTTTTTTTACCACAACCTTTATTTTTTTCTATAGAAAAAGATTTCGCAAGCATTGAGAAATAAGGAGCAAGTAATGCTGCTGAATTTCTGTCTTTTGCAACAGATCCTGATCCTTCAGGAGTTGAATCAGTAGAATAACACAATTTCTTTTTTGGATCTTTTGAAGCTGGATCATATTTTACTTTATTACCATTTTTATCAAAACAAACACTATTACCAGCATTTAATCCTGTTGCTTCTACTTGTTTAGAAGCAACTTCTTCTTTTTCAGATTTTTTTTCAAGAATAGTATTTACTACATTATTAATTACTGATGAAGGAAGGTTTTTAGGTTCAGACATTGCGATGTTTGTTTTTTCTCCACCATAACCTCCTTTTGCTAAACCAATAAATATCGCTTGATCTTTAGCGGATAAAACAGTTTTGGTATTTTTACAAACAGTTTCTATATCTATATTTACAGGAGGTTTAGGAATTGTATAAGTTTTGGGTTCTCCTTTTTTAATAACTTCTTTTAATTCAGCACTATTACAAATTTCTGCTCTTACTATATAAGGCAATGTGAAGTTTATAAGTTTGCCATTAGCTTTATCTGCTAAGTCTTTTGAAAAATCCATAATAGCTTTCTTTATTTCTAATTGATAAGGAGAAGTATTTTCTGGATTATCAAACTCTTGTATTGACTTTTTTAATTCATTTATACCTACATCATCTATAAATCCTTGTAAATCAGTGATAATTTGAGATCCATTTGTAAAAGTATTTACTCCTGCTCCTTGATCTCCAGCCATTGCTTTTAATACAAAGTCTCCTGTTTCCATAATTTGATCTCCTCCAAGATTATGAGCTAATGATTGAAAGCTGAAATTTTTTAGATTTTTAGCCATAGCTACAGCAGATTTTGTTGTTTGGACTAAGTTTTTTGCTGTGGTTATATAAGATTTTACATCATCAGTATGTCTTTTTATATCTGACATTGTTGCTTTAACATGAGCAACAATGTCAGAAACAGGTATAGCCTCAGCTTTTTTTGTAAAATTAAATGAAATTGCTGTTATTATAAATAAAACTATTATAAATTTTAATTTGATTTTCATATTTTTATATATTTCTATTAAAGTAATTTATTAAATTATTTGTATTTTCTTCTATGGAATCAAAATATTTCTTGGATTCATCTTCATTTTCTTTTAATTGTGATGTATCTACATTGCTATCAAGAAGTAAAAATTTCATCGGATCAGATTCTAAATATACTGTTGTTATTAAAAATGAATTTAATTTTGACAATGAATTTATTAAAGCTATTTGATAATAAGCTCCATCTTTTGTCGCTACTATTGATAATAATTTATTTATTAAAAAGTCATTAGCATCAATTATAGACATTGTATTTGAAACTATATCACCTTTAATTGATGCTACATTAGAATCAGTCATTTCTTTATAAGAGTTTACATCTTTAAAAGCTATATCTTTAAAAGTTTTATAATATTCATCTATTGCTTCTCCAATTTCATTTTGATACTCTGAAATAGAGTTTTTATCATCATTTCTAATGACAGAAAGATCTCTTTCTTCATATATTTTGCCATCTATTTTTCTTTTGTATTCTAATATTATGTCCGCTAATATTTTACCTCTTAAAGTAGCATCTGTAAGACCATTTTGATCCATAAATAAAGTAGTTGCATAAAGAGAGGTAGTTAAATCTTTGGTTGTATTTTTGTCATAGTCATAAACATAATCATTTGTATAAGGTTCTTCTATTTTAGCAACATCATAATCATCTATATCTAAATTATACATTTCTGCAATTTTTTTGAGATCTAATTGATATACTCCATCTTTGTCTTTTTTGCCATATTTGGGCTCATTATTTGTCATAGACACTACTACAACTATTACAGCAATAATACCTAAAACATACAAATAACTTTTCAAATCAACTTTTGCAAGTTTTTCTCTTATTTTTGAGATATTTATTTTTTTGAACATAATATTTATTTTACAAATAATATTATATCATAATAAAAATTATATTTTTAAAAAATCAATCATTTTTATAAAAATATCTTTTTTTAATTCTTCACTTCTAGCATTTATATTTATATTTAAAGCAGTAAAGATTTTTATAAAGTCTATTTTTGGAAACTCTTGCTTCAAATTACTTATCATCTTTTTTCTTTTGTGAGAAAAAGCTGCTTTTATTAACTTGATATATAAATCTTCTATGTCTTTATCTATATTTTTGTTATTTATATTTATTTGGAGTACAGCACTATCTACTTTTGGTTTTGGAAAGAAACTTCCAGCAGATACTTTATATATAATTTTTGCTTCTCCGTAAAAGCCAATAATCAAAGACAAAATAGACTCTTTTTCGTCTTTTGCGACAATCCTATTTGCGACTTCTTTTTGTAGTAAAAGTATCATTTTGGAAGGTTTTTCTTTTATAGACAAGAAGTTTTGTAATATTTTGCCAGTTATATAATATGGAATATTGGCTATTATTTTATAGTTTTTAATATTGTTTTCTTTTAGTGTTTTTTTAATATCAAAAAGTAAAATATCTTCATTTATAAGTATAAGTTTTCCATTTTTAATAAATTCTTCGAATTTTTGCTTCAAAAACAAAAATAATTCTTTATCTTTTTCTACAACTAATATTTTTGCAGTTGTTTTCAACAAATCTTCTGTCAAAAATCCTTTCCCTCCTCCAATTTCTAAAATAAAATCATCTTTTTGAATATCTCCTGCCTTAATAATTTCAAAAACAGCTTTTTTACTTGTCAAAAAGTTTTGTCCTAGATGTTTTTTGGGTTTCATATATAAAATGTTAGCACAAAATACTTTTTTATTAAAAATCTTCAAAATCTATCTCATCAAAGAAGCTAAAACTTTTTTTATTTTTGCTTTTATTTATAAAATCATTATTTTCTCCATAAAAAGTCTGATTATAGGAAACAGCACTCTCATCTAATGTGTTTACATCTTCCAAAAATTCACTTGGTATATTTATTTTTCTTTCTCCATATATTGTTCTTGCTTCTGCATATGACAAAAATAATTTCTTTTTAGCTCTTGTTATAGCTACATAAAACAATCTCCTCTCCTCTTCCTCTTCTTCTGCTGTTCTTTTTTTATTTCCTATATTTATATGAGGAAATAAATCTTGTTCAAGTCCTACAATAAAAGTATAATCAAATTCAAGACCTTTTGCAGAATGTATAGTCATTAATTTTACTCCTTCAATATTATTTTCATCATCATCTTGATCACTTCTTAAAGAAGCTTCTTCTATAAATGTATCAAAAGCAATATTAGCATTCAAATTATCAAATTTCTTAGCAATACTTACTAATTCTCTTATATTTTCTAACCTTTCTCTATCTTCATCGCTACCATTCATTAACTCTTCTTCTATCTCACTTTCTTTTATTGTAAACATTATTATTTCTGATAATTTGTCTTCATTATTTTCTATTTTTTTTGCTATTTTATCTAAAAGATTTTGAGTTTCTTTTAATTTTTCTTGCAATGAATAACTAATATCTTTAATATCATTTGAAAATATTTTTAATAAAGATGTTTTACCAAAACCTCTTTTTGGAAATTCTAAAATTCTTTTTAAGTCAGTTATATTTTCTCTGTTTTTTGAAAATCTTAAATAACTCATTATGTCTTTTATTTCTTTCCTATCAAAAAATTTTGTTCCAAGTAATTTATAAGGAATATTGGCCCTCAAAAAATATTCTTCCAATATTCTAGATTGAAAATTAGTTCTAAACAAAATAGCAATATCTTTTAGATTTATATTTTCATTTTTTAATAATATCTTTATATTATTAATTATATTTTCAGCTTCTTTCTTTTCATCAAAAGCAGGACAAATTTCTATTGGCTCACCAGTTTCTTTATTTGTAAAAAGATTTTTAGGAAACCTAACTTTATTCTTTTCAATAGAATTATTTGCTAGATTTAATATATTTTGTGTTGATCTATAATTTTCTTCAAGTAAAACTACTTTTCCTCCTGGAAAATCTTTTTCAAAATTAAGCATATTTTGTAAATTCGCCCCTCGCCAAGAATATATATTTTGATCTATATCACCTACTACACAAATATTTTTTTCATCATTAATTAATTCTTTTATTAATTCATATTGAGAATTATTAGTATCTTGATATTCATCTATGTGAATATATTTAAACTTTTTTCTATAAAATTCTTTTACGGAATGATTACTCCTTAAAAGTTCTATTGTTTTTATTATTAAATCATCAAAATCCACAGCAACTCTTTTTTTTAACTCTTTATCATATAGTCTCCAGGCTTTTTCTACTATTTCCATAGTATAATTTGCGATTTTTTTAGAATAATCATCAGGAGTATTTGAAGAAGACTTTTCTTTACTTATAATATTTCTTATTTTGCTTGGTTCATATAATTTTGTATCTATTGATAATGAATTTAATATTTCTTTTATTATTTGAAGAGTGTCATTAGTGTCTAATATTGATAGATTTTTATTAAATCCTAAACTTTGACCATTTTCTTTTAATATTTGAAGCCCAAGTGAATGAAATGTTTTTATTGTAGGAATATTTTTGTTTATAAAATAATTGATTCCGTTTTCTATTAGATTTTCTTCTCTTAATCTTTCAATAATTCTAGAAAGCATTTCTTTGGCAGCTTTATTTGTAAATGTCACACATAAAATATTTTCTGGCTCTATGCCATTTTTTATTATATTCACAACTCTTTCTACTATTGTTTTTGTTTTACCAGCACCTGCTCCAGCTAAAATTAAAAGCGGTCCATTTATAGTCTCGACCGCTTCTAATTGTTTATCATTCAAATTCATTTTGTTATTTTAACATATTAAATGTATTTTAAAAGAGATTAATTATTTAGATTAAATTCATAATCTTCATCATATAAATCAGTATCTTTTTTTTCAAAATCAAATACTGTTTTGTTTTCATAATAATCTCTATAAATAATAGTATCTTCTTTAATAAGTGAATCTAATTTTTCTTTTAATGATTTATAATTATTTTGTAATTCTCCTATCTTTTTTTCTAAATTATAAATAGTAGTATTTAACAAAGACATTTTTTGTTCTAATATAGTTTCAATATTATTATCTAATTTTTGAACTTTTTCTAATAAATCTCTTTCTGATTCTATTTTGAAATTATTTATTTTGTTATCTATTAATTCCGAAATATTTTCACTTACATCATTATATAGTCTATTTTCTAAACTAGAAAACTCTTCAGAAATTTCTTTGCTTGCTATTTCGCTAAATTTTCTTATTTCCCCTCCTACAACTTTTTTACTAATAGTTAAAATCCTTCGTTTCAATAATTCATCGCTAAACTCTTTATTTTTGAGAGAAATTTGATTTTCATAATAATCATTATGCTTAAAATAAGGACTTTCTATACTAAAATTATTTTTTTCCATAAATATTTATTAATTTTATTGTAGCATATCTTTTTGAAAAGATATATTATTATGATATAATTAGTGTATAAATATTTTTAGTATACTTTGAGTAATTTAATTATTACTTTGTTTTATGAAAATCTCTAAAAAAATTAAATATGCCCCCAAATATTTCCCAAAAAGATTTTTTGTTTTTTTATTTTTAATAATTGTTTTTCTTGTTGTTTATAATATAGAAAATATCTCTAAAAATGTTTTGAATTTATTTACTGGAAATAATAATGCTTCTGCAAAAACTTTAAAAACTTTTATAACAAATGATGATTTATTAAAACCTAATTTAAAAGATTTCTTTTTGGACAAAAAAGAAGAAAATATTCAAGTTCAAGAACTTTCAAAAGATGGACTTGTAAGTGTTAAAAATGGCCCATTAAGAAACTCTACAGAAAAAGAAAAAATAACAGACGGCACAATTAGTTTATATGAAGTAAAACAAGGAGACACACTTGATACAATAGCAAAATTATTTGGTATAAATAAAAATACTATTATTTGGGCGAATAATATAAAAAATAAAAATATAAAAGTCGGCGATTCATTATTAATCTTTCCTATGAATGGAATAGAATATATAGTAAAAAATTCTGGAACATTGTCTGATATAGCAAAAAAATATAATGCAGACGCAAAAGAAATAGCAGAATATAATGGAATATCTCTAGACATAGAATTAAAAAAAGGAGATATCTTGTTTATACCAGATGCTGAAATAGAAGAGCCAAAAATTACAACAAAAAACGGAGACAAAATAACAAAGACACCAGTTCCTAAATTTAAAAATAATACTAAATCTGGATATTTTATGTTACCTGTTTCATCTTGTAAAAAATCTCAAAGTTTACATGGGCCTTATACAAGTGCAATAGATATTTCTTGTCCAATAGGCACAACTGTTGTTGCCGCAGCAGGAGGTACAGTTATTAGAGCAACAAGTGGTGGATACAATGGTGGTTATGGTAGTGTTATCATTATTTCACACCCAAATGGTACACAGACAATTTATGCTCATTTATCTAAAGTAGATGTAAATGTTGGCCAAAAAGTAGAACAAGGACAATTTATAGGAAGAACTGGAAATACAGGTAAAAGTACAGGACCGCATTTACATTTTGAAACAAGAGGTACATCAAATCCTTTTTAATCTTTTATTTTTGGTCTATATTGTAATGATTCTAATATATGTTTTAATTCTATATCTTTTTTATTTTCTAAATCTGCAATAGTTCTCGCCACTTTTAATGTTTTGTGATAAACACGAGGAGATAATTTTAATTTAGTAGCATATAATTCAAATTCTTTTTTTATTTTATCTTCTAGATTTATAAATTCTAATAAATCTCTAGCTTTCATTTCACTATTTATTTCTATATTTGAGGTATTTTTGAATCTTTCTTTCATTATACTTCTTGCTTTATTTATTTTTTCTCTAAACACAATAGACTTTTCTCCAATATTTTCTTTTTTTGATAATTCAGAATAAGAAATATTTGAAACATTAACCCAAATATCAATTCTGTCCATAATTGGTCCAGATAGTTTTTTTTCATATTTATTTATATCAATATTTCTACAAATACAATTTTTGTCTTTATTACCTAAATTACCACAAGGACAAGGGTTAAGTGCTGCTATCAAAATAAAATTAGCTGGAAATCTTTCACTACCCTTAGCTCTTGAAATAGATATAAAGCCTTCTTCTAATGGCTCTCTTAAAGATTCTATACTTCTTTTTTCAAATTCTGGAAACTCATCTAAAAATAAAATACCTTTGTGAGAGAGAGTTATTTCTCCAGGTTTTAGATTAACTCCACCACCAACAAGAGAAACATAACTTGAAGTATGGTGTGGAGATCTAAATGGAGGAGTAGTTATTATTTTTTCATTTTCATCATCTTTTTGTGATATGGAATGTATTTTTGTTACTTCTATAATACTTTTATAATCTAATTTTGGTAATAATGTTCTAGCTGCTTTCGCTAACATTGTTTTACCTGTTCCTGGTGGTCCATAAAGAGCAATATTGTGTCCTCCAGAAATAGCTATAAGTAAAGCTCTTTTTGCTAATTCTTGTCCTTTTATATCAGAAATATCTATATCATTTATTTCTTTATCATTATTTACAATCTCTTCTAAATTAATAGGATTTTCTTTTTTTAATCTCTTTATACCACTTAAATGATCTGTTATTTCTTTCAAAGAATTAACAGCAAAAATATTTATATTTTTTATAAGACATGCTTCTTCTGCATTTTTTCTAGGTAAAAAAATATTTTTTATTTTTTTATTTTCTGCAAGTTCTGTTATACTTATAACTCCTTTTAGTTTACAAATATCTCCTCTTAAAGATAATTCTCCAATAAATAAAGATTCTTTTATTTCATTTTCATCTAATAATTTTAATTCTTTATTTGCTAAAAGATATGCTAATGCTATAGGTAAATCAAAATAAGTTCCTTCTTTTTTAATGTCTCCTGGAGCTAAAGATATAGTAGTTTTTTGATTTACTTGCTTTGGATTACTAAAATTAGTATTTCTTAAAGCAGAACAAACTCTATCTTTGCTTTCATCTACAGCTTTATCTCCAAGACCTATTAGAGAAAATGAATTTATTCCTCTACCTATATCACATTCAACTTTTATTTCTTTTGCTTTTAGACCACTTATAAATGCAGATTTTAGTGAAACAAAAGACATAATTTTATTTTAGACTATTAACAGTATCAAAAAAATCTTTTAATGATGTTGTAAAAATAGCATATTTATGATTCAAGTATCCATAAACAAATGTTGTTAATCCAGAATTAGTGATTTCTATTTCTTGATTATTAATTGTTTTACTTTCCCACTCCAAATCAGAATAAGATATTTTTCTTGCTTTAGACAATAATTCTTGAGAGTCACTAAAAATATCATCATTAATATCAGATAAATTTCCATCTGAAATTGTATTTTCTATTAAATTATCTATATTAAATGCATAAAATAAATCTTTATTCAAATCAAGCTTATGCGCTAATATATAACCAAAAAAATTGCTATAATTTTCTGAACTCTCAGTATCATTTTCTTTTATTGTTATTATTATAATATTATTTTTGTTAATAGCAGAAGAGGTATATTTATAGATACCAGGAGATAAGGTTGGAAATATTTTTGATAAATCATTTTCTATTCCAGTATTTTGTTTTGCTAATTCTTCTTGTTGTCTTATTAAAGCTTCTTCATTTTCTTTTTTTAAAACTTGCTCACTTGACCACTTACTATAAAAATAATAGCCTATTATAGAAATAGATCCCAAGACTAGTAAAACAATAAGAAAGGTAAATAATTTCTTAGTAAAACTAGTTTTCTTTTTTGTTGATAATAAATTATCTGTAAAAATAGCATCATTATCTACATTATTTGAATCTACAATATTAGAATTAGATTCATTTGTGTTTTTTACATCATCTTCAAATGTGTGTATAGTTGGAATATATGCCATAAAATACTTTTAATAATAGAATTATATCATATTAGAGTATTTTATTTTTATTTTTTCTTAAATTTTTTATTTTTTTATGTGAAATTATAAATTTTTGAGGATTCAAACTCATATCTATAAAATCTTCACAAACTTCTTTTAATTTAGAAGAAGTAGATCTACCAAAAGAAATAACTTCTACTTGTGTAAAATTTTTTAAATATTCTATCAAATGTTCAAAATCTCCATCACCAGTTGCTAATATAACTGTATCAACTTTATTTGCTATTCTAATAGCATCAATTGCCATTCCAATATCCCAATCACCTTTTTTATTTCCATCAAAAAAAACTTGTAAGTCTTTTGTTTTAGTTTCTATACCTATTTTTGTTAATGCTTCAAAAAAATCTTTCTCATCACCTGCTTCTGTTTTTATAACATAAGCAATAGCTCTAATTAATTTTCTTCCAGCAAGAGATTCTTCTAATACATTTTTAAAATTAACTTTTGCATTATATAGTTTTTTAGCACTATGATAAAGATTTTGAGTGTCTATAAATACAGCTACTCTTTGTTCTTTATGTTTTATAATTGACATATTTTTATAATTTATTTTTAATAAATTAAGTATAGCATAATAAAAATAACTCCTCTTTTGGAGGAGATATTTTTATTATGCTCTAATCCCTAGTTTTTTAGAAATCTTTTTAAGTGATTCTGGTTTATGTTTTTCTAAATATTTTATATGTTTTCTTCTATTTGCAACCATTTGTATTAAACCTTTTCTAGAATGATTGTCTTTTTTGTGTGTTTTAAGATGAGAAGTTACTTCTTCTATTTTTTTTGTTAATAAAGCAATTTGAGACTCCGCTGAACCAGTATCTGTGTCGTGAAGCTTCACATCCTTTATAGCTATTACTTTTTGTCTTTTTGTAAGCATATTTTTCTTGACTTTTACTTATTTTTGTATTGTATCATATTTTGAGAAAAAAAGCAAGAGAAAGATAATAATCCATATTTATGCTAAAATATTCATATGTCGCACAATATTTCAACAAAAAACATAAGAGAATTAAAGGATTCTTTTTTAGAATATGTAGAAATTGAAAAAGGGAGAAGTTTGTTAACGGTAAGAAATTATAATCATTATATAAATAGATTTCTAAACTTTTTAATCAACAACAAAGTAAATATTATCACTGATCAAGTAATGAGAGAATATAGATTATTTCTTAACAGACTCCCAGTAGATAATAAAAACACAAAAACAAATACAATAGATAAAAAAACACAAAACTATCACCTGATAGCATTAAGGGCATTTTTGAAATATTCAAGAAAAAAAGGTTTTTTAATATACGATCCAGAAAAAATAGAATTAGCAAAAACAACACAAAGAGAATTAGATTTAATTTCTGAAAAAGATTTATCAAATTTATTAAATGCTCCAAATGAATATTTAAAGTTAAAATTAAATAATTTAGACAAGACAAAAGCAAAAATAAAAAACATAGAAGAAAATAAAAAAATGCTTTTTCTTATAAGTTTAAGAGATAAAGCTATTTTAGAAACCTTTTTTTCAACTGGTCTTCGTGTTTCAGAATTATGTTCTTTAAATAGATATGAAGATTTATCTAGAGCTGAAATATCTATACGAGGAAAAGGAGGAAAAATAAGAGTTGTGTTTTTTTCTCAATTTGCTATAGATTCTATAAATAATTATTTAAAAGAAAGAGTAGATATAGATGATGCAATGTTTATAGATTTATCATTTACTTCAAGTGGTAGAACAAAAAAAGGAAAAGATTTAAGATTAACAACAAGAAGTGTTGAAAGAATTATAAAAAAATATGCAGAATTTGTCGGTATATCAAAAAAATGTACTCCTCATGTATTAAGACATTCTTTTGCTACTGATTTATTAAGAAATGGAGCAGATTTGAGAACAGTTCAAATGATGTTAGGGCACGCTTCTATATCTACTACACAAATTTATACAAATTTAACAAATAAATTTTTGAAAGAACAATTCATTAAATTTCATTCAAAAAGAAAAAATTAAACTAAGTTAATTATATGAAAATAATATCTTGGAATGTAAATGGATTAAGGGCTATAGAGAAAAAAGGAGCTTTTGATAAATTATTAAAAGATTATTCTCCTGATATTTTTTGTATACAAGAAACAAAATCAGAAATGTCTCAATTAAATGAAAATATAAAAAACAAAAAAGATTTTTATTCTTTTTTTGAATCTGCAAAAAACAGAAAAGGGTATTCTGGTGTTGCTATATATACAAAAATAAAACCAGAAAAAGTATATTACACTATGGGTTATAAAGAAAAAGATTTTTTAGATAATGAAGGAAGAACTATTATTTTAGAATATAAAGATTTTTTTCTTATAAATTGTTATTTTCCAAATGGTGGCAAAAGTGAAGATCATTTTTATTATAAATTGGATTATTATGAAAAGTTTTTACTTTTAGTAAGAAAATTAGAAAAAAAGAAGCATGTTATATTTTGTGGAGATATTAATGCTACAGTAGCAGATATAGATTTAGCTAGACCAAAAGAGAATAAAGATAAGTTAGGATGTACAAAAGAAGAAAGAGATTTATTGGCTAAGTTTAAAAAGTATTTTATAGATATTTGGAGAGAAAGAAATCAAAATGTTCAAAAATATACTTGGTGGGATATGAAAACTAGATCAAGAGAAAGAAATATAGGATGGAGAATAGATTATTTTTTTATTTCTAAATTATTAGTAAAAAAAGTAATGAATACAGAGATATTGACAGATGTTTTAGGATCTGACCATTGTCCAATTCTTTTAGAGATAAAAAAATAAGCTAGTATAATTCTAGCTTATTTTTATTATGATAATATTTTTATTTTGTTTTCTTTCTTAAAGAAAGGACACCATAACCTATTATTACAAGAATAACAAAAAATGCGGTTATGTAAATATATTTTGAATTATTAATCTCAGTAATATTTAAATTACTCTCATAAGTAGGTATATTTTGATTTATATTTGAAGAAACAACAACATTTCCATCATCATCTACAATATTTATATTTGCTATAGCATTAGTACAATCTTTATCTATATTTATATTTATGGTATCAGTCATAAACATATTATTAACCATAAAGTTAGTTTCTATTTCTCCACACAAAGTATTATTTTCATCAAGAACAGTAGTTTTTGCTTTAAACATAGTTGGTTTATCTACACGACCATCCCAAAATACATTTAATAAAGCTTTAGAGTTTGCTGTATAAGAAGATTTATCTAAAGTAGCATTTTTTATATTTACTTGTATTCCAGATACAGAATACTTAATATAAGTAGAAGGTGTAAGTTTTTTATTTACGGAATCAATCAAAAAAGTATCTACATTATAATCTCCAGTTTCATTTATTCTTGGTATTTCAAAAGAGACGGTAGTGTTAGAATTAGCTTTTAAAGAAATTTTTTTGTCTATTATATTATCATTTAAAATATCGCCAAATTGAGTTTTTAAATGTGTTATAAGTCTTATATTTACATTATTCTTATCAGAAGAAGTTTCATTATTTATGACACATGTAGCATTTAGAGGGTTAGTGTTATTTTTTTCAATAGGTTTTGTAGAATCAAATGTTTCAGTTTCTCCTAAAGATATTTTACAATTAGAAATAGACATATTTGATGAATTATTTATAATAATTTTATTACCATCTAAGTCAACAGGAATTCTTGCAAGAGGTATTCCATTTGAATTTTGAGATTCTACCATTAATACATATTCTCCTTCTTGTATATAATTAGGTATTGTATATTTTATACTTAAGTCTCTTTTTTCATTTTCTTTTAATGTTAAAACATCATTTGATAAATACAAATCTGCAAGGCTATTTGTTTTTGAATTTATTAAAACAACTCCATACCTTATATCATTTTGTATACCAAGCCCATTTGATAAAGTAAAGCTTATATTATATTGATTATTTTCTTTTGTATAAGAGATTTTATCTATATTTATAGAAGCAATAAGTATAGGTGATGAACTATCTTGTGCTAATGAATTTTTTATTTGGAAAAAAGACAAAAACAATGTTAATGATAAAATTATTGATAAAAGTTTTTTCATATTTTTAATGATTATTAAAGATAAATTATTTCTAATCTATTTATTAAAGTATAACAAATATTTTTTATGAAATATTAAGTTATTAACAAATTATTTTAAAGCTAAAATACCAGGCAGTTTACCATCTTTACTTAAAAAATCTAACATAGCACCTCCTGCTGTTGTTGAATTTATTTTATTATTTTTTATTTTTAATTTATTAAAAATTGTCATAGTATCACCACCGCCTATTATTGTATTTTTATTAGCTTTATTTAATTCTTTTAATAAAGCTTTTGTACCACTATCAAAACCATCTTTATATATTCCAAGAGTACCATTCATTATTATAGTATTAGAATTATTTATTTCTTTTTTTAATAAAGCTAATGTTGCTGGTCCTATATCACAAATACTTTGATTACTATTAATTTTTTCTATCAAGCTTACACTTTTATCATTCAAAATAGCATCAATTGGAACAATAATTCTATTATCTTTTATTGCTTCTTTAATTATTTTAGAATCTTTTTTGTTTATAGAGAAGTTTTTTTCAATAAAACTATTTCCTATATTTATATTCAAAATTTCTTTTAAAATATGATTAGCTGATACACCAGAAATAAATATTTTTATGTTATTTTTTAATAATTTTAGAGCGATATTAAGTTTTGTTTCTACTTTTGCACCCCCTAAAATTAAAAGGTTTTTATTTTTTTTATTATTTAAATTAGAGGTAAATTTTGAAAGTTTTTTAATTTCTTTTTTGGAAAAAGTTCCCATTGAAACTTTTCTATTTAGTTTTTTGAAATAAAGAGGTAATCCTACAACAGAAGCATAATTTCTATGCATTGTTTGAAATGCATCATTTATATATTCTTCACCAAATTGTGAAAAGTATTTTACTAGATTTTTATAATCTTTATTAGAAGGCTTTTCTGTTTCCCCTTTAAGAAGTTTTGTATTTTCTAATATTGTAAGATTCTGATTTTGGTTTTTATTTAGTTTTTTTCTTATATAAATTTCAACTTTATCAAGAGAATTATTTTCACTTTGATGAGATAATATAGTTACAATATTTTTATTTGTTAATCTTTTTATTTCATCTATAACTAAATCTATTTTGCTAGTATCAAGTATAATATTGTTATTAATAGGTGTATTTAAATCTAATCTTAAAATTATTTTTTTCATATTTTATGTATTATAACCTAAATTTTAGACAAAAGTTCTCCAAAAAAGTCTTCATCTAAAGACTCGTCTTCTATTAAAATACCATCAAAACCTGTGTTTTCTAGTAAATTTAAAATATATTTCCCATTAATTTCACAAGATAATATTATTTTTACTTTTTTTGCATTATCTAATCCATACAAATTAGCAATAGTTTTTCTTATTAATATTATTTTTTCTTTTAAATTATCAGCATCAAATAATTCTATATTTTTTTCAATTTTATAAACTATTATTAATTTATCAAAAAGATTGTAATGTAATTGAGACATTATTTTTTCTATGAATAGAGTTATAAATTTAATGCTTTCATTATGATGTAGTATTGGGAGCGTAATTATATTATTTTTTAAGGAATAAGAGATTTTTTCGGACAAAGAAAGCAATTCTTTTTCTATTAGTTTTTTTTCTATATTTATTTCTTCTTTATTAAGTTCATTATTGTTATTTTTTGTATTTATATCTTCAAATTTTTTACTAACATTATTAAGTCTTTCTAAAAGAATATTGGTTGTTTTGTATTCTTTATTAGATTTCTTTTCAAAAGAAAAATCAAGATTTAATTCTTTATCATATTTTGGGTAATAATTTAATAAAGTAAATTTTATTTTTAAACTTATTAATTGTTCTAATGTTGTAGAGTTATTTATAAAATTTTTATCATTAAAATCAAAATTTTGAGCCCCTATAAATATATTAGAAAATTCTTTTTTATTTTTTATTATATTTATTGCTGAACTAATTAAGAGTGGAGGCAAAGATAAATAAAAAGACATTTTTTTACTATTCTTAGAATATTTTTTAAAATTCTTATTTATATTTAATAACAGTTTTTTTATCTCATTCTCATTAGATATTAAACTTTTCCAATTTACAATAATTATTTTTTTTGAATATTTATTCATATAAACATATTAACATATATTATATATAGTAAATAAAATCGCCATTAAAGGCGATTTTATTTGTTTTATTTTTTTGGACTTTCTTTTGGTTTTTTTGCTCCGTATTTAGATCTTCCTTGTTTTCTATTTTCTACACCTGTAGCATCAAGTCTTCCTCTAACTATATGATACCTTACTCCTGCTAAGTCTTTTACTCTTCCACCTCTTATCATTACGACAGAGTGTTCTTGAAGTTTATGCTTTATACCTGGAATATAAGCTGTAACTTCTTGTTGATTTGTTAAGCGAACTCTTGCTATTTTTCTTAAAGCAGAGTTAGGTTTTTTAGGAGTTGTTGTAGTTACTTTTATACAAACACCCCTTTTGAAAGGTGAATTATAAAAATTTGGTTTATTTTGAACAGAATTCCATCCTTGAGATAAAGTTAAAGACCTAGATTTTCTTACTATCTTTTGTCTATTCTTTTTTATTAATTGATTTATTGTAGGCATATATTTTTTAATATACTATATTTCTTACGATTTTGCAATCTTTAGATTACTTCTTTTTACCTTTGACTCTTCTAGAAACAATATGTACATTAGAGTATTTTTTACTTCTTCTTGTTTTTCTTCCTCCTGTAATTTTTCCAGTTCTTGTTTTAGGTCTTTTTGTTCCTCTTGGTTGAGATCCTTCACCTCCTCCATATGGATGATCAACAGGATTTTTAGATTTAGCTCTTGTTTTAGGTCTTTTTCCAAGCCATCTACTTCTACCTGCCTTTCCTATAACTCTTAATTTCCATTCATCATTTGAAACACTTCCTATACAAGCAAAACAAGTATTAGGTATTTTTCTAATTTCTGTTGAAGGTAATTTAATAGAAGTAAAATTTCCATCATGTGCGACGACTTGAGCAAAGCTACCAGCACTTCTTACCATTTTAGAACCTCCATTTTTTTTAATTTCTATATTATAAACAAAAGTTCCTACAGGTATATTTTTTAATATACATCTATTACCTGTATTCAAATCAGTTTTTTCAGATACTATAAAGGTATCACCTACCTTAATAGATTTTGGTAATAACACATATCTTTTTTCTCCATCATTATATATAGCAAGACCAATAAAACCAGATCTATTTGGATCATATTCTATTGAAGCTATTTTTGCTGGTATATTGAATTTATCATATTTAAAATCAATATCTCTAAATGATCTTTTATGTCCAGAACCTTTATAGTGAGAAGTTATTCTTCCAAATGAGTTTCTTCCAACATTTCTTTTAAAGCCTTTTTTTAATGATTTAAGAGGTTTATCACCAGATAAAATCTCTCTATAATTTATACCTGTCATAGTCCTTCTTGACGGTGTAGTTGGTTTATATTTTTTCATATATTTCAATACTTGATTAATTTTTCGGTATAATCAGACCATTATTTTAATAATTTTATGATAAAGCTATTTTGTCTCCTTTTTTAAGAAATACAGAAGCTTTTTTAAATCCTTTTTTGAAGCCGAGTTTATTTCTAACAAAAACAGCTTTTCTAGGATTGTTTATTATTGTTATTTTTATAGGCTTAACCTTATAAGTTTTTTCTATTTCTTTTGACAAAGTTATCTTTGTCGCATTATCCTTAACATTAAATGTGTATACATTTAATGTAGATAAATTAGAGGCTTTCTCTGTTAGCCTTGGAGAAATAATCAAAGAATCGTTTTTTGTTTTTGATATTTCTTTTTTTTCTTCTTTTAATTCTTTTTTAGCCATAAGTTTACTTTAATTTATTTTGAAGATAATTAAAAGTATCTTCTGGGTTTGTAATTACAATATATCTAGCATTTGCTAAATCATAAGGATTTAAGTCTTCCATATTATGAGCTAAAACATAAGGTAAATTTCTAAAAGATCTTTTATTATTTACTTCAAGTTTAGGAAAAGTCATATAAACATTTCCTTTTTTCTTATAACTTAGATTTTCAAAATTATTTATAGAAGATAAGTTTTTCATAATAAGAACAGAATCTTTTGTTTTAGAATTTTCAGATGTAATATTGTCTACAAACAATATTTTTCCATCTTTATATTTTGCTGACAAAAGATTAAAAAGAGCCAATGTTTTAATTGTTTTTGGTAAAGACTTTTTATAATTTCTCTCATTTCTTGGTCCATGAGTTACCCCTCCATGTCTCCAAATAGGAGAACTTTTTTGACCGTGTCTAGCTCTACCTAACCCTTTTTGTTTCCAAGGTTTTTGATTAGATCCAGCAACTTCACTTCTGTCTTTTGAATGAGCTGTTCCAGATCTTTTATTTGATTTTTGTATATAGAGTACTTGTGATACTAAATCAGCATTAAAATTAAGTCCAAAAATATTTTCTGGTATTTCAATTTCTTTTATTTCTTTTCCAGACTGATTATATAATTTTGTTTTCATATATTTAGTTTTGTCTTATTTCAATAACACTACCTCTTTTACCTGGTACAGCACCTTCGACCAATATAATACCATTATCAACATCAAGATCTAATATTTTTACATTTTTTTGTGTAACTCTATCAGACCCCATTCTTCCTGCCATTCTCATTCCTTTAGCAACTCTACCACCAGCTCTACCTCCTCCACCAATAGACCCAGGTTCTCTGTGTGAATGTTTTTGACCATGTTGACCCCATCCTCCAACGAAACCGTGTCTTTTAACTACACCCTGAAAACCTTTTCCTTTAGATGTTCCAGATATAGTTACAATATCTCCAGGTTGAAATATGTCTATATTTATAGTAGCTCCTTTTTGTAAATCTCCTACATTTCCTCTAAATTCTTTTATAATTTTGTAAGCATCTTTTGTGATTCCAAGAACAGATTTAGAAACTCTTTCTTTTTTTTGTGGCATTGAAGCAATTTGAACTGCATCATAGCCTTCTTTTTCTTTTGTTTTTATTTGAGTAACTGTCATAGCTTTTGCTTGCAATATTGTAGCAGGATGAACTATTCCTTCCTCATCAAAAAACTGTGTCATATTTTGCTTAATAGCAATAGTAAATTTCATATTTTTATAACGACATAATTAAACTTCCAAAATAGTTTAAAAAGTGGTCGATTTATTTTCTAATAAGTTTTTCAGAAACTAACCCATTTTAACATTTATATCAACTCCAGAAGGGAGAGATAGATTAGTTAAAGCTTCGATTAGTTTTGGATTTGGATTAAGAATATCAATTAATCTTTTGTGAACTCTAATCTCAAATTGTTCTCTCGCATCTTTATATACAAATGAGGATCTATTGACTGTATATTTTGAAATTTCAATAGGTAATGGTATCGGTCCACGAACATTTGCATCAAATCTGAGAGCAGTGTCTATTATTTGTTTTACAGAAATATCTAAAACTTTTGGTTCATATGCTTTTATTAAGATTCTGATTTTATTACCAACAAATTCTTTTGAAGCTTTTGTTTTATTTTCAGAGTCTATTTTTATTGTAGTTTTAGAAGTTTTTTTTGTTGCAACTTTCTTTTTAGCAACTTTTTTTGTTTTTTCTGTATTTTTTTCTGGCATATAATTTTTAATTAAAAGAACAATTTAATAAAGTTTATAATTATACAATTATTTTTGTAACAATTCCTGCACCTACAGTTCTACCACCTTCTCTAATAGCAAATCTTCCTTGCTCTTCAAGTGCAATAGGAGCGATAAGTTTAACTTTCATTCCTTTTACTGTATCTCCTGGCATAACCATTTCTTGTCCAGCAGGTAAAGTACATTCTCCAGTTACATCTGTTGTTCTAACATAGAATTGAGGTTTATAACCATTTAGAAATGCAGTATGTCTACCTCCTTCTTCTTTTTTGAGAACATAAACTTCACATTCAAATTCTGTATGAGGAGTTATTGATCCTGGTTTAGCAAGAACTTGTCCTCGCATAAGATCGTCTTTTTTAACACCTCTTAAAAGAATACCAGCATTATCTCCAGCTTGTCCTTGATTTAGAGATTTGTTAAACATTTCAATACCAGTAACTGTTGTTTTTTGAGTTGGGGTAAGTCCTACTATTTCAATTTCTTCATTTAATTTAATAATACCTCTTTCAATTCTTCCTGTAGTTACAGTACCTCTTCCTTCAATTGTGAAAATATCTTCAATTGGCATCAAGAAAGGTTTGTCTAATTCTCTTACAGGCTCTACAATCCATGTATCAAGAGCATTCATTAATTCAAGAATTTTTTGTGCCCATGGGTCATTAAGATCTTTTGCTTCAGAAGCTTTTAGACCAGATCCTTTAATAATAGGAGTATTTGCTCCATCATAACCATTCTTTGTAAGAAGATCTCTAATTTCTTCTTCTACTAATTCAAGCATTTCTTGATCTTCAACCATATCACATTTATTTAAGAAAACTACGAAGTTAGGAACTCCTACTTGTTTTGCTAAAATAACATGCTCTCTTGTTTGTGGCATTGGTCCATCTGTTGCAGCAACTACTAAAATAGCTCCATCCATTTGAGCCGCACCTGTAATCATGTTTTTGATATAATCTTGGTGTCCAGGAGCATCTACGTGAGCATAATGTCTATTGTCTGTTTCATATTCAGAGTGAGAAAGTGAAATTGTGATTCCTCTTGCTTTTTCTTCAGGAGCTTTATCTATTTCATCTACTCCTTTTATTTTTATATTAGGGTTTTGTAAATGTAAGACATTTAAAATACCTGCTGTTAAAGTTGTTTTACCATGGTCAACGTGGCCAATTGTTCCAATGTTTACATGGGGTTTTGTTCTTGTAAATTCTGCCATAATTTTATTTATATAAATTAATTAAAAAGTCTTTGTTATTTCTACATCTATTCGTGAAATAATATTGGACTTATATTGCTTTTAATAATAGCCACTCGAAATGATTAAAATCAAGTGAATACCTAAAATAATAACACAGAATTTAAATTATTGCAAAAAGTTAATAGGTTTTTATGTTTTTTATAAAATTCTTATCAAAATCATAAACTATAACCATACTACTATATACTATTATATAGTCTCCAATGTTTATTCCTTTATATAAAGTGTCTTCCAATTCTAAATCTTTATTATCAGAAACTCTTAAAATATATTTAAAATCATCAGGTAGATTTATAGATTTAGAAATTTGTGTCAAAATAGTTTTTTGAGTAATAGATTCTGCATTTGTTTTTTTGACTAGAAAAATACCATAAAGGACAATAAAAGCTAAAAGTATAAACGACAAAAAAACGAAAAACACTTTAACAATAATACGAAAAAGAGGTTTTTTGGTATTTTTTAAAACAAAAGTATCAGTTGTTTTTAATGAAGAATTCATATATTAAAGACTTTTATAAAAGACAAAAGGCCATTATTGAAAATGACCCATGTCTTATATAAAACTATTATACAATGTCTTTTATAATTTACAATGTAAAAGACAAATTATTCTGTGGAAAAGTCTTTTATAAAATTTAATAAATATCAATTACTTAATTATCGAAAATCTTCTTGAGTAGATGTTGATGTAGTTGTTGAAGTTGAAGGAAATCTTTCACCAGGATTAAGTACTAAAGAAGTTGCTCCTCCGCAAGTTTCTTTTGCAATAGTGATTCTTGTTGGAGAATCTAAAAGCCCAGAAACATTTAATCTTCTTAGAGTTTGATATTTTATTACAGCATTCATAGTCCTCTCATCATATTCTCCTGTTGGACCTACAGACATAAGACCATTTTGGAAGAAATATGTTTGTAATTTAGAAACACTATTCATAATAGAAGTATCTCTTGTACCGAATCTTAAATTATAAGGTATTTCTAAGCAGCCTAAATCTAAATCTATCATATGATAATTATTTACTGGTCTACCCATTCCACAATCTCTTGTTAAAAAGAATCTTGTAATAGGTCCAACAGAGCCAACAGGATCTATCCCTTTACTTTTTTGATAGTTTGCGACAGCCGTCCAAGTAAGAGAACCAAAATATCCTGTAGGTTTTACACTTAAAAAATCCATATTATATAAAAAGTTTTGTAATTGAGAGACTTGTCCATTAGTTTTGGCATCTGTAGAGCCAATAGTCATTGCTTTATCATAATTAATACAATAATCTCTAAAGAACTGTTCATCATAGACTTGTGAATTTGTTTTAAAAGATAAAATTAAAAATGAAAGTACAATTATACTTGTAAATTTTATAATATTTTTATTCTTCATACTTTTATTATAACAAAAAATATATTCTTTTTTTAAAGGTTAAGAATTTATGTGGAAAGTTAATTAAAAGGAATATAGCCACAAACTTAAATTTATTATTAACGGAATTAATATTTTAAACAATTGAATAGCAATTAGTATACTTACTATCATTGTTATAGGATTTGAGAATAAGTGTTTCACATGAAACATTGTATTTCTAAAATTATTATTTTTATCTACATATTCTACAATAATTTCTTTTTTATTATTAAATATATTTTTAATTTTCAAAAAAAATCTTCTAAAATGTACAAATAATTCTGAAAATATTGAAAAACCATCCGCAGGAGGAAATGGTAATAAATTGAAAAAAGCTAAAAAAAGATTTATTAAAGTTATATTTTGTAAAAAGCCTATTGTTATAGGAGACAATATATTTAAATATCTTAATAAATAAAAGAAAAAAGCTGCAAAAATTGCTATAAAAATGTTTATTAATATACCAGCAGAAGCAACTTCAAGTTCAGCATATTTTTTATGTTTTATGTTATTTGGATTATATGGAACAGGTTTAGCCCAGCCAAAAGGCATTTTAAATATATAGTATGACAAAAAAGGTATTATTATTGAGCCAAAAGTATCTATATGAGATAAAGGATTTAATGTTAATCTGCCTAAATTATAAGCGGTTTTATCACCATTTCTATAAGCTGCATAACCATGAGCAATTTCATGAAAAATAATTGAGTATAATAAAATAAATATAGTAAAAATAGTAATCATTTTGTTATTATACTAAATATTTGAAAATAATTAAAATACAATACTATATATTTGCAAATCTATTATATTTATGATAGTATATTTTTATTAAAATTAAAACTATGGCTAATATTTGTATTTCTTGTTTTAAAGGATCAAAAGTAGTTGGAAAATATTCTAACTCTGTTCGTGCTACAAAATTTAATCCAGCAGGAAAAAGAAGAAAATATCCAAATCTACAATGGGCAACTATACCAAATGGTCCAAGAATAAAACTATGTACTAGTTGTATAAAGAAAAAAGTACATTTAGAGGTTAAATAAAAAATGATGACGAAAGTCATTATTTTTTATTTAGATTTATTTTAAGATTATTTTCTTTTATTGAGAAAGTTATATCCCCATTTTCAATAGTTGATAATATATTTTTACTATATTTATTAAGAATATCTAGAGTTTCTTTTGTTGGATGTCCATAACTATTATTTTTTCCAGCACTTATTATAGAATATTCTGGCTTTATTTTCTTCAAAAATCCTTCACTGCTTGAAGTTTTTGATCCATGATGAGAAACTTTTAATACTGTTAGGTTTTTAATTTTTTCTTTTATCAAAAGAGAATCTTCTTTATTAAAACAATTTTCTATATTCAAAAATAATTTATCTTCTATTTCTTTACTAATATCACCAGTAAATAAAAAACTAAAATTATTATATATAAATAGTAATACGATAGAATTGTCATTACTTTCATTTATTGATAAATTATCATTTATAGGACTTAAAACATAAATAATTGAATCATTATTATTTTTAAATTTAATTTTATCTCCACAATTAGCTTCAATTTTATCTGCTTTTTCAATATCTATTTCTTTTTTTATTTTTTGTTCTAGTTCAGTTAAAATATCATTATTTTTTTGATAATCATTTATCAAAATATTTTTTATTTTATATTTACTTAATACAGATAAAAATCCAAATATATGATCAGTATCTGGATGTGTCGCTATTATATAATCTATATTTTTTGCAAATAAAGGTAAAAACTTTTCTAATTTATAAATAACAGAATTATCTCTCCCAGAATCAATTAAAAAAGTTTCTTTATTATCTGTTTTTATTAAAATAGAATCACCTTGTCCAACATCAAAAAAAGTTATTTCTAGAAAGGTTTCTTTTATTGTATTTTTATATATAAATATTAATATAAAAAAGATAAATAATATTAAAAATAAAATACTTATTTTTAGATAATTTTTTTTGAAGTTTTTCATATTAAACATTTTCCATTTCTAAATATTTTTTAATTCTAAATCTTTTTGTTTCAAAATATATAAGCAATATTATTATAAAATAAATTATTGTCATAGTGAAAAAAGAAATACTTGTTTCTATTTTTGATAATTCAAAAGATGAGAAAAATTTTGCTATATAAAAAACATAAGAAGAAAATAAATAATTTATATAAATCAAAAGAGTAGAAATAAATGGAATTAAAAAATTAAAAATAATTATCAAAAATCCAAAAAACATTATTATCGGGATAATTGGAACAACTAAAATATTTGCAATTATTCCAAACAAAGATATTTTATGAAATACAAACATTATATAAGGACTTACCATAATTTGAACAGAAAGAGTTATTACAAAAATCTCTAAAAGATTTTTTGTTAAAGTATTTTTTTTATTTTTAAAATAATCATAATTATTAATTATTGGAGTTAAGTATAAAATTCCAAAAGTTGCCAAAAAAGAAAGATGAAATGACACATCATAAACTGCAATTTTGCTATTCATAATCATCATTATAAAAGCAGATAAAAATAAACCTTGTTTTGCTATATATTGTTTTCCAAAAATATTAGCAATAAGCAACATTGAACCCATAATACCAGCTCTTATAATTGATGTTTGATATCCAACAAAAAATATAAAAAATATTATAAAAAATATAGTTAACAAAACTCTCCATTTTAATTTAATATTTAATCTTAAAAAAATTAAACTAAAAAATAAAATTAATATACTTATATTAAAGCCAGACAAAACTATTATATGAGACAAAGAAGAGTATCTAAAATCATCAAGTTCTTTTTTTGAAAATAAAGAAGAATCTCCTAATGTTGTTCCAACAGAAATAGCTAAAGTTTCTCTTAATGGATTTTCTTTTAAGTTATTAACTATTTCTTTTTTCAAGTTTTTTATTTTATTTAATATGGAAGAATTATTTTTAATAATTGTTATTTTTGGAAAGACAACTTGTCCTAGTATCTCTTGAGAATAATTATAGTCTTTTATATTAAAAGACATATTTATTTTGTCTTTTATAGTAGGTAATAGAATTTCATTTAAAGACAATTTGCCAGTAAAAGACAAAATATCTCCAAAGTTATATTTATCAGTTTTTTCTGTAATAATTTTTATTTGAATATTATTAATTTTTTCTATATTTAATAGTTTCACAATTAAAGAAGTAGAATTTTCTGTATATTTAATATCTTTAATTTCTCCAACAAAAGTTTCATTATGTGAAATGTTTTTTTCATAATATTCATTTTTTAATAAATCTTGTGAAATATTAAATTGCCCATACAAGATTCCAAAAGATAGAAAAAGAAATAAAATTGAGATTAAAATAGATGTTTCATATTTAATTTTCAAAAATCTTTTTCTAACTATATAGTGTATTAAAATATTTATAATAAACAAAACAAATGAAACAAAAAATATTTGTGATGAAAAAGTTGTTTTATAGGCGATTAATAATCCTAAAAAAAATCCAAAAGTTGAATTGATAATATAATCAATATACATATTTATAATATTTTAACATTTTTATATAAAAAAGGACGACTAATTAGTCGTCCACAAAGTTAAACAATACTTAAATCTAATTGCAAACTTTTCATCATTATGTCTTTTATATATAAAAGACATATATCATCTTGTCCTTTTTGGGTTTCTAAAAAGTCCTTTAGGAGTTCTTTTGTCTTTTTGTTTTGTTCTAATTTTCTTATAAATTGACGATCTTTTTTTATTTTTTCTATAAAATCTCCCCATTCTTTTTGACTAAAATATTTGAAACCATGATCTAGACTTTTTTTATTATGTAAACAGTATTTAACTTTCTTAAAAGGAACATTAGTCTTTTCCATTTTATATTTTTTTGATTCTTTTGAAATATAACACTTTTTAATATTTTTAACAATTTTTACATTTTGTCAGCAGCTTCTGTTGCTAAACTATCGGCTATTTCATTTCCAATTAATCCAGCATGTCCTTTTACATATTCAAAACTAATTTTTTCAAAATTTTCTTTTTCTAATTTATTGTTTATATATTTTTTCAAAAGATTTAATTCTTTCCATAAATCTTTATTCAAAACATCTTTTTTATTTGAATTTTTCCAATCATTTTTTTCCCAATTTTTTATCCAAATAGTTATACCATTTTTAACATATTGAGAATCCATTTTTATTATTATAAATAATTTATTTTTAAACTCTTCTTTTTTTATGTAATATTTATTTAATATTACAGAATCCAAAAATTTTAAAGCTCTTATAACAGCAGTTAATTCCATTCTGTTATTTGTAGTATAAGCACTACCTCCTGATAATTTGAATTCTTTTTCTTTATCATTGTTTTCTATTTTTACATAAACACCCCACCCACCTTTACCAGGATTTCCACGACTAGAACCATCAGTATAAAAAATTATTTTCATTAAAATATTTTATCATAGATAATAATTATTTAATAAATTTTAATAAAATATTATTTCTAAAATTATCCCATTCTATATTTATTAAAAATTCTTTTTTAGAAATTATTTCTTCCTCTCTTTTTTTATTTGCAAAAAACTCTACTCCTCGAATATTTCTGATCACAACTTCAAGATGCTCTAAACTTTTTCCAAATCTTTTTGTGTTTATGTTTTCATTATCATTTAATTTTATTTTAAAGATAATCTTTTCATTAAATATACCAAAAGGAGCAAAAATTGAGATCTCGTCAAAAAGATTTTTATTAATATTTTTGATATCTATATTTATAAAATTTTCTTCTAAAATATTTTCATTATTTTGAATTAGATTTTCTGAAATATTTTTTTCACTATATTCTTCCAAAAATTTTTTAAAATCATTTAATTTATTTTTTTGAATTGCAAAACCTCCCGCCATATTATGTCCTCCAAAATTTTCTAAAATATTTTTTGCATTAGTCATAATATCGACAACATTATATTTATCGCTCCCTCCTCTGACTGAACCTTTTAATATATTTTTATCTTCACCTACACCCCAGACAAAAGTTGTTTTACTTGTATTCTCTACAATCTTACTTGCAACAAGTCCGATAATTCCAGGAGTCCAATTCTCATTTCCAATTAAAATAATTTTTTCATTTTTAATTTTTTCATAATCTACACTATCGTTAGCATCTTTTGTATCTTGTTTACGAATAGTATTATACTTTTCAAGCTCATCAGCATAATTCATAGCTTCTTCATTTTGAAGTAATGCATAAAAAGCATGAATTGGTTCTGCCATACGACTTGCTGAATTCATTCTTGGTGCAATACTAAATGCAATATCATCTTCATTTATTTTATTTTGATTTATTTTTGCATTTTTCAAAATCTTTTGAAGTCCTGGCCTTTTACTCTTTTTCAAAACCTCAAGTCCGTATTTCGCAAAAAGTCTATTTTCTCCTCTTAGTGGAACAAGGTCTGCAATGGTTGCAATACCAACCATATCAAGTAGCCATTTTTCCCAACCATTTGAGACATTAAATTCTTCTCTATACTTTTCTAAAAATGCATAGACAAGTTTCCATGCAGTAGATGCTCCACAAAGAAATTTTTCTTCATAATCGCAATCTTTTTGCTTTGTATTTATAATAGCAAAAGCTTTTGGTAAAATTTGTTTTTCATTTTCATCTAATATAGGTAAATGATGATCTGTTATTATTACATTTATTTCATTTTTTTCTGCAAAATCTATTTCCTCAATATTTGTAATGCCAAGATCAACAGTTATAATTAACGAAACTTTTTCATTTATAAATTTCTGTATAGCATTTTTATTTAAACCATACCCCTCATTATGTCTATTAGGAATATATATAGAAAAATTTTTATAATTAATTTTCTCAAAAAAATCATTTAATATAACAGCTCCAGGAATACCATCACAATCATAATCAGCATAGATAATAATTTTTTCATTATTATTTATTGCTATTTTTATTCTTTCAATACTTTTTTGTATATCTTTTATTTTTTTATAATCCAGTAAATCTCTATCCCATTTTGGACTTAAAAACTTCTCTATTTCTTTTTTATATTCTTCACTATTAAAAGAAAAACCTTTTTTTTCTAAAATAATTTTTTGTAAATCTGATAAAATCATAAACATCTTAAAATAATAACATATAAGTGAAATAAAGGTTATTTATTATATTTTTAAAGGACTTGCAAAATATTATAATATATGTTATATTTTAATTAGGAATTTAATGAGTTAGTAAGCATGGCCACCACATTCTTGTGGGGGCCTTTTTTATTTTATTTTTCAAAAATTTTTATACCTTAAACTTCTTTTTAATTTCTTCCAATTCCTCTTCATTTTTCTCTTCCATTTTTTCTTTTCCTTTTTCTGCAAGTTTTATCAATTCTTTTTCATTTAAATTATTTAACTCTTTTACTCTTGCTATTAAATACTCTTCATTATTTTTTTCTGCTTCATCTATCACTTCTTCAAAAAGTGCATTTAAAATTAAACCAATTTTCCTTCCTGGTTTTTCATTTAATATTTCCATTATCTTCTCTCCATTTATTTTTAAATTTTTTAAAGATATCTCATCACGAAGTGCTTCATCTATCATACTTTCAAATTTTCGTAATCTATATGACTCTTCCTTTTTTGTCCCAGATCCAATTCTGTCGCAGATTCTCACATTTATTAAATCCCAAATATTTTCTTTACCAACATTTACAATAAGTCTTCTTACACTTGCTAAAGTTATTTCAGCAGTATCAGAGAAAAACATATGCCATCGCACCAAAGTCTCAACTTTATCAATTATTTTTTTTTCAAATTTTAAATCTCCTAATATTTTCTTTACCATTCTTGCTCCTACAACTTCATGTCCATAAAATGTATAATCATTTTTATTTTTATCAAATCTTCTAGTCTTTGGTTTACCAATATCGTGAAATAATGCTGAGAGTCTTGTTATTAAATCATAATTCTTTTCTACAGCATGATTTAGTGATCTTAAAAGGTGCTCAAATACATCATAAGTATGATGTCCATTTTGTTCTACTCCAACTGAATATACTAAATCTTTAGATATATACTTTAACATATCAAGTTTTTGCAAAATTATTATAGCTTGCATTGCACCGTTTGAATTTATAATTTTTATAAATTCATCACGAATTCTTTCTTTAGAAATTTTTTCTAAATTATTCCCGAGTTTAAACATTGCATTAAAAACTTCAACACTAATTACAAAACCAAGCTCGCTAGAAAATCTTACAGCTCGCATCATACGAAGTGCATCTTCATTAAATCTCTCCTCTGCATTTCCTACTGTATTTATAACTTTATTTTTAATGTCTGCTATTCCATCAAAAATATCTACAAAATTATTTTTAATAGGATCATATGCAAAAGCATTCATAGTAAAATCTCTTCTTTCTAAATCCTCTTCTATAGTCTTACCCCATTCTACTTTACTTGGACGACGAAAGTCCTCATATTCACATTCTTTTCTATATGTTGTTATTTCAATTATTTCTACATTTTCTATTTCTTCACCTATTTCATTTAAAATATTTTTTCTAATTTTCACTCCAACTGTTCCAAATTTATTTTCATAAATAGTATCCTCTTCACCAAATATTTTTATAATTTTTTCTGGTATTGCATTTGTTGTAATATCCCAATCTTTTGGCTTTCTATCAATAATTAAATCCCTAACACATCCACCAACTAAATAGCTATCAAAATTATTTTTAGATAATTCTTCACACACCCAAATCACATCTTTTGGAATATTATTTTTGTTTATTTTATTTTTATTTATTGTAGTCATTTTGTTTTTATGATTTTTTAGAATAAAAACTAAATTATTTTCTGTGCTTCCGCTAGGATTCGAACCCAGAATAGCGGTTCCGAAGACCGATGTGATATCCATTTCACCACGGAAGCATAATAATATTTTAACATTTTATTATACAAATAAACATTTTTAATTTATATAATATTTTACAAATTTTGTGCGGCGTAAGAGAATCGAACTCTTGTCCCCTGCTTGGAAGGCAGGTATTCTACCACTAAACCAACACCGCAATAAAATTATTTTATCATAAAATACTCTTTAAAGCAAAATAAAATCACAAAAGAAAAATCACCTTTTTCAAGATGATTTTTCACATTCTCTCGCTCATAAGCGGAATTCTGTTTATATGATCATTTATCTGGGATTAAAGTTTCCTCTAACCTCAAGCGGCACTCTTTGAAATGATTCAAAGCACGACCTTGCACACAGGTAAGTATTTAGCCGTTTCAACCGGACTTAACCGGCTCGTCTCTGTTCGCAACTCGCTTCTCACGAAGTATGGGTGTTACCCATTACCATTTTAACTTGTAAACAAGTATGTGTTCCGACTTTCCTCAATTTCTAAAATGAATTAGAAATCGCGATCATTTGAGAAAGAGATATGTATTTTAACAAAATACTCCTCTTTTCACAAGAAACGACTTTAATAAATCTAAATACAATATTTATTTTTTTGTGCGGGATAGGAGAATCGAACTCCTGTCTCATCCTTGGCAAGGACGTATTCTACCACTAAACCAATCCCGCAATATTATATTAAAACTTTATACAAAAGTATTTATTTTAACAATATAACACAAAAGAGTCTTTTTAAAAACTGTGGAAAAAGCAGTGCATATGTGTATAAAGGACAATTTATAAAAGACAAAAAGTAAAAGACAAAAATCAAAAAGTCTTGTCTTTTAAGCATTTTTTGTCTTTTATAATATAAAAGAACTTTTATATGGAAGTTGTTTCATGTGAAACAAAGTTATTTAAGTCTTAAGGTTGTATCTTAGTTAAGTAAGTATTTCATGTAATTGTTTCTTATGAAACACTTTTATAAATTAACTATGTTAAAATTAATTAAATATGGCAAGTCATAATATAATAGGAAAATTAGGAGAAAATATAGCAATAAAATATCTAAAAAGTAAAAACTACACTATAATTGATAGGAATTTTCATGTGAAAATGGGTGAAATAGATATAATTTGTAAAAAAAATGAAGAAATAGCAGGAAAATCAATAAAAAACATAGTTTTTGTTGAAGTAAAGTCTAAAAAAGTCGATTCTTTTTTAGAAATAAAAGATGAAACCTTTTCACCTGAAACGAGATTAACAAAATCAAAAGGACAAAAGATATTAAAAACAATTCATCATTATTTGTCTTTTAATAAAATAAATGAAAAAGACATAAATATTAAAATAATAGCAATAATTGTCTTTTTAAATATTAAACTTAAAAAGGCTAAAATAAAAATATATGAAAATTATATCTTATAATATATAAATATTATGAAATTTATAATAAAACATTTCAAAACAGTATCTTTTTTTTCAGGTTTTTTAATAGATATTGCTTTTTTACCAAAAACTACATCTATTTATTATGTTTGGATTGGACCAATAGATATAGGAATAGTTTTGTTTTTTATTATAATAAGACAATTCATAAAGAAAAATTTAGTAAAAAGAAATAAAAAAGTTAAAAAAGATTTCAAAGAGAAAAAAGATAATGAAATCAAAAATATAGAAGAATTAAAGACAAAAGGACACAAAAGAGTAGAAAAACTAACAGGATGGACAACTTACGCTGTTTCTTTCTTTTTGGGAACCTTTTTATCTCATACACTTATATATTATTTTAGAAGTGCAGATATTATTCAAATGTGGCCTATATTTTTAATAATACTTTTTGCTGTTATAGCAAATGAGTTTTTATTAGGAACAATACCAGATATTATATTGTTTTATATAGCATTAACACTTTATATAATTTTTAATGTTCCTATTTTTCTAAATAAAGTAAATACAGAAACTTTTTTTTATTCTATTTTAATTTCGGTAATCCTTTCTTCTTTGATAACAATGCTTATTCAAAGTATTTATTTGTCAAAAAAAGAATTGATTTCATTAATAATATTCTCAATTCTATTTCCATTTTTGATTTTAAGACTTTATTATATTAATTATATTCCAGCTGTTCCACTTGAATTAGGTGATTCTGGATTTTATTCAAAAATAGAAAAAATAAATAAAGATAATCTTATAGATTACACAAAAGAAAAAGAAGGTTTTGTAGAAAAAAAGGAATTATTTATTATAGATAATTCTTTTTATAGTTTTGATAATTTAACAAATAAAGAGTTATATTTTTTCTCAAGTATTATTTCTCCAGCTAAATTAGAAGCTTTAATAAGTAATATTTGGGAGAAATATGATGAAGAAAAAAAGATTTGGTTATTTCAATCAGGAATAGATTATCCTATTTCTGGGGGTAGAGAAGATGGTTATAGAGGATATAGTAATGTCAAAATATCAAAAGGTTTATGGAGAGTAAAAGTTCTTGCTGATGGAAGACTTGTGGGCTTGAAAAAAATAATAATTAAATAATAGTAGAAAAAAAAGCAATTTTATGCTAAACTATTTTTGTTTCGGAGTGTGGTGTAACGGCTAACATTCTGGTTTTGGGTACCAGCGACTCAGGGTTCGAATCCCTGCACTCCGACAAAATACAAAATTTGCAATAATAAAATTATTTTGTTATCATCAAAATGATTATTCATTTTTAAAAAGTGTTTTATGTTTAGATTTTTTTTGAAAAGTTTAGTATTTTTATTTTTGCCATACAAATTACTTTTAAGTAAATCAGAAAGGAGAGTTTTTGGCTTAAATTAAATTTAATTAAATTAAAAACTCCTTATAATTATAAGGAGTTTTTTACCATTTGAATAAAGATTTTATTTTCTGAAACCAAGAACTTGATTCTGTTTTTATTGTTTCTTGTTTATTATTTATCAAATTTATAGTATTTGGTAAAACATTTTTAGATTCTGTTATTATATATTTAGCTGTATTTATAACAGGATTAGATGAAGTTTTTGTTGTAGGAGTTTCTTTTTTAATTTCTTCTTTTATTATTTTTGTATTTTGTGTAGAATTATCTTCTTCTTTTATAACTTCTAATGTAGGCATTAATTCATTTTCTAAAACAATATCATAAAAGTCTTTTTTGTATTCTTCTTTTAATTCTTCAAATTTGTCGGTAAAACTTTTTCTTAAATTTATTATTTTATTATTTATTTCTTTATTTTTTGTCGTACCATAAAACAAAAGAAAATCATCTTTTTCAATAGGCATAAAGACTTCGACTTTTTCTTTTTTGATCTGTACTTCTTCTTTTTCAGCATTTACAAAAGAAAAATTAAACACAAGAAATAGCGCAAGAGCCAATATTATTGATTTAGTATTTATTTTATTCATAACTTTATTTTATCAATAATTTTAATAAAATAAAGTTTTTTTTAACAATTTTAACTATTTTAATTATCTAGCAAATTCTATAACTCTACTTTCTCTTATAACACTTATTTTTATTTCTCCTGGATATTTTATTTCTTTCTCTATTCTAATTGCAATATTTTTTGCTAAATGTAAGGCTTCTAAATCATTTATTAATGTAGGTTCTACAAAAACTCTTATTTCTCTACCAGCTTGTATAGCAAATACTTTATCTATACCAGTAAAACTCATAGCTATATTTTCTAAATCATTTAATCTTTTTATATAATTTTCAAGAGAATCTCTTCTTGCTCCTGGTCTTGAACCTGAAATCGCATCAGCAGTTTGAACTATTATAGATTCTATTGTTTGATAGGGATATTCTTCATGATGAGCTTCCATACCTAAAATTATTTTTTCATCAGCTCCATACTTTTTTAATATTTTTCTTCCAATTTCAACATGAGATCCTGATATTTCATGATCTACAGCTTTACCTATATCATGAACAAGCGCAGCTGCTTTTGCTATTTGTATATTAGCATTTAATTCTTCTGCAAGAATACTTGCTATATGAGCCATTTCAATAGAATGTCTTAAAACATTTTGACCATAACTTGTTCTAAAATGTAATCTTCCTAAAATAGGAATTATTTCATCTGGAATATTCAAAACTCCAGTTTCTAATATTGCTTCTTCACCTTTTTTTCTTATAAATATACCTATATCTTTTTTTGCTTTTTCAAAAAATTCTTCTATTTTTACAGGTTGTATTCTGCCGTCTTTTATAAGCATTTCAAGAGCATTTGTTGCTATAGCTCTTCTTACAGGATCAAAACAAGATATCACAACAGCATTTGGTATTTCATCTATCAATAACTCAACACCACTTACTTTTTCAAAAGTTTTTATATTTCTACCTTCTTTTCCAATTATTTTACCTTTAATTTCATCACTTTCTAATTCTATTGTATTTGTCATTAAATCTATAACACCATTATTTGCTATTCTTTGTATTGATGAAACCAAAATATCATTTGCCTTTTTTTCTAATCTTTGCTCACCATCTTTAGCTAATTTAAGCATTCTAGATAATATAGCTTCATTATATTCATTTTCTATTTTTTTAAAAATAATTTCTTTAGCATCTTCCTCATTAAGTTTTGCTATATTTTCTAATTTTTTATTTATTTCTTCTTCTTTTTCTATTAATACTTTTTTTTCTGATGAAATTTCTTTATTTAGAGTATTCAATTTTTCTTTTTCATTTTTTAATTCTTTTTCTTTGTCATCTAAATCATTTTCTTTTCTTTCTAGTCTTAATTCTGTTTTTTCAAGCCTTTGTTTTATTTCTTCAGCTAATTTAAGAGAATCTTCTTCAATTTTTTGTGCTGTTTTTTTAGCTTCTAATATTTTTTTATCTATTTCAAGTTCTATTGAATTTTTTTTACTAATAGCTATATAATATCTAACAAAATATCCAGTAAATAGAGAAAAAATAGAGGCAATTATTATATAAATTACTATCATAATTATGTTTAAGAAATAAAAGTATTATTTCTTTTTAGGTTTTAAAACATCATCAATAATACCGTATTTTTTAGCTTCTATTGAATCCATCCAAAAATCTCTATCGCCATCTTTTTGTACTTGTTCAATAGATTTACCTGTAGAGTCTGCTAACATTTTATATAATTTATCTTTTAATTTTAATATATGTTTTGCTGTAATTTCAACATCAGAAGCTTGACCTTCTACACCTGTAAGAGGTTGGTGTATCATGACTTCTGAATTTGGTAATGCAAATCTTTTTCCTTTTGTTCCTTGTGAAAGTATAATTGCTCCCATTGAAGCTGCCATTCCCGTACATATTGTAGACACATCGCATTTTAAATGATTCATTGCATCTACAATAGCAAGACCAGATTGAATTTCTCCTCCAGGAGAATTAATATACATTATGATATCTTTTTTTGAATCTTCTGCTTCCAAAAATAAAAGTTGTGCGATAGTTATAGAAGCCGTTTGATGATTTATTTGATCATGAAGAAATATAATTCTTTCTTTTAATAATCTAGAATATATATCATAAGCTCTCTCTCCATTTTGTGTTTTTTCTAATACTGTTGGTATTAACATATTTTTATTTAATTATTTAGTTTTGTAAGTTATTAGTCTTTCTTTTCCAGTCTTTAAAATCAAGCAGTATTCAAATACTATAACACAAAAAACAAGTTTAATAAATGAGTATCTTTTTTATTTATTTCATATGAAACAAATAAAAAATCGCTTAAAATTAAGCGATTTTTTATTTTTGTAGAATTATTATTTAACTAATTCTTTTAAAGCTTTAGCTACTGTGAATTTTACAGCATTTGAAGCCGCAACTCTAACTGTTTCACCAGTTTTTGGATTTCTAGCATCTCTTGCTTTTTTGTGTTTTATAGAAAATTTTCCAAAACCAGCAACAGAAACTTCTTCTCCTTTTTTAAGAGCATGAGTTATTGCTTCAAATAATGCTTCAACAACTCTTTCTGATTCAGCTTTTGAAGTATTTAATATTTTATTAATTTCTTCTGCTAACGCTACTTTATTCATATTTTTTATTTTGTTTATTTTTATTATTAGATAATTTCCTAGGATTATCTAAAAGTTTATAATTTTTAATGTCGACATTCTTCACAATTAGTTTCACAAGAAACTAATTAAAAGAATACCTCTATATTATAAGATTATTTATATAAAAAATACAACTTGACAGAATATCAATTTTTCTTGTATATTTATTAAAAGTTCTTTTTATTTTTTAACCTATAAATTTATATTATGAAACTCTTTTCAGAAAAGACCTTTATTAAAATAAAAAGGTTGGTTGATAATGATGTAAATCAAATAAGTTTCACAGATGGTGAGAACTATATAAAAGTATTAAAAAATATGTATATGAACACATTTTTACATAGTCTTTTGTATGGTTTTGCTGTAGTTTTTGCTATTTTTTCAATATTCTTTTTCCTTTTTAATCAAGAAGAGAGTTTTTTTATGTTATTAGGAGTTGTTTCTGCTATTTTTGCAATAATATTACTTTTTTTTGCTTTATCTAATAATTATTTAATTAGAAAATATAAAGAAAATAAGCAAGAATTAGATAAAATTATAGAAATTTTAGAAACACATGTAGAGTCATTAAAAAATAAGGTTTATTTGAAATTAAATGAAAAAGAATGTGAAAATATTTCAGATATTGTTTTCACACATCTTACTCTTAAATTAAATATACCAGAAGATATGGCGAAAAGAATAAAGGAATCTGTTTATAAAAAACTTATTAGATTTGTTTTTAGAGATAAATATCACTAGCTTTCCTTAAAAGTCTTTCATGTGAAACAAAAAAATGCTTACAAAATAAGCATTTTTTATTTATATTATTACACAAAGTTTCTTGTGAAACATTTCACACAAATAAAAAAATCCATAATATTTTAGCCAGGAGCAAAGGGCTCAACACGGATTCTAAAAATATATTAAGGACTTTGTATTTTAAGTTTTCTGCTTAAAACGGGTAGTTTTTCAATGTCCAGTGAATTATATAGGTTTTTATACAATTCACTGGACACAAAAACCTAATTTTTTTGTTTTTATTGATTATTTTACATATTTTATTATTTAATAATCTTTTGATTCTTTTAGGAGAGAATCTAACTCTAGTATTTGAGATGCATTTATAATGCTTTTTTATGAAACTTTAATCTTTTAAAGGACATAAAATATTAAATTATTGTCTTTTATAGGTAAAGGACAATAACTATATAAGTTTGGGTGCTATTATTTATGTGCAATTATTCATTGCTTTTTAAAGAACAACTAGGTGAATCCAGCTTGTTAGATAATAATAATTTACCTGTAAGCCAGGTGTGCTTTATCTAAAGCTATCCACCCTGATATTATTATAAACGACAAAAAATTTTTATCAATAGTATTTTTATTTTTGTATGTGGATAAGTGTCTTTTATCTATAAATAATAAATATATTTTGTCTTTTATAATTTTTCTATTTGTCTTTTATTTATAAAAAACAAATAGAAAATATTGTCTTTATGTTTTCTTGAAATTTAATAATATATTTTATAAAATTAAAATACTTCTGAAATCAATTAAGAAGTACAGCTTTTATGGTGAAGAAAACTGAATAGTTTTTATATAAAAAAATGAGGAGAAATCTAACCTCATTTTTTATTTTATTTATTATTAATTTTCATAAATTATAAACGACAAGTTATCCACAGTATATATATATAAAACAATTGTCTTTTATAAAATGTCGTTTATAATATATACATATGAGCGAAGGGCTAACTAAAGATTTTTTAGTTGGCTTTTCTTTTGTAAAAAATATGATTAAAAAGAAATTTAAAATATTTATTTTTACAATAGTTTTTTTTATTTATTCTGCTTTTTTTGTATTAGCACAAATAACAAATGATTCTATATCTAATCAAGTTATGAATTTTTCATCAGCTTCAAACAATTATCAATTTGATGCAGAAATAGGAGCACCAGCAGTAGGCGAATCAGAAAGTAATAATTTTATTTTTGAACATGGAGCTATTTGGGGTGATGAAAATAATTATCCTTTTGCAAAAATTAAATGGTTAATACAATCTTCCAGAGATTATAGTGGAGGAGATAACGATGCAATGATATTTTATTTAACTTTTAAACAAAATGGAAATGTAATTTATACTACAACACTTGCAACATCTTCTTCAAAAGGTGAATATAATGAAAAAATAGAATTAAATGATTTAACTCCTGGAATATATGATGTATATGTAAAAGGATTTCAAACAATTACAAAAAAATATTCTAATGTAAATATACAAAATGGAGAAAATATTTTTAATTTTACTCAAAATGATATTTCATCTACAACAAAAGGGAATGTAAAACTCATTTCTGGCGACATAACAGAAGCTGGAACAAGTACTTTAACTCTTGGAAATGATTTTATAAACACTTCTGATATAGGAGTTATTTTAGGAAATTATGGTTCTCTGATTCCTTTTTTTAGAGCAGACTTAGATCAAAATAATTTAGTTAACACTTCTGATATAGGAATAATTTTAGGCAATTATAGTAAAGAAGGAGATCAATAAAAATAAATTATGAAAATTTTCAATATTAAAAAAAGAATAGCAATAGTATCAAGCATTTTTGTTTTTGGAAGTATATTAATTTCTTTTGCTGTTACACCATCTGGTAATTACTGGTTTCAATTTTTTACAAATACAATAACAGGTAGTGATAATTCTGGAAATCAAAATAATGTAGCAGATTTTAATTATTATTATGTAGGTCAAACAATTAAATTTAGAGTAGATGTTGGTATCGGTAGTCTCACAAGTAATACTGCTGACTTTATTGCATTTTATGAAAAAGATCTTTTGTCTGCTTCTAATTTAGTAGCTCTAAATGCCTACAATAATTCTGTGCCACCTATTATAGATAATAATCAAGGTAAGATTTCAATGGGAGAATTTAATAATAATGGAATTTATTATGTAGGGCAAAGGCAATTTCTTAATGTAGATTTTACAATGTTAAAACCATCTACTTATAATTATGGCTCAACTTCAACTTCTTTAAATATAGATTTTACTATTGGTAAAACAACAGACTCTAATATAGCTTTTGATGGGACTGACCATATGGACAGTAAAGGAGATTTTAATATGATAATTTTAGCTGATACAAAAAAACCGTATGGATTAAATCCAAATCCATTAAATGAAAGTACTAATGTGTCAATAAATTCAAATTATACTTTTGATTTAAGAGATAGTAAAAATGGCGAAGGTGATAATAGTGGATATGGTACAGGATTTGCAGTTCCCCCAACAGGATTATTAGTTCAAGCATTTAATGGTATATCAACAACTACATTAACAACTTCTTCATCTTGTTCTCAAACATTTACAACATTATGTAATATTTCTATAAATCCAAATAGTCCTTTATCAATTGCTGGCGATAATAGAAATTGGTTATATGATACAGAATACAGAATAACTGTATCTGGAGCAAAAGACAGAGCTTCAAATAATCAAAATCAATTAGGTGATAGTAATGGGCCAAATACAATGAATACAAAAATTTGGACTTTCAAAACAGAGAAAGATACAATACCTCCTTATATAGTATCAACAACACCAGCAGCATCTTCTACAAATATATTAACTAATGCAACAATAACAATACAAGTATTAGATATTAAATCAAATCAAATTTCTGGTATAGGAGTAGCAACCAATACTTGTAAATTTAATATTTCTTCACCATCAATTGGGACAATAAATTTATCTGCAACAAGTTCAAATGTTTATAAGAAATCAATTTCTTATGGTATTCAATATGATATAGCACATCAAGGATTATTACCAAACTTTGCAGAAAGTGAAAATATTAGTGTAAATGTTTTTGATTGTGAAGATATTGCAAATAATAAAATGTCTCCATATATATTTTCATTTAAGACAATAGATACAGGAGCTCCTGCAATAACCAACTTTACACCTTTACAAAATATTCCAGTTTCTTCAAATACTCCAATCACTTTTAATATATTAGATTCAGGTACAGGTGTTGATGACAATACTTTAGTAATTTATGTAGATGGTAAATTTTATAAAAAAGGTGGAGGGTCTGGAAGTATTTCAGTTTCTTCTTCTATTCCTGCAAAGATTAATTTTTCAACAAGTACAAATCTTTCTTCATTTATGTCAGCAACTTCATCAGGTGATTATATAGGTTACTCAATTAATATAAATGATTTAAATTTCTCTGCTGGTAAATCAGTTCCAGTTTTAGTTTTTGCAAAAGATAAAAATGAAAATATAATGAATACATTTATTACAAGTTATTCAATAATAAATAATGTTGATGGAAGTATTTATTGTGGAAATAATGCGACTTGGAATGGTAATTCTTGTGTAGGAAATGCTCCTGATGTTTCAAGTTTTTGTGCTCCAGGAACTCATTATGATAATGTTTTGAATAAATGTGTAGCAGATGAGATTATTGTTGATGGAAGTATTTATTGTGGAAATAATGCGACTTGGAATGGTAATTCTTGTATAGGAAATGCTCCAGATGTAGAAAGTTTCTGTAATCCAGGAACTCATTATGATAATGTTTTGAATAAATGTGTAGAAATTCTTCCTGATGTAGAAAGTTTTTGTGATTCTTCAACACACTATGATATTGGTTCTAATACTTGTATAGCAAATGAAGTTGTAGTTGATGGAAGTATTTATTGTGGAAATAATGCGACTTGGGACGGTAATAAATGTAATGGAAATATTCAGCAGGTAAATAATTATTATTCAAATACTTCTTCACAAAATGTTTGTATTCCTTTAAGAAATTCTGATTTATCTGTTCAAATGCCTTTTGCTACTCAAGTAGATGAAAATTCTATATTGATAACATGGACATCAGGAGCTCCATCAAAAGCTAAAGTTTTATTTAGTGACAATAAAGATAATTTATCAAATATAGTAATAGAAGACAATAAATCAAATACAACATTTCACTCTGTTTTAATAAATAATTTAGAAGTAGGAAAACTATATTATTTCAAACCAGTTTCAATAGGAGAATATGGTGAAGTTGCTGGAGAAGTTATAAGAATGTCTCCAAAATATAAATCAGAGATAAAAGAAAATGTTGTTAAAGTTGTTGAAGATTATAAAGTAAGTTGTAGACAAGTTGAAACAATAAGTAATTCTATTCAAAACAATAATCAAAATTTTGAAAATACAAATCAAAATGATAATCAAAACAACAATCAAAACATAAATAATAATTTTGAAGAAATTTCAGAAAATAATAAAGAGTCTAATATTAAAGCAATTTATATTTGGCCTATTATTATATTTTTATTAGGAACTTTTGTATTTAGTATTATCAAAACTCATTTTATAAAAGAAATATTAATTAAAAATAATATGAAAAAAGTAATCAAAAAAATAATTTATTTAATAATAATAATTTTAGTTTTATTTATAATTTATTTCAACAAAGATTATATAAATAATTTATTTAATAATCAAAATAAAGTTAAATACATTTCTGTATCAGGAAACATTTTAAATCCATTAACATTTAATGGAGTAAAAGAGGTTTATTTGGGAGCTCAAAATATTTTGATTGAAACAGCTGAAAGTGGCTCATTTGATTTTGGCTCAATTAATAATCAAGAAGGAATAGAAATAACAAATAGTAGTTTAAACAAAAAAATATTATTTGATTTAACAAAAATTAAAGATTCAAATAATTTAGAAATATTTTTTGATGGAGAAATGTTTAATACATTAAATACATATTTAAACTTTTTGAGTCAAAATAATTTTGCAAAAGCAAATGAATTAATATCAGAAAAATGTGATGTAAATAATATTAATAATAATATTTCATTCAAAAAAGATTTTGATTTAGAACAAATATTAAATATTTCATTTACTAATAGTATAAGAAATTATTTTAGTGATACTTGTAAAAATAGATTTGAAAGAGTGATAGAAATAAAAGTTAAAACAAATAATGAATATGTAAGTTTTCTTTTGGTAAAAGAAAAAGAAAATTGGAAAATTATAAATTGATATGTTTAAAATAAGCAATATAAAACAAAATATGGTTTTATATAAAAGGATTACAATAATCCTAGCTTTGTTTTTTGTATTTTTAAATATTGTAGATGCCGCAGTTCCAAAGGTCATAAGTTATAGATCAAGATTAAGAGATACAAATGGTAATCCAATAATAGCTTCAACAACAATACAATTTAGTTTATATAATGATAAAAACTTAGGTTCTCCGTCAGATACAGTTTCACAAAATGGTCCATTATTATGGAAAGAAGTTTATGATGGCAATAATTTAAATTGTCCTTTAATAGTACCAAATTCTCTTGGCTATTTAAATGTAAATCTTGGATCATGTGTTGAATTTCCAGATTATTTGGATTTTAATACTGAAGAAATATATATAGGAGTTAAAATCAATGGAGATAGTGAAGCTTTACCAAGAGTTAGATTTACTTCTGCGCCTTATGCTCTAAACTCTCAAAAAGTAAATGGTTTCTCTGCTACATCTACAGCAACACAAAATCAATTATTAGCATTAGATAATGATCTTAACTTTAATATAGCAAGTGGAACATTTATAGGAAGCGCATTAAGATTATCTTCAATTACAGGCTCTACACAATGTTTGCAAATAGACACAAATGGAAATGTCTCAGGTACTGGTACAGCTTGTAATCAATTTTCATTAAACGGATTATCTTCTCCATCTCAAACTTTTTCTATATCAGCAACAGGAACAGATTTTTCTATAACCTCAACAGGCACAGTTCATACATTTAATTTACCAGATGCTTCAAGTTTCGCGAGAGGATTATTGACTTCTAGCGACTGGACTTTATTTAATAATAAAGAAAATCTTCTAACTTTCGGAGAAGGACTTTTACGAACTGGCGACACAATAACTAATAATGGAGTTTTAGGAGCAACAGGTACAATAGGAAGAATATTAAATATAGGTACAGTTAAAAATCCTATATTTGATTTAGCTCCAAGTGGTGTAAATCCTGGTGTTTATGGATCTTCATTTTCTATACCAACATTTACAGTAGATTCATTTGGTAGGATAACTGATGTTTCTACTACTAGTGTTCATATAGAAAATCAAATAAATTCTTCACAAAATATATTGTCATCAATAGTAAATGGCTCAATATCATCAACTACAATAATTACACAAAATGTAGCATCATCAACTGGTAATATATTTGAAATATTAGTAAATGGTATATCAAGTGGAGTTAAATCATTTATCAATTCATTTTCACAAAATGTATCTAATAATACATTAACAACTAATATTAATGGAATAATTGCTACTACTTCAATTATTACTTCAAATGGCCTTAATACTTCCGGAACTATATTAACCTCTACTATTAATGGTATATCTACATCAACAAATCTTCAATCAATAATTGATAATGGTATTACTAATCTCTTAACTATATCAACCACAACTAATAGTTTCACTTTAGTTTCTAATGTAAATGGTAAAACTTCTACTACTACTTCTGCCTCATTTATTAATTCAAATGGAATTAATTCTCTAAATAATACCTTAACCTCTATAGTCAACGGAGTATCAAGTTCTACTTCAATTATCACTAATCATTCATTAACAGCAAGCAGTGGTATTATCACATCAAATACTAATGGTGTAATTGCAACAACAAGTATATCTAATTTGTTTACATTCTTAGCATCTTCTACTAATAGTAATTTAACTGTCGCAACAGATAATCAAGGTAAAGTAACATATATATTTACTGATAATCCAATATTCAATAATGCAACAATTACAAAAGCTACAATTTCTACACTTAATGCATCTAATGCATCTATTACAAATGCAACAACAAGTAATTTCTTTTCAAATATATTAAATACAATTACAGGATATTTCACAAATCTATTTGCTACAAATATATCAGCATCTACTACTAATACAGATAACTTAAATGCAAATAATGCAACTATTACTAATCTAAACACAAATAACACTCTCTCTAATAGTAATAATGTATTAACATCAAATATTGGTGGCTCAATATCATCAACTACAATAATTACACAAAATGTAGCATCATCAACTGGTAATATATTTGAAATATTAATTAATGGTATATCAAGCGGAGTTAAATCATTTATTAATTCATTTTCACAAAATGTATCTAATAATACATTAACAACTAATATTAATGGAATAATTGCTACTACTTCAATTATTACTTCAAATGGCCTTAATACTTCCGGAACTATATTAACCTCTACTATTAATGGTATATCTACATCAACAAATCTTCAATCAATAATTGATAATGGTATTACTAATCTCTTAACTATATCAACCACAACTAATAGTTTCACTTTAGTTTCTAATGTAAATGGTAAAACTTCTACTACTACTTCTGCCTCATTTATTAATTCAAATGGAATTAATTCTCTAAATAATACCTTAACCTCTATAGTCAACGGAGTATCAAGTTCTACTTCAATTATCACTAATCATTCATTAACAGCAAGCAGTGGTATTATCACATCAAATACTAATGGTGTAATTGCAACAACAAGTATATCTAATTTGTTTACATTCTTAGCATCTTCTACTAATAGTAATTTAACTGTCGCAACAGATAATCAAGGTAAAGTAACATATATATTTACTGATAATCCAATATTCAATAATGCAACAATTACAAAAGCTACAATTTCTACACTTAATGCATCTAATGCATCTATTACAAATGCAACAACAAGTAATTTCTTCTCAAATATATTAAATACAATTACAGGATATTTCACAAATATATTTGCTACAAATATATCAGCATCTACTACTAATACAGATAACTTAAATGCAAATAATGCTACTATTACTAATTTAAATACAAGTAATAATTTAACTAATAGTAATAATGTATTAACATCAAATATTGGTGGCTCTATATCATCAACTACAATAATTACACAAAATGTAGCATCATCAACTGGTAATATATTTGAAATATTAGTAAATGGTATATCAAGTGGAGTTAAATCATTTATCAATTCATTTTCACAAAATGTATCTA
>WBZR01000278.1_pt1 | contig 87083 bp, 64 predicted proteins | sample 5204231 | NCBI WGS metagenome assembly WBZR01 (sample SAMN12412403, study PRJNA552823) | activated sludge metagenome | isolation source: activated sludge from anammox sidestream of wastewater treatment plant... | place: USA: Virginia | collected 2017-08 | reverse complement strand
TACACGGCGGCGGGTTCTTTGGCGGGCTTGCCGGAGAATTCGGTCTTCCAGATGCGCTCGATTTCCTCGGCCCCCTTGAGCCCGTATGTGCGAGGCCGGGGATGAACGAGAGACGTGTCCACGGCCTCGTAGGAGAGCTTGGGGCCGTCCTTGCCATGCTCGGCGACGGTCGTCTTGAGCCACTTGTCGTTGCGCGTCTTGAAGATCTCGCACCACTTGCGGGCCTGGTCGGCGAGGTTTCCGGCGTCGGGATCGAGGCCGGCGATCTCGAAGTCGGGCTTGTAGTGGGCCCCGCGGCACTCGTCGCGCTGCAGCGCCCCTTGGGCGATCACCTTTGCCAGGATCAGCATGTCGCCGAGGGCCCGGGTAAAGGAGAGATTCTGATTGGTCCACATGCCGGTGTCGGCGAGCGGGGCCTTCTGGTAGCGGGCCGAAAGCTCGTCGATGCGGGCGAGGGTCTCTTTGATCTTGTCGTTGTGCCGGACGACGGTGACGTTCTGCGTCATGGTGCGGCCGAGCTCTTCGTGCAGCTTGTAGGCGTTCTCATTGCCGGTGCGGGCGACGAGGGCGTCGAAGCGATCCTTGTGCTTGCGCACGGCGGCATCGAAAAGCGAGGCGGGCTGATCGGCGGCGGTCGACTTGACCGACTTGAAGTAGCTGGTGATCGACGGAGCCGTGATGAGCCCCGCGAAGATGCACGAGAGCAGCGAATTGGCGCCGAGGCGATTGGCCCCGTGGTACTGATAGTCGGCCTCGCCGATGGCGAAGACGCCGGGAACATTGGTCTGCTGATTGCGCGGGTCGCCCAGGATCAGGCCGCCGCTCTTGGCGTCTTTCGCGAAATCGACCCACAGGCCGCCCATTGAATAGTGGACGGCGGGGAAGATTTTCATCGGCGTGACGCGAGGGTCCGCGCCGGCGAATTTCTCGTAGATGGCGAGAATGCCCTCGAGCTTGTGATGCGTCGTGCCCGGCAGATGGGTCAGGTCGAGATAGACGCAGAAGTCGTTCTTCTCGACGCTGAGGCCCTCGTTGGCGCAGACGTGGAAGATTTCCCGAGTGGCGATGTCGCGCGGGACGAGGTTGCCGTAGGTCGGATAGCGCTCTTCGAGGAAGTAATAGCGCTCGGCCTCGGGAATTGAACGGGGATCGCGCCTGTCCTGCGGCGTGCGCGGAACCCAGACGCGGCCGCCCTCACCGCGGGCGCTCTCGCTCATCAGGCGAAGCTTGTCCGCGCCGGGCACGGCGGTGGGGTGGACCTGGATGAATTCGCCGTTGGCGTATTTGACGCCTTCCTGAAAGACGCGGCTGTTCGCCCCGCCGGTGCAGATCATCGACATGGTGCTCTTGCCGTAGATCAGCCCGCAGCCGCCGGTGGCCATGACGACGGCATCGGCGCGGAGGGCGACGATGTCCATGGTGAACATGTTCTGGACGATGCAACCGCGACAGACGCCGGCATCATCGAGGACGAGACCGAGAAACTCGTAGAACTCCCAGTTCTTGATGAGGCCCTCGGACCCGTAGCGGCGCACCTGCTCGTCGAGCGCGTAGAGAAGCTGCTGGCCGGTGGTCGCTCCGGCGAATGCGGTGCGCTTGTAGAGTGTCCCGCCGAATCGCCGCCGGTCGAGGTGACCTTCGCCGGTGCGGTTGAAGGGGACGCCGAGACGATCGAGGAGGTCGATGACCTTGGGACCCCAATCGGTCATCTCCTTGACCGGGGGCTGGTGATTCAGAAAGTCGCCGCCATAGACGGTGTCGTCGAGGTGCTTCCACTCGCTGTCGCCCTGGGCGCGGGTGGTGTCGTTGACGCTGTTGATGCCGCCCTGTGCGCAGACGCTGTGCGAGCGCTTGACGGGAACCATGCTCACGAGATCGACGGCAAAGCCGTCCTCTGCGAGCTTCATCGCGCCGGCGAGGCCGGCCAGCCCGCCACCGATCATTGCGACACGTTGCTTAGCCATGAGTGCTTAACCTTCGTCAGGAATCGAACGTACTGTGTGCAGACCAGACAAACTCAGTGTGATTCGGCGGAGATCACCGCGGCCTGCTTTTCTTCCTGGCCCGGGGCTTTGGCGGTACCCAGGGCGTACAAACTGCCGAGACCCCAGATGAACAGGAGCGCCGCGACACCCATGCCGACGAGACGGACGCGGTCCTGTGCCTTCTGTCCGACGGTAATTCCCCAACTAATGCAGAAACTCCAAATGCCGTTGCCGAAGTGGAAACAGGCGGCCCAGAGTCCGACGATGTACATGGTCATCGTCACCCACACTGGAACGATGAAGCCCTTAATAGGTTGCCAGGCCTGCATGCCATTTCGCGTGACCTCGAACGGGTCCTCGCTGCCGATGAACTCGGGCCCCCAGCCGACCCAGTGGGCGAAGCGGAACTTGAGCAGATGGACAATGAGAAAGAGAAAAGCGATGTAGCCGGTGACGCGTTGAAGCGTGAACCGGCGGTTGTCCATATAGGGATAGGAGCGGGTGTTGAACTCGGCGGTCATGGCGATGCGAATGCCGTAAAGGGCGTGGAAAGCGAGGGGCAGGAATATGAAACCTATTTCCAACGCAAGGAGATACGGCAGATTGTGGATCCAGTGAACTTCCTCGTTGAAGACTTCGCGACCTCCTTTGAAAAGGCCAAACCAGTCGAAGGCCCGCGAGTTGGTCAGGAGGTGCTCAATGAGGAAGGCGCCGATCGGGACGATGCCGCTGAGAGAATGGAGTTTTCGGAGCAGAAAATGATGCTTCTGCTCAAAGGTTAGTGCGTCGGAAGTAGGAGTGGCCAAGGCAGGAATTCCTGTTGAATGCGTCGATAATCCGGGCGATCACCACGGATGGACGAAGCGTATGACACCCCCATCGGATCGTCAACCCCGCTTGGGCATGGGAAAGGGATCGGCGTTTCATGTATGATGGAGTCAGATCGCGGGGCGGACCGCCCCGTACTTAAAACACGTAAGGAGTGGGACACCGTGCACAAAGTCACTTCGCTCGTACTTGTCGCCTTTCTGAGCTTATCGATTCCCGAATCGCTCTTCGCGGCAGACCTGACCATCAAGCCGGGCGACCGGGTTGTTCGGGTGGATGTCCAGAGTGACGAGCAACTCAAGCAGTTGATCGACATGGACCTGGATGTGTGGTCTCACGAGATGGGCGTCGGACCGATCGACGTTCACGTCTCGGCTCAGGAATGCAAGGTGCTCGACAACCTGGGAATGACCTATACGGTGTCGATTGATGACTTGAATGCGCTATATCAGGCTGAGCAGGCCTCGCATCTGGTCCGAGGCGCGGGGCCGTTTGATAACTACATGCAATTGTCGGAGATGGTCACTTTCATCAATGACATGGCGACGGCTCGGCCCGACCTGTGCGAGGTCATGAGCATCGGCACATCGCTGGAAGGCCGGCCGATCTGGGTGCTGCATATCACCGGCGCGGGCGCGGGGCCGAAGCCGGGCGTGTTCTATCACGGATTGCAGCATTGCCGGGAGTGGATCACGGGGCCGACGGTTCTCTACCTCGCCGACTATCTGGTGAGTAACTACGACACAGACTCGTGCACTCGGGCACTGGTGGATCAGACCGACTTCTATCTTGCGCCGTGCGTGAACCCTGACGGGTATGAGTACACGTGGACGGCGGGCAATCGACTGTGGCGGAAGAATCGGCGCGATAACGGAAACGGCACATTCGGCGTCGATCTGAACCGTAACTGGGGATACCAGTGGGGATATGACAACGGCGGATCGAGTCCGACGACCAGCTCGGAGACTTATCGGGGACCGTCGGCGTTCAGTGAGCCGGAGACACAGGTGCTGCGCGACTTCGTGCTGGCCCATCCCAATGTCCGCGCGTATATGGACTACCACAGCTATTCGCAGCTTATCCTGTGGCCTTATGGATATGACAATGTGCTTGCACCGTTGCCGGATCGGACGACGTTCGATCTGATCGGCGGCAAGATGCAGTCGCTCATTCAGGGCGTACACGGCCGCTTCTACGACGCCGGGCCGATCTGGTCGACGATCTATCCGGCGAACGGCGGTTCGGCGGACTGGGTGTACGGCAGTGCGGGGCGATTTGGATTCAGCATTGAGTGTCGCGACACGGGCGAGTTCGGCTTTCTGTTACCGGTGGATCAGATCATTCCCAACTGCGAGGAGAACCTGCCCGCGATCCTTCATCTGTCGCGCTGGGCTTCGTCCGGCATCCTGCTGGAACTGGAATCGACTCCGCCGGAAACGATTCTAGCGGATCAAAACACCGTCATGAATGTGCGGATCACTGATTCGCAGCAGATTTATGCGGCGGGGTCGGGGCAGTGTCACTATCGTTTCGACGCGAGTGATCCGTTTTCGACGGCGCCGCTAGCGGCGGTGGGTGGTGGGCTTTATACGGCGACCATTCCCCCGACGCCTTGTGGGGCGATTGTTGAGTATTACTTCACGGCGACGGGGAGCGAAGGATATCTGGCGAAGAGTCCCTGCGACGCGCCGAATAGTGCGTACTCTGCGCGGGCCATCGAAACGGAAATCGACTTCGCCGATGATATTGAGGCGAATCTCGGCTGGACGGTCGGGGACACCGGCGATAACGCCACGACCGGCATCTGGAACCGCATGAATCCGCAAGCAACCGCGGCGCAACCGGAGGACGATCACACGCCCGGCGCAGGGACGATCTGCTGGGTCACTGACGGAAACGCGGGTTCATCCGTGGGGTCGTTTGACGTGGACGGAGGCAAGACGACGTTGAAGTCGCCGACGCTGGACCTCAGTGTGCCTGCCGATCCAAGCATCAGCTATTGGCGGTGGTATTCCAACAGCGCGGGCAGCGCGCCGAATGCCGACGTATTCACGGTCGACATCTCCAACAACGGCGGGGGAAGCTGGGTCAACGTGGAGACGGTCGGCCCGACGGGGGTCGGCACGGGCGGTGGATGGTTCCAGCACGAGTTTCGCGTGGCGGATTTTGTGGCTCCGACGAGTACCGTACTACTTCGATTTATTGCGTCGGACCTGGGCAGCGGATCGATTGTTGAAGCGGCGATCGACGACCTGGTGGTCGGAGAGACCAAGTGTCCCTGCGCGATACCCGGGGACCTCAATTCGAGTGGAACAGTTGACGGACTAGACGTGCAGTTGTTCGTACAGGCGATGACGGAAGCTCCGTACTACGCGGCGTGCGCAGACGTGGCGTTGCCGCAGAATAGCTTCGTGATCGATGCGTATGATCTGTCGGGGTTTGTTGATCTGATTTTGGGAATCCCCTGAAGTCCGAATCTACGAGTGGGATGGGCGGATGCCCGAGTGAGCGATCGCTTCGGGTCGGCCATGACAAATCGTTGGAGGAATGCAGCACCGGCTGGAGGGATATGGAAAAAATACGAATCGGCGGGCGATCAGAGCTTGAGATGTTCCACCAGTTCGTCGCGCGTCATGCTGTGGTGTTCGGCAACCTGCTTGAGAACCTGAGCGAGCGTGCCCGGCTTGATCGGCCGATGCTCAGGGACAACCACGTGGTGCTCGCCGTACCGATCCGTTACGAGGTGGACATGGCTGCCCCGCTGCCGGACTTGTCGATAGCCGAACCTGACAAGGGCGGCGACAAGAGCGTTACCAGACACGTTGCGCGGCAACTTCACGCGGCGATGACCTCGTCGCGAACAAAGTGGAGGCGTATCTGTCGCGGTTTGACCGATTCATCGGCGAAACGACACTCGACAGCCTCGGTTACGTTGGCGCGGAGATCGTCGAGGTTGTCGCCCTGCGTGAACACGCCGTATCGGTGGCAGACCGCGCTGTAACCGCCGGCTTCCTCTTCTTCCTGTACAATGAAGACAATCTCGTCGATTTCCATGACGCTACTCCTGAAAGAACTACGCACTATGAGCATATCGCGAGCATCGGTCGAAGATCAATAGAATCCCGTGTTGGTCCGAAACACTCGGTCCGCAGGGCATCGGATGACAACGACTAACTGGTGTGGATGCCGCTAGTCGTCGGACGAATCCAGCACGGCCATGAAGGCGGACTGCGGGATGTTGACGCTGCCGACGCTCTTCATGCGCTTCTTGCCTTCCTTTTGCTTTTCCAGCAGCTTGCGCTTGCGGCTGACGTCGCCGCCGTAGCACTTGGCGGTCACATCCTTGCGGACGGGCTTGATCGACTCGCGGGCGATGATCTTGCCGCCGATGGCCGCCTGGATGGGGATTTCGAAAAGGTGACGTGAAATCTCCTTTTTGAGCCGGATGATGAGTCGGCGGCCGCGCATCTCGGCGCGACTGCGGTGGACAATGACGCTGAGGGCGTCGACCGGTGTGCCGTTCACGAGGATGTTGAGCTTGACGAGGTCGTCGGGGCGGAAGCCGATCAGTTCGTAGTCCATGGTGGCGTATCCACTGGTGACGCTCTTGAGCCGGTCGAAGAAGTCGTAGATCACCTCGGCCAGCGGGAACTCGTAAGTCAGCACGACGCGCTCGGGCGAAAGGTATTCGGTGCGCTTTTGCGAGCCACGCCGCTCCTCGGATAGCTGCATGACGGCGCCGATGTATCGCGAGGGGGTGATGATCTCGCAGCGGACGTAGGGCTCGCGGATCTCGGTGATCTGGTCGGGGCCGGGCAGGTCGGCGGGCGACTCGATGATGCGCACCGCGCCGTCCTTGAAGACGACTTCAAAACCGACGGTCGGCGCGGTCTGGACCAGATCGACCTCGCTCTCGCGCTCAAGTCGCTCCTGAATGATCTTCATGTGGAGGAGGCCGAGGAAACCGCATCGAAAGCCGACGCCGAGGGCGGCGCTGGCCGCGGGCGTGAAGTTGAAGCTTGAATCGTTGAGCCAGAGGGTTTCCATCGCCTCGCGCAGCTCGGCGCTGGTGGTGCCGGGGCCGGGGTAGAAGTCGCAAAAGACCATCTGCTGCGGCGGGCGATAGCCCTGAAGGGCGGCATCACACGGGCGGCTTTCGTGGGTGATGGTGTCGCCGATGTTCACGTCGCGAATTGTTTTGATGCCTGCGAAGATGTAGCCGACGCGACCGGCGTCGAGTTCGGGCTTGCTGGTGATCTTCGGCGCGAAGACACCCACATCACTAACCTGATAGGTGCGGCCGGCGGCCATGAGGCGCACTTTGTCGCCCTTGCGGACGACGCCGTCGAGCACGCGCATGTGGCAGACGACGCCGCGATGGACGTCGACCTTCGCGTCGTAGATGAGCGCCTTGAGGGGCTTGTTAATATCGCCTGTCGGCGACGGTATGCGCTCGACTACGGCGTAGAGAATGTCCTCGACGCCGGTGCCGACTTTGGCCGAGGCGAAGATGGCGTCTTCGGCGGGAATGGAGAGGACCTGTTCCAGTTCCAGGGCGATGTCCTCGGCACGCGCAGAAGGCAGGTCGATCTTGTTGATGACCGGAATGATGACCAGACCGGCTTCGATGGCCTTGTAGGCATTGGCGAGGGTCTGGGCCTCGATGCCCTGCGTAGCATCGACGAGGAGCAGGACGCCTTCACAGGCGGCGAGGGCGCGGCTGACTTCGTAATGGAAGTCGACATGGCCGGGCGTGTCGATGAGATTGAGGATGTAGTCGCCGGGCAAGGGGCTGGTCACGCCGTCAGGGGCAACTGTGCGCGGTCCGGGGTACTTGTAGTTCAGGCAGGCGCGGTTGGCCTTGATCGTGATGCCCATCTCGCGTTCGAGGTCCATGTCATCGAGGAACTGCTCGCGGAATTCGCGTTCGGTGATGGCCCCGCAGCGCAGGAGGAGACGATCGGCAAGGGTGCTCTTGCCGTGGTCAATATGGGCAATGATCGAGAAATTTCGTATGCGGCTTATTTCCACCGCACGATTCTAGCAGATGCGTTTTTTTTAGATAGCGCTTGGGGGTTAGAACTGCTCAGAGTCGTCCGGGTAGTCGGCCTGACCGATCTCGGAGGTGCTGACGACCTTATGGGCGAGGCGCTGGTACGCCTGAACGAGGTCGCGGCAGATCAGATCGACTCGCTGTCGAAGTTCCCGCCGGTCCTTAATGAGGCGACTGGAAACGCGGCGCAGGCGAACGTTTCGACTAACGGTCCGCTTTCGGCGTCGGCTGTCGGCCACGAAGTGGCGAATCCGATCGGTGAGGACTTTGGCGTCGGCGCTGGGATCAATAACGTCGACAAACCCGGCACGGAATGAATCCAGGAGATGGCCGACTTCGGAGATCCGGTCCAGCAGCATCATGGGCGTGGCGCACTCGGAGACAAGTCCCGCTGAGGGACCGTCGGAAAGCACCGGCGCCGCGAGCACGATGTCAAAGGCGTCGCTCTTCATCAACTCGGCGGCTTCGCGGACTGTGTCCACGATGGTGAGGTTTGCGTCGAGGCGCGCGACAATCTCGGCCGCCAGGACGGCGATGGTCTTCGAGTCGTCTGCAACAATGAGTAACTGCATATCCTTCCGCTTCATGGTGGCTTCCTTCACCCTGTCCGGCAGCTGCCTTGCTTCTTTCCCTGAACTTACTCGCCGAGGATTTTCGGAGTCCTCAGGCATCAACAAAAAAGGCCGGCGGGACGCTTCAGCCGTGAGAGCGAGGGGAGGAGGGAGAGAGGCCTACACGACCCGCCCGGCCCGGATTCCGGCGGCATAATTTTTTCGCACTAAGAGAACAACCCCCCAAGGTTGTGCTTTGGGCCCCCGCGCCCAATCAGCAGATCTCAATTCAGCCCGCGTTCGACGCATCGGACACTTGTGTCCGACGAATCGGAAGGCGGAGCTGGGCCTCAGTCCCGATGCCCGGGCGGCTCTCCAAGCGGATCGATCCACCACCCGCTTCGAGCAGGCGATGAACGCGCGAGAGGCCGACTCCTCTGCCGCGACCCGCAGGCCGGTGCGAAAAGAAAGGATCCATCGCACGGGCCAGAACATCGGGTGTCATTCCCCGGCCGTTGTCGGCACAGGTCACAACAAGGTTTTCTTCGGTCAGATCGGTCGCGGCCTTGATCGACAAACGACGCCCTTTGGGCTGCGTCGCTTCGAGCGCATTATCGATCAGTTCCCGGAACACTACGCTCAAAGCCTCGGGATCAAACCAGATAACCGGGCACGCGGGAGGCAGGTCCAAGGACATGGCAGTGGCATCCAATAATCCCTCGGACGCCATGTCAGAAATGATTGAATTCAGGAGGGCCGCGATATCGACGGACTCGGGCCGGACGATGGCCGGTTGGGTGAAGGACAGCAGGTCCTTCAGGATTTCGCTGCACAACCCGGCCTGGGCGGCGATGGTTTCAAGGTCCCTTTTGGTCTCGTCATTATCGACCCCTGTGGCGAGGAGCTGTGCCCGACCGGAGATGACGGCAAGCGGATTGTTCAGTTCGTGGGCGGCCCCGGTGACGATGGCGGCGACGGATTCGAGGGAGCGAGCGCGAAGGAGGTCAGGTTGAATGGCGGCGAGTCTTCGATTGGCGGCGGCGAGATGCTCGGCGAGGGAAGCGGCCGCGGATTGCGCCTGAGCCTGAGCGATTGCGAGGCCGAGGGCGGCGCCCATCGCGGCGATCTCGGCGGATTCGTCGCGAAACGAAGTGACGGAATCGGCCTGGGCAACGAATAAAACGCCCGCTATCGGTTGGTTTCTTGAGAGAATGGGAAGCAGCCAAACGGTGCCTGCGCCGAGGTCCGGGCGGCACCGATCGATCAGGCTATCCAGCGATCGATCCGGCGGAAGTATCCAGGCTCCGCCGCGAGCTAGCTCGGCGGCGTTCTTGAGGGCCACTCGAAAGTCGGCCACCTGCTCGTTGAACTGTTCCAATCGGAAACGAGTCGTTCCATCGGAGATGCCGAGCTCCAGCCAGGACCCGGAGGGCGATGGAACGAACACAACGGCGCTACGAAGTTCCAGAATCGCCTGCATGGCGCCGGCGCCTATTGCGGCGGTCTGGCGCAAGGAGAGTCCGGGCGTCACTTGTCGATTGAGTTCATCAATGGCGGCCAAGTAGCGTGCGCTTCTTTGAAGGCGACGATTCTGCTCGGCCAGTCGCGTGTTGACCGAGGTAAGCTGTTCGCTGGTCTTGAGCAGTGCGCGGAGATAGACCTCGCGGCCGCCGGACTGGTCCTGTCCGATCCATGTAGAGCGGGATTGAAGTTCATCCGCAATGGATTCGATGATGCCGACCCGAGCGGCTTCCGTCAGACCGAGCAGGGCCGACAGTTTGGGCGAGGCGAGGGTGGAGCCGAGATTGCCGGAAAAGCCGATGTTGTGCTCTCGGGCCATGGCGTCGGCAAGCTGTACGACTTTGATGTAGCGCGCGGCGGCAAGGTCTTCGGGAAGGGCCTCGGGCGGATGATGGTGCAGCCAGATGACATCGATGATGGCCTGAGGCAGGCCCCAGCGCTCGGCGAGGCGGCGTCCGACGACCGTGTGGTCGACGCCGAGAACTGCTCTCTCGACGTCGGTGAATTCGGCGCGCGTTTCCTCTGAGCGCTTCAGGACACGCGCAAAGCTCTTCGGCAGGGCGCAGTCCAGGGCGATCTTTCCCAGATCGTGAAGGAGACCAAGAACAAAGGCCTCTTCGGGATTCACGCCGGGGGCGAGGGCCTGTGCGATGCGGCGAGAGGCGCAGGCCACAGCGAGACAATGACGCCAGAACTCGGCGCGATCGAGGCCGCCGACTTCCGCGGGGTCCTGCGGCAGGGAGAATACTTCGAGGATTTTCTGGGCGAGGGTCAGGTGACGAATTGTCTCGAAACCGAGCATCGCCACGGCCTTGTCGATGGTCATCGATTCCGGCCTGGCGGCGACGGCGGCCTTGGAGCAGGCCGATAGAACGCGCGCCGCGAGAGATGGATCGCTGGAGACGAGTTCGGTGAGGCGGCGGATGCTGCCCTTGTCATCCTGGGTCAGCGCGAGAATGTGAGTGGCTACGGGTGCGAGCGGCGGCAATTCGTCGAGCCGGGAGAGCAGTAGCTCGACATGCTCGGGGTTTGCGACGGTTGTATTTGCGGCGGTCATGGCGGCGATCCTCGCCGGCCCCCCCAGATTCGTCCGCTTGCGGCCTGATACGAGTTTATGGACTCGACCTGCCGCGGCGGTCGGCGAAGGCGCCTCAGAAATAACAATTACGCCGCGACAAGATCGGCAATCGATTCGATGAGCCGGGCGATGTCAAACGGCTTCTGGATGAACTCGTCCGCTCCGGCCGCCTTGAGCGTATCGATCTCCGCCGGCGCTACGGCACCGGATACGATGATGATTTTTGTATGGGCCAGTTCGGGATCGCTCTTGATGCGCTGGCAGACGACGTTGCCGTTGATGTCGGGGAGCATGAAGTCGAGCAGAACCACGTCGGGCCGAAACTCCTTGGTCAAAGCGCCGGCGTCAAAGCCGTTGGAGGCGGCCTTTACCTCGAAACGACCGTCGCGGCCGATGATGTCCACCAGCATGTCCACGATGGCGGGATCGTCGTCGACAATGAGCACACGGCGCTTGCCCGAGTCGAGGTTCTCGATCGGGATCTCGTTGGTCTTCATGAACCGAATCAGCTCGGCTCGGGGAACTCGGCGAAACTTCGAACCGGGTACGCGAAAGCCTTTGAGACGACCGCTGTCGAAGCAGCGGATGACCGTCTGCTGACTGATCTTGCAGATCTCGGCGACTTCGCCAGTTGTGAAAACAGATTTCACACGCCACTCCGGTCCTTCGGCAGCCAGGGCTTCGGCCACGGCCTGTCGCTCGTCCAACGGTTTTCGCGGGTACATGTTACCTAGTCCCCCTAAATTAACAAGTGCCTCCTCGTTATCGAGCAGTCGAGCCTGCCACTTCATACGGAGCAGTCCGAATGGAGTATTTGGTCGAATTATGCCCGGAGCCCTACCACGGATCTCGCTGCATGCCCCATAAGACAACGAAGTCGAGTTGGCTAAGAATGGCAAAATGAGAAGCGTTACCGGAACCTCACCCGTGGAGAATTCGCTGTCTCGGTGACGCCAAGGGCGCGGTAGATGAGGGAAATCGCGGCCAGAAGTCAATGAAGGCTGATTCGCTTGACAGTTTTTGGCCCGGGGATGAGACTCCAACTTGAGTACAGCGTGTTCCTCGGCGAATATTCGCCGCGGGACAGGACAATCCGTCTGGATGATGCGGCAATCGGCAAGGGTTCGCCTGCCGCGACTAGGATAGGAGCTTGAAATGGCCGGTCAATTACTGCTTCTCGGGGAAGGCATTTCTGACTTCCTCCCGTGGTACACCTGGGTCTCCATGGCTGCCCTCGTAGCGATCATCGTCGGCTACAAGATGTATCAGAAAAAGATGATGAGCTGAGATCGAACAGTCGGTCCGGACTCGTTCAGTAGAAACCGATTGCCGTCAATCTCCTTCTCGGCTGCGATCCGGCCTGTACCCGTCTTGATCCACGCGCCTCAGGTTGCGCCTTCCGAGTGCGCTGTGGGGGATCGCCAAGCGGACGCGGTCGACTGGTTCTTCTCATGGTCGCATGGATGAGAAAACCGAATTGACTCAGTCAAATTCAACGCGCCCGGCAGGACTCGAACCTGCGACCGTCGGATTAGAAATCCGATGCTCTATCCAACTGAGCTACGGGCGCTCTTACTTAGCCTTATCAGTATTTCCGCGATGACCGGCAAGTTCAAGCTTGCCGCCATTTCCACATTGCCGAGAGCTTCAGAACTTCACCACCCAGGGGGGCTGGGTCTCACCCATGCGCTTGGCCAAGAGTCCGGGATAGCTGGTCTGGATGGACCTTGCCGCATCCAGACCCAATGCTTCGAGACACCTGCGAATCTCATGATCGTCCGGGCCTTCCACCTCGACGAAGCGACCGAGGAGCGGCAGTTCATCGAGTTCGATTGCGCATTCATCAAGCTGCCATGATTCGCGGTTTTTCTCAAACGTCAGCCACTCGGCAAAGCCGATTGCGTGCAGGAGCCGTAACATTCCCTCGCCGGCCCTGGCCCCGTTTTCGGGAGAAGCCGGGTTGCGATCGGGCAGATCGATCTGGATTTCCTCGCGGCACTTGAAGGCGGATTCCTGAACCGGTCCCTTGAAGGCCAGGCTGGAAGGCGGTCCCGTGCCGTCGAGCACTTCAATTGTTCTGACGCGGAGTCCGCAACCGCGATGAACGAGCGCACGATCGGGCGTGTCCAGCAGCCGATTCGTCTCGCGCACGCGACCGATGCGATTGGCGCCGGCTGCGCGCAGCAGCTCGACGAGCCGATCGTGCGAAGGCACGGCGATCTTGCATTCGAGCTCCTGAGCCATGGCGACGAATCCTTTGTGGGGCGATTAGCCACCCCCTCGCGCGACCGACGAAATCCAAGCCTCGAAGACCAGGGGCGCACCCTGCTATTGAACACTTGGATGACTCACTGCGAGTCTCCGGCGGAGGTCCCGTGATTCTATCTTCATTGGAGAGGCGAGGAAACATTGACGGACGGCGCGGGCGGCGATTTGTTGCGGCCCGGGCCGCAGGCTTCTAACATCGACGGTCCGAGAGGAGCGTGTATGGCTGTTCGTAAGACTCAGAAGGGATTATCCATTCAATTTGCGCGACTTGGCGGCACGATCCGTGCGGGCGTGCTTTTTGTTCCAGTTACGATCAAGGACGGGAAGGCCGTCCTCGGTCGGAAGTTGAGCCTGCCTGCGGAATTGTCATCGCAGGCTAAATTGCTCGCCGCTCGCCACCACGGCGCCAAGCAGGCAGGGGCCATCGATGACTTGATTCTCCCGTCGAAGTCTCGCATTGGGCGGATGGCACTGGTCGGACTTGGTGAGGAAAAGTCCATCAAGGCGGCCGACGTGAGAAACGCAGCGGCCATTTCCATGGAATGGGCCTCTCGTCATCGGGCGGATTCTGTCGTTGTGGCGCTCGACGCACTGCAGGAGATCGCCGGGGCGGATGCAGTTACGACGTGGGTCGAGGGTTGTGTTCTGGGCAGCTTCCGCTTTCTGGAACATCGCTCGCAACTTCCGGATGAGGCGCGAAAGCCGGTCACGCGACTTGTCTTTGTATCGAAGTCGCCCGTGAGCAGATCAATACGCGACAAGGCCGAGGCATCACGACGCCTGGCGGAGTGCGTGAATCTGACCCGGTCGATCAGTCACCAGCCTCCGAACGTGATCAATCCCGTGACGCTGGCGCGAGAAGCGCAGGCGCTTGCACGGAAGCATGGACTTCGATGTCGGGTGATCGACGATCGGCAGATGAAGGCGAAAAAGATGGGGGCGATTCTTGCGGTGGGCGGCGGCTCCCGATCGGCGCCGCGGATCATCGTGCTGGAACACCGGCCGTCGCGGGCGAAGGGCAAGCCGATCGTAATTGTCGGCAAGGCGGTCACGCATGACACCGGCGGGTATTCGATCAAGCCGACTGCCTCAATGGTGGAGATGAAGTACGACAAGTGCGGCGGGATGACGGTGCTGGGGACGCTTGTCGCCGCTGCGCGACTGAAGATTCCACGGCATGTCGTCGGTGTGATCGGCGCGGCGGAGAACATGATTTCCGGGACGGCCTATCGACCGAGCGACATTCTTCGGGCATCGAACGGCAAGACGATCGAGGTTCTCGATACAGACGCCGAGGGCCGACTCGTATTGGCGGATTGTTTGCACTATGCGGAGAAGACGTTTTCACCTGCGGCGATGATCGACCTTGCTACGCTGACCGGCGCGTGCACGGTTGCCTTGGGGGATGCCTGCGCGGGACTGCTGACGACGCATGACGCGCTGGCCGAGTCGCTGATTGCATCGGGCGAGCGAACCAACGAGAGACTCTGGCGGCTTCCGCTGTGGCCGGTATATCGGGAACAAATCGCGGGGACCGACGCGGACTTGAAGAACGTCGGCGGTCGTCTCGCCGGCACGATCACCGCCGCGATGTTTCTCAAGGAATTTGTCACCGACAAGACGCCCTGGGCTCATCTGGACATCGCCGGAGTTGCCAATTCGTCGAAGCCTTCACCGATCTGCCCGGTCGGCGCGACCGGGTTCGGGGTGCGGTTGCTGGTGGACTATCTGCTCGGAGGAAAGTAATGCTGCCGACGTTTTTGGCACAGCTTGCGGCAGGCTCGGCGCTGGCGGTGGGGGTCAGCGAGATGCGGAAGGTCGACTGGCGTTACCTTCGCCTGATGGCGATTGTATCGCTGGCGATTGTGCTTATCTCGCTGCTGCTTGTGGTTCGCGAATCGTGGGTCGAAGGGTCCGCCCGACAACAACCGGCGATTGCGGCGCTGATCGCCGCGTGCGTCATCGGCGTTATTTGGCTCTTCGTCAACGCTGCGCAGGGCGAGACGGTCCGTGCGATGCAGCGGCTGTGGACATTCCTATTCGGCGCGGCCGCGATGGCGGGGGCGGTTTTGCTGGCGACCGGGCCGGACGTTGTGCTGGCTGAAGGCGAGTCGATCGGCGGCCTTAATCGGGCCTTGGCGGCGATGACCATCGTCCTGGGTTCGGGCCTTCTTGGGACGGCAACGGCCGCGATGCTGCTTGGCCACCGATATCTGACCGACACGGGGATGTCGATCAGCCCGCTCAAGCGGATGACACAACTATATCTGGGAATCCTGGCGGTACGCGGCGTCTGGATCGTCGCGGCGAGCTATCCATTATGGGCCGGGGCGTTTGTTCCGCGCGGCGGGTACATGTGGTTCTGGTTGATGATCAGCGTGCGATTCGGGAGCGGGCTTGTCGTCACGGGCGTTTTCGCCTGGATGATTCGGGACTGTGTCAATCGGCGGGCGACCCAATCGGCGACGGCCATCTTCTATCTCTCGATGATTTTCATTTTTCTCGGCGAATTGTCCGGCCAGTATCTGCTGCGCACTGAGTCACTCGCGATGTAGCCGCGCCGCCGGGATGGTATTGGCCGTGATGTTGCTGGACATCGTTCCCTCGGCGACGTTTCTTGGGATCGACGGGGCACTCCGCAACAGCCCGGCGCGGGACGTCACGTAGTTGTCCGCCGTGATCCTTCGGATGGTGAACTTAGAGGGATTCGTGCCGCCATTCTGTCGGGCGATCAGCTCTCGATTGATCCGATGCCGACTTCGGGGCAACGATATGCCGTCCGCCATCGTGAAGCGGTGGCACGTCGATCGCTGCCCGGGCCTCAATCGCGAAGTGGTCAGCCTCGCCTCAGATACCGCAGAGTGGCATGGAATCCACTTTCTCGTGCTGGCGACGCTGAACATTGCTACACTCTTAACATGCTGCAAGACAGCGAGGTTGGATTGAATCGTCCTTTTTCCCGACGGAATCCATGAAGACCTTGTTCAGGCGGGTTCGGCGTGGCTGGGGCCCGCATTGGTCCGCCGGTCGCGCTCAGGCGGCGAATTTCTCAGGTGCGAATTGACCCTTCGTCACCTGTTGCTGTAAGATAACTTTTAGCATGTTCGCCCGCATCTGAACCGGGGGACGGACGATTGCACAGGAATCCATTCAAACTTTGAAACAAGACAGACGCATAGAGACCGGCGTACAGGCAGAGCGAGCCGTGCTTGTGGGGTTGCTCGCGCGCGGACCACACGAAGGCGGCACGAAGTACGATCCGCTCGCGGAGCTCGCCGCGCTGTCTGAGGCGGCCGGGGCGGTTGTCGTCGGGCGCACGCTGCAGAAGAGATCGCGTCCATGTCCCGGCACCTATATCGGGAGCGGCAAGGTTCTCGAACTCGCCGAATACGTCAAGGAAAAGGACGCGGACATTGTCATCTTTGACAATGAGCTGACGCCCTCGCAGATCCGCGAGATCGAGAGAATCTGTGAACGTCGCGTGATTGACCGGACGGAACTCATCCTCGATATTTTCGCGAGCCGGGCACGCACGCATCAGGCCCGACTACAGGTCGAACTTGCCCAGCTTGAATACACGGCTCCTCGACTTCGGGGCATGTGGACCCACCTGGAGCGCATCGCCGGAGCGGGCGGCGGTACGGCGGCCGGCGCGGTCGGCGGCATCGGCACGCGCGGACCGGGCGAGCGACAGATCGAAATCGACCGTCGGATCGTGCAGAAGCGCGTCAGCTTTCTTCGGGATCAGATCGCCCATATCGATCGGCGGCGTGTGCGCGAAGTAAAATCGCGCGGCGACTACTTCACCGTGAGTCTGGTCGGCTACACCAATGCCGGCAAGAGCACGCTGATGAACGCGCTCACCGATGCGCGAACGGTGGTCGCCGACAAGCTCTTCGCGACGCTGGATACCAAGACGCGGCGGTGGGACCTGGGCGGCGGGCAGGTTGCCCTATTGTCTGACACGGTGGGGTTCGTGCGCGATCTGCCGCACAAGCTTGTCGCATCGTTTCGAGCGACGCTGGAGGAGGCGATTCACTCGGATCTGCTGCTGCACGTCGTAGACGCCGCCAGCCACGATGCGGAGAGTCAGATCGCGGCTGTCGAGTCGGTCCTCACCGAGCTGGGTTGCCAGGACATCCCCAGAATTAACGTGCTCAATAAGATCGATCTTGCCGGCGAGGAGTCCGCCCTGCATCTTCTGCGGCTGAGGCTGGAATCGGCAGTTGAGATTTCGGCCCACACGGGCGCCGGTCTCGATCGCCTCGGCGAGCGGATTCTGACCATGATGCGGCATCGATATGTGCGTGTCACCGTTGAGACCGAGGCTGCCAACGGCCGTCTGATCGCCTACATCAGCAAGCAGGGTCACATTCTCGGACGAGAGTATGACAGCGATCTCCTGAGGCTCGACTGCCGCCTGCCTATTCCCGAGCTTCCCCGCGTGGTTCAATTGGGCGGTCAGGTCGTCTCAGAATAGCGCCCCGTCGAACTTGCAAACCACGTTCCCAGCCGCGACCTTCCCGGGCTAATCAGTAGAAGATCAAGTGGGCGGCGGTATGGGCCGAGTAATGATCGCCGCCATCTCTCCCCTTCAGTCAATAGAGACTGCTTTCCGGCGGCAATGAACATCCGTTCGTTGGCCTTATCTCTACGGGCTAAAGAGATGTCGGCACGGGCGGACAATTGATCTTGGGCAGGCCCGACATACAGGGGATCAGTCAGATGAAGGCGAAAATTGTGCTGGATTACGATGCGTCCTTTCGGATCGTTGAAACAGCGATACGTACCCAGGCACAGCTCGTCCTGAGCTTTGCAGAATACCCAGAGCACACGCTTAATGGGTTTCTCATTTCGGGAGACCAAAGCGCCCTGCTGATGGAGCTGACCGGCCGGCCGACCCTGAATCTCAATGACCTGGTCAACTTGCCGTGTCAGGTGCGGCTTTACAGCGATCAGCGATATCAATTCGCATCCGAGGTGACCGGGGCGCCGCAGTGGGGCGAAACGCGGTCGGTATCACTGGTCCGACCGATGGCGCTGTCGGTCATGGATCGTCGGCGGTTTCTGCGTGCGGAGCTTGCCCCGTCGGCCGAAGTATCCGTCGAGTGGACCGATGGCAATGGAACTCACCGCCAGTCGGCGACTCTGCTCAACGTCAGCGCGGACGGAATGGCCGTCAAGATGGACAACAGCGGCTCGCAACAGCTTCATCCGGAGACCCGACTGATCACGGTCTTTTCCTTGCCGGGTCAAAGCAGGCCGTTTCATATGCAGGGGACGCTGGCCAATAAGACGCCTGCCACAGACGACTGTTCGATCGTCGGAATTCAGTTTTCGCGGACACCCAATCAGACTCCGCAACTCGATGCATTGAGACAATTGCTCAGCCGACAACCGGGGCCGGATGTGGAAGTGCATGCATGAGCGACGGGACGATCCTTGATGCGCCATCGGTCATGGCGTCGCTGACCTGGGCGGCGCAGCGGCAGTCCCCGGTCAGCGTTTCGCTGATGACCGAGGGAGGCTGGCATAGCCTTCGATCCAACCTGCTTCGATACGATCCGCAGCAGGGCATTTTGCAAATCATCTATCCCATTGCGCTCACGACGATGGCTCCGCCCGAGATGAATGTCGGCCAGGAGCTGGGTATTTCCCTTCGTCGCGGTCATAAGAAGTGTGTCTTTGTGTGTCGCATCGTCCTTCGGCGTCTCGACAGGACCGACGATGACAAGCCGGTGGACACGCTGCTGCTTCGCGCGCCGGAGGAGGTCCGCGAGCTTCAGCGCCGCGTCTATCAACGCGTCATCATTCCGCGGGAGCGCGTGATTCCCTGCAAGCTGTGGCAAAACGGGCTGCCCAATCGCGAGGCGATGGCCTGGCCTTTGTGCACCGGCCACCTTGCAAATGTTTCGCTTGGGGGCGTCCTGCTGGACATCGCCGGCGATCAGAACCCTCGGCTTAGCGTCGGCGATCTGGTCGGCGTGGAAATCAAGCCTCAATCAGAGGCTAAGACTCTTCAAGTCGAGGCGATGTATCGGCATTGCCTTGTCTCCGGGCCCATGCGGATCGGTCTGGGTTTGCAGTTCATCGGTCTGGAGCATGATCGCCCCGGGCGATCGAGCATCAGCGAGCTCGCGGACTTTGTGAAGTGGGCAAGGCGGCTGAGCAACCCGGACCATTCGCCTCGATTGGACGACGAATAGTACGCCCATCGCGCAAGGTCTGCCGACGTATCGGTGCAATCTGCCGAACCCCCATCGCATCGCGGCGCGAATACAAAGAATGACTCTTGAAATGCGCGCAAAAAAAGAGGATCCGAGCTCGCCGTTACTCGGATCCTCCAAGCCAGGCTGTCCCGCCTAACAGCGGAAGACCCACAGCCTCGCGTTCTATATCGGCACCGGTCCGAGTGCGCTTGAACGGTCCCGAAAACTTCTCGACATTGTGTAATGCAATTGTGTTTTACCGCACTGAATCCGACTTGCAGCGTACGAAGGGGTCCGATAGCTTGCGCAGCATGCGCGAATCCTGCGTAGAATCGGCGCGTGTTGCGACTCTGTCGCCCTGTGCGCGTATCAACAAGCCGTCGTCCGTGTTCGCGATTATTCGGATGACGTGCTGCTTGTGGATCATCACCCAGCACTGTGCGTGTGAGGACGACCTTCCCGCCGTGCCGGAGGAAGCACCGCCGGCCCCCATCTCGCTGGACGTCGAGCACATGGGAGTTTTCAAGGCGGACCGGGAGATTGCCTTTACGAACATGGTGCTGGTGTGGCAACCGGACCCGGCGCAATCGGGACGCTCGGCGATCTCACTGACGAGCGAGCGGCCGATGCCGGACCGATCGCGCGTTTTGTTCGGTAGCTTTGTCGCTGCGTCGTCGTTGGAACGCTTGAAAGAAGAGAGCGCGGACTTTGTCGGCGGCTCGCGGTTGAATCTGCACGGCAACGGCGTCTTCTCGCCGCTGGCCGCATATCAACCGCGTTTGGCTCGATTGGAAATAAAGCGAATCGAATCGGGGAACATCAGCGGGACCATTCACGGCGAGTTTCAATGTTTTCGATTGATGCAGCCATCCACGAAGCCGACCACGGTTGAGGGGGTGTTCGAATTCTCCGCGAAGCTTCTTGACCGAACGGCGCCGGCCCGGCCTTAAGCCAGACGCGGTAAGCCAGCCAAAAACGACTAAGGCGCGGGGTCAGACGCCTTGGAGAGGGTAAGCGCCTCTTCGCATTTGGCATTGTCCCTGGCGAGTTCGTCAAATACGGACAACTCCGACTCGGCGAGAAAGCCCAACTTCTTGCATTCCTCAAATGCCGTAATGCTTTTTCGCAGATGATCGGCGGTCTGCTGCCAATATCTCCGACTCTCTGCGGGCGTATGCGACTCATTCTCGGCCAAGATGGCCGAGGCCTTCGCGATCCCCTGAAAATTGATCGCCCGATTGCGGACGATGATGGCATCGACATTGTCTGAGCCGAGTAATTCCTCGTCGTGTTCGAGCGCTTCGCGATAGAGCTCGATGGCGTCATGCGGACGATCGGTCTCCAGCATCAGGGTCGCGTAGTTGGTCAGCACGACGGCGAGATCGCCGCGCGCCAGGCCGCTCGCCGGATCCTGTCGGTGGAGTCGGCGTGCAATGTCGATGGCTTTCTTGAAGTCCGCATCCGCCTCTTCGTTGCGCTTCATCTCGGATTCGACGACGGCCAGGGCCGCGGCCCCGACGTACACGTCGCGCAGGGCCTGGGCATCGACCTTATCCGCCGCCGCCAGCTCTTCCGACAGGACGAGCGACTTACGCATGTAATCGAGGGCCTCGTCCATTCGGCCCATGTTCTTCAAGGTGCGCGCGATGCCGTCATAGGCGACGGCGATACCGCGAGTTGTGCGGATGTTGTCCGGTTCGGCGGCCGCAAGCGATTCGCAAACCGACAGAATCTCCTTGAAATACCCGAGCGCCTCTTCATCGCGACCCAGCCGCGAATGCAGACGCGCCAGCTTGCTCAGGCTGACCGGCACGTCGAAGGGATATTTCTTTCGCCCTTCCTCTGTAGCCACGATGGCCCGGGCTTGTTTCAGCGATTTCTCCAGAAAGGGAAATGCCTTTTCCGGATGGGCCTGCTGAGAGAGCGCCTCGCCCAGTCGTCCGTAGGCAAATGAGACGTCGCGCCGGGCTTGTATTTCGTCGGGGCGATCCTTGAGCAGATCTTCTGATCGCTTCAGCGCCTCCCGATAAGTCTCGGTGGCCAACTGAATGTCGCCTTTGACCGAGTATGCATCCGCTATGCGGTTCATGGCGATGACGGCGTTTCGGCGATCGACGACCGAATCGGCGCCGCTTGCCCGGGCGGCGTCGTCATAAAGCGATTGCGCCTTCCTATAGCTGGCGAGCGCGCCGTCGATGTCGCCAAGATGAGCGCCGCCTGATCCTCCCTGAATGTCTCCAAGGGTCAAATATGCGACGCCCAACTCCCTCAGCAGGCCGGGTTCCTGTCCGGCGGAGCGGTGCAGTCCGTCGAGGTACTTCAGTGCGGTGGTCACGAGGAGCTGTCGGGCCGGCGTCGCCCCGGGGAGGTCCGCAATTTTGTCGTGGATGTCAAAGATAAACGCATGGGCCAATCCGCGGAGATCATCGAATCGCTCCCGAGCCAGCGCCTCAGCCGCAACCGCCTTGTCACGCTGCTCCTGTGCGATCTGAGCCTCGGCCCGGGCATGTTCCCACAACCGATTGACGTTGCCATACATGAACAGCAAGGCAATTGTGGACCCGCTGACCAGAATCATGAACGCCGCGACCACGCCAATCGCCAGCCGATGTCTGCGCATGGTCTTGCGCAAAACATACCACCCGCTGTCGCGCTTGGCGTCGATCGGCTCCCCTGCGAGGTAGTGCCGAACGTCGCGCGCCAGTTCGCCGGCGCTTTGATAGCGGCGGTCTCGATCCTTGGCCAGCGCTTTGAGGACGATCGTCTCGACCTCCTGATCTATCGGGCAACCCCCGCGGCCGGACCGATCCGCGAGAACGCCGGTGTCCGCTGTCCAGGCGCGGTTGGGTGGCTTGGGGTCCGTCCGCGTGATGTGATGCAGCACATCCACCATCTCACCGACGACCGGGTATGGGTAAGTGCCGGTCAGCATTTCATAAAGCACGACTCCGAGGGCATACACGTCCGTTCGAACGTCCACCTCTTCCGTTTTGCCGCGCGTTTGTTCCGGCGACATATAGGGAAGGGTGCCGAGGACCTGTCCGGACATGGAGACGGCATGATCGACGCCTCCGGCCACGGCCTTGGCGAGGCCGAAGTCGAGAATCTTTGGATTGTCCTCGGCGTCGACGACGATATTTAGCGGCTTGATGTCGCGGTGGATGACTCCCTTTTGGTGGGCGAAGCTGACGGCCTCCGCAATGCGTGCGAACAGGTCCAGCGACTCCCTTAGCGAGGGCCTTTTTGCGCTGACATATTCCTGCAGGCGGTAGCCGGAAACGTAATCCATCACGTAATACTGGCGTTGATCCGAGGTAAGACCCGAATCGAAGATCGCCACAATGCTGGGATGCTTGAGACTGGCGACCAACTCAACCTCGCGATCAAACCTCCGCCGAGAGGCCTGCGATGCGTAGGGGCCCTCCAGCAGAACCTTGATGGCCACGCGCCGCTTGGTGGATTGCTGCACTGCCTGATAAACGATGCCCTGCCCGCCGTGGTGTATCTCTCGAATAATCTGATAGCCTGGAATCAAATCTTTCGGGAGCGGTCCTGGAATGGGCTGATCGTTACCCGATCGGGCGTAGTCTCCCGGTGTGAAGTTCAGCTCGCGAACGCGATCGGCCAGCTTGTCATATTTCTCCCGGAGCGCTTGCACGCGCCCGGCACATGCTTCGCAACCTGCCAGGTGTGCCTCCAGTATGCGTTCCTGCTCGGCGTCGAGATCGCCTCCGTGGTACAGGTTCAGCGCGCTGTCAGTGGGACAACTGCTCATCTCGCCTCTTCGGCCCCGTCGGTGAGCTCGGCCATTCGCTCGGCGAGCCGCTTGGTAATTCGGTACTTGGCCTTGTGAACCTGGTTGGCATTTACGCCGAGTTCTTTGCAGACATCTTCGACATCCCGCTCCTCGATCACATAGAGATGGAATGCCCGAAAGGTCGCTTCCTCGACCTCGGTCCGCACCATACGGAGGGCGTGCTTGAGATGCTCATCCATCCACACCTGATCGAACAACTCTTCGGGATTTGCGTCTTTTGCCTCGGCCACGCGGAAGACCTGGCTCTCGGCAGGGCGCTCATGACAATCTCGCAGCAGGTTGCGAACGCGATTGTTCACGAGGGTCCGCAGCCAACCTTTGAAGCGGCCCTTCTTGGGGTCGTACTCGAAGCCCTCAATGTGCTGGCCGATTGCGGTCATGCAGTGCTGGACCACGTCCTCTGCCTGGCTGTGGTCGAGTCCGCGCATCAGGGCGAACCGGTAGAGCATCGGTCGATAGATGTGGTCGAACTCCTCCCAGGCCGACTGGTCGCGGCGATCACGAATTCGAAGGAGCAGACTGGCACGTGTCGTGTTCATGATGGGCCCATGCCTGGCTCACATTCTATCGCACAGAGCTCTGCAGATCACGGTCTCAATAGAACTAATGGCGCGCAATAAAGAAAAAAGTGATTTGCGAGGCAGAATCCCGGCCGTGCCGGGTACCTGAATTAACCGGCCCGGAGCGATCCGGGTGGAACGAAGTAAACAATCCTCGCAGGGAGTCGATAGTCATGAATGCTCGAAAGAATGGCAAGAATCTGGTTGTCCGCATCGCCAAGTCGTGTTTGTCCGTCGTGCTCGGCGGTGCAGTCATGGTCGGCAGCGTCGGCTGCGATGAGAAACAATTGATGGACCTGGCCCGCGATCTGATCAGCGGCAGCCTGCAAGGTGGTGAAGGCGGTCAGCCGCCCTCGCTCACACCGCCGGGGGACGATCCGACAGACTCGGGATTTCCCGGAACCGGATGGGAGGACGACTGGGGATCCGGTGATTCGTACGATTGCGGATGTTTCTGAGAATGAATTAACGCAAAAAGACGCGGAGGCCCCGGTCAGGATCAGCCGGGGCTTTCGCTTTTTTTTAGGGCAAGCTGAGGATTGACCAAGATCTTCTGCGAACTATGACTATTCGCTGTCGGCCGGTTGGCCAGCGCTGATGGAGGCCAAGTACGCGGCAATGACCTCTTTGGGCGGACCGTCCATGGCGGCATGTCCGTCACGAATCCAGATGGCGCGGTTGCAGAATTGCTCAATGAGCTCCATCGAGTGCGAGACCATGATGACGATCTTGGTGCGCTCAATGAGCGATCGCATTCGGGCGAGGGCCTTTTCCTGAAAGCCGGCGTCGCCGCCGTTGAAGACTTCGTCGAGCAGGAGGATGTCTGGAGAAACCTCGGTCGCGGTGGTGAAGGCCAGGCGCATGGCCATGCCGGTCGAATAATACTTGACGGGTGAATCCGCGAATTTCTGCAACTCGGCAAAATCGAGAATGCTCTCGACACGGCGCGTCATTTCCTTGCGGTCGATGCCGAGAATGGCACCCGCCTGAAGGATATTTTCCCGGCCGGTGAGTTCGCCGTTGAAGCCGAAGCCAACGGTGAAGAGCGGAATCAGGAATCCCTCCTGCTCGACTCGGCCGCTGGTCGGTCGATAGATGCCGGAAAGTACGCGGAGAAGCGTGCTCTTACCGGCGCCGTTGCGGCCCACAATGCCGACTCGGTCGCCGGGCGAGAAGTTGAGCGAGACATCCTTGAGCGCCCAGAACTCAGTGACACCGTTGTCCTGGGACTTTCCGCGCAGCCAATGGATGACCGTTTCCTTGATATTCGGATGACGGTTCCGATAGAGCCGGAAACGAAGGCTGATGTTGTCGGCGCGGATGTATGGATTCATTCGAGATGGGGCCTGCCGGTTATAGGCGGAAAATCACATCGTCCTCGACTCGGAAAAACACGGACAGTCCGACGACAAAGCTCGCCGTGGCAACGACGGTGGCAGTGAGCAAGACAGTCGAAGATGGCCAGACGCCCCGCGCAATCGGGGCGTCGAAAAGTTCCAGCATGTGATACATGGGATTTAGCGCGAAGTACTTCTGGTACTTGTCGGGAATGGCTTCAAAGGGGATCAGGATCGGCGTCAGATAGAACCATGCTCGCATGAACACCGCTATGAGGTGCTCGGCGTCGCGGAAATAGACCACGGCAACCGAAGCCATCGCGCCGAGACCCACCAGCATGATCAGAAGTAGCAGGATCGCATAAGGAAGGAGGGCCAACGGCGGTCCAGGCTTCATGCCGAGAAACAGAGCGATCGGCAATAAAGCAACAAGGGCCAGGAGCAACTCAACAAAAGCGAACAGGATGGTCCGCATTGGGAAAATGAGCTTGGGAAAGCGGTACTGGCGAATGTAGTTCTCGGATTGCAGGATCGAACGACACCCGCCCTCGATCGAGAGCGAGACACAGGTCCACGGCAGCAGCGTCGCAAGGAGATGCAGGGTGTACTGGCCCTTGGTGCCGGCGAAGAGGGTCGCAAAAGCGGCGGATATGACCACGAGCATGAGGAGCGGGTTGAGCAGCGACCAGAGGAAACCGAGGACGGAGCGGCGGTACTTCACCTTGATATCTTCAAGGAGAAAGTTCTTGACGATGGTCCTGGCGCGAATGATTTCGTGAAGTCGACCCGCAAGGGTCATGGTCCATGCTCCTCGCGGCTGACATCTTCGCCGCGAAACGCATGATTCGCCAGGGGCGAGAGAGTGTCAAGCCACGCAACGCGCAAGGGCGTCAGGCGGCCGAGCGTCGGGCGCCGCGAATCAGATCTCGGCAACTGATGGCACCCCACGCCACGAGCAGGAAGAATCCACCGGCGTATGTGGCCCAGCAGCCGATGGCCAACGAGCGCGGCGCGTATTCGATCATGACCTCGTGCGCCCCGGGCGAAATGGGAATCGCCTGGAATGCAAAGTTCGCGCGACTGATGGGTTCGACGACGCCGTCAATTGTTGCCCGCCATCCGGGCCAGTAGGCGTTGGAGATGAAAAGCCATCGCGGCTTGTCCGTGGCGACGGAGAGCTTGATGCGGTCGCCCTTGTAGTCGTTGATGCTCACGACACGCGTGCCGTCGAACGGCGCGGCCCCTGCAGCAGGCGCGGACGTGGTTTGAGGCTCGACCGAGTCGAAAAAGTGCACGACCTTGGAGGGATCGAAGTCTTCGGCGATGACGGCGCGGAGGACGTCGCCCTCGCGCTCGTGCGTCACCGCTTTATCAACGAGAAACGCGCGGGGAAGGGGGTCGGGGAGTTCGTAGTAAATGGCTTCGCCGATACTCCTCGTCGAGACGGGCCGCGGCGCACCGGGTAGCGTGAACTGTTCCCACGAACGGTTATCTATAACGTATCGCACGCCGAACAGTTTGTATGCCGGGAGATCGAAGCGCCTGCGCAGCGCCGCGGCGGATCCAGCGTTGTGAAACCGCGGATAATCGCCGGGCCGGATGTGACGAAGGCTAAACAGCTTCTCGAACTGGGGGGCAAAGTTGCTGGCGAGTCCCTGAAGGACGTAAGCGTTTTGGGGGACCATGTCGCCTGAATCCCAGCCCCATAACCCCTCAGCGGTTTCACTGTAAAGCGAAAGAAATCCCGCGAGCGGGTGGCCGCCGAGCTTGGGTGAGTAGAGATCGTAGCGGTAGGGTCCGCCGGCGCTCATCGGCTCGGTAGACTTAACGGCAAGTGCTCGCCGCCGCGTCGCATCAAGGCTGCGGCTGTCGGTGTTAACGCCCGGGATGTTGGAGTTGGTCGTGGCAAGTTCGATGAAGAAAACCAGGAGCAAGAGAATGCCTGCAAACTTTCGACGGATGCTGCCGACCCGATGCGCGGCGGCCAGCGCGCCGACGGCGAACGCCGCGAGGAGGAATGCGGCGGCAAGCGTGGACTGCGTGCGAATCAATGCGACTGCCTGCTCGGTTCCGAAGGCTGCCTGTAAGACGACGAGGATACCGAGCAGCGCCGCGACGATGATCGCGTGCCGACGCCAGCGAGCGGGCAGGTCAGGCTCCGTCGATTGCAGGATGCGACCGACTCCCAGAGCGACCAGCGGCAGCAGCGCGAGCTGTGTCACGCCCCAGGCATTCATCACACCGCGAATCAGCTTGTAGCCGGGCAGGGTGCGCGAAGCCCAACGGCCGATGAAAGTCGATGACTGAAACCCGAGGACGAAGAAAATCGCAGCAACGCAGATGAGCACGATGGGCCATGCCCGATAGCGACCGCGAACAGCGAATGTGGCAAGGAGAAGCGGTACGACGCCGATGAACATGGTCTGGTCGAGCGTGGGATCGCCGAGGTAGCCCATTTGCGGGAAGAGAATCTGTCCGACGCCGCGAAGGTCGAGGGGATAGAACCACTCATCGTAGCTGCCGCGAATGTATTGGCCGCCTGCTTCCAGGGCCGGGAGAATGACTGCGGCGGAGATGATGACGTAGCCTGCGCCGAGGATCGCTATGCGGGCTAAAGTTTGCCCGAGAATCATTCGCCAGTTGCCGCGAGAAAGCAGTGCTCGCAGGACGATGAGCGTTGAGGTGCCGATGACGGCGAAGTAAACGATGTATGAACCGGCGAGACCGCAAACGCCCAGCAAAATTCCCGCAGCAAGGGTGTGCCGCAACCAGTCTCGGCGATAGCTACGGATGAGGCTCGTAAAGATCCACGGAAACCATGCGAACTGAAACACAATCGTCGAGTGCTGCAGATGGCCGCAGAGATAGCCGCAGCCGAAGAAGAAGACGCCTCCGAAGACGGACGAGAAGCGGTCGCAGCCAAATGAGCGAGCCAGTCGGTATGCGCCGATGGCGCCGAATAGGATGTGGGCCAGCGTGTACCAGACGAATCGCTTGATGGAAAATGCGTCGCCGCCGACGTAGAGCAATTTGTGAAACGGATAATAGAGTCCGGTCTCGGGGATGGCGCAGTGGCTCATGCCTCCCCAGAACTGCGGCAGCCAGAGTGGGGTTTCGCCGTTCGCATTGAAGAGTGCATTGCGGGAAAGCATGGCATAGTGCGGGCCCTGAAAGTCGTAGGGAAAGGCCCGGGCGGCGATCATGTAGGGTGAGTAGAAGCTCACAAACAGGAGCAGCAGGACGAGCATGGGCCAGACATGTCGCCACGGCCCGCGATTCGAAGCAGAAAACGCGGCAGGCCCGGTCACGATTGACGTCCTCCTGTCATCAGGACCTGTCGGGTATCACTGATGACGAACTCGACTTCTTCATCCGTCATCTCAGGAAACATGGGAAGACTGATACAGCGATCGGCCATGCGCTCGCTGATGGGGAAGTCGGCGTCGGGTTTTGATTCGCGATGGGGCATGGGACCGGTAATGGCGGGCGAGGTGCGATCGAGCGTTGGCGATATCGCCTCGGGACTCACGGAAAGTAGTTTGCGGGCAGGGCCGCCCGGCCGCAAGTGATCCCAGCGGAGCGAGGCAACCGCAGTCGTTTTCTTGACCCCTGCGTGACGAATGACTACGATAGGTCGATCATGAATGCACGGCTATCGCCTATGAATGTTTGCGGTCAATCTGACTCAGCCGTGCCGATGATCTGCGCCCGTTGCTGCTGCTGTTGTTGTTGTATTAAGTGTCTGGGAGGAGCCTCCTGACGGCAGCAGTGCACCGCTGAATTGACAAGCGATTCGCAATGACTGACGGCCCTCAGGATAGTTCCTGAAAGGGCCGTTTTTATTTGGCTCAAGCAGGCGGGAGTTTGCACCGTGGGATTACCAGTGCTACCGAATGATGGCAAGCCGGCGCGGCTCGGTGAAGCGAGCGGTCCGCAGGAGCTTGTCGCCTGGAGCCTTCGCCATTTCGCGGGCAGACGGATGGAAATGAGCACCAGCTTCGGCATGGAGGGCTGCGTGCTGATCGACATGTATGCCCGAAGCGGGCAGCCGCTGACAGTTTTTTATCTCGACACGATGTTCTTTTTCCCGGAGACCTATCAACTGCGCGATCGGATGATTGAGCGATATCCGAACCTGACTTTCGTGAATCGCGGAACGACACTGACGCCGGAGGAGCAGGAAAAAAAGCACGGCCCGGAATTGTGGAAGACTCAGCCCGATCTCTGCTGCAAGATTCGCAAGGTCGATCCGATGCACGGCGCCTTGGACGGGGTGGACGTTTGGATCACGGCGCTGCGACGGAGTCAATCCGAGACCCGGGCGAACATTCGCGTGCTGGAATGGGACTGGAAGTATCAGGTGCTCAAGTTGAGCCCGCTGGCGGCATGGAGTCGCAAGGATGTCTGGAACTACATCAGGGAGAACGGCGTTCCGTACAACGAGCTTAACGAAAAGGGGTACCCGACGGTGGGGTGTACACACTGTACGATCCCGGTCGAGAATCTGATGATCGGAGATTACAGCCGCGACGGTCGTTGGGCGGGTTCGGCGAAGAAGGAGTGCGGGCTGCACGGTGAAGGCATCTGACGACGGATGGAGAGAGTCTCATGGCTGAAGAAGGCGCCAAGAAGGAATCGAGGGTCGAAGGTTATAAACGCGACAGCCGCCGTCTGCGCGGAACAATCAAGGAAACGCTTGCCGGGCCGGCGACGCACTTCGAAGACGCCGACGCCAATCTGCTGAAGTTCCACGGGTCCTATCAGCAGGATGATCGGGATGCACGGCGGAGCCTGCGCGACAGCGGTCAGGGCAAGGCCTACATGTTCATGGTGCGCCTGGCGATACCGGGCGGGGTCGTTTCCCCTGACCAGTATTTGAAGCTGGATGAGCTGGCGGACGTCTGCGGCAACGGCTCGTTGCGCGTCACCTCACGTCAGGGTTTCCAGTTTCACGGCGTGTTGAAGGAAAAGCTCAAGGAGACGATTGCCGGAGTTAATCGCATTCTTCTGACGACGATCTCTGCGTGCGGAGACGTAGAGCGAAACGTGATGGCGTGTCCCGCGCCATTGGCGGACCAGCCGCACGCCCTGTTGCGACAGACGGCGCGCGATATCGCCGTGCAACTGCGACCGGCCAGCCGGGCGTATTACGAAATCTGGCTGGACGAGGACGAACTCGTCAACACGCAGGAAGATGAGCCTTTTTACGGCGACGCCTACCTGCCTCGGAAATTCAAGACGGCGATCTCGCTGGACACGGACAATTGCGTGGATATCTACAACAACGACTGCGGACTCATCGCCATCGTCGAGAACGACAGCATCGCGGGATTCAATCTCGTCGCCGGCGGCGGCATGGGCATGACGCACGGCAAGGCGGATACGATCGCTCGACTGGCCGAGCCGATCGGCTTCGTTGAGCCGGCGAATTCCGTTGAGGCGGTGAAAACAGTTGCGGCGATCTTTCGTGACTCGGGTAATCGAGCGGATCGACGACATGCACGCCTGAAGTATCTGCTGCAGGATCGCGGCGTCGATTGGTTCATGGAGGAATTTCGTAGGCGAGTATCGTTTCAACTGGCGCCGTCCCGGGCACTTCCGCCGCCCAGCTATCACGACCATCTGGGAAAGCACGCACAAGGCGACGGCAAGTTCTTCTACGGACTGTTTATTGAGAACGGGCGGATTGCGGACCGCGACACCGAGCGTATGCGCTCGGCGCTGCGAGCGATCGTGCGTAACTATCGCCCGGGCCTTCGGCTCACGGCGAGTCAGAACGTCCTGCTGACAGATCTCAGTGAGCAGGCAATCGCGGGAGTTGAAAAGACGCTCCGAGATCATGGGGTGCGACTCGTTGAGGAGTTGTCCGCGGCACGGCGATACTCCCTGGCCTGTCCGGCGCTTCCCACGTGCGGCCTGGCCGTGTCCGAGTCGGAGCGGCTCATGCCGACGCTTATCGATCGCTTCGAGGCGGAACTGGCGTCGCTTGGCCTGCGCGACGAGCCGCTCACGCTTCGCATGACGGGCTGCCCCAACGGCTGCGCGCGGCCCTACACGGCGGATATCTCGTTCGTGGGTCACCGGCCGGATGTGTATAACGTGTTCGTCGGTGGAGGGATGCCGGGAGACCGCGTGGCGGATCTCTTCGCCGAGGATGTCGCAACGGGAGATCTCTTATCCACGTTGCGGCCGCTACTTACGCGATGGTCAAAAGAGCGGCAGCCAAACGAAAGCCTAAGCGATTTCTACCAACGGCTAGCCGGTGTCACATCCCGTCGACAATTCATTACCGGCAGAGAGACGCCGACAGCGGGCGGATTGTCTCTGACGGTGCTGCCATGATTGAACGATTGCTCTACCTCGGTGCGACGCACAAGACGGCGGCGCTGGCCGTGCGTGAGCGACTGGCACCGGGGCTGGATCGCATCCCCCTGCTGCTTGCCGGCGTGCGGCGACACGTCGATGAGGCCGTGATCGTTAATACTTGCGGTCGCTTCGAGTTGTACGCGGTTGCTGGTGATCGTGCGCGGCACGAATGGCTAAGTTGGCTTGCTAGTGCAATGGATCAACCCTCCACGTCATTGGCGACTACGTTACATGCTCGCACGGGAATGGACGCGGCGGCACATGTCCTTCGCGTCGCGGCGGGATTTGAGTCTCGCATCACGGGAGAGGATCAGATCCTCGGTCAGGTGCGTTCGGCATTCGTGACCGCGACGCAAGCGGGCTCGATTGGGCCGATGCTGTCCGCCCTGTTTCGGGCGGCGATTCATGCAGGCCGGCGCGTGCGATTCGAAACTGGCTTGGGCGGCGGCGCACGGTCTTTTGCGGGACTCGCGGTTGAGACCTTGTCGGCTCACTTTCGCGACCCGGCATCGATCAAAGTGCTGGTGATCGGCAGCGGAAGTCTGGCGCACGATGTGGCCGAGAGATGCCGCCGAGCGGGGGTTCGAGAGTTTCACTTCGTGAGTCGTCACATTGATCGAGCGCGGCTGATGGCGGCAGAGTATGGCGGAATCGCCCTTTCGCTTGACCGACTTGCGGAATCGGATATCGCGGTCGATTCGGTGATAGCGTGCGCAGGCGCGCGACAGGCGTTGGTCAGGACGAATCTGGCCGAAAGGCTTGCCGCCGGGCGACGGGATAAGGAGCATCCGCTCTTGATGATCGACCTCGGCGTGCCGCGCAATATCGACGAACATGCAGGCGCGATCTCGGGCATCTTGCTGCGCGATCTGGACATGCTGGGCGGGGTGACGAGTGCACACGCGGAAGAAGTCGCGCAGGCTGAGGCGATTCTCGTTGAGGAACTGCGGCGCTTTCGATACTGGCTCGCCGGCCGCAGCGCCGCGCCGAGAATCGTCCGTATGCTCGCCAGCGCGGAAGGACTTGCGGCGGATGCCGCACGGCAACTACGTCGCGATCTACACGGTCCGATCATTCGTTTGAAGGAGGAGGCCGCGGCGTGAAGCGACGGGCGCTGATTCTGGCCGCACACGGCAGTCGGCACGAGCCGGCTGCGAACGCAATGCTGCGCGCGTGGGCGGAGGAGATCAGGCGCCGAGGGGGATTTGACGATGTCATCGCGGCGTTTCATCAAGGAGAGCCCCGATTTTGCGAAGTGCTTGATACGATTGAGTCGGACGAAGTTGTCGTCGTGCCGGTGTTGACCAGCCAGGGTTTTTACTGTGACGAGTTTTTGCCGAAGGAGTTGAGTAAGAACGCGCGTTACGCCGGCTTGCGATTGACGATCACGCCGCCCGTCGGCGTACATCCGGATAGCCAGGCGCTCGTTGCCAGACGGCTGGATGAACTCGCGAGGCGGTTCGATGCTGATCCAGCGAACTCATCCGTCGCGATTGTGGGGCATGGGACGAAGCGAAATCCGAAGAGCAGGGTCGCCACGGAGGAGCTTGTCGAGGCGATTCGGCGCACCAGCCAATTCGCCGACGTCGCCGCCTTCTTCCTCGACGAGGAGCCGGGCATTGAGCAAATCCCGACTCGGCTGAGACATCAGTCGATTCTCGTCGAGCCCTTCCTGATCAGCGGCGGGCATCATGCAAATCGAGACATTCCCGAGAGGCTGGGGATCGAGCCGGCGGGCAAACTTCCGTGCGCGGCGCGCCTCGCCGATCGCACGATTGTTGTCGATTCATCCGTGGGAACAGATATTCGCCTAATTGAAGTGATTGAGTCACTGGCGCGTCAAGCAATTCAATCGCCCCCGCTTCGACTGGGGACACGCGGCAGCCGGCTGGCACGCTGGCAGGCGCAGTGCGTGGCTGATCTGCTTCGCGCGCGCGGGACGCAGGTGGAGATTGTCGATATCTCCACGCTGGGAGACCGCATACAGGATCGGCCGATCGACGAACTGGGCTGCGATGACCCGTTCTCGGCTGACATCGAGGCGGCACTCGATGCTGGTGAAATCGATTTCGCGGTTCATAGCATGAAAGACCTTCCGGTGGATCGTGCGATCGACGAATTCGGGCGGTTGGGCGTTGCCGCGGTTCTGCCGCGCGGGGAAGTGACGGAGTCGCTCGTTTCAGGTGATCGCAGGACGCTGCGCGAATTGCCGTCTGGCGCGGTCATCGGAACAAGCAGTCCGCGGCGGGCGGCGCAGCTCTTGGCACAGAGGCCCGACCTGGTGGTCAAACCGATTCGCGGGGCAGTGGATGACCGGGTCCGGCAGGTGATGGCCGGGCGGTTTGACGCGGCGATCCTGGCAACGGCGGGACTGGCGCGGCTTGGGCTGCTCAGCGATGCCTGCGAGGAATTCTCACTTGAGACGTTCGTGCCCGCTCCGGCGCAAGGGGCGATGGCGATTCAAGCGCGCCGCGACGATGCCGAAGCCTGGCGGCTGTGCGCGGCATTGGACGACGCGGCAACGAGAATGGCGGTGACGGCGGAACTGACATTTCTTCGGCCTTATGAACATGATGGCGAATGGGTTGCAGCCGCCCACGCAACTATTGAAGCCGAGTGCGTGACACTTCGGGCGAGGCTATTGTCGCACGATGGGCAGCGAGTTGAGGATGTGCGCGTGAATGCTATTGATCCGCTTGAGGCCGCCGCAGAGGCGCTGCGACTATTGGCGCTGAGAGTCACCCAGCCGGAGGAGTTGCTGCGATGAGCACCGCTCGCGGCATGGTGTATCTCGTCGGCGCTGGTCCGGGTGACCCCGGGCTCATTACCGCGCACGGCTTGGCGCTGCTTCGCCGGGCGGATGTCATCATTCATGACAGACTCATTCCGCATGAACTCTTGGTCGAAGCCCGCGCCGACGCCATTGTCATCGACGCGGGAAAGGCGCCGGGCAATCACAAATTGACGCAGGACGAGATCAATCAACTGATCGTCGAACATGCCGAGTCCGGCAAGAGTGTTGTCCGGCTCAAGGGCGGCGACCCGTTGGTATTCGGCAGGGGATACGAGGAGTATCTCGCGTGCCGCCAGGCGGGGATCGAGAGCGAGATCGTGCCGGGCGTTTCAAGTGCGATTGCAGCGCCGGCAGCGGTGGGCATCCCGATCACATTTCGCGGCCTGGCCCGGAACTTCATCGTGGTGACAGCACAGACGGGGACATCGGACGGCGAGGAGAGTCTAGATTACGACGCCATGGCGAAGATGGACACGATTGTCGTGCTGATGGGTCGGTCGATGATCCGAAACCTTGTCAGCGGGCTGATTGCCGCGGGCAAGAGTCCGGCAACGCCGGCGGCCTGCATTCAGGAGGCCACAACGCCGCGACAGCTCGTTGTTTCCGGCACGCTGGCCGACATTTGTGATCGCGCGGACGCCGTGGGAATTGCCGCGCCGATGGTCATGGTTGTCGGGCAGGTTGCGCAATATGCCGTTATGCAGGGCGGATTCGAATCGTTCGGCATTGGTGAGCGTAGCGAAGCATTGCCGCTTGCGGGCCTTCGTGTCGTCGTAACCGGCTCGCAGTCGTTGAATAGGCGACTGGCGAGCATGCTATCAAGCCGGGGGGCATCGGTGATCGACTGCCCGTTGATTCGCATTCGATATACCTGCGACGCGGTGCAGCGGGATCGCTGCTTTGGAATGCTGCCGGAGTTTGATTGGGTCGTCTTTGCATCGGTTCATGGCGTGCGAGGGTTTGTGCGCGCCATGCGCCTCAGCGGGCGAGATCTTCGGCTGCTGGGGCGCGCGAAGATTGCCGCCGTCGGCAACGCGACGGCGAGGGCCTTGCGACGGGCAGGCCTGAATCCGGATCGCGTGCCGACGGAGCAGACCGCGTCACGGCTCGTATCCGAGCTTCGTGATGACGTAAGAGGCCGGCGCGTGCTTTTGCCGTGTGGCAATGTATCGCGGGATGAACTGCCAGTCGGCCTTTCAAATGCCGGGGCGATTATCGATCGACTCGTGGTCTACGAAAACACGCACGTCGTGACGCCCAAGGCACGCATTGAAAGACTGCGAGAGGGCTTTGACTCCATCATCTTCGGCAGTCCATCGTCCGTCGAGCGATTTGCAGCGTTGAAGATTGAGCTCGACCGCGCCGTTGTTGCGTGCATTGGGCCGACGACGGCTGAGGCCCTGCAATCCATCGGTCGAACACCTGATATCGTGCCGCGAGACTACTCCGTCGAAGGAGTGATCGAGGCCATGACTGAATACTTCCAGCTACAGAAGGTGGTGTCGTGAGCGATCAGCCAATTCACCGATTTCGTCGTTTGCGTAATAAGCCTGCGATGCGGGACATGATGCGTGAGACGACGCTGTCCATGAACGATTTCGTTTATCCCCTGTTTATCGCCGAGCGATCGCAGGATGTCGGGCCGGTCACCTCGATGCCGGGCGTCGTCAGGCACTCGCTGGATGGCCTCGATCGGGAAATCGAGCAGATCGCATCGCGACAGATACGATCCGTGCTGCTCTTCGGCATTCCAGCGAACAAGGATGATCGCGGCAGCGGTGCATATTGGCAGGACGGCATCATTCCGCGCGCGGTCGATCGAATTAAGAGGTTACGGGAAGACCTGATCGTCATCGCTGATGTGTGCCTCTGTGAATACACCGACCACGGACATTGCGGCATTGTTCACGGTGAGCAGATCGAAAATGACGAGACTTTAGAATTGTTAGCCTCGGCGGCGATTGTTTACGCCGAAGCCGGCGCGGATGTGGTCGCGCCCAGCGCCATGATGGATGGACAGGTGTCCGCCATTCGCGCGGCACTCGACAGGTCGGGCCATGATGATACCGCGATACTGTCGTACGCCGTGAAATACGCGTCGGCGCTCTACGGACCCTTTCGCGACGCGGCGGCGTGCGCGCCGAAGTTCGGCGACCGGCGGAGCCATCAGATGGACCCGGCCAACATGCGCGAGGCGCTGGCGGAAGCGGAAGCAGACGCGGTCGAGGGCGCGGACATGCTCATGGTCAAACCGGCCGGGGCCTACCTCGACGTGATTGCCGCGGTCAAGGAAAGACTGCCCCGCTTGCCGCTGGCGGCGTATCAGGTGAGCGGCGAGTACAGCATGATCAAGGCGGCGGCGGCCAATGGCTGGATTGACGAACGCCGAGTCGTGCTCGAAACGCTGACCGCCATCAAGCGGGCCGGCGCGGACATTGTCATCAGCTACTTCGCCAAAGACGTCGCGGACTATCTTGCGGATCGTTAGCCGCTCGCGTCGCAGACCCAGGCCCATTACCCTCTTGCGAATGTCTCATTCCGAAGAACTATTCCGTCGCGCAGTTGGGCTCATGCCCGGAGGAGTCAACTCCCCGGTTCGTGCGTTCAAGAGTGTCGGCGGGACGCCCCGATTCATCGTCTCCGCGCGCGGCTGCCGACTGACGGACGTCGATGGTCGGCAATACATCGACTACATCGGTTCCTGGGGGCCGATGATCCTCGGGCACGCTCATCCGGAGGTGACGGAGGCGCTCGCTCAGTGCCTGGCAAATGGCACCAGTTATGGCGCACCGTGCCCGGCGGAGGTGGAATTGGCCGAGGAGATATGCCGGCGCATGCCGTCGATCGAGCGCATCCGGTTCGTGAACTCGGGCACCGAAGCGGTCATGAGCGCCATTCGCCTGGCTCGGGCGGCGACGGGTCGCACGCACATCGTGAAGTTCGAGGGGTGCTATCACGGTCATGCGGACTCACTACTCGTCAAGGCGGGCTCCGGCGTGGCGACATTCGCTTTGCCGGATTCACCGGGCGTTACGAGTGCCTGCGCCGAGACGACATTGATTGCGCCGTTTAATGATCTGGCCGCCGTTGAAGAACTCTTCGAGACATTCCCCGAGAAAATCGCCGCGGTCATCGTTGAGCCGATCGCCGGCAACATGGGTGTCGTGCCGCCGGCATCGGGCTTTCTCGACGGACTGGGAAAAATTACAAGCTCCGACGGGGCGCTGCTCATTTTCGACGAGGTGATGACGGGGTTTCGCGTTGCGGCAGGTGGGGCTCAGAGCATTTACGAAGTCAGACCGGACCTCACGACTATGGGCAAGATCATCGGCGGCGGCCTGCCGGTTGGGGCGTACGGTGGACGTGCGGATTTGATGGACATGATCGCACCGGCTGGACCGGTTTATCAGGCGGGCACGCTTTCTGGCAATCCCCTGGCGATGACCGCGGGACTGACGACACTGCGGCAACTCGATCAGGCCGCATACGCGACACTCGATGCGAGGTCAGCAGAACTTCAGCAGGGACTTGAATCCCTGTTGCAGGAGCACAGTGTGCCCGGCGTCGTGCAGCGTGCGGGCTCGATGCTGACGTTGTTCTTTTCCGATCAACCGGTTCGTAACTTCCACGATGCGAAGTCGTGTGAACACCGCCGCTTCGCTGCATTCTTCCACGAAATGCTGGAGCGGGGCGTACACTTGCCGCCCAGCGGCTATGAGGCATGGTTCGTGTCGTTGGCGCACGACTCGGCGGCCATTGCCGAGACGCTTTCCGCCGCGCGCGAGGGATTGCGCAAAATTGCGGCGGGATAGGCGGCTTTCATTTCCCTCTCGAGTACCGTTCCCCGGCGGATGAAGACATATCGCGCGGCAACATTCGCACCGCTTCGCCATGTTGGCTCATCCAACCAGGCGTACTCGAGCTGGAACTGACCGTCCGGCAACACGTCCCGCCAGCCGCTCAATACGTTGGTCATGAGGAAGTCGGGTCGATGTGACAGGACATATTTCATGTCCCATTTGCCGAAGGTCGGCTTCGACTCACCATTTCGGGCGATGTAGGCGTCGGTGAGGCCAGCCATATCGATGATGCGCACGGCCGGAGCGTAGTAACCCAACCTGCCGAGTACGTCAGTGGCGGCGAGCAGGTCCGGCTGCCGCGAACATTCAAGAAGTTTCGCCAATTCGAAGTCCGGTCGCACCGACGGCACGGGAAGGTTTCGCTGATATGAAAACAGTGGAGTCGTCAACACCAGTCCGACGACAGTCGCGGTGACGATGGTTGACCTCATCGGCGGCAAGGACGTGCTGGCCCGTTTGACGGCGAGCACCGCGCCCCAGCAGGCGAGGATGACAAGGATCGGTAAATACGGCGTAAGGAGCCGGTAGGACGCCATCCAGTCGCCAAAGTTGTAAACCGCTACGGCGCAACCCTGCAATGAAACGAGGGTCAAGAGCATCGCCGCCGATCGGCGTGATCGGGCGAGCAGAAGCGGCAGGATGCAAAGCAGGGTTGCCAAACCCAGGGTTGATGCGAAAAATCCGGCCACGTAAGCCATTCCCGATTTGTTCAGCACCAGCCCCGGCATCTCAATGATCGACGCGCTCCTGAGCTGCGCGAACATCGCACTCTTGGCCAGGACGCTGTTCGGCGTCCACGCGCCGTAGTAGCAAAGGCGAAATGTCAGTAATCCCATCAGTGCCAAAAGCGCCGGCGTTATCAGTCGGACCCAGACAGCCGGCCGCGACCTGTCACGTCGACTCCGCGACAGGGCCAGGCAGACAGCAGCGACAAACATAAGCGCGAATCCCTCGGGTCGTGTCATGCCTGCAACGGCGATTACCAGCGACGCGGAAAGATAGCGACGACCGATGAAGAGCGCCGCCGCCGCGGTGAGACAGAGACTGAATAGACCGGTCTCAAGCCCCGAAAGCGCCGAGCTGCAAAATGCCGTGGCTGTCGAAAGAAGGAGCCCGGCCGCCGCGCAGGCAGCCCATGACTTGGTAAGGCGCCAGGTCTGCCACGCAGTTAGAATGACACATCCCAGACATGCCGTCGCGCCAAGTGAGCGCGTCCATGCGACGGGGTCGGCCCGAAGGAGCATGCCAAGGGCGGTCAGCCAGACCCAAAGCGGGTTCGAATAGCCCTCCACATGCTCGCCGACATTAAAAACGAGGCCGTTGCCGCTAATCCACTGGAGCGCGTAGCGATACGAGATGAATGCGTCATCGACCACGATTCTCGGCAGACGGAGAATGTGCAGCGCCGACAGCAGACACATGCCGACCAGCGCAAAACCCAGGAATCGACCGCGATGTGTGCGCATCATCTTTTTTATTCGGATACCGGCGCGGCGGACCTAAGCCTTGAACCCGTCTGGATTAGCGGACCGGCGCCGGGCCGTGAGGGACGTTGGACAGCCCGCGATCGTCGTGGAAGAATGCGGGCGTGTCGAAGAAGTCCGAAAAACGTCGATCGCCGGAAGCACCAAAGAGGGCCCGTAATACGCTGCGGGGGGGTGATCCGATTTCGCTGCCTCCGATCAGAACAACGGCCTTCCGGCAGTTCAGCGTTTCGCTGCTCATCGCGGCGGCGGCCGTCATCTGCTATTGGAACACGCGCGAGTACGAATTCGTCCGGTGGGATGACACCGGTTACGTGATCGGTAACCCCCTGGTGACCGGTGACGGTGGACTCAAGTCCATCTGGCTCGATGTTTTCAGAGACAAGCCGGTCAAGCTGTACTACCCGCTTGTGTGGACGTCGTACTGGATCGAGTATCAGTTCTTCCGGGATTCACCGGCCGGCTATCACATCGTGCAAATGGTATTGCACGCACTTGCATCCGTCGCCGTTTTTCTGGCGATTGTCTCGCTGGGGGCGCCGCTCCTGGCTGCGGCGACCGCCGGGCTCCTATTCGCCGTCCACCCGATCAACGTTGCGTCCGTCGCATGGATAGCCGAGAGAAAAAACACGCTCTCCGCGATTTTCTTCTGGGGCTCGCTGCTCGCTTATGTTCAATTTCGGCGTAGCGGGGGAATCTGGCGATACATCGCGGCGATTTTGGCGTTCCAGTTCTCGTTGTTCGCCAAGACGGCCTGCGTTGTGCTTGCGCCGATCCTTCTCGTGACCGACCGGCTGCTTGATGGGAAGTGGACGGCAAGGGCAATCGCCAGAACCGCGCCATTCTTCGGCCTGGCACTGACGATGGGACTGCTGACCGCGAGCGCTGAATCGCAAAACCGAAAGAGCGGAGAGCCGTTGGAGTGGTTGCTGCGCCCTTTCGTCGCCGCCGCGTCGCTGGTTCATTACATCGTTAAGACGATCGTCCCACTCGACCTGGTACCCGTTTATCAACGATGGCCCGCTTCGCTTTCCGAGCCCAGGTATTGGATCACCTCTGCAGGCGTTGCCGTGGCATGCGGGCTCGTCTGGAAGTTCAGGCGAAGACTCGCGCCGCTTGCATGGTGGAGCATCGCCGTCTTTCTTCTGGCCCTAGGGCCGGCATTGGGGCTGATTCAATTCAACTTCCTGCAGTTCTCATTTGTCTCCGATCACTTCGTTTACTTCGGCCTACCCGGCCTGTTGCTCATCGCGGGACTCTTGCTTGAGTACGCTGCGGGCACGACCGCCTCGCCCGGAACCGACTCGTCTCACCCGACTTGGCTTCAAAGTCCCGGAATTCGGCGCCGCGCGGCATGGATGATGCTCTTTACGATCGCAGCCATACTCGGCTGGCTCACAATCCGACAGAATCGCATCTGGAAAGACCCTGAGTCGTTCTGGACTTACACGCTCGATCATAACCCCGACTGCGTCGCCGGCGCCTTTAACCTCGGGAACCACTATTACCAGAAGAATGACTACGAGGCGGCGATGCCGCGCTACGCCCAGGCCGCCAAGATCGATCCCGAAATGATCATTTATCAACGAGCATGCGCGCGGTGCAGCCGGCAACTCGGTCGGGTGGATGAGGCGATCACTTACTATGCGAGGACCATCGAGAACCACACCAAAAAAAACTCGCGCGGCATTAACGACCGAATCGAGTTTGCCAATTACCTGCTCGCGCTGAACAGGGTTGCCGATGCACAGCGAGAGTTTGAGGCCGTGCTCAGGATTCAGCCGAACAATCAGGCCGCAGCGCAAGGGCTGGACCAGGCAAGGTCGCGGCAACGATAGTGCCCCTCGCGCCTGATTCACTCGCCCCCTGTTTCCCGCGTAATTGCCGCCTTGGCATTCTTTTTTTTGATGCCGCGTTAGCCGAAGCTTCCTGGTTCAGATATAATGCGTGGCGGGCAAGCCGAATCCGCATTCCGACAGAGGTCGACCATGTTTAATCGCGCGCGCCCTGCGACCCTCATAGTGCTCTTAGCCGCCGCGCTCGTAGCGGTTACTCAAGCCGTCACGAATGGCGACGATTCGGCGGGCCTGCGGACCCGCTCGGGGCGCCGCCCCATTTTTCTTTGGCCACCGGAGAAAAGTACAGAACAAAAAACCGAGCTTGGGGTCCCGATCACCCTCGGCAACTGGACCTATCGCGCTTTTCGCGCGGGAACGGCCCGTGACGGCGTGCCGTGGGAACTGATCGTCACCCCCGCTGGAAGTGGCGAAAGCGAGTGGAAAAAGGGCCAGGCCCTTGCACCATTGCCCGGCCTGTCCGCCGAGCGAAGCGGAGCCGACAAGCCGCTTAAGGACGAAAATGCGATTCCCGTGATCGAAATGCCCGACATCCTCTGGAAGAAATGGATGTCACGTGAGTTGCACGATGTCGTTGGCATCCATTTTCACGAACTTGTCACCGACGACCATGCCCGCATTCTCTTTACTTTGCACAAGGTTCCGCCCGATCTGCCGGACGGCACGGCGCCTGAGTCGGAGATATACGGTACGCGCATCGAGGCCACCCTGCTGGCGCCGGTTCAATTCAATCTCGATCAGACCGTCGTTGCCCGAGCCGATCCCCTCGACAAGAACCGTGTCGTGAGTCGCGGTGAACATGAACTCGGTCATGCTCAGCTGTCGCAGTCGGTGATCGTTGCCGTCATCAGCGGTCCACAGGACTGGGACCCCACGCGCTGCATCGGCCGACGATCGCGCATCGAGTATTACTGGAAGCGCGAGCAGATCGGTCGCTCGTGGAGCGGGTATCGCGACAGAACGAGGAAGATTCTGGCGCTACGCACGTCGATCGTTCTGGTGCCGCCAACCCGCTGGTCGATGATGCTGCCGATTCCACCGGAGCGGGTCACGCAGAAGCACATTCAGTCGTTCAACGACAGTATCGTTTCGGTGGCCCGGCAATTCGCCGAAGCCGATCGCCTGGCCCAGGAGAGATTCCACGCCGAGCACGGGGCGTTCGAAGCGGCCCCGTAAAGAGTTAGATACTTTTCAATACGGGTTTTCTGAGTTTGGGAATGGGCCGAATTCCCGCTACAATGGGTCAATAAATCGTTTTTCCTACGCAAACCGGGGGGCGGCTTGGTAACCAGCCGATGAGCCGATTGTTGAGGGGCCCTGCCATGACCCGAGCGAGTATCAAGTTCGCAGTTTTCCTAGTTGTCGCCCTGGCCTTCGGCTTCGTCGAAGCACCGTTGGGGGCCGCACCGACGGCCGTCGAGCATACGCCCGGCGCTCAGGCGTTTTCCCAAGCGCCGGACGTTACGCAGCGCGAGCCGGAAACGCCCCGTGAGGCCGACGCGGTTGATGTCTATTTTCGAGTCTCGTTTCAATTCGCCTACGACCGCGTGGCGATCTACTGGACCAACGACGGCAGCGAACCGGGCGGCAGCTTCGGCGTGGGCACGGTCGGCACTCTGGTTCTCAGCAACACAGGCGGTCAGGTCACCTTCGTCACCAATGAGAGCACGATGGAAGGTACGCGCGACTGGTGGAAGGCGACATTGCCGATGTCCGCGCGCGAGTATGCGCAGAATATCAAATATCGCATCAGCGCCTGGGACACCGGCGGCGGCGGTGAGGTCTTCGCCAATGGCGGCGCAAGCTACTCATACGTCAACAAGCTTGCATGGCCCGGCGCGGGGGCAGGCTCGCCAAACCCCGGCCTAGGGTATCCACCGGTCTACTTCTGGAAGGAAGAGGCCATGGTCGGCAACAACTACATCAACCTGATGCTCGACCAGAACGGCACGATCTTCGACATCTTCTATCCCGGCGCGGGGGCATGGCTCGGCGTGGCGACTAAGAACGAGGGCTATGCCGGCGGCAACGACACCTTCCCACCGTTCACCAGCGGCCGCGGGCAGATGCACGTCAATCAGGTGATGTGTGGTATCCGTGTGGATGGTCTGACGTACTGGATGAGCAACGAGAGCGGCCTCGGCTACGACAATGTCGCACAGGCATACAACCCTGACTCAAACACGGTGATCTCGTCCTCTCGGCTTCACGGCGGGGGCAACAACATCGCCGTTCAGCAGTACGACTTCTGTCCCAAGGGCATCACCTTTCCGAACGATCTCGACGGCAATCCAAATCGCGGGTTGTATGTGAAGCGGATGATTCTGACCAACAACGGCCCCTCGACGAAGGTGATTAACTTATACGCCTATGGCGACTTCGCGATCAACGGCGGCGACGGCTCGGACGCGATGTATCAGGACGGGGGCGCGGCGCATGGCGCGATGGTCGCATTTGACAACGCAGGCGGCTCGGCGATCAGTCGCGGAGAATACAATCCGCGCTTTGCACCGGACGACTACCCGAAAAATGTCTCAGTCTTCCTCGGCACGGCCCTGAAGAAGTGCGCCGGCGTTGGCGATTCCGCCGGCACCCCGGCGACCGATTCGTGGCGCGACACAAGCGCCGACAACGGCCAGGGCTGGATCGGCATGCAGCTCACGCTGGACCCTGGGGTTCCTGTCGAAGTCGATATGTGCATCGCGGGCGGCTTCAAGCAAGGGCTGTTCGCGGACGTTGGCGATCGACAGATTCGCCCTGCGCTGGATTGGTTCTTTGCGAACTCGATGTCGAGCGTGATGGGTGACACCGACGCCTATTGGCAAAGCTGGCTTAACGAAGGCGTGCTACTGGATACGCCGGACACGACTTATGACGAACTATTCAAGCGCGGGCTCCTGGCAACAGCGCTGCACCTCGACGGTGTGAGCGGCGCTGTGGCGGCGGGCTATCACAACGGTGCGTATCCATTCTGCTGGCCGCGCGACGCGGTCTACGCGGCGGTCTGTCTGGCCCGTGTGGGACATCTGCCCGAGGCGGACAAGGTTTATCAGTGGATGCGTGACGTGGCCTATCGCGACAACGAATCGTGGGGCAAGGGATTCTGGAAGCAGAAATACACCATGGACGGCCATGTCGTCTGGCCCTCGCCGCAGATCGACGAAACGGCGGTCTTTCCATGGGGTGTTTATTACCAGTACTTGATCACCGGCGATCTGGCGTTTCTGAGCAGTCACTATGACGAAGTGCGCGACGCCGCGTTTACATGCAGCACGAGTCCGGGAGATGCGGGTCTGCATGCATTGCTGAATTACAACGCGACGGAGCGGCTGATGTGGAGCAACAACGTCTGGGAGGATCAATACGGGTTCTTTATCTACTCGAATGCCAACGTGGTGCGCGGCTTACTGGATGCGGCAGCCATTGCCGGAGCGTTGGGGAACAATGCCGACTCGCTGGATTTCGGCAATCGCGCGGACACGATCCGTAGCGGACTGACCGACAAGCTCAACGCCAATGCCGAGGTGACCGACATTTCGCAACTGGGCATCGTCTATCCGTTCAATATCTTCGGGGCGACCTCGTCACAGGCCGCCAATTACATCGACCGCGTGAACGGCGTGGCGAATGACACAACCGGCAACAGCCACCCGCTCGTCAATTTCAATGACGACTACGGCTGGTTGAATCTCATCAATCGCTATTGGGGAGATTCATATTGGGGCGACGGGAGCCCTGCGTCACCGTGGGGAGCCGGCCCGTGGTTCCTGAGTACGCTGTGGTACGGACTCTACTACGCGGAGCGCGCCGACCATACCGGCGACAAGGCCGACATCGACAATCACAAGTTCCGCATCGATCTGTGCATTGACGAGCTGGGCCCGATCGGCTTCGGCGCGGAGCAGATGGCGCCGGCGTGCAACCCGTGCACCTGCCCGAACTGCGGAAGTCTCCTGTATCCGGGGCAGACGGATTTCGTATTGCAGACGGCATGGCCAAACGCCTGGGAGTCGATGTCGACGTTTGTCGATGCGTTGATGGCCTTTCTGGACTACAAGCCGATGGCGCCGACGGACAGCTTCATCATCGAGCCGAACCTGCCGACCGGCTGGAACACAATGACGTTTAGCGGGCTGCGACTGAAGGACAAGCGATTTAACGTACGATGTGACGAGGAGCAGGGGCTCAACACGCACACGCTGACCAATGTAACCGGCGGTACGCTTCACTATACGACGCAGCTTCGCGTGCCGACGTCGGCCAACGTCTTTGCAGTAACGGCCGATTGCCAGTACGTCGCCGCGGTTCTTCATCCAGCCAGCGGACGATTGCAGATCAGCGGCACGATGAACGCCGGGCCGGGCAGCGACACCGTCATTCGGGCTTACTATGGGCTGCGCGGCGATTTTGATCTGAACGCGGCGGTGGACATGGCCGACCTGCCAGTATTTGTGAATGTGCTGCTGGGGCTCGACCCGGACTGCGCGAACAATCCCATCGCGGACATGGACGGGGATTTTCTCAACGACGGAGGCGATATTCAGCCGTTCATCGACGCCCTTCTGCCATAGCGGCGAACGGTGCAAAGCGGGATAACCGCCATCGCGCAGATGGGAAGCAGGAATCCCTGGCCGCAGAGGTTTGCCTGCGCATCCGGCAAGACAGCCGTGTGCAGTGTTTGAGGTTGCGGCGACGGGGCGGATGAGTCCGGTTCGATGCCGCGCCAAGTCACGTTCACTGCGTCGGCGGAAACATCGATGACCGCGTAGCCGAACTTGTTCGGCTCGACAAAGCGCAGCCCGTTCATTTCGATGATCTTGTTTCGCAGAAAATCGAATCCGAGCCCGAACAGCAGCGTTCCCCGAAACTCCGCCCCACTGACGCCGGCGAAGCCAGCGATGAAATCGCCGATCTCATTTTGCAGCGTATCGGTCGCGATGGGCCCGGCGATGATTTCAGGCACCTTGAAGCACGGCGAGAATTCCTGGCGGATGGTGTTGCGCAGGAAGTAGGTGACATCCGGGTTGTACACGCTGGCATGAATGTCCGCCGACATGAGGACGACGCCGGTGATGCCGTTAACGTCAATATAACGGAGCAGGTCGTATCGCTCGGCGACATAGCCGTCCCAGCGGTCATACGGGATGAACAGAAGCGATGTAAACGGGACGGAGCTAAGCACGAATTTCCAGGTAGCAGTCGAGTTCTTCAGCCCATTCTTGAGCCACGCCAATTGCTCTGCGCCAAGCATGGATCGGGCAGGATCCGCCAGGCGAGTGATCGTCTCGATCTCCAGCGTCGGCAACAAAAACGCCCGGGGATCGGGCCCACCACCCTCGCGGCCTACGTCGCGCGAGCGGTACTGTCGACAGTCAAGGATGAAGAACTCGGCGAGCGAGCCGTAGCGCACGGAGCGATAGATGCGTGATTCGTCACCGGCGACGTCTTGCGGACGGATGGGCATGTAGTCGAAGAACGCGCGATAGCCGGCCTGTCGCTGCGCCTCGGTGATATGTGCCTCGAGGTCGCCCCCGTCATAGTCGTTCGCTACTTCGTGGTCGTCCCACTGAACATAGGCGGCGCTGGAGCCGAGGAGGGTCTGCAGGAACGGGTCATTGCGATTTTGAAGGTGCTTGGCGCGATAGCCCTCCAGATCAGACGCTCTCGGGATGCCGCCCGCGACTCCGTCAGCGTAGGCCGTGTCGCCCGCCCAGAACCAGATGTCCGGCTGCTCCTGGGCAGCCTTGCCGAGGACCTCAAATGGCTGATGAGCGGCGTTGGAATCACCGGTATAGACGAATCGAAACGGGCGTGCCGCGTCGGCGGCCGGCACCGTGCGAAAGGAACCGAGCGGGCTTACCGCTGCGGTCGCCAGATCGACAAACCGGTAAAAGTACAGGGTCGCCGGTGTAAGACCATCGACATCGACCTTGACCGTGCCGTCGCTGTCGGGCGATCCGGTGACACTGACAGATTGGAGAATTATCGAGAATGCCTGGTCAGAGGCGATCTCGAGCCGAACCTCGCCGGGCGGAGTCGCGCGTGTCCAGATCATCGCCGTCGTGTCCGTCACATCGCCGGATGCGACGCCCTGAGCGAAAGGGCTCTGTGCCTCGGAGGGCGAAACGAGACCGACAAGGGCAAGGAGAGTCAGGACGGCGGTAAGGGCGTTTTTCAAGGTTTCTGTCCCGTTTTCAGTGGTGTTGCCGATTGTAACTGGAGGATGGATTGCGGCCAATTGACTGCCGCAGTCGCCCGGACCCTCGCTGTAAAAGCAGCGGGAGAGCCGCTATGATCTAAGAAGTGGAGCGACTCAATCAGAGACCTCCCATTCCACGAGAGCAAATTATGAGCCGCGAAGAGGCCAAAACGCGAACACCGAAGCTGGAGACTGTGGAGCCGATCGGCAAGCGCGTCCTCATTCGCAAGGATGCCGACAAGAAGCAGACCAAGGGCGGTATCCAGCTTCCGGACAACATTGAGATTCCGACGATCACCGGGCGGGTCGTGGCCGTGTCCACCCAGGTGGACAACGACGAGGACTTTCCGCTGAAGCAGTACGACAAGGTACTGTTCAATCCGAAGCACGCAATTCCGGTGGATTTTGAGGGCGACAATCAACTCTTCGTCGTCCCGGTAGAGGATGTCGTCGCCGTCTTTCGCAAGGCAGGCGCCTGATTCTGCCCCTGCCCAGAGTGCCCCCCCGAGTTACACCTTCAATCAACTGCCTGGTCACGGTTACAATGCTCCCTTGAACTACTTGTTCGAGGGAGGCGGCAATGACCATTCGCAAGTACGCCGTTTCTGGCCGGAGACCTTCTCGGCTTGTTGTCATTCTGATCGCCTTTGGGCTGACAGCGTCGGCAACCGCAGTCGCGTCGGCCGCGGTGATGGGCGCGAAGAAGAGTAAGGTCTACCACACTCAACCGGATCGCTGCGGCGCGGCGAAGACCATCGCCTCGGGTAATCGCGTCTTATTCAAGTCCGTGCAAGAGGCGGAGACCGAGGGGCGAAGACAGTGCAAATCGTGCGCGCGGATTGAAGAGAAGTTAAAAGAGGAGGCGTCGAAGCCGAAGGAGCCGGAGACGCCCCCCGGTGATGACAAAAAGTCAGAGCCGCGGAAGACTGATGCGGAATCCGGCAAGGGCAACGAGGCCGGCGGAAAACAAAGTCAACCGGCAGGCGACGAAAATGCCGAATCGGGCATTGTAGAGACCGTGAAAGTTTCGCGCGTTCTGCCCGGTGCAACGCTGGAACTGGAGGGCGGCGAGCGCGTGCGACTGACGGGGATCGGCGCTCCGATTAACGGGCAGCCAACCGCGCGAGAGACCCAGAAAAAACTTGAAAAGCTGGTGAAGGGTCGAAAGGTGACGGTCGTATGGGCCGCCGAGGACGAATCCATTCGCGATCGGTACGGCCGTCGCGCGGCGTATGCAGCAATTGGATCCGACCGGGAAGACATCGGCGGGACGCTGATCCAAGAAGGCCTCGCATGGGTCGATCGCTCATCGGACTTCTCACAACTGAGTGAGTACTTGCGACGCGAGGACGACGCGGCCTGGGGGCAGCGCGGCGTCTGGAAGCGTCTAAAGGGGAGCCATGGCACGGCCAAGGTGATCGTCGGCAAGTTTACGCGAGAGTATCATTCGCCGTATTGCCCCCATGCGACGCTGCTGACTGAACCGGCGACAATCAGCGTCAACGAAGCGAAGGGGCGCCGCTTGGCCCCGTGTGAGTTCTGGCGGCCGGAATAGTCAAAGGTCTCGCGATCTGTCGCGACGAATCAATGGCAGTAAGGATGACATGGCGAAATTAAGTCGATCACGCAGGACGGGCGAGACGCTCGACATTTCCAAATTGAGGCTCATCGGGATGGTTCATCTGCCCCCCCTGCCCGGCTCTGCGGGGTCGAAACTGAGCATGTCGGCAATCATCGACCGGGCAGTCATTGAGGCGCGGCAATTAGGCAAAGCAGGATTCGACGCGGTCATCGTTGAGAACTTCGGCGACGTGCCCTTTGCGGCGGACCGCGTTCCGGAAGAGACAATCGCCGCGATGAGCATTGTCATCGCCCAGGTTGTGCAGACGTGCGGCGTGCCGGTGGGCGTCAACGTGCTTCGTAATGACGCACTATCAGCCTTGGCCATCATAGCGACGACGGGGGCAGCCTTCGTCCGCGTGAATGTGCTTTCCGGCGCTTACGCCACAGATCAGGGCATCATTACGGGAAAGGCCAATGAGGTGCTGCGGAAGCGAGCGGCGATCGCCCCGCATGTCGGCATCGCCGCGGATGTGCATGTCAAACACGCGACACCGATTAGCCAGCCGGATATCACCCTGGCCGCCGAGGAGACGGCCCATCGGGCGGGCGCGGACGTGCTGATCGTCAGCGGAACCGGCACCGGCAAGGCAACCGATCTTGCCGCCGTACGCCGAGTCAAGGAGGCCGTCCCGAAGACGCCGCTATGGATCGGCTCGGGCGTGACTGCCGAGACGGTTTGTGACTATTTGGACATCGCGGACGGGTTGATCGTCGGAACGGCTCTGAAGCGCGGCGGGCAGACAACGGCAGCGCTGGATGAGAAGCGGATTCGCGAATTCGTCCGCGCCGCGAAGCGCGTATAGACTGCCTTTAGGCAAGACGATCACCGTGGCCGCCGAGGATTACTCCTCCCCGCCTGCTTTCGCCGCGCCTTCGATGCGAAGATCAAGGCAAACCACCGTGGTGTGATCGCGGGCATACAGTAAACCGTCCACGAAGACCGGTACGGTCCAGCATCGCTCGCCTTGTCGCTGCTTGGTCACTGTCTGCCACAGCGAGCGCGTGTTTCCCTCAAAGATGCTCGCCGTGGAGATCGGCTCAAAGCCCACAGGCGAAGCCTCGGCAACTTGCAATTCACCCGATTCACGGAGCAGGAACAGGTACCGCCCCACCGCGAGCATGGGACCGTGGACGATGCGCCGCTTGAGCCATTCCACCTTGCCGGTGGCGAAGTCCACGCATTTGAGGCCCGTCTCGTCACAGGTATAGATTTTTCCGTCGATCAGAATCGGCGTCTGGAATTTGTTTCGTAGCTTGAGGCTCTTCCAGAGTTCTTCGGCGGCGAGATTGTCTCCATCTTTCCGCAGCTTAAAGAGCGCCGCGCCGTAGCCATAGCCGGAGCTGATAAGCAGTCGGCCGTCGTGAAAGATCGGCCCGGCAACGTTGACGCCTGAGTGTGAAGGCCAGGGCAGCCGCAGGACCAACCGGCCGGTATCTCGCTCAGCAATGAGAATGCTCTCCGCCATAAACCCGCAGATGTAGCGCTTGCCCTCGAAATCGAATGGATATGGTGTGGCGTATCCCGCCGGGTCGTCCCCGCAGGTCCACACGAGTTTGCCGGTCGTCTTGTCCACCGCTCGAAGCGAGCCGTCCTTGCCGCCGGCCGTGAAGATCGCGAGATGGCCGTCGATCAGAACCGAGCCGGAATAACCCCAGTGCGGCTTGCCGTGCAGCTCGTACTCCCAGACTGTCTCGCCCGTCGCAGCATCGAAGCAGAACACCCGGGCGTGCGACCCCATCATGTAAACGCGATGGTCGCTCACGGTCGGCGTCGCGCGAGGGCCGTGGAGATTCGGATCGGGATCGGTCATCTCCGGCTCAAAGGGACGCTCCCAGATCACCGCGCCGGTGACCGTGTCGAGACAGATGACGGTCTGCTGCTTGTCCCTTGTCCCGCCGGTGTAGAGCCGGCTGCCGACGATGGCGAATGAACTGAAGCCCGGTCCGACTTCGCGGGACCACAACTTCGGCGGTCCTTCACTGGGCCAGGTCTTCAGGAAGTTGGTAGCCGGGGCCGCACCGTCGTATCGCGGCCCGCGAAGGTGCGGCCAATCTCCGGCGTTGAGACTCGCGGAAGGAGTGGCAATAGCAAGCAGGCATGCCCAAATCGGCGTTCGCATGGCGAACATCGTATGAGTGAGGAAAAACCCGGTCAAACGGCGGGCGACTTCGCCCCGACCCTAGTGCGTGCCGACGATGTCGAGAATCACCATCGACGCGTCGTCCGCCTCAGAAAGTCCGCCGGGCAGGGTGTCGAGTATCTCCGTGAGCTCGGCTCGAAGCTCGTCCGGGTCGCCTACCAACTTGGCTGCGACATTCGGCTGGAGGCATGGCATCGCGGGCATGGGCGGGCGCTGCTCGATCAGGATCGACTCTAGACCGTCGCTGTAGAGAACAATTCGCTGGCCGGGCTTGAGCATGATGGATTCATCCGTGAACTGCTGGCCGGCGCAGAGACCGAGCAGGCTGCCGTCACCATGCAATTCGCCGATGAGCCCGGAACGGTCGATGAGCATGGGCGGCGGATGACCGGCGACGGAGTAATCGAGTCGCAGTGTCTTGCAGTTGATGATGCCGTACCAGCCGGTGATGAACTGCGAATCGGGCAGGCCCTGTGCGGCGAGTTGATCGTTCAGTGCGCTGAGCACCTCGGACGGCCTGGCAATCACATAGTCATTGCCATCGATACGCTTGGGCTGGATAGCATGCTTGATGTACATGGTCAGCAGCCCGGCGGCGACACCGTGCCCGACGGCATCGGCAAGATAGAAACCGTAATGATTCTCGTCGAGCCGAAAGATGTCGAAGATGTCTCCGCTGACCCATGTGCAGGGCCTGAAGAATGTCGAAAATCGCAGCGGCCCCGCGGCAACAAGATCGCGCGGCATGAAGTCGCGCTGCAGCCGCGAGGCCAGGCGAAGCTCGCGGTCGATGGCGTCGAAATGCTTGTGCAGGCTTGTATGCAGGCGATGCATGCCGCTGACTTCGCGGGCGAATGCCTGAAGTGCGGGCTGAAACTGCGTGACCGCGAGGATGGCGCCGCGGAGGACGTCCATTCCCGAGTCCACGGGCAGGCAGACGAAGCCGACACCGACATTGGCAAAGCGGTCAGGACGCGCGGTAAGGACAATGACTCCGATTTGAAGCTCGCCCAGGGCCGCGAAGCACTCGCTGAGGCGCTTGCGATCGCCTGTCGATTCCGCTTGTTTCGCTTCGCCTGCGTCGATCCAGATGGCGACATCGAAACCGGGAAGCGACCAACCGGCGGGAATCTCAGCCGGAAGTTCGACCAATCGGGCAGCGCAAAATTCGCTCGCCGCCGACAACCGGCCCGCGACAACTTGCGCCGACGTCCGATCACCCAAAACGGCGATCCGGTATATCGGACTCCGCAGCAGACGGTCCGCTGATTGACCGGCCGTCGTGACTACTCGAGTGGTTGTCGTGGTTGCCATTTGACTTTCAGCCGATAAGTACCGCCGCGCAATCGATGCTGCGTTGTTACTTCGGCTGGGATGAATGGCAGGTTCACTTAGCGAATTGAAGCGTCCCGCGATGGGGACTCGGCGTGCCGGGTTTGCCGGCCGGCCACGTCCGAAGGCGGATAGCGATTAGACCTCCGCGACCCGCTCGGGGTGGGCCGCCAGCGTCTCGCCGATGGTCATGCGCTGCATCTCGCTGGTGCCCTCGTAGATCTCGGTAATCTTGGCATCGCGGAGGTACCGCTCGACTTCACTCTCGCGGCAGTAGCCCATGCCGCCGAAGATCTGAATCGCCTGATTGGCGCAGAAGCTGGCCGTCTCGGCGGCGAAAAGCTTGGCCATCGCAGGAATGTGCAGCGAGTGGCCCGCCTGTCCCTTGACCCAGCAGCCCTTATAGATCAGGGCTCGACTGGCGGCGATGCGTACGGCCATGTCGGCGACCTTCCACTGAATCGCCTGAAACTCCGAAATGCTCTTGCCGAATTGGCGGCGCTCCAGGGCATACTTCGCCGAGCGATCGAGCGCAGCCTGGGCAATACCAAGGGCCTGAGCGGCGATGCCGAGTCTGCCGCCGTCGATGGCGGTGAGGGCAATCTTGAGGCCGTGGCCGCGCTCGCCGAGCAGGTTCTCGGCGGGGACCTTGCAATTCTCGAAAACGAGCTCGGTCGTGCTGCTGCCGCGGATGCCGAGCTTGTCTTCGTGCTTGCCGACGGTCAGACCGGGTGTGTTCTTGGGGACGATGAAACAACTTGAATTGCGCCGGTCCCCATCCTCTGTACGGACGAAGAGAAGGACGATGTCAGCTTCCGAGCCATTCGTCACCCAGAGCTTCGTGCCGTTCACAACCCACTCGTTGCCCTTGAGGACGGCGCGACATTTGATCGAACCGGCGTCGGAGCCGCTGCCTGCTTCGGAAAGGGAGAAGCAATTGAGCCACTCGCCGGATGCCATGCGCGGCAGCCACTTCTTCTTTTGGGCTTCAGTGCCGAACTTAAGTATCGGGTCGATGACGAGGGAGTTCTGAACGCTGTTGATGACGCCGACGGAAGCATCGGCGTAAGACAGTTCTTCGACAACGATGGCCGACGCAAGCGCGTCCATGCCGGCGCCGCCGTACTCCTCGGGGACGCAGATGCCTTGATATCCCATTTCGCCAAGCTGCTTGATAACCTCGTGGGGAAACTCGCCCTTGATATCGCGCGCCATCGCGCCCGGCGCGATGACGTTTCGGGCAAAGTCGCGAATGCTGTCTCGCAACATGCGATGGTCTTCATCCAACTCGTACCCGAATGCGATGACGTCTTCCATGGTCGCGGCGTCTTCCTTCATCATGTTGCGGCCTTCAGAGGTATATGTTCGTTTCCGGTATTCGCAGTCGAACCGCCCTTTGTCGCGGCTTGGTTATTCAGATCGAGCAACACTTCGGCCTGGTTAGGCGCTGAGGCGTTTGAACTCCGCGCGGGCAATGAGCATTCGCTGCACTTCGCTGGAACCCTCGCCGATCTCGCAAAGCTTGTTATCGCGGAGCAGTCGCTCGACGCAGACATCCTTGGTATAGCCGGCGCCGCCGAAAATCTGAATGGCATCCCAACCGACCCGGCTGGCCATCTCAGAAGCGAACAGCTTGGCGATGGAGGACAACTCCTTGTCCGGGCGGCCGGCGTCATGGGTGCAGGCGGCCTGACGAACGAGCAGTCGAGCGGCCTCAATCTGAGTTTCCATGTCGGCGAGCTTGAACTGAATCGCCTGGTGGCTATGAAGCGGCACGCCAAAGCTCTTTCGCTCGGCGGCGTAGCGCACGGCCTCCTCCAGGCAGCCTCGCGCGAGACCGACCGAGAGGGAGCCGATGGTGACGCGACCGCGATCGAGAACGCGCAGGGCGTCGATGTATCCCTCGTTCAGCTCACCGCACAGATTCTCGGCGGGGATTTCGCAGTTCTCGAAATTCACCGGTACCGTGTCGCTGGCACGCATGCCCATCTTGTCTTCAGGCTCGCCGATGATCAGGCCGGGCGTTCCCTTCTCAACGAGGAAGGCGGAAATCGTCCGGGCCCCGCGCTCGGGTTTCGTCCGGGCAGTGACGACGAAAACGTCGGCGCGCTTGCCATTGGTAATCCAGAACTTGCGACCGTTGATGACCCAGCCGGCAGAGGTTTTCTCGGCGCGGGTGGTCATGGCCTCGGCATCGGTGCCGCATTCCGGCTCGCTGAGACACCAGGCGCCGATCGCCTCGGCGGAGGCCAGCTTGGGGAGCCACTTCTGCTTCTGCTTATCGTTGGCGGCAAGGCGAATGTGCGTCGAACAAAGGCCGCTGTGCGCCGCGATGAAAAGGGCGGTCCCGCCGCACCACCGGGAGATTTCCTCGACGACAACCGTCATGCCGAGAAGGCCCTGACCTGAGCCGCCGTACTCCTCTGGGAAGGAAACGCCGAGGAAGCCGACCTTACCCATCTCACGGGTGACCTCATCCGGCAGCCACTTTTCCGCGTCCCATTTTCTGGCGTGGGGCGCGATCTTTTCCGCGGCGAACTTACGCGTGAGATCGCGAAATGTCGTCAATTCGTCCGAAAGCGTGAAATTCATGTCGTCCTGCTCACAAGATAGAAATTCTGCAGCCGGGATCAGGCATCGAACCCGACAAATCCTCCTCCGATATGTCCTATCGGGTGAGGTTTGCATAATAAGGTTCGCCGCAAGGTGGGTCAAACGGGGCGACTCAATGGAACTTGCGATGGGACAGATGATTAGAGCGAATATGGAGCAGCCCGCGACGGCTTCTCTACCGCGAGTTCAGGGTTTGTGAATTTGATTCTCGCCTCAAAGAAAAAACGTATTACCTGCACTGATTTTGAGGGTTATCGCTCGTAAAGCCGAAATCCCTTTCCGCGAATCTTTTCCGCTCGCCATGAAACCGTGTCGGGATCCTGCCCCAACAGGATCGTCCAATCGCCATCAGACGTCTCTTCGAGCAGAGATTCCTTGTTGACCATGTTTTCGTAGGGCAGGAGGTCATACGCCATGTTGTAACGCAGGCCGGCGTGGGCGCTCGTCGGTATGAGATCCGCCGGAAGAATCGCCCGCTTGCCGCCGCCCTCAAGGATTACCCCCTGCTGATGCCGCGTGTGGCCGGGAAGAATGCGCGTCGAAATGCCTTCGGCGATCTGCGCGTCGCCGGACAACAACGTGAGAAGGCCCGACTGTTCCAGCGGCTCGAGATTCTCCCGCCGATATGTGCCGGTCATAACGGCATGGCCCTCGACTGCGTCGTCCCACTCGCCGCGCTGAACGAAATACCGAGCTTTCGGAAACGTCGGCTGCCAGCCGCCCTGACCATCGGACATGGTACCGCCACCTGCATGATCGAAATGAAGGTGCGTGAGTATCACAATGTCGATCGACTCTCGATCCACCCCGGCCGCGGTCAGCGAGTCGAGCAGCCAATGCGACCCAAAGCTGAAAAACCCATGCTCCTTTTCCGCGTATTTGGCGTTCTCGCCGCAGCCCGTCTCGATGAGAATTCGGGCACCGGACGTCTCGACAAGCATACAGCTCGTCGCCAGCGGAATCCGGTTCTGCTCATCAACCTGAACGGCTCGGGCCCACACCGGCTTGGGGATAATGCCGAACATGGCCCCGCCGTCCAGCGAAAAGGTGCTCCCATCCAGGACGCGTATCGTCAGGTCACCGAGATGAAGCGTCGGCGGCGTCGGGGTCGGTCCCTGTCTGGCGGCAAGCGGCATAACCGCGAGTCTAATCCCGCCGCGCCAATCGAGCCACCGAAAACGCATCGGCCGATCGCTTCGCGGAATCCGGCCGCCGTCGATATAATCCGCCGCTCACGGCTCCGGCACGCGCCGGGCATTCACGCTGAGAGTGACCAGGAAAACCACACGGAATCACATCATGCTGCTGGCTGAAAAACTCGCTCACTGGACAAACAAGCTCAAATACACCGACCTGACCAAGGACGCGATCCACGAAACAAAGCGGCGCTTCATCGACTCATTGGGCACTGCCCTGGGGGCCTACGGGTCGAAGCCGGCAACGATCACGCGAGCAACGGCGACCGCCGTGCCCTACCCGAAGGGCGGTTCCGCCATCGTCGGCACGATGGCGCGTACGACGCCCGATCTCGCCGCGCTGTGCAACGGGGCACACATCCGCTACCTGGACTATAACGACACATACCTTTCGAAGGAGCCGGCCCATCCTTCAGATAACATCGCGGCCACACTCGCCGTGGCACAGGCCGCAAACCGCCCCGGCAAGGACCTCATCCTCGCAACCGTCATCGCATATGAAATCCAGTGCCGGCTCTGCGATGCCGCCTCACTTCGGGCTCACGGCTGGGATCACGTCACCTATGGGGCATTCAGCTCGACGCTGGGCGCATCCAAGCTATGGGGACTCACTCCCGATCAGATGGTCCACGCACAAGGGCTGGCCGGCGTCTGCAACATCGCAACGCGCCAGACGCGGACCGGTCAGATTTCCATGTGGAAGGCGTGCGCTTTCTCCAACGCCGCTCGAAACGCGGTCTTCGCTGCAAACCTCGCGCGGCAGGGTTTCACCGGACCCAATGAGATCTTCGAGGGGCCCAAGGGCGTATTCAAGATGCTGACGCGCTGCAAGTTCGACGTGGCACTGGGCTCGAAGAGCGCCGGCTACATGATCAACAAGACTTACATCAAGTACTGGCCCGCGGAGTACCACGCCCAGAGTTCTATCGACGCCGCACAGCAGATTCGCAAGGCGTTCATGGCCGACGGGTACAGTTGGAAAGACATCCGCAAAATGGACATGGAGTCATTCGAAGCGGCGGTGTCGATCATCGGCAGCGAACCGGAGAAATGGCGACCGACGAGCCGGGAAACTGCCGACCACAGCATGGGATACATGACCGTAGCCGCGCTGATCGACGGAGATGTCACCCGCGATACCTTCTCCCCGAAGAAGTTCACCAACAAGAAGTACCTGGACTTGCTCGACAACACGACCATCGTCGAGGCGAGTGACCTTAACAAGGGCTACCCCGACGGAATACCGAACCGGCTGAAAGTTCGCATGGCCGATGGGAAGGTTTACGAGAAGACGGTAAAGTACCCGCGCGGCCACGCCGGCAACCCCATGTCCGACGACGAGGTCGAGACGAAGTTCCACACACTCGCCGAGGGCGTCATCCCCACCAAGCTGCAAAACCAGTTGCTTTCTCAGTTGTGGTCGCTGGACAAGGCCCGCGACGTACGAAAGCTCTGGAATTTCAAAGTGTCCGGCAAAGGAGTTCGAGCACACTGATCGAAGGAATCACGCCGTTAATCATGCACAGGCCGGGTAGGAGCCGGGCATACGAACCCACGCGGTAAATCCGGGATCAACAATCACACAAAATAGACGACGGCCGTTGAAGCTCTCACTTCAACGGCCGTCTGTCGTATATCGATCTGGACTTGAGTCGATTCTTCTCTAACTAGAGCGGCTTGCGCATCTGCGTAGCGTCCGGCGCCTCTGCCGGACGTGAATCGCAAGGAACATTTCCTGATATACAACGCTGCATCAACGCGCAATCTGCCATAGATTGTTTTTTTATTCGGTCGTCTCGGTCCTGGGGGTCGCCGCTGTGATAAGAGGCGTCATGAAATCCGATGTTTGACATGCCGATACACTCGGGAGCGGAAACGGAGAAGAACCGGCCGCTGCGGCCGGAGTTCATGTTGTAGCGGGCATACTCATAATGCCATGTCCCGTTTCCCAAGTCTGTGACACGGCGGCCGAGTGTCATGCGACCGTCGCCTGGGAAGTCGATGTACGTGAGGGTGACGGAGGCACTAACAGCCGCTGTTCAGCAGGCAGTCACCGAAATTGGGGACATCGTCCAAGTTAATAATGCCATCGCGAACGGCCTCGACGTCGCCGGCGCACAATTCCTGAAAGGACGGACCACCGAAGAGCAGCCGGTCAACAAAGATCTTGATGTCCAAGCCATCCACCACGGCGTCGCCGTTCAGGTCGCCATTGATGCAGGGATACGGCGTGACGGTCTGTGCTGTCGCCGTCGAAGTCGTACCCGGCTTGAAATAGCCAAGCGTCACCGTCCCCTTGCCGGCCCAGGGCGCGACATCGGCATCAAAACGGAAATTGTAAAGCGTGCCCCAGCGAAGCGCATTGGCATTGGCGTTGACCGAAAAATCCTCGGTCGACCAGGTCACGCTCGAATTTGCGACGACCGGCGGCCAATCGGTGCCGTCGTAGTTGACGTTTCCGGGGCCGTCGCCGTCGTGGTAATCCACATCGCGAAACTCAATGTTTGTAATGTTGGCATCGGGACGAATGGGAATGGAAACTGATCCGATGGACCGGTCGGAATTGAGATTCTGTACGGCGTATTCGTAGTGGTAGATTCCCCCGCCGAGGTTCGTGGCTTGTGCGGCAACGATCACCATAGCGGTCAGCCCCCCGTCTTCCTGGGTAACAATGTCTACCTCGCTGACGGTGGGGTCGGTATCCTTCCAGGCCCTGATACCGGCTTGCTCTCTCTGGGTCGAACCGATCGCGGTAAAGCTCCAGGCGGTACCGCTGCCGGTCACCGAAAGGGGTCGATAAGAGGCGTTGTTATTCTTGTGACCCGCTGAGGCATCGTCGGCGGCGATATACTGTCCCTCACCAAAATAGCGCGTCGCATTCACATCGCCCGAGCCGTTAGAAACTTCAAGGTCAACGATCTTTGCCTGGCAGCGGCGAGCGACCGGGCCGGAAAAGCCCGGGTTGGCCACGGGGTGGATATGAACACCGGTCGTCGGATTGACCTGCCACTTAGGGCCCAGACTGCCCTGTCCGCCGTTGCGACCGGACGCATAAGGGTCTGAACAGCCGACCCCAAGGGCGTTGCCGCTGGTTCCGGAGCAAGAGGCACAACAAACATGGTCGCTCAAAGCGTAGAATCCGTGCTTGAGCCAGCTCTGTCCAAGCTGCTCAAAGCGGCGGGATCCATTGACCAGTTTCATTCGAAAGATGTTCTGACCGATCACCGGGTGCATGTTGCTCGGCTGGTCAATCCAATTGAGATTGACGTTGCCCAGGTTGCAGGAGGTGGTGCCCATCGAGAATGCCTCGATCCCGCTCGCGCTGTTGTAGTTCGAGACGGAGTCGTGGGATAGGACACCCACGACGACATCGGGGCCAATGGACTGTGTGGGTGATCCCGGACAACCGGAGCCCAAAGCCGGGCGAGGTTGAAGAACGACCATTGCAGCGATAACAACACACGAAAGTAAGAACGATCGAGTAACCGGCTGGGACATTCTGCGCCTTTCTTTTGAAGAGATGTGCTCAAGCTTGCTTGAGCGACGAGCCATGGCGGAGTCGACCACGCAGCGAACATATCCATCGGAATGATGGATCGGTTGGCACATGCGCAGTGGTTTGTTTGGACCTCCCGCCGCTAAAAAATTAACTCGCAGTGTTCCAGTGTACCATGCCGATATTTCCCCATCAAGCATTTTTGACGAATCTGAGTGGCAATTCTCGGACCCCGAGCGGCGCGAATTAGGCGATAGCACACAGTATGCGCGGAAAAAATAATCCTTGCGGATAATTTCGGCCGTTCAACGCGTCGAATTTCGGACTACGCTGGTCCGAGCAGTGGAATATGCCGAAACGGCGCAGTGGATCGCGCCGAACCGTCGCTGGCTTTCTCCGCAGAGGATCGTCTCAACCTTCACTTCAGGACCGAGTTCCTGGGTGAGCCGCTCAACGGCGATTTGGTCATATTCCTCGAAAAACCCGCCCGAGCCGGGCATCAGGAAACTCACCGCTGTTTGAATTCCGTTGATGTGGTTAAGGCCACGATTCTCTTCGGCCAGACTTGGTATAGGCACGATCTTAAAGCGGACATCCTCCAACTTCTTCAGAAGTGCTCGGCGTGCCGCGTCTCGCCTGCGGATGGCCGAGAGGTATTCATCGAATTGGGCATCGCCCGTCGAATTGCCGGCCGGTCGCGATTCCGCTTCGGCGAGATCCATGGCCAGTAGAAAGGTCTGAAAGTTACCCACCCCGGAGTCAACTGTACCGGCGCTGAAATAGTCGCAGAGCGCCTCAGGGTACTGGCCCATCCTGACCGCAGCCGCATTCAGCCGCGGTCTGGCGATCGCGAGAAACCCCGACAAGCGGCCCGCCTCCAGGTGCGCGATGCATTGGGCGAACTGCTCGTCACTCAAGACCTTTGCCGCGTACAGGGCCTTGGTGCTGATTCGCAGAATTGTGCGAACGGCCGCACCGGTGTCGTTGACAAAGGCGGTGAGTCCGTCTTTGCGAGCACGAACCGACAATTCATAATCGATGTGATATGAAACAGCCGGCAGAACGACGACAGCATCGGCGTCGAATTCCACTTTGAACGCGTCAATCACCTGATCCGCCGTCAGTCCCAGCGCGAAATTACGAAACACCTCGGCCTCGCCGATGAGCAGGTATCGCCAACCCATCTGCGGATCGGCGACCAGCATGAGATTCCCGCCCTGGAACAGCAGGGGCGATTGAACGATTGTGTGGCCGGACGCCTTCAGCCCTCCCCATAAATGGCTCTCGCCCGGGGCAAAGATACTGCCTTCTTCGCCACGGCTGGCAAATCGCGGAACGATGGTCGCGGGCTCGGGGGCGGATTCATCCGTCGATTGGTAGAGACCAGGTTTCCCGTTGTCCTGGGCCCATTCAGAAACGTCGAATGGCTCGGCAATCACAGTGAGCTGATCGAGGCGCTTAAGCGGCCATAGCCGGGCAAAACCAAGCATCAACTTGAGTTGGTCCTTTTCGATGCTGACGACGAAGCGCGCATCCGGTACGGCACTGGACAACTGACGAGCGATGTCGAGCGAACTGCCGTCTCCCACTCCCCGCCAATAGTCGCCGCGCGCCAGTTGAAGCCGAAAAAGGGCGATCTCGCCCTCACCGGACTCCGTCGCCGCCCGGAATCGCTGTTCACCCTTGTAGAATTGGAATGGAAGATTCTGAACCTCGTCTCCGATCTGATCGGCAGTTCGCCGTGACATCAGAAGGCCAAGAACATAGCGGACGATCGTGTAGTCATCATCCGGCCCCGCACCGGGAATCGGAAAGTACCTCAGCAGATCAACCGGCATTCCCACCTGCCTCAAAACGGCAAGGTCCTCCGCTTCTCCGCGGCTCAGATTCGCCGGACCGATGATGGCCAGGACGTGCGTAAGCGTCTTTAAGAGTCCGTCGCGTGCAAGACGCGTGGTGACATGGTCCGCCGCCGCCCGCAGATACGGCGCCGAATCTTCCGCCGGAAGCGCATAGGGCCAGGCAGGGCCGGCATCATCCACGACGGCGCGATAGCCAAGGAGCGAAGGCCGAGCCTCGGGAATACTTGACCAATACACGCTGGCTGCCCCTGATGGCGCGTGGTGAACGATCTTGATTTCTGCATCGACGGGAAGCCGAGAGTCCTGGCCTGCAACTGCCGGAGAACCTGCATGAAGCGGGGCGACACTCAGGAACATCGGTATAGCTATGCAGACCAGGCTAACGCATGCGGCGAGTGTACTGATTCGAAGGCCCCCGGCATCAAACCGGGAAATCGGATGGTAACGAACGCGTGCAGTCATGATCCCGCCTTTCCCCGTCGTGCCAGAAGGATGCCGGAGAAGACAATGATCGCCACCGCGATCCAGATAGGCAGGTAAGAGACGGCGGGGGATCGCCGAACATGCGACGGTTGAGTTGTTCCGCGGGGTACGGCCGTCGAATCCCGGACTGGGATGCCGTCTTTGGTCTCGCGGACGACAATTCGGAATTGCGTTTCAAACGCCGAGCGGATCATTCGGTCGGCAACGCGATGCAAGTACTCATCGGGCAGGTTTAAGACATCCAGCGTGTGGTTGCCAACGGGCCGAGAACGCAACTCTTCTACAACCCTGGAGGCAAACGGTGTAGGCGATGGGCCCGGTTGTCCGGCGGCGACGCAGGGCATCCATAGGGATAACAGCAAGACCAGATATAGCCAACGTCTCATCACAACTCCGCAAGGCGCGGCATCATACCACGCCGATCGGAAGACTATCCGGTCAGTAGTCGGCAGGAAAGGGCGAGAGGGGCCCGGGTCAAACTCAATCAGCGAACAGTCGAGGCAAGAATCGGGCCGCGAAACGATGCGTGGCAGGCATTACAAGTGGCGATGATCTCGCTCAGCTTGGTACCAACGGCTGCGGTATCATTTCTCTGGGAAACCTCGACCAGGTCAAAACATTGACGTTCCATCCTGGCTGCGAGGCGATCGAAGACGCGGCGACTCTCATCGTTCATTTCATTGTTCTTGAAAAGGTGTGGAATCAATCGGGCATCCTTCGATAGAGCGGCCGCAAGCCGCGACACCCGTTCCATGTTCTCGGGCATCTCACCCATATCGGCGCGATGTGCACGGCGGTCCAAATTAAGCTCGCAAAGCTCTTCCATGACCGCGCGGAGCCGCTCGCTGTTGACGACGTGCAGACCGTGCTCGTCGTCTGCGGGGACCAGGGAAACGGTCGGCGCGGAAGAGCCGTCGGAACACGTTCCAATTCCGAGAAAGGCGATGGCGATAAACGGTATCAGGCACTTACATGTAGTATGCGGATTTTTCATGGCGTATGAAAACTCAGAAAGCTTCAATCTCAAACGAGCCGGTCTCCCACGTTGTTCTCCGTCAGACCATCCTTATTATCGGCAGGAAACATCTTTGCCATCGCGTCAAGATGCGTCCACTGGAGGTCGATTTCGCGCCTGATGCCCGCCAGATCCATCGACGAACGCGTGTACCTTGTTTGACGCATCGCATACTCTTCAAGCGGTACTCCGTCGGGTCGAGCGTTGATACGGTAGCGCAAACCATCGAAGATTTCATAAAGGGGGAAAAGTCCGCATCCCACCGCGTGGCGGACGAGGTCAACGCTCTCTTCGGCTTCCGACTTCCAACCGGTAGGGCAGGGCGAGAGCATCACCATAAACCGGAATCCTCGCACTCGGCGGGCGAACCTCACCTTCCGAAGGAAGTCGTCCCGATGGGCGACGGAAAGGGTAGCGGCGTACGGTATGCGGTGGGCGGCCATGATCGACATGATGTCCTTTTTACGCTCGCCCTTTCCGAAGGGTGACGTGGTGGTGGCGATGCCCATTGGGGTAGCGCTACTTCGCTGGCCGCCCGTGTTTCCATATATCTCGTTATCATAGCAGATGTAGATGATGTCCTCGTTACGCTCGGCCGCTGCGGAGAGGGTGGCGATCCCAATGTCGAAAGTGCCGCCGTCGCCCGCCCAGCAAATGACGGGAGCATCTTCGTCGCACAGCCGCTGCACTGTGCTCAGGCCGGTAGCCACCGCGGGACTGCTCGCAAAGGTCGTTGCGACGACGGGGGCGCCGTAAGCACTGCCCGGAAACGCGCCGGCGGTAACGATTCCACAGCACGCTGGAATTGCCATAATGGGCTTCTCACCGCCCAGTCCCTGGTCGAGAAGCTGCAGGCCGAGGGACATCCCGCAGCCGGCGCAATTGGTGTTCCCGCAGCGAAGAAGATGTTCGCCTTGGATTTGCAGGCTTCCTGTCAACGTCTGGGTCATACAGTCGCCTCCTCCCAGATCGGTTCTGTTTCCGATCTGCGGGCTTCCAGGTCGTCGATGATTCCCTCGATGATCTCCGGTGTAACGTCGCCGCCCCCAAGACCGACGATGTAATCCTGCAGAATGACGTCCCGGGGACCTCGAAGGCTCGCGGCCGCTTCCTGCCAGAAGATTCCGCCGGAGCCGGGAGAGTGGTTCCGATCCAACACGCCAATGCGCTTAGCCGTCGTGACCGCGGCCCTGAGTTCTTTGCGCGGGAATGGTCTGAACTGCTTTACTTTAATCATTCCGACGCGTCGGCCGCGCTCGCGCTGCCGGGGGATAACGCGCCGCAGAGTGCGGGCCATCGTATTGCACGCAACGACGATCGTATCGGCGTCATCAGTTTGAAGGGTCGTCAGGGGGCCATCCGGACGGCGCCCGAAGACCTTTTCGAATTCGTCAATGGCCTGGTTGAGAACTTCGGGAACGCGTTCCATCGCGATCTGAATCTCGCGACGATGGTGCGCTGTTTCTCGCGGCCAGGTAAGCCCGCCGACGGTGACCGCCTTTCCGGGGTGCAGATAATGCGGCACCTTGCAGGCGGGAAGATATCGATCGACCTGCTCCTGCGTAGGCAGTTCAACGACCATTTGAGTGTGGGAAATGATGAATCCATCCATCGCGACCATGACCGGGAGGAGCACGCGAGGATCTTCCGCCACGCGAAAGGCGAGGAGAATGGTGTCGACGAGGTCCTGATGGGATTCGGTGTAGAACTGAATCCATGCCGCATCACGAAGAGCGAGGCTGTCGCCCTGATCCACCCAGATATTCCATGGCGGACCGAGTGTGCGGTTGACGGCGATGAGCACAATGGGGAGGCGATAATAGCCGGCGGCGAAAATGTTCTCTGTCATGTATGCCAGCCCGTTGGCGCTGGATGCGGTGAACGAGCGGGCGCCGCCCAGGGAGGCGCCGATGCAAACGCCCATGGCGGAGTGTTCCGATTCCACCGGAACGACGCGACCTTTGGTGAACGCAAAACTACTGAGATACTCAATGATCTCGGTCTGTGGCGTGATGGGGTATGCGCCGGCACAGCAGCCCCGTGCCGCGCGATTAGCCTCCCCTGCAAGCGCCAGTGTCTGACCCGCAGCGTTATTGCCTGTTACAAGTGCTCTAGCCATTCGGCACCTTCATTTGGTCGCATGAGCGGAGTGACGCGATCGTTGCGTTAAAGTTCCGCCATATAGATCACACCGCGCGGACACTGCGTCGCGCAGATGCCGCAGCCTTTGCAGTAGTCGTAGTCAAAAAGATATCCGTCGCCGTCCCGGCGGAGGATCCCCTCGGGGCAATACTCCACGCATCGATCGCAACCGTTGCAGACGCCGCAACTCATGCAACGGGCCGCCTCGAGCATTGCGTCGGGCTTGTTGTCTTCGTACCCCAGGCGGACTTCTGAAAACGTATGCCGTCGTGTCGTGGCAGATAGATGCCGGCTACGGTAGGCGGGGACCCGGGAGAAAACATGCATGTGCATGGCATCCGGTCCCGCCACCCCTACCGACTCGGCCGCCCCCACGGTTTCGTCGGAAAGCGTGCGATGAATGTGCTGTGCGGCGCGACGCCCGTTACCAATGGCCGCGGCGACGGTACCGTCATTCGTCGCAAAGTCGCCGCCGACAAAGATAGGCGAACCCGAAAGACCAAGCAGACGCGTGCGATCGGAGATCTCCGCTCCCTCGGGCAAAATTGAAAGATCGGAGGACTGACCGAGCGCAAGAATGATACGGTCACAAGGCAGCTCGAACTCGTTGCCCTCCGCGACTTCCGGAATCGGCTGACGACGACCGCTCTTATCCGGTGGGCCAAGCGTCATTCGTCGGCAGGAAAGAAGCATGGAATCTCTGACTTCACGAAGCCGAACGGGCGCGACCAGTTCACGCAGGGTGACGCCCTCTTCGAGAGCCTCGTCGATTTCCTCGCGGATCGCAGGCATCTCCCGCCGGCTTCGTCGATAAACAACCTCCACCGCCGAGGCGCCGACGCGCAGCGCCGAACGTGCTGCATCGATAGCGGTGTTTCCGCCGCCGATGACAATCACGCGCTCGCCTCGCAGGGCCACTTTGTCATGCTTGATGCGATCGAGAAAGTCGATGCCCTCAATAACCCGGCGGGAATTTGCAGGACCCAGATCGAGAGATCGAATCTGCTGCAGGCCGGTGGCCACGAATACGGCATCGTACTGTCGCGATAAATCCATGAGGCGCGCGCGGTCGACCTGCGCTTTAACGTGAAGATTCACGCCATGCTGCACGACGTAGTCGATCTCCGCATCAAGCACTTCCGGCGGCAGGCGATATGAAGGAATGCCGTAGCGAAGGAGACCCCCGGCCTCTTCAGCACCGTCAAACGCGTCCACGCGGTAGCCGAGCTTCGCCAGATGATACGCCGCGCTGAGCCCGGCGGGTCCGGTACCGATCACCGCGACTCGGTGCACACGCCACGGCCTCGACGGTTTCGGGCGAGTCCCCTTGTCGGCGGCCGCCCGCTCAAGGTCTCGAATCTGCACGGGCTCATCGAAGATCGCACGATTGCACGAATCGATGCAGGGCGCGGGGCAGACTCTGCCGCAGACTGCCGGAAGCGGTGTGGTCTGCAACAGCGTCGAGAGTGCCTCGTCGTAGTCGCCGCGCCGCAGGCAGCGAACCAAGGACTGAATGTCGTTTCCCGCTGGGCATGCATGCGAGCAGGGCGAAAGCAACTCATGTCGGTGCGGTTGGCGGTTCGCCCACGATCCCGTACGGATGGCCGACTGCTCGCCCACGTGTTCGTCGAGCAAGTCGATGGGCGGCGGCTTTTGAGGTGCCCGGCGTGTTTCAATGGGCGTGCCCGGAAGCTCTATTCCGCAGATCGCGTCAAATGCCTCGCGGGCCGCGCCGACATTCGCCCCGTCAAAGCGCAGATCGCCCAGTGAATCGGCAACCGACTCCCACGGCTCGCCGAGGATTCTCAGAACGGCGCCCAGCATGGTCGTGTTCACGATCGGGACCGACTTGGTTCCGAGCTTGTGCTTGATGGCGATGCCCGTGGCATCGATGGAGGCCACGTGTCGCCCCGCGAATTCCGGACCGAGGCTCTCTGGGTCTTCAGGGGTGTTAAGGATGATCCAGCCGTCCGGTTTGAGACCCGTGAGAATCGACGGGCTGATGAGTGTGCGATCGAGGACGATGACGTGATCGGGCGTTCGAACCTGATTGTGATTGACTATTTCGTACTCGTCGACCCGGACATAGGCCTGAAGCGGCGCCCCTGATCTTTCCGCTGCATAAACCCCAAAGGCCTGGGCAAACTGTCCCCGAAGGAAATAGGACGTGGCGATGAGCTTTGCCAGCGTGACGCCGCCCTGCCCGCCACGGCCGTAGATGGTCATTTCGATCATGCTGCACCACCGATTGGGTTGGTATCTCCGCCCCGCGCCGCCCAGGAGAAGCCTCCCCAGTGAGAGTAAGCAATGCGACGCGGGGGGCCGACACTTGGAGACACGGCAAACGGCATGCCGCTGAGGCTCCATATCGTGCCTAAAGGCCGAGCATTCGTCCCGATGCGATCCTCTCCACCCTGAAAACGGGCGGTTCAGAAATCCTCAGGGCGGGCAGACCCGTGATTTCGCGGGGTCGGATGCTGAACTTCCCTCAACGCATGGAGAATTGAGGGCAGAAACGGCTGCGGAGGGGGTACCTGAAATGACACGTGATTTTGCAGTCCGGCCGGTTTTTGAATTCGTGCCAATAAACAGGAGACAACAAACGGGAGATTGCCATGAGCGCCAGACGAATTCGACAAATCCGAAGGGCAAGCCAAAGGCGGTCGGACAACCGAAACGGACTCGGCGTAAGCGAACTCTTTACGGCCCCGCCGAAGGACGCACGGGTAATTCTCGAGGTCCGGGATCCGCGATTTAAGAGGTATCTGCTTGGATATTAAGCCGCGTTGTTACCGCTGGTCGATCGGAACGACCTTCAGGTCCGTCGGACCGTCGTACACCGCACGCGGCCGGAAGATGCGGTTCTCCGGCAAATATTCCAGCACACGGGCAGCCCATCCGGCAGTGCGGGACACGGCGAAGATCACTGGGAAAAGCGGGGTCGGGAAGCCCAGCGCGTGATAGACGATGCCGCTGTAGTAGTCCACGTTTGGATAAATCGGCTTGCCCTTGGCCTTCATCTCGCCCAGAAACAGATTCTCAACCTCGACCGCCGTTCGGTACAGCGACTCCATGCCCTTTTCTTTACAAAGCGCCTCGGCGTGCTTCTTGAGAACGAGCGCCCGCGGGTCATACGCCTTGTACACCCGGTGCCCAAAGCCGATGACCTTTTGACCTTTTGCGATTCGATCGGCGACCCAGGCGGCGGCCTTCTCGGGCCCGCCGATGGCTTTCAGATCATCCAACGCTGCCTCGTTTGCCCCGCCGTGCAGCGGCCCGCGGAGTGAGCCGATCGCCGCCGCGATCGTAGAGTACATATCCGCCAACGAGCTGTGGACGACCATCGCGGTGAACGTCGAGGCGTTCATGCCGTGATCCGCCTGAAGAATCAGGCAGATGTCCATGAGCTTCTCGGTGACCGCGGTCGGGCGCTCTCCGGACATCTGATAAAGATAATTCGCGGTGAACGACAGCGAAGGATCGGGCTGGATGATCGGCAGCCCCCTGCGCGCTCGGGCAATCGCGGCGCCGATGCTCCGCGTGCGTGCCATGATTCGAATGGCAATCTCGGTCTCCATCTCGACGGCGTCCGCGGCATTCGACACGCTATGCGTAACAACAAGCGAGTCCTTATCGAGACAGGCAAGAGCGGCAACCGCTGCCTGTAGTACATTCATCGGATGCGCGTCGCGCGGCATGGACTCAATAAACTTGATGATGACATCGGGCAGATCGCCGCTCTTGGCGAGACGCTCACGAAAACCGGCGAACTCCTTCTTATTAGGCAGCTTGCCGAAGATGAGGAGATAGGCGACTTCATCAAATGCGCAATGATCGCTGAGGTCGGCAATGTCGTAGCCGCGATAGTTGAGGTGACCGGCCTCGCCATCCACGTAGCCGACCTTGCTGACGTTGGTGATGGCGCCTTCGAGCCCTCGACCCAACTCAATCGTGCAGGGGAACTCAACTCGGCCAAGGAACTTCGGCATCTGGCTAACCTCTGTTTCGGAGGGATCTCATCGCTGCAATCTCGCACACAGTATAGTGCCTTTACGCAAGTCGCAAAACACACGGCCATTTCGGGGCGATGCAGCCTTCTCCAACCCGCCCCGGCGACGATCGGCGCAGTTTGCAAACAGCAAGCAGCTCCGCTTCTCCGGAGCCCGACGGCTTTTTGCAACACCGGGCCACGCCGTCTAGGATATCGGCTTTCCATGGCCGGCTGATTTGCTTGTGCCGGCCACAGACCTTCGCACGAGTACCGACCATCTGGAGTGACCACCATGAAAGTCCACGAATATCAGGCGCGACAGCTTCTCGCGGCCGCTGGGGCGCCGGTCCCCAGGTTTGAAGTCATCGACTCACCCGATCAGGCATCGTCAGCCATCAAGGCGCTGGGGGGCGGCAAGCTGGTCGTCAAAGCACAAGTCCATGCCGGCGGACGAGGCAAGGCCGGCTACGTCATCCTCTCCGACAACCAGGCCGAGATCGAAAAAAATTGCGCGCGGATGCTCGCCGAGCCCATGGTCTCCAAGCAGACCGGGCCGCAAGGCGTCAAGGTGCGAAAGATCCTCCTGGCCCCGGCCGTCGAGATCGAGAAAGAGTACTACGTCGGCATGGTGCTCGATCGGGCCAAAGGCTGCCCGGTCATGATGGTGTCGAAGGAAGGCGGCGTGGAGATCGAAGAGGTCGCCGCCAAGAACCCGGACGCCATCGTCAAGGAATGGCTGCACCCGCTCCTGGGCTTGCAGCCGTATCAACTCCGGCGGCTCACGACCGCCCTGGGACTCGAGGGCGACCACGCCAAACAGGCGGCACGGACGATGGACGTGCTCGCTCGAATCTACCTGGAGAAGGACTGCACATTGGCGGAGATCAACCCACTGGTCCTGACCAAGGGGACCAACGGAAAGCCCGGCGAGATTCAGGCGATCGACGCGAAGTTCAGCTTCGACGACAGCGCCCTCTTTCGTCACGCGGACATCGCGGAGCTCTTCGATCCGACCGAGGAGAACCCGAACGAGATCAGGGCCTCGAAGCACAACCTGAACTACATCGCCCTCGACGGAAACATCGGCTGCCTGGTTAACGGCGCCGGTCTGGCGATGGCCACCATGGACATCATCAAGCTCCACGGCGGAGACCCGGCGAACTTCCTGGACGTGGGCGGTAGCGTCACCAAGGACGGCGCCATCGAGGCATTCCGCATCATCCTGAGCGACGAAAAGGTAAAGGGCATCCTCGTCAACATCTTCGGCGGCATCGCCAAGTGCGACGTCATCGCCGACGCCCTCATCCACGCGGCTCGGGAAATCGGCTTCAAGATTCCCGTCGTCGTGCGGCTCGAAGGCACCAACGTCGACAAGGCCCGGGCAATGCTCAAAGAGGCGGCGATCCCGCAGCTCATACCCGCGGCCGACCTAACCGACGCGGCGAAAAAAGTCTGCGCGGCGGTCTAAACTTGTCTTTTCTGTTGAACCCCGACGACTCCCGTTGCAAATAGGCGACAAGTGCTTTGCCGACGATTATCGCAGCTCTTGGGCCGCAGATACGGATCGTCACCGTGTCGAGTTTCCAAGTTACCGAACTCGGCGCAGTTGAGGATTCCGATCGTCTATCCGCCGCAGTATCACATACACCATCGCAGAAAAATATCGACCCACGATGGGAACCTTGGTCACTAGGTCGGAAATCAACCCAAGTGGCTGATGCCTTCTTAGTTGCGGATTCACGTTGATGAAGTCTATCCTGAGACCTGCTTGGCGAATGTAACGGAGCCATTCGCTGTATTTCATCTTGTTCAATCCGCCCACAATATCTTCAAGCCGCTCTGCCGGGTCTGTCGGCCGAAAGCACTCCCGCCTCAGCCGCATCAAGGCCTCTTCAGAAAAGATCAACCCCCGCCAGGGAATGGGAATTCGGAAAAACGCATTCAGATGATCGCCCCTTGGGGCCTGAAACGGCTCGAAACTGAGTAACGCTGCGCCGCCCGGCTTCATCAAGCCCGGCAAACTGGCCAGCAGCCGGTCCGGTTCGTTGACATGCTCCATGAAGCCGAGACCAAAGAGGATGTCGAACTTTCGATCGGTCTTCCACTGATTCACGTCGGCACAGTAGAACTCCGGGCGATTACCACTGAGGAGCCGCTCGGCAACGATTTTCGCCTCATCAACCTGTCGTGGCACCACTTCGACGCCGACGACATCTCGCACGCCGGCATCAGCCAGGGCGATCGAGAGTCGCCCCATCCCACATCCGACATCCAGATAACTGAGATTGGGGTCAACCTTCAGCTTTCCGTCAAAGTACGTGTGGATGACTTTTTGCAGGTGCGCCCTGGCATCCGCAAGTGTATACGAGGACTGCGCCGCACGTTCGTTCAGTTCGGCCTCAGTCGCACGGTTACGCGTATGCGTGAAGGGCTTCAATAAGAAGTAGTCAATGGTCTGACCAAACATTTTGATACTCTGCTGGGAATCCCGGTCGCGGCGATTATAGCATATTTTTTTTTGTCCAATAGATGCCTGATGCCGGCGATTGATGCCCTATCGACTCGCCTTCATACTTCGATCTTGAAACGCTCAAGTGCAAAGCCTCATGCAATGTACACCACGAACTGCGACTTCTGTCACCAACCGATTTCCATCACACCTCCATCTTCATTGCCTCCCGAGTCGCTCGACTGCTGCAAGGGTGCCGCTTCGTTGCCGTGGCCACCCAGGTTCGTGGCAAGACCGGGAAAGTCAACTGGATGCTTGCTCACTTGGGCATCGCGCTGCGACTTTCATGGCTGATTTGCATTGCCCGGGCCGTTTTGGCTACGATAGGATCATGCAGGGGTGGGGCAATCCGTCGTCACTTGATCCTGACTTGACGCAGCTCCCGTCGAATAACATTCCGTTCTGCTCGTGCGCTCCACGAGAACGAAAGGACACCGCTTCCATGAGTTCAAGACGCCTTGCCGGCTTCGCATTGATCGTTGCCTGTCTCATCCTGTCTCCGGTCGCCTCGAAAGCCCAACCCGCCGCTTCCATCAAGGCCGGTCCGTCGCCTCACAAGGAGCAATTCGGCGATCCCTACCTCCCTCCGGATACCTCACCCGGCGCTCCGCGCGCCACCACACCGCGAGCACCCGCAGGAAGTGTCCAGGTCAACACAAACGCAATGGGACTGAACATCCCGAACGACGCGGCCAACGAGCCCTCGTTAGCGATTGACCCGTCTGACCCGAACCGGATCGTGATCGGCTGGCGACAGTTCGACAACATCGCCTCAAATTTCCGGCAGGCGGGCTGGGCCTATTCAAACGATGCCGGTGCGACTTGGACGTTTCCCGGTGTCCTGCAGCCCGGCGTGTTCCGCAGCGACCCCATCCTGGGAGCGGATGCTTTCGGCCGGTTCTTCTACAACAGTCTGCAACAGAATTTCTGCATTGATGTCTGGCGCTCGCTCGATGGCGGTGTGACCTGGCCGATTCATCCCGATGCCGTCGGTGGTGACAAAGCCTGGATGGACGTCGACCAGCGAGATTACGGCTACGGCGCGGGCCATCTCTATCAGGCCTGGAGCACCGGCGCGAGCTGTTCGGGGCCCGGCACCTTCACCCGATCCACAAACGGCGGCCTCTCCTGGGAACCAACCCTTTCAACGCCGCTCCCGTCGGTCTTCGGAACCGTGGCCGTCGGACCCGACGGCGAACTCTACATCGGCGGCGTGGACGGACCGTTTTTCTTTAATCCGGACTTTGTCGTACTCCGCTCGTCCAATGCCAAAAACCCCAACGTGACGCCGACCTTCGACGTGGTCGTCACCGGTAACTTCCTCGGCGGCGCGCAGATCGGCGGCGGCGGCCCCAATCCCGACGGCCTCCTGGGTCAGACATGGATCGCCGTGAACAAAACCGCCGGACCCAATCGCGGCCACGTCTACATGCTCGCCTCGGTCCAACCCGCCGGCGGCGATCCGCTCGACGTACGCTTCACGCGCAGCACCGACGGCGGCCAAACCTGGAGCCCGTCAATTCGCGTCAACGATGACCCCACCAACAACGGGGCCTATCAATGGTTCGGCACCATGTCGGTCGCCCCCAATGGACGCATCGATGCGATCTGGAATGACACGCGCGATGACCCGTCGAACCAGTTGTCTCGAGTGTACTACTCCTACTCGACCGACGAGGGTGTCACCTGGACGCCCAATCAGGCCATGACGCCGCAGTTCGACTCCATGGTCGGCTTCCCGAATCAAAATAAAATCGGCGACTACTACGATATGGAGTCCGATCTGACGGGTGCGAGCCTCGCATATTCAGCGACGTTCAATGGAGAGCAGGACGTCTATTTCATGCGGATCACGGTGGACGACTGTAATACCAACGGCATCAGCGACGTCGACGACATCGCCAACATGACCAGCGAAGACTGCAACGCCAACGGCGTGCCCGATGAATGCGAAAATGACTGCAACACCAACGGGATCGCCGACGCCTGCGACATCGCAGCCATGACCAGCGAAGATTGCGACCTGAACGGCCATCCGGACGAGTGCGAAGTCGGCGGCCTTCTTGACTGCAACACCAACGGCAATTCAGACCTGTGCGACATTTACACCGGCGTAAGCCAGGATTGCAACGGAAACCAGATCCCCGACGAATGCGACATCGCGGCCATGGTCTCCGAAGATTGCAACACCAACGGCATCCCCGACGAGTGCGAGCCGCCCGACGATTGCAACACCAACGGCATCGCGGACATTTGCGACCTCGCCCAGGGCACGAGCTTCGACTGCGACAATGACGGCATCCCGAATGAGTGCCAGCTTGACGGAACGCATGTCCTCTTCTCTGAAAACTTCACGTCGGGGCTCCCTGTGGGATGGACGGCGACAGGGCTCTGGCACACGACGGCGGCTTGCCCGAGAGCCGAGCCGTGCGAAGCCTCGCCGTGGGCGTATTACGGCATCGACGCCGCCTGTAACTTCAGCACCGGTGCGACAACAGCCGGCGTCCTCACCGCGCCGCCGATCGCCATCCCCGCCAACGCATTGCAGGCCACGTTGTACTACTGCTCGGCCTACGGCGGCCAAAGCGGCAATTCAAACGCCAGCGGCATGGACTGGGCCTGGATCGCCGCTAACGGCATCGAGGTGGATGACGTCAGTGCCGGACTCTCGCAGCTCACCTGGGAAACTCGTGCGGTCGATCTCTCCGCATTTGCCGGACAGAACGTAACGCTCACGTTCAATTTCGATTCGCGCGGCGCGTTCCTTAACACCTTCCTCGGTTGGCAGTTCGACGGACTCCGGCTGGAAGCGGTGCTTCAGGGTTCCTTGGACTGCGACGACAACATCGTGCCGGACCTCTGCGAAATTCAGAACGACCCCACATTGGACTGCAACAACAACGGTGTACTGGATGTCTGCGAAGGTCCTGTTGTATGCGTCTGCCAGGGCCTGCTCGGCGATGTCGACGGCGATTCCAACCGCGATGGACTTGACATCGGCCCGTTCACGGCGTGCTATCTGGCCGGCGTGCCGACGACGCCGAGCTGCGGCTGTGCCGACATGGACGCCAACGGAGTTGTGGATGATCTGGACGTCGATCTCTTTGTGGATTGCCTCCTCGGGCTGGGTTGCCCGTGAGTCGCGGAGACTCACTCGAATGACGCCGCGATCGGTTTGTTTCGCCGTTGCCCTCTGGGCGTGCATCATCGCTGCGCCGGTGCAGGCGGCTGATCCGACCACCCAGCCAACGAGCACGACCGCACTCCCGAAGGGATTTAAGCCGCACGTCACGAGTGTCCCAGGCGGCAAGGTCGACTGGGCGAGCGGCCACCTGCTCGTCGAAGGCATCGGCAAAGCGCGCGGAACCGACGAACAACAACAGCAAATGGCGGAGCGCGCGGCCACCGTCGTCGCGGCACGAAACGCGCTCGCCCTCGCCGCAGGCATTCAGATCAACCGGTACGGTCGCTTCTCCGACGTCCGCGACGGCACGGTTCAAATTGAGGGACTGCTCAAGGGGCATTTGGCGGTCGACGTAAATTGGGACCCCGCCGCGAAGCCGCCGAGTTGCACGATCACGCTGAGCGTTCCCTTATGGGGAATCAAGGGCCTCTCAGCGACCGTGTTTGAAGAGGAGCGGCAACGGGCACGCTCAAGCGCTCATATGCCGATCGCCGGTTCTCAAGGCACGAAAGCGAGCGATGACGAGTACTTGCTCATCGACTGCCGCGGGACACACATTGAACCGTGCCTGTTCCCGATCATCATCAATTCCGACGGCAGAGTGCTGTACGACGCATCGGTTCGCCGGCAATACCACGGCGGCATCCTGCAGACCGTTCGCTATGTGGAACTCGATGACCAAACAGCGTCAGGTGCGACATCGCGCCCGGCCCTTGATACCGGCGATCACCTTCATGTCTTCAAATCGCAGGCACTCAAACGGTCGAGCAAGACCGACATCGTCCTGGGCCGGGGAGACGTCTTGCGCATCGCAGATGATGCCCGGCTTTCTGAATTGCTTCGCGACGGTCAGGTGCTTGTGCTGCTTGATCCGGCAGCCGCGGCACAAGCAATATCGCCGACGCGCTAATCTGCGTTCGCAGATCTGATTCCCCGCTCACCCTTAATACGCTGACCCCGACCTTGCGCGCTACTTCTGCGACAAGTCCGCGCAGACGATTTCCTCGTCATTTCTCGCAAACACATGCCGATCGGCGAAGGCCGGATGCGACCAGCAAACGCCGCCGCGTCTTGAAGGAAGCTGGTCCCGCGTCGGCTTGATCAGCTTGGCACGACTGACTTCCTTGAAGCCCTGCGGCGACAGGCGGCTGATGATGAGTTCGCCCTTTTCATTGAACATCCACACATCGTCGCCATGTTCGACAAAATGAATCGTCGCCCATCGATCGTGTGGTACGGCCTCGGCGCTTTCCCAGACCCGATCGCCGGTAAGCAAATCGAGACAGCGCAATTCGCCGTAACTATCGACCCCGTAGATGTACTCCCCCTTCAGATATGGCGTGGAGTTAATCGAGTGCAGCGCATCGGTCTTCTGCTCGCTCTCGCCCGCTCGCTTCCAGACCAGTTCAGCCGTCGGTTCCTTCTTTCCAAGCCGAATCAACATGGAACCATCAAAAAAGTTCGACACGAAAATATAATCGCCACGGTGAACGGGCGTCGCAATCCCGATGACCATCCGCGTCGGCGGGAACGGAATACTCCAGTACAACGAGCCGTCCGCGGGATTCAAGCCGACGACATTCGCACCGGTATAGCAGACCAGCACGCGCCGCCCGGCCTGCTCGATGATGATCGGCGCGGAATACGATGCAGGATCCTTCAAGGCGTGCCACACCTCTTTCCCGCTTTTTCGATCAAATGCGACGATGTCGTACTCGCCCTCGCCCCCGATCTGCAGAATGACGAGGTCCCTCTCAATCAACGGCGCGCACGCCAGCCCCCAGATCGGCATGCGAACTTTGTACTCCGCCAAAACATCCTTTTGCCAGTGAATCTTCCCGCTTGCGGCATCGAAACAGAAGAAGTTCCCCATGGCCCCCAACACATAGGCCCGGCCGTCGTGGACGGTCACCGACGCGCGCGGACCGGCGTCGTAGCCGATGTCCTTGTAAACGCAGTCGTAATCGTGGCTCCAGATGGTCTTGCCCGTCTTGGCATCGAAACAATGCACGCGCTCAACCTGCTTGGGCTCGATCAGGCGATCGGTGACATAGACTCGCCCATCGGCCACGGTCGGCCCACAGTATCCGCCGCCGATCTTTGCCCGCCAGGCGATGTCGAGCTGGGGCTTGTCGAAGCGCGTAACTACTCCCGACTCGCGCCAGACCCCGTCGCGTCCCGGCCCGCGCCACTGTGGCCAGTCGTCCGCGAAGGTCGCCGTGGAATTTGTCGGAACTGCAGCGGCTAAGGCCAATAGGACAATGGCGGTCGATCGCATAATGGCTTCTCCGTCGTGTTATGGCCCTTCAGTTGAATGTAGCGGCTCTCTCCAGCCCGAGATCATAGCCGGTGACGAGGTAGTTGGCACCACATGCTTGCATACAAAGGGCGCCGCCCAAAGTGATGCACGGGATTACCATCGCGACACTTCTCAACAGCGGATAACGATGGATCTACGTTCTCGTTCGTGATGACCAGCCAATCCTCGCCGTCCTCGCCGATCTCACCGCGATCGAGGCTGAAAAGAATCCGCGACGGCGGGCGCATGATACTCATAAGCAATTGGTAGTCCTCGCGCTGCATCACCATGTAAACCGTTGTCGACCCTCTTAGCAGATCTAAAATACGCGCCGCCACCATCATGCGAAGATCGTCTCCATCAGCGCGGTCGCGGTGCTCGGCAATGAGACGATACGGATCAACCACCTGCCGCAGTTCGCGGCCGCCATAGAAGGTCACTCTCCCGTCCGGCCGGTTACTCGCCCAGTAAAGCGGCGTGGCGTCGTCGATGCCGGCGGCATGGAGCTTCTTGACCAGGGCCAGTGGATCGTCGATGTTGGACAATTGCGGCCCCATCAGACACCAGGTGACGGCAAACGCCACCAGCGACGTCAGGCCGATCCCCACAAGACTTCGCCGGCGAAGGCCGCGGACGAACCATGTCGCCGACAACGACAGACCGATCAGGATCGCGATGCAGATCACGATTCCCTGCAGAGGAGCCGGGCCGTGCCATTCTTCGGGGTACATCTTCGGCAGAAGAAACCACCCGACAATCGGGATCGACGCGATGATCGACAAGATCGCCGCAAGGATGCCCCACATCAGTCGCGCATTGAACTTCTCCGTCCTGAAGAACAGCCGCTCAAGCACGACAGCCAGCAACAGCGAGCAGCCCGGCACAATCGGAAGGATGTAATAGGGCTTCTTGAAGCTCATCATCGTCGCAAACAAGAACGGGACGACGACCCAGCACCATGCGTAGATCAGTGGCCTGCGATGTCCCGAGTATTTCCGAAGGAATGGCGCTGCGATCGCCTCCGGAAGCGACAGACACCACGGAAGCAGCATCCCAAACAGGATCGGGAAGTAGTAATGCAGCTTGCCCCACTTGCATCCCGGATAGCTCCCCCTGGCTCGATCGAGAAACTCATAGTCCCAGAGCCGCCACGCATAAGGCTCCCTCCCGGCAACGAAGATCATCCACGGCAGGAACACTAACAAAAACAGCGGAATGCCCCACCAAAGACCGTGACGGCGCAGTGACATCAAAAAACGCGACCCAAATTCCCTGATCCCCTTCATCAATGCCGGCCCTATGGTCGCCGGTCCGCCCGCGGCCACAAGCCGAATACTTCGCTGGGCCCACCACCAGAACGCGATGGGCAGGCAAACCATGGCCATCGGCATCGGCCCTTTCGCCAGCATGGCCAATCCCAGCGCGATATAAAAGCGAATCAGATGCGACCGCCCTTCTCTCGGGCTCTCGGCCGTCTGCGAGTACCAGAACTCCGCAAAGGCCCACGTGCACAACAGTGTCAGCATCGCCTCGGCCGTGGCGTTGACGCTGAACAGAAGCATGCCGAACGAGGTCGCAGTGACGAAGGCGGCGATGTCCGCCGTGCGAGTGTCGAACATCCTTCGCGCAAGCCGTCGGACAATCAGGATGGTCAGTACGGTTGCCGCGAACGAGGGCAGCCGCGCAGTCACATCTGTGACGGCGTGTCCAGTCATCGAATCCGTTGGAAAAAACTCCGACAGTGTCGCCACCGTCCAGGCGGGCAGCGGCGGCTTCACCAGAAATGGCGTGTCCAGGTAATGAGGTACGAGCCAATGATTTGAATCGACGATCTGCCGGGCAGTCTGCGCGACGATGACCTCGTGATCCGCGAGATGCGGCCCTTCAGTCAAGAGGACCGCTCCGAGAGCGAGGAAAGCCGCGAGACCGATCAACATCGTTGACGGTGCAAAAAGGCGGCTATCCGCCAAGTCAGCATTCTGAGTCGAAAACGTCAGCGAGATATCTCCGGAATGGAGAGGAAGTTCCCTGGATGATCGGATCACTAGACACGTGGGGTGTTGTTGAGGTTAGCGCCGCTTCGCGCGCCATTCCGCCAGCTCCGCCATTTCGACGGCAAGCTGCCGGTAAACCTCAAAGGAAAGGGCCTGCTGGCCGTCGGAAAGGGCCTTGTCGGGCTGTGGATGAGTTTCGACCATGATGCCGTCGGCGCCAGCGATGACTGAGGCACGAGCGAGCGGCGGTACCGCCCAACTGATGCCCACACCGTGCGAAGGATCGGCGATGACCGGAAGGTGGGTGTAATGTTTGATTAGGACGACGGCCGACAGATCAAACGTATTTCGGGTCATCGTCTCAAATGTACGAATGCCACGCTCGCAAAGGATGACCTGATAGTTCCCCAGAGCGAGAAGGTACTCAGCCGCCATGAACAATTCCTGCAGCGTGGCGCTGATGCCGCGCTTGAGCAGGACCGGCTTGCGGATCCGGCCCGCGGCCTCAAGCAGCGAGAAATTCTGCATGTTCCGCGCACCGATCTGGAGAACGTCGGCCACCTCGGCGACTGCGTCCAGTGTCTCGCTGTCCTTGACCTCGGTCACGATGCGCAAGTCGAAGTTCTTCTTCACCTCGGCGAGAAGCTGAAGGCCCTCCTCCTTCAATCCCTGGAAGGCATAAGGCGAAGTGCGCGGCTTGAACGCCCCGCCGCGAAAAAACCTCGCGCCGCTGGCGGCGACAAGCTCCGCCGTCTTGAAGACCTGATCGCGCGACTCCACCGAGCATGGGCCCGCCATCACGGCCAATGAACCATCGCCCACTTTCGCGCCGCGCACGTCCACAATCGTGGCTTCCGGCTTGACCTCCCAACTGACCAGCTTGTACGGCTTTGAAACCGGCACGCATTCCCCGACGCCGGGCAGTAGTAGGAATTGCTCCGCGGATACCGCCCCCTGGTTGCCGGTAATACCGATCGCCGTTCGGATCGAGCCGGGTATCTCGTGCGGCTTGTAACCCAACTCCTCAATCCGTTGACAAACGGCTTTGATCTGGGCGGGGGTCGCGGATTTTTCCATCACGATCAGCATGGTGTTCTACCAGTCGGCCCGGCCGCCCGATGCCTGCCGCCATAAACGAGTTTCGATTCGTTGATCATTTTTGGGATGGCGCCGTTGACGGCTCTTCTCGGCTAAGGCGTCGCGCATAGCCCTCAATGTGCTCCCAGAGCGATCGCTCCTTATCGTCGGACTGGTCAAGGTCGTGTCGATTCTCCAACTCGTCCTTAACCTTCCCGATCGGCCAGTGGCAGTATCTTAGTCGGTAGGCGGCAAGCACCGCATTGGATCGCTGCTTGCCCGCAGCGCAGTGAAAAAATACCGGCCAGTTCGCCTCATCCGCGACCGCCGCGGCGGCCCGATCCATGGAAACATAGTCGCCGCGGCCGTTGCCCGGCATCGGAAACCGATACATTTTCAGGCCGAGCCGCTTGGCCTCGGCAAGCATGGCCGCCTCGTTCTCACGATCGGTCGGACCCGTGAGACTGACGATGGTCCGAACGCCCTTGACCCGGCTCAGATACTCGATATCCCCGACGTCGGGAAAGCCGCCGCGGTAGATCTTGCCGGACTCGACTTCGACAAAACGCCGCGGAATGTTGCGCAGCTCCAACAGATGCGGCATGGCGATGGTCGCGGCCGGCGGAACGATCAAAAGCAGAATGAGCAGGATGGTTCGTCGCATGATTCGCGATCGGCGATCGCTCGTTGCCGGGCGACGCCGCCAGGTTTCTCCGCGCCGCCTCAGTGCGCCGCCGCGATGGAGGGCGTCCCCACGGTGTTGATGTAGTTGATCATCTGACGCAGGCGACCGTGTGATCGCCGGTTGAAGTTCATCACCAGGCGTGGCTTCTCCGGGACATCATCGCCCTCTTCCGGCAGCGGACCGGTCAGCTCGATGGACCCGCTGCTGATGATGTCGGAGAACTGCTCCTGAATATGCAGGATTGCTTCCTTCGGAAGCGATTCGTTCAGCCGAATAATTAGCGTGTCTCGCACATACCGGTAGGAGTGAAATCGCCGGTAAAACGTCAGAATCTCCTGAACCGCCACCTCGACGTCGTCCGTCACCTTGATCAGGTTCATATCCTCGGCGCTGATCATGCCGGTGTGGAGGAGTTCGGCCTTCACGTACGTCCGCCAGTGTTGCCAGTAGGTTCCGCCCGGCGCGTCCACCATCACGATGGGAACCAGGTTCGCCTTGCCGGTCTGCACCAGCGTCAGCACCTCAAAGCCTTCGTCCTGCGTACCGAAGCCCCCGGGAAACAGGACGACGGCCTTGGCTTCCTTCGTGAACATCAGTTTTCGCGTGAAGAAATACTTGAAGTTCACCAGCTTCTTGTCGTCGGCGATGATCTCGTTTGTCTTCTGCTCGAAGGGCAACCGAATCGCCACGCCGAAGCTCGCTTCGACGCCCGCGCCGCCGTGGCCGGCCTTCATGATGCCGTCGCCAGCCCCGGTGATGACCATCCAGTTCGACTCGCGCATCCGCTGGGCGAATTGAATCGCCTGCAGATACTCCGGCGCGTCTTCCTTGGTCCGCGCCGAGCCGAAGATGGATACCTTGGGAATATCTTCGTACGGAGCAAAGGTCTTGAATCCGTACCGCAACTCGGCAAGGGCCTTGTCCACCAGCTTCACGTCGGCACGGCTCGTCGCGTCGCGCGACATCCGGCAGACCGTCTTGATCATGCTGGCGTAAAGGTCGGAATCGAGGCCCGGCGCGTACTTGCGGACGAATTCCTCAATCGCCGCGTCACGGGCCGCCCTCTCCTCGGTCGTCAACATGCTGGGCTCACTGGGCGGGGGAACTTTGGCTTCGTTAATCACTTCAACTCACCTCAATGCATTCTCTTTTTCGCAAACCGAGCGAGTATAACCGCACTGGGCCGAAGGGCCAAAGGCCTCGTCGCCGTCACGAGCAGGATGCACATGATCGCCTCCCCGGTAAAGCCACGCGCAAATTGAATCGGACAATGACCTTACAGCGAATCCCTCGGTCGGGGTCGGTTAGCCACCATGACACGTTATCGGATGAGACGGAATTCGCAATGTGTTCACCTCGTCTTGGCCTGGGCTGTGACCGGCTCGGCTACGGGTCACCGGTCCGACATCCGCCGCTGGTTCATTTCTTGGGGGGTGCTCGTTTGACGCACCGGCCGATGTCGGGGCGCTCGCGGGTGTCCCCGGTGCGGAGGCAGTAGTACGATGTCTCGAAACCGTCGTCACTGTTACGGGAGAAACGGCACATGCAAAAGACGCTTCTCGTTCGATTCGCGGCTTTCAGTCTCGTCCTCGGTTTGTCCGGCTGCACGGAGCCGCAATACGCCGTCGCCGAACCGGCGGAGACAACCGTCATCGTCACGCGGAACACGACGCCCGTCGATCAGACGCCCGACCCGAATCGCCTGCTTAAGGCCAGCGATCTCAAATCGCTTTCCTGGCGAAGCATCGGCCCGGCGAATATGAGCGGGCGTGTCGCGGCGATCGCGCAGATGCCGGGCAGCAGCAAGTCGTTCTTCGTTGGCTTCGGCACCGGCGGGCTGTTCAAGACGGACAACCACGGCACGACATTCGCGGCGCTCTTCGAGAAGGAGGCGACCGCTTCCATCGGGTCCGTCGCAGTGTGCAAGGCGGCATCCGACGAGGGCAAAGACGGCGAAGATGAGAAGCTCATCGTGTGGGTCGGAACCGGCGAAGGGAACGGGCGCAACTCGTCGTCGTGGGGGGCGGGCGTCTATCGCTCGACCGATGGCGGCGGGACGTGGGAGTGCGTCGGGCTGAAGGACTCGCACGATATTCCGCAGCTCGCGGTGGATCCGCGGAATCCCGACGTCTGCTACGTCGCGGCGCTGGGTCATCTGTGGGGACCCAACGAGGAGCGCGGCGTCTATAAGACCGACGACGCGGGCAAGACGTGGAAGCCGATGTTGCAGATTGATGAGAACACCGGCGCTTGCGATGTGCGCATCGATCCGCAGAGCCCGGACACGGTTTATGCGGCGATGTACATGCGGCGGCGGACTGCGTGGAGCATGATGAGCGGTGGGCCGGAGGGCGGCATCTACAAGTCGACCGACGCCGGAGCGACGTGGAAGAAGCTGGGCGGCGGGTTGCCGCCGCAGACGGGTCGCATCGGGCTCGACATCTATCTGAAGAACCCGAAGGTGCTCTACGCCGTGGTCGAGTCCGACGTCGGGGGATCGGGCGTCGACATCTTTGACAATCGCCAGACTTCGGGCGGGCTCTTTCGCAGCGAGGACGGCGGGGATAATTGGACGCGGGTCAGCGAACTCAACTTCCGGCCGTTCTACTTCTCCAAGGTGCGCGTCGATCCGGTCGACGATAACCGCGTGTACATGCTCGGCTGGGGCCTGGCGATCAGCGATGACGGCGGGCGTAACTTTCGCGCGGGCGGGGCGAAGTTGCCGCACGGGGATATGCACGAACTGGTCGTCGATCCTGCGGACAACGAGCACCTGCTCATGGGAACGGACGGCGGCATCTACACCTCCTTTGACCGGGCGAAGACCTGGGTCTTCCACAACAACATCGCCGCGGGCGAGTTTTACAACATCGCCTTCGACATGAGCGACCCCTACCGCGTCGGCGGCGGCCTGCAGGACAACTGCACCTGGATCGGCCCGAGTGCAACCATCATGTCATCCGGCTCCAGCGAAGTGGCCGCGGCCGAGGGCGTGACCGAGGGCGGCATCACCAACTCGGATTGGCGGCTGCTGTGGGGTGGCGACGGCTATCACGTCGCGTTTGACCCGACCGACAAGAACATTGTCTATGGCGAATGGCAGGGCGGCGAGGTCGGCCGTATCCATCTCGACACCGGATTCCGCAAGCGGATCAAGCCTTCGCCGAAGGAGGGGCAGGAGCGATTCCGCTTCAACTGGAACAGCCCCTTTTTCATCTCGCCGCACAACCCCACGACGCTTTATCTCGGCGGCAATCACGTCTTCAAGCTGACGGACCGCGGCGATCGGTGGGAGAAGATCAGCCCGGACCTTTCGACGCGGGATATTGAGAAGATCATGACGGTGGGCAGCGAGGCGGAGACGCACGGGACGGTGGTGTCGCTGGCGGAGTCGCCGCTGGCGGCGGGCGTGCTCTGGGCCGGGACGGACGACGGACGCGTTCATGTGACGCAGGACGACGGCGGATCGTGGCAGGATGTCACGCCGCCGCAGACCGAGGGCATGTACGTTTCGAGAATCGAGGCCTCGCACCACGACCGCGACACCGCCTATGTCTCGATCGACGGGCATCGCAGCAATCGGTTCTTCCCGGTGCTGATGGTGACGACCGACGCGGGCAAGACGTGGACGCAGATCACCGGCGAGGGCGATGGGGCGCTGCCGGCGGATGAGGTCGTCAAGGTGGTCCGCGAGGATCGCAAGAACGCCGACGTGCTTTACATCGGCACCGAGCGGGCGATGTTCGTCAGCATCGATCGCGGGGGGCACTGGGTGAAGCTGAACGCCGACAGCCTGCCGACGGTGGCGGTCGATGACATCCAGCAGCATCCGCGGGAGATGGACCTGATCGCCGGGACGCATGGCCGATCGATCTATATTCTCGACGATGCCACGCCGCTGTCGCAGCTTACGCCGGACATCGTTCGCAGCGAGTTTCACCTGTTCGAGAGTAAGACCGGCAGGCCGCAGTACTACCTCCCCTACGAGGGGCTTTGGGGCGATCAGATCTTCCGCGCGCCGAACCCGCCGAAGGGAATGCAGATCAGCTACTGGGTCCGCGACTTCAACCACGAAGAGGTGAAGATCACCATCGCCGACTCGGCGGGCAACACCGTCCGCGCCTTGTCCGGCTCCAGCGCGCCGGGCATCCAGCGCGTGCTTTGGGACCTGCAACCGGAAAAGCACGACCGACTTGAGACACCGGACACGGGGCTGGGCATTCTGCATTTTGTCCCGCCGGGCGATTATAAGGTGACGGCGACCTTCGGCGAAGCGAAGTCGGAGATCGCGATCAAGGTGCTCCCGCCGCCGGGGAAATAGTGCGGCGGGTCCGTCAAAACCCAGGTGACAATAGGCGAAAAAAGTCGGCGCGAACGCTTGTAAGTCGTTTATTGATAGTGGCTTGCGGCGGTCGTGATTTTGGGTGAAAAACGGCGCCGGGGCGCGGGGATTGTGTCTCACCTTCGCGAGTTGAGTGACAGCCGGTATGGCACCGGTGAAACGCCGGCGGGCAGGCGCCGACTGTAGCGCTGACTTTTGTGGTTGGCGGTGCGAAAATTGATTCTCGCGCCCACGCCGCCGCGAGGCCTTTCCCGCGCACATCAGTGCGAGGTGAAAACCCGCTTCCCTGCTTCTGGAGATTGCCGAAGACCTGCAAAAACCAAGGTGACATATAGTGACACACGGGATTTTTTTCGGTTGCAAGTCTTGTGGCGGACATGTGTTGGGGCGACTCGCGTTTTGGGTGAAAAACGGCGAGAAACGGCGGGGGCCGTACTTTTTATCTGCGATCAGTTTGATGCGTATGCCGGGCATGTGGCACCCCTTTGATGGGCGGCGGCAGTGGAGTCTCTACAGGTAGACTTGCTCCCTGTCCGCGCGGGGGAGCGGTGATCGCGCGTGCCGGGATACGACCCCGTTGGGGTCGATATGGATTGGGGGCTTGCTGTCGTACAGGGGCGATGCCCCTGCCTACTGACTTTTGGCCCTACGGGCCGAGGCTGAGTTCGCTCGGAGTCCTGCCCCGTGTCCGCGCGGGGGAGCTTGAGGGAGGGTTTCTGCGACGTGGATTTTCGGGAATCCAGGGACAGGATCAGGGGACGAGGAGCTTCCAGTATCGGATGACGACGAATAGGACGGCGAGGACGGCCGCGCCGATGAGTAAGATCAGCGGGGTGTTTCGGTCTGCCCATAGGAATCGCAAGGTGAATTACTCGACAATCGATTTAATGGCCGGGAAGATGTTTATGATCGTGCAGAGCAGCATAACACCTGTCATGATTGTGATCCACCAAGTGTATCGCAGCATGGCCTGGGTCTGGCGGTCGAGATCGCGTAACTGCCGTGGCGGTGCGTCGAGTAGAATTGTAGCCTGTGGCCGCGATGAGTGACAAACGACGAATGTGGATGAGGCGGCTTGGGATGCTCGGGCTGGCCAGCTCCGTAGCGATCACGGTTGCGAGTGCGCTTTCGTTCAACAGATACCCGGCGTGCTGGATTCGGGGACTGAGTATTTGTCTGATCAATGGCGGATTATGGGTGCAGGACGATCCAACGAACAGGCCCTTAGCCCGAATATTTCATCAGGTCGGCGTTGAATAGGAATAGAAAAAGCCTCGAAGCCTTGTAGACTGGGGTTTCTTAAGAACATTCCGGTCCATAGGCAGGGAGGCTT